>Ga0335079_10003747_pt1 | contig 17502 bp, 13 predicted proteins | sample Lox_Sample_33_FD_206719 | JGI IMG/M metagenome (GOLD analysis project Ga0335079, IMG submission 206719) | Soil microbial communities from Loxahatchee National Wildlife Refuge, Florida, United States - Lox_Sample_3.3 | ecosystem: Environmental > Terrestrial > Soil > Wetlands | place: USA... | reverse complement strand
TGACCACCGGCTTAGGGCTGCTCTTCGTCGCCGGCCAACTGGCGGCCTGGCGAAGCCTCGTGGATCAGGGGGTGTACGCCAGTTCCACCCTGGCGAGCGGGTTTTTCTATGTTTTCACGGCAGCCCACGCCCTGCACCTGCTCGGTGGAATTTGCGCTTTGTTCTATGTGGGGTTCCGGAATTTTGACAAGGGCGATGTAACGCGGGCTCTGGCTGCTGAGGTCACTTCGTACTACTGGCATTTCATGGATGCTTTGTGGGTCTTCTTGCTGCTGCTGCTCTATTTCGGAAGGTAGTCCTAAGCGCGTCCGGCGAACCCGGAGACAGCGCTTGCGACTCGCACAATCTGTTCTTTCGTCAGTTCCGGATACATCGGCAACGAAATCACTTCGCGCGCCGCGCTCTCCGCAGCAGGAAAGTCGCCTTCACGATATCCTAACGAAGCGTAAAGTTTCTGCAAGTGTAGCGGCACCGGATAATAGACGGCGCTGCCGATTTTCCGCTCCGCAAGGTGCCTCTGCAGGGCATCACGCTCTCGCGCGCGAATCGTATATTGGTGATATACGTGTTCGTAATCGTGCTTCACCGTGGGAGTCGTCACTCCAGGCACATTTAAGAGCAGCCGCGTATATTCCGCCGCGTGTGCTTGCCGCGCCCGCTGCCAGTCCGCAAGATGCCGTAGCTTCACGCGAAGAATTGTGGCCTGCATCTCATCCAGTCGGCTGTTCCATCCGGGCTCGGTACTTTCGTACTTGGCGCTCTGCCCGTGATTTCGCAGCCGGCGTAACCGCCCGTCTAGGTCCGCCGAATTCGTCACGATCATCCCTGCATCGCCGTACGCTCCCAGATTCTTCGTTGGATAAAAGCTTAGGCACGCTGCGTCTCCGAATGATCCCGTGCGCCGGCCTTTATAGTTGGCACCGATGGATTGCGCGTTGTCTTCGATCACCGGCAAATTTCGGCTTCGGGCAAATGCCAGGATTGGATCCATATCCGCGGCCAGGCCGTAGAGATGGACCACGACAATTGCCCTTGTCCTCGGGGTGACGCGGCGCTCCAATTCCCCTGGATCCACATTGAACGTACCCGGCTGAATGTCCGCAAATACCGGTTTCGCACCGAGAGCACTCACGGCGCTACCCGTGGCGACAAACGTAAACGGAGGCAACAGCACATCATCGCCCTCCCGCACGCCGCACACCCGCAATGCAAGGATCAGAGCGTCCGTTCCTGAAGCTACACCGATTCCGTGCGCCACTCCGCAGAGCCTCGCTACTTCCTCTTCCAGAGCGGCGCCTTCTGTCCCAAGCACGAACCTTTGCGACGAGAGAACGCTTGCCAATGCTGCTTGTATCTCGCTCTTGAGCGAGACGTACTGCGCCCCAAGATCCAGTTGAGGGATGGCTTCCTGCCCGGACGTTAAATATGTCGGTGCACCCATCGTTGCATACTTGGAATTAGTATACGTGAGGTATGGCGGCGAGGCGCTGATTCTCGGATCGCAACATCTCGAGCGTCTTTCGATCTCGAAAGCAGGGTCGTAATTGGTTCAGTTTCGCCAGGGCTTGTCTTAAAGATTTTTCAGATGTGCCAATCGGAAGGGAGAACCGAGGTTCTCTCTCAGCATGATCCAGTGCTCTTCCGGTATGGAGTAAAAAACCTCCACCATCTTCGGATCGAATTGCGTTCCAGAGCAGCGCTTGATTTCCTCCCGCGCGTGGGACATCGGCAGAGCCTTACGGTACGGCCGGTCGCTGATCATGGCATCTAACGAATCCGCAATCGTAAAAATGCGCGCTCCAAGAGGTATCTGCTCTCCCTTTAGTCCTCTCGGATAGCCGGTCCCATCGAAAAACTCCTGGTGCGCGAGAACGATTTCCGCCGCATCCCGTAAAAAGGGAATCCGGATCAGCATGTCATACCCGATCTGGCAATGCTTCCGCATGACTTGTTTCTCGTCGTTCGTAAGCGGGCCCGGTTTGCGCAGAATGCTGTCTGGAATTGCCATCTTCCCGATATCGTGGAGAAAAGCCGCGCGGGCCAGCACCGGCAAATACGTCCCCGGTACCGGCATGGCTTTCGCGATCGAAATCGTGAACGCGGTGACGCGCTGGCAATGGCCCTCCGTCTCCGCATCCTTCAAGTCCAGAGCGCTTCCCAGCGCTTCAAGCGTGTCATCGTAGGACTGCTCAAGTTGCGCAAACGCCGCCGTCAATTGCCCCGTCCGTTCCTCCACCAGTTGCTCGAGATTCCTCTGGTAGCTCCGGTTTTCCATGACCAGCCGCCGGTGTTGCAATGCGCGTCCCACACCAAGGAAGAGCTGGTCCTTCTCGAAAGGCTTCAGGATATAGTCATACGCCCCGCGCCGGATCGCCTCGAGCGCGGTGGAGATATCGTGAATCGCGGTCACCATGATGATCGGAACTTCCGGGTCGTACTCCCGCATCCACTCCAGCAGCTTGATCCCGTCCATCTCGGGCATGATCATGTCGCTCAGGATCAGGTCTGGCGTACCCCTCTTGATCTGGTCTTGGGCCACCCGGCCATTGCACACCGCCGTGCAGCGGTAGCCCTTGGCCTCCAGCATGGTTGATACCACTTCGCGGATCGCTTCTTCGTCGTCTACGACCAGGATGTTTTCCGTCTCCACTTGGTTCGCCCCCAAGGGTCATTATACGAGAGGTCACACCATGATTGGCGGAGCCTTGCCCAGTCAGAAAACAGCATGTTAGCGTCAATAGAAGGGCTCTCTCTCAGTGCTCCACGCTGTGCCGCTCTCTCCCCGGACTTTCTGCGGCCACGGCGCTCCCAGCCCGGAGGCGGCGCATCGTGCTTGAAAATCAGGGACTGAACGCCATCGCCTTCTTTGAGGCGACCGCATGCCTGATTCTCTTGGTGCTCTTCACCTTGCTCCGCAAGGACCACCGTTCTAGTTTTTTCAGGTTATGGCACGCGGGATGGCTGCTTCTCACCCTCTCTTCTTTTTCGGAACTGCTCTTTCTCTCTTGGGACGAACCTCTGGTCCGCATGCTTGCAATCACCCTGCGCGTCGCCTCTTATCTTGTTTTCCTCAGCTCCATCCTGGAGTACACGGCCGGTCGTCGAAAGCGATATCTGGCTATTTGGCCTGTCAATATTGTTCTGATTCTTGGCATTGCTTACGCGGAGCGTACCGGTTCTAGCCGGGGGACGACGCACTGGATCACCTCTTGCCTCATATCTTTTGTTTGCCTCCTTGCCGGCTGGATGTTGTGGAGGTTCGTTCGCAAATCCCCCAGCCACGGCGCCCGCCTCCTTGCTGGCGTTTTTCTTCTTGCAGGGTTGCACGGCATTGATGCGCCTATCTGGCCCCTGAGTCCTCTCTTTCTCCTGCGCGTTGCGTTTGGGCATCTCCTCAACGTCTCTCTGGGCATTGCGATGGTCGTTCTCGTTTTGGAAGGTGGCCGCGCACGCACCGAGGAATTGAACGACAAATTGCGCCGGCTGACTCTGCTCACCACCGCCAGCACCCAGACACTTTCCGTCCAGGATGTGCTCGATCGCGTCTTGATTAACCTGGTGGAGAGCGTGGGCGCCAGCCACGGAATCGTCCGTTTCATTGAGGGCGAAGGAAAAAACGCCCAACTCGTGGTTCGTGCCGCCGTCGGATTTGAACCTCACTACCTCTCCACTCATCATTCCATTCCTCTCGATGAGTCGTGGGCACAAAGAGCACTCCAGAAGGACTGCTCCGTTCTCAAACTCGCCGAGGAAGAAGATGCCACCCAACGCCAGCGCATGGCTACCACCGGTGTTCAGGAAATTGTCTGCATGCCTCTGCGAGGGAAGGAAGGCCCGTTAGGTATCGTCGCCGTCGGAGCCGACCGCATCTCTCAATTCCAGCCCGACGAAATGATCTATCTGGCCAACATTGCCAATCTTCTGGGGATGACCCTCCAGAATGTTCGCTTGTTCGAGCAAGTGGATACTATGCAGCGCCAGTGGGCTTACACCTTTGATTCCATCGGCGATCCTATCTTTGTTCATGACGGAGAATGCCGCATCCTCCGCATCAATCAACGGCTTTCTCACATCGTTGGCCGCGAGACCAATGCCATAGTGGGGCGATGGGTTTCCGACCTGCTCCCTCGCAAGGGCGTGAATTATGAACGCTGCCCTTATTGTGAAGGTGTTGCTGGCGAGGGCGATGAACCTGATCCTTGGCTGCCCGGCTACTTCCTGGCTTCCAATTCCCAGTTCAGTGATCCTTCCGGGAAACAATTGGGCACGGTCCATGTCCTCAAGGACATTACAGACCGAAAGCGCGCCGAAGAAAAATACCGCACTCTGGTTTCCAACGTAAAGGAAGGCGTTTTCATTTCCACTCCACAGGGCAGATTTTTGGATTTCAACGATGCGTTTCTGAATATCGCGGGCTACGAACGGCGAGAGGAACTGATGGCTGTTGATATTCCAAACCTCTACGCCAGCCCGGCAGACCGGGAACGTCTGAAGAAACTTCTCCAGGAGCACAACTCCGTCGCGGATTTCGAATTCGAGATGCGCCGCAAGGACGGCGAAATTCGCACCGTCATGGAATCCTCCATCGCAGTCCGGGACGCCTCAGGAACTGTCACGGCGTTTCAGGGTTTCTTGCTGGACATTACCGAGCGGAAGCGCGCCGAACATGAAATTCGCCGCCGCAATCGCGAGCTTTTAGTCCTCAATTCCATTGCCCAGACTCTCACCGAGTCCATGGACCTTGGCGATTCTCTTTACCGAACCCTTCGCCAGATGGCCGAGCTCTTCAACCTCGATGCTTCCTCTCTCTATCTTTTCGATGACCGCAATGAGTCCATGCGCCGCGTCGCCGCGGTCGGCCATCGCTCGGAATACGCGCGGCACTTTCCTCAGACGAAAGTCTCTCCCGACCTCGTGCAACACCTCCGGGCCGTTCACGCAACGTTTGTCTCGGCTCAAGGGCTTGCCTTGCCACCGGTTTTCTTCGATGTCCAGCGGAAGGAAAAAATCGTCAGCTCCTACGTGGTGATTCTCTGGTCCAAGGACCGAGTGATCGGCGGCCTCGTCGTCAGCAGCCGCGCTCCTCGCGAGTTTTCTCCCGCCGACATCAATCTCCTGATCGCCGTCGGCAGCCAGATTGCCAGCGCCATCGAAAGGACCCTCCTCTTCGAGCAGACTCGTCAGGCTTATGACGATCTGCGCCGCACCCAGGAACAGTTGCTCCATAGCGAGAAAATGGCTGCCGTCGGCCAGTTGATTTCCGGCGTCGCCCACGAGCTCAACAATCCCTTGACTGCCATCCTCGGTTACAGCCAGTTGCTCATTTCCAACGGCCAGATCGGCCCTCAAGGCGTCGAGTACGCGGAAAAGCTCTATAAACAGGCTCAACGCACCCATCGGATCGTGCAAAATCTTCTCAGTTTCGCCCGCCAGCACAAACCCGAGCGCGTTTCTGTCAGCCTCAACCAGATCCTCGAAGACACTCTCGCTTTGCGCGACTACGATCTCCGTATGAGCAATATTCGCGTCCATCTGGATCTCGCCCAGGATTTATCCGAAACAGCTGCCGATCCTCACCAGCTTCAGCAAGTGTTTCTGAACATGGTCAACAACGCGGTGGACGCCATCCTTGAATCAGCAGGCGAGGGGGATCTGTGGGTGAAAACCTCTCTCGAAGCCGGAAGATTCTTGATTCAGTTCACGGACAGCGGACCCGGCGTAAGGGAGCCCTCCCGGGTGTTTGATCCCTTCTACACCACAAAGCCCGTCGGCAAAGGCACCGGTCTCGGCCTCAGCATCTGTTATGGCATAGTCACCGAACATGGCGGGGTCATCCGCGTTAAGAATGATCCTCCGCGCGGTGCCTGCTTTACCATCGAGCTTCCCGGTCTCCAACCTCCCGTTCCCGAAGTGCCTGCCGCTCCCCCTGCTTTGAAGGAGTCGCGCGGTGCAAGGGTGCTCTTGTTCGATTCCGACGATTCCGTTCTGGAAGCTGTCGAGGCGATCCTTCGCGATCGCGACCATCTTGTCCGCCCTGCAAAGACACCTCAAGAGGCTCACAAGCTTCTCGAACTCCATGAGTTCGACGTCGTTCTCATGGATGGCGGTTTAAACGGTAAAGGGCCGGCGGGTTCGCTATACCAGTGGCTGCTTTCGCATAGGCCGCACCTTGCCCAGCGAACGATTTGGATGCGCGCTGGTACCCCGGGGAATACCCCCACAGCGAACTTGGAAAAAGCTGGGCAGACGGTGCTCCAAAAACCTTTCAAGGCTTCCGACTTGCTCTCCGCGATAGACGTATTTCTGCATGCGGCGGACGCTTCATCACTTCGTCGGTGAGGCTAGTTCGCTGACCATCGCCGCACGCTCCCCGAGCTCAGACATGGCGCGTTCCAGCCGAAGTGCGAGTCCGCTCACGGTCTGGCTAACTCCGTCCAGTTGCGGCAGGAATCTCCAACCAAGCAGGATTTTCAACCTCAATGCGCGGCACCGCAGCGAAAACCACAATGAAAGTCGCAGGCGTTCCCATTCTTGCGCGGGGGCGACTTCCGGCGAGAGGGTTGCGATCACGCGGGCGAGCCGGAGAAGCCGGTCAAAATCACTTTGCAGCGCCGAAACATAATGCAATAAGACCAGCTTTCTTTCCTTCGTCACTCTGCGGCTGAGTCTCTGGGTTCCCCGAAGCTCTAGATAGTCGTAGTCCTTCTCGTCCAATGCCCGGCGGACCTGCGCAAGATATACAATATGGTGTCCGGGCGCCTCTAGACTCTCCCCGGCGCTCCTTTTGTCTCCGGCCGCCTCGCGGCGTCTCAAGGACCAGAGCAGCAGGCTCCCGAGTCCTGCGACTAGCAACACGATCAGCGCGAGATAGATTCCGTGGGTGATCACCTGTGGTGTGGCTCCGTCATCCAGAGTTTGCTTAATCCTTCATTCAACGAAATCAGCCGCCCGTTTACCTCAGGCATCAGCGTGGGATACACCGTGGCGTCCAACAATACCGGTTTTGTTTCTGCCGCTGGAGCCGCCTTCAAGCAGGCACGCAACCATATTGTTACGCTTGCGAAGAACGTTAGCGTCCCAACCAGGTTCCAGACCGCAGCGTACGGGTGCATGAAGCGCTGTAAGACCAGATTATTGAGTGCGTGAACGCAGGAGTACAGGCAGAATCCCAGTCCGAGAGCCCGAAGCGGTTCAACAATCGGCACTTCATAATAGGCGGCAAAACTAAACAGACTCACGATCGCTGTTGCAATCGCCAATTCCGCCCCTAGATCCAGAGTCAGAATCAAAACCAAAAAATCATGGCGCCCAAACGCGATTGCGAACACCAGAACAGTGACCGCTCCCGCCGTCAGTACACGCCAGCCCAGGGCCCATATTCCCCGGTAACTTGCCAGAACGTGATGGCACAATTCCCCAACGGCAAGCGCTTTGGCCCCCACCACGATCCCGTGGCTTGCCCACCCCACAACCCAGGCAAATCTTGAATGGAAGCCTGCCAGGGGATATACGATTAAGAGAAAAACAGATTGCAAGAGATTTAGGGCCAGATAGACACTAAGGATCGGGAAACGCCGGTGCAGGCCGCGCGCTACGAGCGTACCGAGCAGGACCGCCTGCAGGACCAGCGAGAGTTCCCAGGCAAGCTTCTCGAAGCTGGCTATGTCCAGCGCCACGGGAGTCACCCTAACACGTTACTGACGGTCAAGTAAATAGTCAGGATGGCTCCCGCGGCCCCAACTCTAGTACTAGTTCCTCAGTGTTCAAACTAGCCTATCCGGGTTAAGAAACTCTCATGCTAGCAAGTTTGCGCTACTCGCCACACTTGGCGGAAACGGTGGAAGCGGCTCGCCGTCAGCAATAAGTAAGTTGTTTGAGCCCCCAGGGGGGAACGGCGGCAAGGGCTCACCGTCTGCGACGAGCGAATTGCCCGCAGCCGCTGGGGGAAATGGCGGCAGAGGTTCGCCGTCGGCGACAAGTGTGCCGTTGGCTCTGCTCGGCGGAAACGGTGGTAAGGGCTCGCCATCAGCAATCAGCGATTTGTTAGTCGCGGTCGGAGGAAACGGTGGAAGCGGCTCGCCATCCGCCTGGATTGAGGGTAATTTGTTCCCGAATGAGTACGTACCAAAATGGTTGACTCTCCACGCCACTGAAAGTAGGATTGCAAGGGAAGACAGGACTACGGTGGTGCACAGCAAAACCTTTTTGGGCTTCATGGATGACACCTCCTGGCGTCATCCTTGAAGCGTTCCTAGAGTGCTGCTTGAGTTAGGGAGAAACGTTCTGCGATCAGAACAGCGAGGCTAAAGAAATGAGCACGGAGCTGCTAAAATATCGCCGCATCGTCGAGGATTTTTCTTTGACGACGCTTGCTGCGATTCCCAGCACCTTTGGCCGCCTTGTCTATGTCTCTTCCTTGCGCGATCTTTCAACGGGGGAGTACGAACACGCGGGTCTCGCCGCGGTTTATCCTGGGGATGCCGTCCAGCAGGCGCTCGCCCTTTGTCACGAGGAAGTCTTCCTCCGAATTCTCGAGACTCCCTTATCTCTTCAGGAGCAGGATCTCTGCGACTGCCTGCGGGAAATGTCTGGCGGGCTATCCGCTGCGTTGCTTCATTGGCGGCGAATGGAGGCGTATCGCGTCTTGATTCCTGAGCGGGTCCCCGCCTATCTTAAGGAACTTTTTTGTTCGAATTTGGCCGCGCTGCTTGAGATTCTGTCCTCGGAGTGCTCCACGGCTCGTTCAGGCGCATGACCACTCCGATCACTCTTCCCACGATCTCCGCCTCTTCCGGGATTTGCCACGATTCCGGAAGGCATCTCGAAAGCGGGTGCGGTTGCATCACCAGCCGGTTCCCGTCCCTGTGAAACCAGGCACAACGATATCCTCCGCGTACGTCCACGAAATACATTGGCCGGTCGTGCTCCGTCGCCCACGGTTCGTCCTCAATCTGCTGAACTGTGGTGTCCACCAGCACGATGCTTCCCGGCCTCAGCAGCGGCACCATCCGCCGATCCCTCAGCCCGATGTACCCATACCGGCACTGTCCATTCGTGCTCGTCAGCGTTCCCTCGAGCTGCCCCCAACGTTCCACCATTCGCGACAAGTATTCCGTTCGTTGCGGATCAAAACCGGGATCAAACCGCAAGGGAACGCGCAACGACGTGGGAGGCGCCATCAGATGTGTTTCTGGAGCTGGCACTGCCGCTCCATCTTCAAAGCAATCTTCCAGTGGCACCTCGTACCAGCGGTACAGCTGCAGCGGATTCAAATGATAAACAACTGAAAGGGTGTACAGTTTGTGTAGACCCGGAACCACGTTGCGGTTCTCGATATCCGCAAGGCGGCTGATGTGCAGAATAAACTCGGGTCGGCCGCGTCGCGCCGCCAATTCATAGCTTGCCCGCTCCACGTCGCGGTAGGTGAAACCTAGCCTCTCGCGAACCTGGCGCAGGCGAAGACCAGGTAGCATGGATCCCTCAGTGTGCCCTGAAATCTTGGGTTGAGACTACACTACAATTACCAGTTTGTTAAGAATTCAGAACAAGATATTTTAATCTACCCATTCTCCGGTTCCGGTTCGACTTTGGAACCGGGGAGGATTATTCTCCCCATTCTCCCCTCCTCCTTTCGTACCACCACATTTTACATAGCGAACGCCCTCAGCACGTTCCGGAAGAGAATCTGTTATCCTGCAAATATGGCTGCTACTAGGGCTCGCTCTCTTCCCACGGCTCTTTTTTCCTTTGTACTTCTTGTCATTTCACTGTCCACTGGCCCACAAATCTTGGCGCAAACCTCGTCTCCGCCGGCTGCGGCTCCTCCCGCAGATGGCCAACCCAACGCGGAATTCCTGGCCGCCGCTGATGAAGTTCTCAAGCAGATGAGTGAGATTACCGGCCTCTCGCTCAAAAGCCCCATAAAAAAAACGCTCCGGTCTCGCGAGGAAATTCGCGCCTACGTTCTTCGCCAGATGAACGAAGAGAGAACCCCCGCGGAACGCTACGCCGACGAAAAGAGCGCCGAGGCCTTTGGCCTGATCCCCAAGGGCTTCGATCTGGACTCCTTCATGGTCCAGCTTCTCACGGAGCAGATTGCGGGCTTATATGACCCCAAAGCGCACGAGTTTTACATCGCAGACTGGATTCCTCTCGAAGATCAGCGCATGGTCATGGCTCACGAGCTCACGCACGCGCTCCAGGACCAGCATTTCCAGATTGAGACTTGGCTGAACGCTGCTAAACCCAATGGCGACGCGGAGCTTGCACGCGAAGCGGTCCTCGAAGGCAGCGCCATGGCCGCCATGGTGGATTACATGCTCCTCGGCACTGGCCATTCTATGCGTGAGCTACCTTCTTTTGATCCGTCAGCGCTTGTCGGCAACATGGAAGACTCGCCGACCCTTCAAAAAGCCCCTCAATTCATCAAGGACGGCCTCATCTTTCCTTATTTCACCGGCATGATGTTTACCGCCGCTATCCTGAAGACTTCCGGATGGGCCGCCATTGCGGGAGTTTTCGCCCGGCCTCCCCTTTCCACCCAGCAAATCATTCATCCCGCGCTCTATTTTTCAGACAAAAAGCCGGCGACGATCGAACTGCCCTCCATCGCCAAATCGCTCGGGCCGGACTGGAAGAAGATTGACGAAGATATCCTCGGCGAATTCGGCTGGAAAGAGGTCCTCAAGCAATTCCTCGACGAGGACCGCGCCACTTCGCTCTCTTCGGCTTGGTCCGGCGACCGCTACATCCTCTTCGAAAACACAAAGAACAAGCGGCTCCTGCTGGTCACCCGTCTCCGCCTCGACCAGGCCGAACACACCGACCGCTTCTTCGGCCAGTACTCCGAAGCTCTTGAAAAGAAGTACGCCGAGCGCAAGAATCTCCTTCGCCGCCCCAATTTCTTTTCTTTCGATACTCCCGATGGCGGCGTCTTTCTTCGCTGCGTGGGAACAGATTGCCTTACCCTTGAAGGGGGCACTCGCAGCCTCTTTGCTGAGATGAATTCGCAGCTCGGCTGGGGCAGCATCCCCGATCCGCTCCAGAAGATCGAAGACCATCCTGTCAAGGTCACGCGGCGCTCTCCTCCGGCCTCCTCATCAGGCACAGGGTTTCCCGCAGCCGCATTTTGCCTGCCCGCCGCTTTCAGCCGGGAGGCGCATTCCTGGCCACCGCCATCTTACTGAATTGGATTAGGTTGCTCTGTTCGAGAGCTCTTTTTCGGAGGGAAATCCACCCGCGCCTTCATTCGCTTCCGCAATCGCGCCAACCGGCGCAAGATTCGCTCCGCGGCCCTCGCGTTGCGCTCCGTCTCAAGATCCCACGCTTTGGTTGCTCTGCGCTCTAGCTTTCGCAGCGCCAGTTCGCACACTTCCGCCGCCATCGCAAAATCTTTCGCGCGCCTTTCGTAGTAACTCGCCAGTTGCTCGCACGCATGGATGCAGTTCTCTGCGTCCGCCAGAAGCTCTTTCCAGTATTCCGCGGCTCGTTCGTGATCCCCGCCGCGTTTCGCGAATTGTGCTAACTCCCGGCGTGCTCTCCCCCGATGTTCCGCCGGCAGTCCGAGCTCCAAAGCCTTCGCGCATTCTTTCTCCGCCCTTACCGCTTCTCCTCGCCGCCGCAAATAGCGCGAAAGCCCGAATAAATCCAGGCTCTCAATTTCTTTTTCGCCATCCGGCGTCAGCATCTCGTTCATCTTTCCGAAAAGCGCTCCCAGCCCGCGCAAATCCATCTGGTTGTGCCGTACCACTTCGGCCAGCGGCTCTGCCGCGCCGTCTCTCAAATAATCAAAGTAAAACTGCGGAATCATCGCCGATTCCACATCGTTTTCGCGGTGCCAACCCAGCCTCCGCGCATCCAGGACGTGCTTTTCCAATTCCACCAGCCGCACCGATCCCAGCCGCAGCCTCCACAGCGCTCGCGCTGGGTGCAGCAAATCCAGATGCGCTGCCAGCTTTGGCACTCCGATCACCCGCGTCATCGTGTAGCGATTTTCCAGCAGTGGCCAGTCAAACGACTTCCCGTTGAACGTCACCAGCACCGGCCGCTCAGCGATCCTTCCCGCAAGCTCGCATAGCAGCGAATGCTCTTCTGTAAAATCCCGCATGAAAAACTGCTCGACCTGCATTCCTCCCGCATCCCACCACGCAACCCCCACTAGAAACGCGTATGTTCCCGTTCCGCCCGCCAGCCCCGTTGTCTCCGTGTCCAGAAACAGCCACTTTTCCGGATTCTCCAGCGCCATCCGCACTCGCCGCGAAACCCCTTCCTCCTTGGTTCGCGATAGCAGCTCCAATGCCGCGCTCGATGGCTCCGCGTACTCCGGCGTCGCAAACCAATTTCGCACTGCCAGATGCTCTCCATAATGATTCTTCCCCACACCCGCGCCAATCAGCCGCGCCAGTCCATTCTCTTCATCCGCGGGACGCAACGCTGCGGACCGGCTCGGCGCAGCCCGCCCAGGCGCAGGTCTCAGCGCCGCCAATCTCGCGAATTTATCCCCAGCGCTCGCCATCAACCGATCAACCGCTCCAGAATCGCCAGCGCCGCTTCTTTCGCCCTCGGCGCCAAATCTCCCGCCGGCCCCACGCACGAAGGGCATCCGTTCTCGCATTCGCATCCCGCAATCAATTCCCGCGTCTTCTCCACCAGCAATTCATGCGCCCGAAACAGCGGTTCCGAAAATCCAATCCCTCCCGGATACGCATCGTACAAATACAAGTTCGGCTCAAAAAACTCTTTCGCCTTCGTTGTCTCCGCGTCTTCCATTCTTACCGTCGCAAATTCCTGCGTCTCTGTTCCCGCCTTAGGCGGCCTTTCTCCAATCGCCGTTCCCAAGTCCCGTCCGTCGCACATTAGCAGCAGCGTCGCCACCGACGCCAGCGCATGCAATAGCCCGTACATCCCGCTTTGCCTCTCGCTTACGCTGAAAGGCAGAGCATCCAGCAGCGCCCGCTCCAGCGTGATCCAGTACGCTGTCGTATGCATCTCGTTTTCCGGTAGCTCCAGTTGCCCCGCTCCCACATTCTCGTTCGTGAAGAATTTGATCTTCTTGAATCCCACCACTTGCGACCGTACCAGCACGTCTCCGTGCGCCCGCGGCGCCGCGATCTCCCGCTCTTTTCCCGCCAACCGTTCTTTGCTCGCGATCTCCAGCACACGCACTTGCGTGTACCGCACTGCATCCGTGTAATAATCCACATCCACCCGCTTCACGTACGCCTTCCGCTCCTTAAAATCCAGATGCTCCACGTGATACTGCTCCCCGCCATGTAGATAAATCGCCTTTTCATGCACCGTGCTCAGCGCGCCGGGGAAATCCACCTCCCCGATCACTTCCGGCGCTCCCGTAATGTCAATGATCACGAAGTTGTCGCTCGTCACGCTCCGCAAGCTGATCGCGTCCGCCGGGTACGCCTCGTGCGTCCAGTGATAATGTTCCCCGGCGCGATGCAAAAATCCCGCTTCCGCCAGTCGCGCGCACAAATCCGGCACGTCCGCCTCGCCGAATTTCTCTTCCGTTGCAATCGGCAGCTCGAACGCCGCGCATTTCAAGTGATTGATCAGAATCTCCAGATTGTCCGGCTGGATATATGCGTGCTCCGGTGTATTCCCGAAAAAATAATCCGGATGTCGCACCATGAATTGATCCAGCGGCGAAGACGAAGCCACGTACACCGCGCACGAACTTCCGTTCCTCCGTCCAGCGCGCCCCGCCCGTTGCCACGTCGCCGCAATCGTCCCCGGATATCCCGCCATCACCGCTGCATCCAGCGATCCCACGTCAATCCCCAGTTCCAGCGCGCTCGTAGAAACCACTCCGCGAATTCGCCCGTCCCGCAGTCCGCGCTCGATTTCCCTCCGCTCTCCTGGCAAATATCCTCCGCGATAGCCGCGAATCCTCTCCGCCCTTCCCGGCAATTGCGGATTCGCTTTCTGCAAATACGTCAGCAGAATCTCCGTATTCAGCCGCGAATTCGCGAACACAATCGTCTGCATATCCCGTTTCAAAAATTCCTGCGCCACCCGCGAGCTTTCATTGATGTAGCTTCTTCGGATCCCCAGCGCGCGGTTCACTACTGGCGGGTTGTAGAACACAAACGTCTTCTCCGCTGACGGCGCTCCGTTCCCGCCCAGCACTTCCACTTCATCCTCGATCAGCCGCGACGCCAGCTCGCCCGGATTCGCAATCGTCGCCGAGCAGCAAATAAACTGGGGATCGCTCCCGTAAAATCTCGCAATCCTCCGCAATCGCCGCAGCACGTTGCACAAATGGCTCCCGAAAACGCCGCGGTAAGTGTGCAGCTCGTCAATCACGATGTATTTCAGATTCTCGAGCAGCCGCGTCCACCGCGTATGGTGCGGCAGGATTCCCGTGTGCAGCATGTCTGGATTGGTCAGGACAATGTGCCCCTTTTCCCGGATCGCCTTCCGCGCATCCCCCGGCGTGTCCCCGTCGTACCTAAACACGCCAAACCGGCTCACTCCTGCGTCTTCCTTCTTTTGTATTGGCCGGGCTTCAGACCGGTTCTTCTCTTCACTTTCTCCAGGTGCCCCACCCCCGTTTTTCGAGGGTGGGTCTTTCTCTCCAATCTTTTCCAGCCTTTGATTCAAGTCATACAATTCCGCCAACTGATCCTGCGCCAGCGCCTTTGTCGGAAACAGATACAGCGCCCTCGTATCCGCATTCTTCAGCACCGCATCCAGCACCGGCAGGTTGTAGCACAGCGTCTTTCCCGAAGCCGTCGGCGTCACGATCACCACGTTTTTCCCGGCGTGCACTTCCTCTGCGGCCTTCGCCTGATGGCTGTAAAGCTTCCGGATCCCTTTCGCCGCATACGCCGCGCGCAAATCCTCGTTCACCCATTCCGGAAACTCCGCCCATTCCGCCTCCCGGGCAGGGAAGTGCCGCACCGCCGTCAGCACCTCTCCGTCGCGGTCCCGCGCTTCCAGCCCCTCCAAAACCTCCCGCACCCGCGCTATCGCTGCGCCTTGGTAGAGGCCGGGCTCCAGCCCGATGCCCTCCTCCGCCGTTTTGTGCACAATCTCCCCGTTCGGGTTTCTTCTCACTGGGGGGCTTTGATGGTTCTGTTGTTCGTCGGGTGCCGCACCCTTCGGTTCTAAGGGTGCGGGTGTTTCTTCGCCTTGGTAGAGGCTGGGCTTTAGCCCGGCATTTCCGGCCTCTCCCTTGTCCCCGCCGTCTTCCTGTCTTTGCACCGCCAGCGATCCGGACATTTTTCTTCCTCCAAAAAAGAACAGCATTCGCCTTTTGTTCGCTGAGCCTACCACCCCGCACTTCCGCGCGCAATCCTCTTTTTCGGACCGCTTTCCGTGCGGTATCCAGCTTGTCTAGAGAAGGGAACTGCCTTAGGAAACTCTTGGCGTGGCCATACTGGCGATCAGAGAGCGCTCGTCTCGCCCTCCCATAGCCCAATTGGCTTGGTCAGTGCATCCCGGCCAGGATCCGGATTCCCCACACAGCCGCCAATCCAAGTCCTACTACAAACGCGACCCCGGTCAGGCGGTCAGTGAGATTGCTTGTGCTCCAGGACCGGAGCACCATTACCGCTCAAACAAGGAAAAGCAGGATGCTGCCTGCTCCCAAAATCTTCAGCAACATGGTTCAACCTCTGCATCCACGTAAACTGCGCGCCCGAAATTCTCGCGAGCCGGGATCGCCGCCGCAGTGACCCCTGTCACCGCGCTCCGTGACGCCTGCAGTCGCCGATGCCCCATTGCTGCATTACGCTCTGCCGGGAATGAATTCCATGTCTCAAAACGAATGCGGAACTCCGCTTCAAGGGAGCAAAACCATGGAAAGAATCAAGATCGAGCAACACTCTGTCGCGGGCTGCCTCTGGTTCGCCTCATGGCTCTTCACCATCGGCTTTCTGCATCTCACCTTCTGGAAGGGCGTCCTCGCCCTCTTCATCTGGCCCTACTATATCGGCGCCCACCTCAGCTCCATCCTCCACTGACCACCCCGCAGGAGCCCGATTTTCCAGGACGAGCAGGATAGCGTCTGTAAATTATCTGATTTAATTGAATTGGGCAGTCGCAAGCGCGGGACAGGACCATCCTTTTACTTCCGGCCCTGCCTCAGAAACTCGACCATCCCTTCTGTCCTCCAATCTCCGTCAAAGCCTCGATTCATTCTCTGCACTTCAGCTGTCCGGCACGCTCGAAGAATCTGCCCATGGGTACCCTTCTGAACTTCTTGCACGACGGAGGTCGGGCGAGGCTCGAGGGACAGCTGGAAATTCGGAAGCGCCGTCCGCATTGCGGTCATCCCGTCTTATCCGACCATGTTTCGGGGTAAGCCAACTACTCACAATGACTATTGACTTTCTGTAGATTTATTATCAGCATACCTCTGACCTCTTTGGGACGCTGTCAGGTCGGTCCCGCCCACCTTAGCAACGTCTCTTCGGCATACCTGTCCGGGAAACTCCGGATACAACATTGGAGGTCAGCATGAAACAGTGGGGGCTCCTTCGCCTAGCAGCTGGTCTCCTGGTCGTGCTATCGATGGTCATCTCAATATTTTCGACGAGAAGTCGCGAAACAAATCAACGTCCGATCAGGACTGTTGTAATCTCTTCTCCAGGCCAACCCCTTGCCACGTTGTTTGAAGGCTCGCGCATCGATCCTAAATGTTCAGCAAAAACGATCATCGCAAAGAATGCGGCGCTGCCGAAATGTGGCGAACATAAAAAAGCGTCCTTGTTACATTCAATTTTTGGTCCAGGCTTGGTTTACGCCAATTATCTACTTTGCAGTTGCGGCGGTTCAGAGTGGATAGCTTGGGAGGATAATTACAACTTTGGATAGCCGTGATCCGGCAACTACGACAATATTCGGGGTGACCCCGGTGCGCCTCTTGGCTGTATATGTTTGGCAACTCACTGCGGACTTTATTCTGAGTGCAAATGCGATCATGACACTTGCTGACTGGAGGAACTCATGAAAAGACATTGCGTTGCTCTTCTATTTTTGGTCTTCGTGTACTTTGCTGGAGCGTCTGGCTCTTTCGGCCAAGTCAAGACGACAAGCGCGTTTGCTCATGTAGGGTCCATGAAAATCCCATTTGCAATGGCGGGCAATGCATTTGCTCTGTGGCAGCGGGGTTCCTTCGTGTACGTCACTGAGAGATTTTCTGCCTCTCCAGTTTTTCAATTCCTCGACAGAGACGGACATGTCACTTCCACGTTCACTTTCAGTATCCCCGAAGCTTCGCTGATCAATCTCTACGACAACTCCGTCGCCCTCGGACAGGATGGATCGTTGGCGATAACGGGAACGGCATACTTGGATGATTCGAGAGAGGGGATGTTTCTTGCATGGGTCTCTCCTGACAGGCGGGAGCAAACCATCACACGCATTTCCCCTTTCTTTCCGAAGGCTGTCACGCTAGCCTCAGACGGAACAATTTGGCTAGCAGGAGACGAAACCAAGCCGAACCACCAGGCACAGGACTATACTCAGCATCTGCTTCGACACTAC
>Ga0335079_10003744_pt1 | contig 17505 bp, 16 predicted proteins | sample Lox_Sample_33_FD_206719 | JGI IMG/M metagenome (GOLD analysis project Ga0335079, IMG submission 206719) | Soil microbial communities from Loxahatchee National Wildlife Refuge, Florida, United States - Lox_Sample_3.3 | ecosystem: Environmental > Terrestrial > Soil > Wetlands | place: USA... | reverse complement strand
CGCGCCGGTCACGCTGGCCGGGTTCGACGAGATCTTCGAGGCGGTCAAGAACTGGGGCCGCTGGGGACCCGACGACGAGCTCGGCACGCTGAACTACATCACCGCGGACACCGTGCGGGCCGCGGCCGCCATGGTCCGGTCCGGGCGGCGCGCGACGATGGCGATCCCGATGAACACCGCGGCCGGGCCGGATAACCCGAGCCCGGTGACCCATCACGTGGTCCAGGGCCATGACATCGACATCGGCTCCAGCGGGGTGACCTTTGCCACCGACTACGTGGGGCTGGCCTTCCACGGCGACTGCCACACCCACATGGACGCGCTATGCCACATCGCCTACCAGGGTCTGGTCTACAACGGGCGGCCCGCCCAGCAGGTGATGACGTCCAAGGGCGCCACCGCGCTCGACGTGACGGCCTACCGCGAGGGGCTCGTCGGCCGGGGCGTACTGCTTGACGTGCCGCGGTTCCGCGGGATCAGGTGGCTGGAGCCGGGTGAGGCCGTGACCCGGGCCGAGCTCGAGGCGGTCGAGCGGGCCCAGGGGGTCCGGCTCGGCGAGGGGGACATCCTCGTCTTCCGTACCGGGCATCACCGGCGCCGCCTCGAACTGGGCGCGTGGAGCAACGACTACCCGCCGTCCGGCCAGGGCAAGGCCGGCCTGCACGTGGACACCATCCGATGGATGCACGAGCGGCGGATCGCCGCATTCCTGCCGGACGGCGACGGGGAGACGGTACCGAGCAACGTCGAGGGCGTCCTCTACCCGATCCACCCGCTGCAGGTCACCGCGATGGGCATGCTCGCCGCCGACAGCCTGCAGCTCGAGGACCTAGCCACCGCCTGCGAGCAGGAGGGGCGCTTCGAGTTCATGGTGGTCGGGCTGCCGCTCCGGCTGCCCGGCGGCACCGGGTCGCCGTGGAACCCGATCGCCATCTTCTGACCAACTGCGGCGGGGATGACCTGAAACCAGGGAGGCAGCGAGCCATGGAGCGCCGGTTCGAGGACAAGGTCGCGCTGGTCACCGGCGCGACCACGGGCATTGGCCAGGCGACCGCGGTACGCCTGGCCGCGGAGGGCGCGGTCGTGGCCGTGAACCAGCTGCCCGGGCAGGACGCGTCGGAGACGCTGCGGCGGATCGCCGAGCCCGGCGGCCAGGGCTTCCCGGTGATCGCTGACATGCGCGATCCTGAGCAGGTCATCGCGATGGTGCACGACGTGGCCGAGCGCGGCGGCCGGCTCGACTACGTGGTATCGAACGCGGCGATCAACCCGTTCATGGCGTGGGACGAGACAACCGTCGATGACTTCGACAACCTGTTCGAGACGAACGTGCGGGGCACCTGGATGGTCTGCACCGAAGGCGCCAAGCAGATGATCCGGGAGGGGCACGGCGGCGCCATCTGCTGCGTGAGCTCGATCTCGGCCCATGTGGGTGCCCCGGGCCAGACGGCGTACTGCGGGACCAAGGGCGCCATCAGCATGCTGGCCAAGGCCCTCGGCTGCGACCTGGGGGTGCACGGCATCCGGGTGAACGCGGTCGAGCCGGGCTGGGTGATGACGAACATGAGTGCGCCCTTGACGGAGGATCCCGCCGCGCTGAAGTACTACAACGATCGCGTCGCGCTGCACCGGGGCGCCCAGCCGGATGAGCTCGCGGCCACGATCGCCTACCTGCTCTCCCCCGATGCCAGTTACGTGACCGCCGCGACGCTGCTAGTGGACGGCGGCTTCATCGTGAATGCAGAGCTGTGATGGCCCGCCACCCGCGGGCACGCTGAGGAGGACTGCCATGCCGGACCCGGCGCGGATCTTGCGCGAGGCCTACGACACCGTCAGGCGCGACTACGGAAGGGCCATCGGCCAGCGGCGCGATGAGCTGATCACCCCCGCTCTGGTGCTCGATATCGACGCGGCGCAGCGCAACATCGACCGCATGGCGAGCGAGCTGAAGCAGATGGGCGCGGCCACCATCCGGCCGCACTACAAGACGCACAAGAGCCCGGACCTGGCCCGCCGCCAGCTGCAGGCCGGGGCCGCCGGCCTGTCCATGGCCACGGTGTGGGAGGCCGCGATCCTCGCCGCCGCCGGGATGGACGACCTGTTCGTGGTCAACACGGTGGCCCATCCGGCCAAGCTCCGGGTGCTGGCCGAGCTGGCCCGGGAGCACCGGGTGCTCGTCGCCGTGGACGAGGCCGCCAACGCGGCTGCCGTCGCCGCGGCGGCCGTCACGGCGGGGTCGACGCTGGGGATCATGGTCGAGGTGGACACCGGCATGGACCGCTGCGGGACCGACAACGCGGCGGACTGCCTGGCGCTGGCCCGGCAGGTGACGGACCTGCGCGGGCTGCGCTTCGAGGGCATCACCGGCTACGAAGGGCACTGCTCCATGACGCCGGACCACGATTTGCGGCTCGAGCGCCAGCGCGCGGCGATGAAGTTCTTCACCGACGTCGCCGGGCAGCTGGAAGCGGACGGAATACCCTGCCCGATCCGGTCGGCCGGCGGGATCGCCACCTGGAACTGGACCGCGGCCTACCCGGGCCTGACGGAGATCCAGGCCGGCACCTACGTAGTCATGGACAACTTCCACGGGCGGATGGTGCCCGGCTTCGAGCACTCGCTCACCATCGCGGCGACCGTCATCAGCCGGCAGAGCGGCAAGGTCATCGTGGACGCCGGCAACAAGTCGGTCGCCGACCCGGCGGACGTGACGATGGTGGGCCACGACCACCCGGTGCTCCGGTTCGACGAGGAACACGGCATCTTCGACGCCGCGGGCGGATCCCCGCTGCGGGTCGGCGACCAGGTAGCGCTCGTGCCTGGGTACTCGCCGAGCACAGTGAACTGGTACGACGCCTACCACGTGGTCCAGGGCGACATCGTGGTGGACATCTGGCCGGTCATCCCGCGCGGTCCTGGCCATCACGGGATCGCAGATCCGGTCTGAGCGGCCCAAACCCTTGCCAAGCTCCGCCAGCTAGGTCGATACTCCAGTGAACGGATGATCTATCCGTGAGCGGATGCTCCATGGGCCGAAGTGATCCTGTTGCCGGTGGGCAACGGGAAGGAGACTCACGATGGCAGTTGAGGCTGGCAAGCCGAGCACGGGCAGCGTTAAGACCGAGCTGCGGGAGAACGCGGTCGGCCTCCCCGGGATGCTGATGCAGGGAATCGCCACGATCGGGCCGTCGTTCGCGATCCTCGCGTCCTTCGTCTTCATCGTGAGTTTCGCCGGGCTGGTGACGCCGTGGGCCTACCTGTTCGGCGGGATCCTTCTCGGCCTGCAGGCATTGGCAGCGGCGCAGCTGGCCAAGGTGTTCCCGTCGGCGGGCGGCTGGTACACGTGGATCGCCCGGGCCTTCCATCCGCGTGCGGGGTTCTTCGCCGGGGTGCTGTTCTCGATCTGGCTGCCTCCGGTGGCCACGCTGACCATGGCGTTCCTGGCCAAGACGGTGCTCGAGCCGTCGATCAAGGCGGAGTACGGGGTGGACGTCCCGTGGTGGATCTGGGTCGTGGCGGGCGTGGCTCTGGTGGTCTTCTTCGCCTACCAGGGGATTTCCATCTCGGAGAAGGCGCTGATCATCACCGGGCTGATCGAGATCGTGATCATGGTGGCGCTGGCGTTCACCGGGCTCGCGTCGCCGGGTCCCGGCGGGTTCAGCTTCGGGCCGCTCAACCCCGGTAACTTCGGGCTGGCGGGCAACTTGTTCCTCGGCGTGGTGTTCTCGATCTTCGCGTTCAGCGGATGGGAATCCACCGGGCCGCTGGCCGAGGAGAGCAAGAACCCGAAGCGCAACGTGCCCATCGGGCTGGTCGGCTCCGTCGTCATACTGACGATCTACTTCGTGTTCGTGACCTGGGGCTACCTTGTCGGCATCGGCGTGAGCAAGGTGGGCGGCATCCCCACCGCGTCGGCCTTCCCGGTCGCCACGCTGGCCCAGCGGGTCTGGGGGGGCGCCTGGGTGCTGCTGCTCTTCGCGCTGCTGAACTCGGCCATCGCCCTGTCCATCGCGTGCTTCAACGGCGGCACGCGGACCTGGTACGCGATGGGCCGGTCCGGCGTGCTGCCGAAGATGGTCGGAAAGGTGAACCCGACCAGGAAGACGCCGGTCAACGCGATCAGCCTACAGGTGGGCGTGCAGGCCCTCGCGTTCGCGTGCGTGCTGATCTGGGGCGCCGAGGACGTGTTCTTCTCCTGGGCCAACGCGATCACGATCGGCCTGGTGCTCATGTACGTGCTGTGCAACATCGGGGTGGTCAGGTACTACCTCACCGAGGGCCGCGCCCAGTTCAACCCGCTCCTGCACATCGTGGTCCCCGCGGTCGCCTCGGCCGCGGGCGTCGTGGTCGTGTGGAAGTCCTACTTCTCGCCGTTCACCAGCACCGGACCCGTGTTCTGGGGTCTGATGACGTTCATCGTGGTACTCGTGCTCACCGTGGTGATCCTGATCTACCTCCGCGTCACCGGCCGGGAGGACTGGATGCGCCGTGCGCAGCTGGTGTTCGAGCAGTCGGGCGGGGGCCACTAGCGTCCCGCAGGAGCATCCGGGTGCGCCCGGCGCGAGCCGCCCACCAGCCGGCCACCGCGTCCCCGGCGGCCCGGCTGGCGTGGGGGCGGCGAGACGGCGATGGCCCGCCAGAAGCCCGCGGCCCGGTCGGCACCCTCGCCGCCGAGCGCGCCATCCGGCCCGAGGGACCTCCTGCTCGTGCACGGCGCCCTGGCCGCGGCTGATCTCGAAGGCGCCGTAGCGGCGCATCCACTCCAGCGGCGTGCGGCCCTCAGCCGCCGCCCGTTCCGGCAGGCCCGGCACTGAATGCTCGAACATCCACCCGTAGTACTCGTCCACGGTGAGCTTGCGGCCCGGGCAGGCGCGAGACTCGTGGTACCAGGCGTTGGGAAAGGTGCCGCCCTCGGTGGCGACCGCGCCGACCAGCGCGGAGATCAGGAACAGGGTCCGGGACACCTGCCAGCCGCCGAGGTTTCCGGCCGCCGCGGACCGCCACGCGTGGCAGGAGAACCGCGTCCCGGCTCCGGCGACGACCTCGGCCACCTCGGCGATGACCGCGGCGTCCAGGCCCGACTCGGCGGCGGCGTACTCGAACGTGAACCCGGCGTAGAGCTCGGCCAGGACGGCCTGGAACGCCTCGAAGGTGCCCGGCAGGTCAGGACGGCACTGCGTCAGGTACTCCTCCCAGTTCCACCACCGGCGGATGAATCCGGCGTCATACCGGCCCGTTCGGATCAGATGGCTGGCGATGGCCAGGTTGACGGCGGCCTCGCTGCGGGCTGCGGCGACAGCCAGTAGTCGGCGTGCGAGGCGGTGTTGGACAGCCGGGTATCCAGCACGATGACCTTGGCGCCGTTCTGCCTGGCCTCGGTGATCCGCTGGGCGTGCGGGTTGAAGTAGTGCCCGGCCTCCAGTGCGCGCTGATCAGGTAGATGACGGTGGCGTGCGCGTGGTCCGGGCTGGGCCGGTCGATGCCCATCCAGAACTGGAACCCGGTCCGGCCGCCGCTTGAGCACACGTTGGTGTGCGAGTTGTGACCGTCAACGCCCCAGCTGGCCAGCACCCGCTCGGTGAACCCGTCCTCGCCGGGGCGCCCGAGGTACACCATGATCTCGTTCGGCCGGCCCTCGGTGAGCGCCGCCCGGATCCGTGCCGCCAGCGCGTCGAGCGCCTCGTCCCAGCTGATCCTGGCCCACCGGCCCTCGCCGCGGCGGCCGGCCCGCTTCATCGGGTACAGCACCCGGTCCGGGTCGGTGACCTGGTTGATCGTGGCCGGGCCCTTGGCGCTGTTGCGGCCGCGCGAGCCGGGGTGCTCGGGGTGCCCTCGAACTTGCGGACCTGCCGGGTGTCGCGGTCCACGTAGGCCAGCAGCCCGCACGCGGACTCGCAGTTGAAGCACGTCGTGGGGACCAGCATGTAGTGCTTTTCGTGCCGGGCCGGCCAGGCGCGCGAGGACAGCTCCACCCAGTCGTCCCAGCGTTCGGCCGGCGGGAAGGCGGACAGGTGCACCCGGCTCGCGCCGGGGTAGAAGCTCTCGCCCCTGGCCTCGGCGGCGGCCCGCGCGGCCGACACACGCTCGCCCAGCGCGGCCAGGTCGTGATCGCGGTTGCGGCGCCGGGACAACGGGACCTCCTCGGCGTAACGGGCTCAGGCGAGCGGGACCGACTGGCCGGCCTGGACGTAGGCGTGCTCGTGGGCCAGCGGGCCCGCCGGCCGCGGCCGCCAGCAGCACCCCGGCGCCGGCCACCGCGGGCCGCGGCCCGAGCCACCGGGCGAAGGCCAGCGTCACGGCCGCGCCGGCCAGCAGCGCCTGGACCGCCAGGTGCGGGGCCAGCAGCGGGCTCTGCCACAGATCCCGCGCCCGGGCCTGGGCGAACAGGTACGCCGTGTAGACCGCGGTGGCCAGAGGGCGCGTCCGCGCACTGATTGCACCTGGTTACCTGGAACACCCGGCGGACCTGGGGAAAGGCCCCGACCTCGGCCGACTTGACGTAGGTGCGGGTGACGCCGAGCGGGACCTCGTCAGGGACGGCGCCATCGAACAGCCGCTGGGCGCGCTGTACAGCCTGTTCCGTTCGGTCGAAGAGCAGGGCTTCGTGCAGCGCAGCGTCGTCCGCCACCTGGAGCTGCGCCAGGACGAGGAGGCGGCGAAGGTCCTCGGCCGCGCTCCCGACGAATCCCTGGTCTACCTGGAGCGGCTCCGCCTGGCCGACGGAGTGCCCATCGTCCTGGACTGCTCGTGGCTCCCGGCCGCGCTGGCCGGGCCACTGCTCGGGGTGGATTTCACCCGGACCGCGCTGTACCGCGAACTCACCGCTCCCAGCCGCCGTCCGTCCGGACGCCGGCTGGGAGCGGATCCGTCCCGTCCTGCCCGATCCGCAGCAGCGCGCCCTGCTTGGCCTGGGCGCCCGGGTGCCCGCCCTGGCGATCGAGCGCCTGGCCACCTGGCAGACCATGCCGGTGGAATGGCGGCACGGCCTGGTCCGCGCCGACCGTTTCTCCTATGTGGCCAGGTGGTCGGCTCAGGACCAGGGCGTCAGCTTCGAGCCCACGACCGGAGCCAGCCGGCCCTAGGCCTATCAGCACCTCGGCCGGGCTATTTCCCGCTGGGCACCTGGTCCTTGACCTCGTCGTAGCCGACCTTGACGGGTACCGCGGCCGGCGAGTAGATCACGCGGATTACGCCAGTCGGAAACGCCTCCGTCGCCGTCACCTTCAGGTGGTACGGCGCGTCGCCGTCGTCGAACAGCCTGCGGCCCTTCCGCGCCGCCACCGGGTGCACCAGCAGGCGCAGCTCATCGACCAGCCCGGCGGCGAGCAGCTGCTGCACCACCGAGATCGAACCGGGGATGAGGATGCCCCTGATGCCTGCATCGGCCTTGAGCGAGGTGACGGCATCGAGGAGATCGCCGTCGATCAGCTCGGAGTTGCGCCAGGAGAACTCCAGCCGCTGGCGCGAGACGACCACCTTGCGCATGTCGCCGAGTCGCTTGGCGAACGGGGCGTCGTCCCCGCCCGCCGCCTCGCGGCCGGGCCACGCTCCGGCGAAGCTGTCGTAGGTCTCGCGACCGATCAGCAGCACGTCAGCTGTGTCATAGTCCTCTCCGACCGCGCGGCCCATGTTGTCGTCGAAATACGGGAAGTGCCAGTCGGGGTCGATCTCGGCCACGCCGTCGGCCGAGATGAACAGCGTAGAAATAACCTTCGCCATCGCGGTGATCCCTTCGGGTCGGGTGGTGTCGGTAGGTAGACCCTCGCGGTACCCGAGGTTCATCGGCCGGAACATCGTACAGTGAGCGTCACGCCGACGATGCCTCTCGTGAGCTGCTGACCATAGGGCAAGCGGCTGGCTACCGGCCGGGCGCCGCCCGCTCCACGGCCCGATGCGGCGAACCCCTCATCCGAATCAGCGGTCATCGAACGCCATCACCATCCACTGCACGCCGATCGCCACCAGCGCGCCCGGCTGGCGCACCGGCGTCCCCCGCCAATCCCACGCATAGCGGCGCCATGCGCACCTCCCGTGCCAGCGAGCGGCAACCCACGCCTTCGAGGCTCTCATCCCTCCCACGTGGCAAAGGTCCTAGGGCCGGGCGGTCGTCCCGGTGTATAGATGACTGTCATGGATAGACGCGCGCTTGTTCTCGGCGGCGGCGGTGTCACCGGCATCGCCTGGGAGACGGGCCTGATCGCCGGGCTGGCCGGGCTGGGCATCGACCTCGCCGCCGCCGACGTGATCATCGGGACATCGGCGGGCTCGCTGGTCGGCACGGACATAGCCTGCGGGCAGGACCTCGAGGCGCTGTACCAGGCCCAGCTCGCGCCGCCGGCGCCCGAGCCCGCCGCCCGGATCGGCTGGGACTTCATCGGCAGGCTGCTGTGGGACGTGCATTTCAGCCGGGACCCGAAGCGGGCCCGGGCGCGGATCGGCCGGTGGGCGCTGGCCGTCCCCACCATGCCCGAGGCCGACCGGCGGAAAGTCTTCGAGGCCCGGCTGCCTGCCAGCGTCTGGCCCTCGCGCGCCCTCAAGGTGACCGCGGTGGACGCGCGGACCGGCGAGTTCGCGGTGTTCGATTCCGCCGGGGAAGCCAGCCTGGTCGATGCGGTGGGCGCCAGCTGCGCGGTGCCGGGACTCTGGCCGCCGGTCACCATCGGGGAACGCCGTTTCATGGACGGCGGCATGCGTACCGTCGCCAACGCCGACCTGGCGCACGGATACGAGCGGGTGGTCATCATCGCGCCGGTGGCCGCCGGCATCGGCTTCATGGCCAGCCCGGCCCGGCAGGCGGCCGCGCTGACCGCGGCCGGAGCCCGCGTGGCGCTGGTCCGGCCGGACCGGGCGGCCGTGCGCGCCATCGGGCGCAACGTGCTCGACGTGTCGCGGCGGGCGGCGGCGGCGAGGGCCGGGCGGGCCCAGGCCGCGGCCGAAACGTCGGCCGTCCAGGCCGTCTGGCAGGCCTGACCCGGGCCAGCCACGGGCGGCCGAATGACGGATCCGCGCCGCCGTTGACCGGGGGCCTGGTAATGGGTATAGACGTCGGAGTCGCCTGCCCGGCCGGGAGAAGCCAGCCGGGGCCCGGGACCGCTGGGAGCTGCTGTCCCGGGTGCTGGGCATCGTGGTCAGATAATGGTTGCGCCCTTGTGGAGGATTGGGTGCTGATGGAACAGCTGAGCCTGGGCGTGTGCGGAACCTCCCGCAAGGAGAACGAGCACCAGCCGCCGGTCCACCCGCTGCACCTAGACCGGATCGACGCGGGCCTGCGCGCGCGGATCTTCCTGGAGCGCGGCTACGGCGAGCGGTTCGGCGTAACTGACCGGCAGCTGGCCCCGATGGTGGCCGCCCTGCGCTCGCGGCAGCAGCTCATCGCGGGATGCGACGTGATCGGGCTACTGCTCAGTGCTGCATTCCCTGCAGTCGCTGGGCATGACCGGGCCCGGTGAGGATCCAGCGCCGTCCCTGCCTGGCCGCCATGATGTAACTCAACGCAGCCCGTCGCCGTTTTCTCATCGAGATGGATGATCTGGCCAGCCACACGGCACGACGATCCGGCCCGGAACAGCACGGCCAGGGTCATCGGCGCCTTGACTGGTCGCACCGGGCGGGCACAGCCCGCGGGGCGCTGCCCGGCCGGCCGGCAACCAGACACGGCCGGCGGGACCAGTCGCAGCAGCGGGCCGAGGACACTACGCGGCCAACCGGGACGGCCAGGACCACCAACCTTGCACGGGAGGCGGCGTGGACCCCTTTCACATGGAATCCATCACCGCGGGCGGTGATTGCGCCGTGCTGCGGATCGACGGCGACATCGACGCGTACGCCGCCCCGCAACTCCGTGACCGGGTGACCGATCTGGCTGGTCACGGCACCGTGCATATTATCGCGGACCTGCGCGGCGCCGGATTCCTGGACTCGGCCGGCCTGGGCGCGCTGGTAGGCAGCCGCAAGGAACTCCGCACCCGCGGCGGGTCACTCACCCTGGTAACCGGTACCGGCCCGGTCCTGCAGATCATCCGGATGACCGGGCTCGGCAAGGCCTTCGCGGTGCACTCCTGCGTGCCGGAGGCCATCGCCGCCGACCAGCACTGGCACGCGGCCGTCATGAGTGAAGGCGTCAGCACCGAGGAATGGTGCCGCGCACACCGATTGCTGTGAAGCCGCCATCCCGGCCTGGCATCTCTTCGCCTCACCAGGCTGGTCACTCGGGCAGCGCGGATGACCCAGGAGGAGCTGGCAGCACAGGCCCGCATCAGCAGCGAAGGCGTGGATCCGGAGCACCAATGGGCGTAGGCGATGGGCTGGATATGTAGGTTGCCCCTGCTCCGCGATGGCGCGGCGGGCTGCCTGGAGGTGGGAGAAGCAGCCCGCCGCGCCATGCCGCCCGCGCCGCCCGTCGCGGCGCGACGCGGATCCGGGGGCGGCTAACGGCTGGGTCTAGTGCTGGGCGGGCACGGAGGAGGGCCGGCCGGCCGGGTGGGGGGTGGGCTGCGATGATCGCTTCCCGGTGGGGTGTGAGGCGGGTGGGCCGACCGGGTGGGTGGGGGCCGGGGCCGGCTGGCTGGACTGCGAGCTGCCCGGGTGGGGCACCGCTGCGCAGTAGGCGGCGATCTTGGCCGCGCCGCCGGCTGCCGCCGCCAGGTTGCGGAACGCCACCGCCTTCTGGGATGCCGTGCCATGCGCCTTCGCATGGGCGTAGGCGGTGCACAGCCCGAACGAAGCCGGGCCGGTGGCGTCCGGGCCGACGGCATCGGTGCGGGCCGGGGTGGCCTGCGGGGTGCCAGGACCGTGGCTCGGCTGCGGAGTGCCAGGACGGTGGCGGGGCTGCGGCGACGGCGCGCCGATCACGCTGTGCGCGAACTGCTGGGCGGGCGCGGGCAGGGTGCTGATGTAGGCGGCTGCGGCGACGCCGCCCAAGGCAGCGGCGGAAACGACGGCCGCGGCGGCGGCCTTGGCGGTGAGAAGCGCGGTGAGCAAGCGGGGCCTCCGGCGTGGGGATCGACGGGCCCGGACTGGCATGCTGCCCCGATGGCGGAATTCGGCCAGGGCCCGCGCGTGCCCGGCCAGCTCGCCAGCCTGCGGCGCCGCGTTGAGCGCGGCGAGAAGCGCGGCTGCCGGCTGCAGCCCGGCACACGCTTCGTCCGTGACCAGGTCGCCTGTGAGCAGCGCGTCTAGCGCCCCGTCCGGCAGTTCCGGCACGTCGGCTCGCTGTGACCCGGGAATGTTCGGCATGTCAGCATCCGAAACGCCCCAGCCGCTCATCGCGTTACACGCGCCTCGGTCATCATCTGGGCCAGCCGCCGCAGCCCCCGGTGGACAGCCACCCGCAGGCGTGCAGCAGCCAGTTCCCCGCCAGCCCGTGTCCTTTCACCCCGGGAGTCGGTGTCTCGGGCGTGTACTTCTCCTTCGACTCGGGCAAGTCGTGGGACCAGCCGACGTACACCGGCTACACCGCGCGCGGCTGCACGGCCGACTTCACCACCCCGGTGTCAGGGTGCGCGCAGACCGAGGGCCCGATCGGCACACTGCCCTGGTATGAGGAGAGCGGCCTGGTGTCCGACGGCGATCCGGGTGTGGCGTTCGGTCCTGCTCCCGGGCCCAATGGCTTCAGCTGGAGCAATGGCGACCGGGTCTACTACTCCAACCTCACGTCGAACTTCCCGACGGGCAGCAGCTTCAGGGGATTCGAGGCCATCGCCGTCTCCCACATGGACAACCCCACCCCGGACAGCATCCTCGAAAAGAATTCATGGATGAAGCCCGTGGTGATCTCCAGGCAGTCGAACACCACCTTCTCCGACAAATCGCAGATCTGGGCGGACAACGCCGCCTCCAGCCCGTTCTTCGGCAACGTGTACGTCTGCTGGGCGATGTTCCAGGGCCAGGAGAAGGGCAACGCCGCCCCGGCCGCGCTCCAGGTGGCCGTCTCCCGCGACGGCGGCGCCACCTGGGCGCAGCACCAGATCTCGGCCGCCGCCAACAACGGCCAGCGCAACCCCCCTGACGGCTGCACGGTCCGCACCGACAGCCTGGGCAACGCCTACGTCTTCGGCGTCGGAACCGTGCAATCAGCCGGCGGGCAGTCCTTCGAGCTGATGTCGGTATCCCGCAATGGCGGCGGGACCTGGTCGGCCCAGACACCGGTCGCCGGGCCCGTGCATCAGCCGGGGATCCTCGACCCCGTCCAGGGCCGACCCACGATCGACGGGGTCGCCGGAGCTCGCAGCGACCTGGCCCCGGCACCCAGCGTCGACATCGCCAACGGCGCCCCGACCGGCAGCGGCGCGACCAACCATATGGTGATGAGCTTCGTCAGCAGCCAGGCGGCCGGCGACGAGAACCCCCACGTCTACTTCACCGAGTCGGGCGATCACGGCGTCAGCTGGGCAACTCCCCGGCAGATCGAGGCCCCTGGGGACCGGGGCTTTTACACCGCGCCCGCCATCTCACCCGACGGCAGCACGGTCTACGTCGTGTACAACGCCTTCACCACGCCGTACCAGACCAATACGAGCAGCCCACGCAACCTGGTGGGCGTGGTCTTGCGGGGAACGGTGAGCTCCGGCGTGACCGGGTCGTGGTCGACCCTCAACCGCGGCCCCACCGGCGACGCCCGCGGCTCTAGCGCCAACTCCCTGACCGCCGAGTTCCTTGGCGACTACGTGTACGCCGCGGCCACCAACACCTTCGGCGTCGCAGTGTGGAACGACACCCGCAATGCCCAGGACTGCCCCGCGGTCGACACCTACCGCGAGAACCTAGTGCAAGGGATCACGCCGAACCCCGCGCCAGATCCGCCCACCTCCTGCCCGGCTAACTCCACGTTCGGCAACTCGGACATCTACTCGTTCTCCAGCGCACCCTGACACCTGGTGACCAAGGCAAAGGGCCGCCGCCGACCGTTGGGCCGCCGGCGGTCCTTTGCCTTCCCGTCAGCAAGCCGGCCGTGAATGACAACTGGTCGGCCTACTGCTGGTCCTGGTGAAATGCGTCAAGCCGGGCCAGGTCGCCCGGCGTGAGCCGCAACGCTCCGGCGGCGATGTTGCCGGCGAGGTGGCCGAGGTCGCCCGTGCCCGGGATGACCAGCACGTGCGGCCCGCGATGCAGAGCCCAGGCCAGGCGGACCTGCGCCGGGGTGGCCTGGTGCTCGCGGGCGACCGCGAGGACCTCGCCGGGCTCGGCGCCGCTAGGCCCGGCCTCGCGCCCGGCTCCGGCAATGGCGAAGAACGGCACGAACGCCACGCCCTGCTCGCCGCAGGCGCGCAGGAGCTGGTCTTGCCGGGGGCGGTGGCCCAGGCCGTAGGAGTTCTGCACGCATACCACCGGCGCGATCTGCTGGGCCTGGGCCAGGTGCTCCGGACGGGCGTTGGACACCCCGAGGTGGCGGATCAGGCCGGCGTCGCGCAGCTCGGCCAGCGCGCCGAAGTGCTCGGCGATCGAGTCCAGCCCCGACAGGCGCAGGTTTACCAGGTCCAGGCAGTCGCAGCCGAGCTGGCGCAGGTTCTCCTCGACCTGCCCGCGCAGCTGGGCCGGGGTGGCCTGGGGCAGCCAGTCGCCGGATGGATCCCGGCGCGGGCCGACCTTGGTGGCGATGACCAGGTCGTCCGGGTAGGGAGCCAGCGCGGTGTTGATCAGCTCGTTGGCTGAGCGCAGCGAGGAGAAGTAGAAGCCGGCCGTGTCGATGTGGTTCACGCCGAGCTCGACCGCTGTGCGCAGCACCGTGATCGCCTGGTCACGGTGGCCGGGGATGGCCCCGGGCGCGAACGCCGCGCCGCGCTGGGGCAAGCGCATCGCGCCGAACCCGATCCGGTTGACCCTCAGGTCACCGAGCATCCAGGTTCCCGCCGCCGCCGCCGCGCTGCCCGTCTCGCAAGCCACGGCTGGAGTCTGCCACACGTTGACGCGGCAGCACCTTTTCGCTGGCCATCTGCGACATGCTGTCAGTGCCGCCCGGGCCGTAAAGCCCGGTCCGGGGATCGCTTCGGGTCCCGGAGAGAATCGAAGATACAAGGCTCGTCCCTGCGCCTGGACTGGGCGGGAGGGCCGCGAGATCAAGATATGACCGCTGGAGGACAGATGGCTGACGCTGCACCTGCCGTGCTGATCACGGGGGCTACCTCCGGGCTGGGCCGTTACCTGGCCACGGAGCTCGCGGGGTCCGGCTGGCAAGTGCTTGCCCACGGACGCAATCCGGGGCGCGTGGCGGACCTTACCGCGGAGCTTAGCGGCGGCGCGCGGGGCTACGTCGCTGACCTGGCTTCGCTCGGCCGTGTGCGGGAACTCGCGGCCCAGGTTCGCGCGGAGGTGCCGCGGCTTGATGTGCTGGTGAACAACGCGGGGATCGGCTTCGGCGCGCCTGGCGAGGCGAGGCAGCTGAGCGCGGACGGCTATGAGCTGCGGTTCGCCGTCAACTATCTCGCGCCGGTGCTGCTGACCCGGCTGCTGGTGCCGCTGCTGACCGCATCGGCGCCGTCCAGGGTCGTCAACGTGGGCTCGCTCGGCCAGGTGCCGTTCGATCCCGCCGATGCCGGATTCGAGCACGGCTACAACGGAGTAGATGCCTACCGCCGGTCCAAGCTCGCGCTGGCCGCGTTCACATTCGCCCTGGCCGGCGAGCTTGATCCGGCCACGGTAACGGTGAACTGCCTGCACCCGGCGACCTTCATGAACACCTCGATGGTCACGCGCGGCGGCATTACCCCGGTCTCCACGGTCGAGCAGGGAGGTGAAGCGACCATGCGGCTCATCACCGATCCGGCACTGGACGGAGTCAGCGGCCAGTTCTTCGACGGGCTGGCGACCGCACGTGCCCTGCCCGAGGCCTACGACTCGCAGTTCCGCGCCGAACTCGGCCGGATAACCGGCCAGATGATCGGCCAGGCGCTGTAACTGAACGGCCGGCCGGACTGCCAGGCTGACCGATGCCGCTCGTTCACCGACGATGCCAGAATCCGCCGCCAGCCCAGTGACTGCTCCAGGACGGGACCGCGGCAGCGGTGTCGTGCCGGATGAGGCCGTAGACCGCTTACTGGATAATGGCGTAGAAATCACGACGCTGACTGCGGACAGGACGGTGTTCCCGTGGAGGCCTTCTGGGAGTCGTTCCGTCTTGACCCGCGGCAGCCCGGGCACGCGTCGATGCGCGCTTCGGACGCCGACCGGGAGATCGTTCGCGCCATGCTCGCCGAGGCTTACGCGGACGGGCGCCTTACCCGCGAGGAGTACGACGACAGGCTGAACACCCTGTACGGCAGCCGGACCCTCGGTGAAGTGCCCTCCCTGGTCACCGATCTCGTGCCGCCTGACGGCCCGCCCACGGCACCGGCGCCGCCCCTGCCCGCAGATCCGAGGACGCGTGGCGCACGCAGGTGGCGCAGGGACGTGGAGGAGTCGTTCGTAGCCTTCCTCGTCCCCAGCATCATCTGTACCGTGATCTGGATCGCGATCAACGGCGGAGGCTTCTTCTGGCCCGTGTTCCCCATGCTGTTCCTCGGGCTCAACCTCGTCAAGACCGTCGTGCAGCGCGAATCGATCATCGAGCGCGAGGTCCTCCGGCTGGAAGAGCAGGCCGCCAAGAACACCGCTCCGGAACTCCCCACCGGATGCGGTGACCCGGACGAGGCAAGGGAAAGGTGAGGCGAGCAGAAGACCTGCGACGCCGGCAAGACCACGGCATTCCGCATCCACCAGGAGGAACGCAAGACCCGGGAGACCGTAACACGGCATTCTGGGCCACCGACGGCTACCCATGGAGCCGGGCGGCTCACAGCACGCCGAACCGGTCGTAGGCGGCCCGCAGCGTGCTGCCCGCCTCCAGCGCGGCCCGCAGCCCGTGCTCCTGCGATGCCTTGGCCAGTGCCCGCCGGATGGTCTCGTCGATGAGTCCGGCCGGGACGACGACCGCCCCGTCGGCGTCGGCCACCACCAGGTCCCCCGGGCGGACCGGCAGGCCGCCCACGACGGCGGGCTGCCGCCAGCCGGTAACCGCGGCCCGGCCCTTGCAGTCCAGCGGCAGCATTCCGCGGCACCATACGGGGTAGCCGAGGGCCGCTATGCTTCGGGCGTCGCGGCAGTACCCGTCGATCAGCGTGCCGCGGGCGCCGCGTGCGCACGCCGCGGCGGAGAACAGCTCGCCCCAGCAGGCGGCGCGGGCCGAGCCGCCCGCGGCCACCAGGATGACCTCTCCCGGCCGGACGTCGTCCAGCGCGGCGATCTCGCCGGCGTAGGGCTCGGCGGGGATCTGGCTGACCTCGGCGACCAGGAACGGATTGGCGGGGCCGGCGATCACCTCACCGGGCCCGAGCGGGCGGATGGCAGGGTCGAGAACGTGGTCGCGGTGCCCGAGGTCATCGAGGATGTCCGACACGACGGCCGCATACAGCTGGCTCACGACCAGATCCGGCAGCGTGCCGCGGCCCTGGCCCGCGCTCACCTGGCGTCCCCCGGCCGGACCAGGATCTTCAGGTGCTTGCCCGGTTCGTCCCGCAGCAGGGTCAGGCCGCCGCTGACCGCCGCGCTGAGCGGGATACGGTCGCTGATCAGCGCTGCCGCCCGCACCGCGCCGCGGCCCAGCAGCCGCAGCGCCACCCGGAAGTCCTCATCCCATACGTGCGACAGCGAGCCGATCAGGGACTTCTCGCCGCGGACGAGGTCCATCGGCGCGATCGGCGCCGCCTCGGTGACAATGCCGAGCAGCACGGCCCGCCCGCCGGAACGCAGAGCCTGCACCGCGGTCTGGACGGCGCCCGGGCTCCCCGCGCATTCGACCGCGACATCGGCTTCCAGCGCGGCGGCCTCATCCGGTGGCACAGCGCGGTCGGCACCCAGGCGCATGGCCAGGGCCCGGCGCTCCGGTAGCGGTTCGGCCACGGTCACGCTGCCGGCGCCGAACGCGGCCGCTGCCTGCACCGCCAGCAGCCCCACTGCGCCCGCTCCCACCACGGCGACCCGCTCACCTGGCCGCAGCCCGCCCCGGCGCAGCGCCCGGACAGCCACCGCGAGCGGCTCGGCCAGTGCCGCCTCATCGTCGGCCACCGTGTCCGGTACTGGCAGGCACATCCGGGCCGGCGCGTTGCACAGTTCCGCCAGGCCGCCATCACCGTGCAGGCCAAGCGCTCCCAGCGCCGGGCAGCGGGTCACCTCGCCGCGCCGGCACCAGTGGCAGCTGCCGCAGGAGACGATCGTGTCAACGGCAACCCGCTGACCCGGCGGCAGTCCGGTGACGCCATCGCCGGCCGCCGCGACCACGCCGGCGAATTCATGCCCGAGCACCAGCGGCGCTCTCGTCCCGGTGACCGGGTGCGGCGCGGCCGCCGGAATGAACAACGGCCCGCCCAGCCATTCCTCCAGGTCGGTACCGCAGATACCGCACCATCTCACCTGCAGCTGCACCTCGCCCGGCCTCGGCGGCAACGGCGCAGGCACCTCTTCGACCCGCACGTCACCCCGAGCGTGCCAGCGCACGGCCAGCATCTCAGTCGCCTCCATCTGGCCGCGGGACGA
>Ga0335079_10003743_pt1 | contig 17510 bp, 16 predicted proteins | sample Lox_Sample_33_FD_206719 | JGI IMG/M metagenome (GOLD analysis project Ga0335079, IMG submission 206719) | Soil microbial communities from Loxahatchee National Wildlife Refuge, Florida, United States - Lox_Sample_3.3 | ecosystem: Environmental > Terrestrial > Soil > Wetlands | place: USA... | reverse complement strand
CGCGAAAAAACCCCACCGCGATGCCGACCTTGCTACTGGCTGGCCCAGGCAGGAATTGCGACAGCGCGATGAGGTCGGCGTAGGTCTTCTCGTCGAGCCATTTGCGCCGCTCGATGAACTCCGTCCGGTAATAGCCGAGATGCGCAATCGGTCCGCCGAATGAAGTGAGGCCGAGCTTGAGAAAGACGCGCGACACCTCGCTCCAGGACGACTTGTGCGATTGAGGTGTGGTCGCCGTCGGCGGCGCTCCGGAAAGTTCCGCATTTTTCATTGATTTCATTTTCCCCTAATCAGTTCGCCGAACAACTCGCTCACGCTGTCTTTCGCCAAATCAAGCGCTTTGCGCCCCTTCTTGGTTGCGCGATAAAGACGCCGCGCCCGGCGGCCGACACCCCTTGTCCTCGATATAAGAAATCCTTTGCGTTCGAGCGCGTGCAGCATGGGGTAAAGCGTTCCGGGACTCATCCGGTAGCCATGACGCCCCAGTTCCTCGATCAACCAATGGCCGTAAAGTTCGCCCTCGACCGCGTGATGCAGGATGTGCAGGCGGATCAGCCCCGAGAGAATTTCTTGATAGTCCCTATCATCGATCGCCAAGATAGCCCCTATATCGATTTTCGTAGTCGGAAACCGATATTAGATGAAGGCTGTTAGAAATGCAATCAGTGAATAACGCGGCTACCGCTTGAGCCAGTCGCCGATCCGCTGCACTGCCTCGCGCATGTCGGCGGCGGCGCCGGCGTAACAGAAGCGCAAATAATTGCGCCCGTTCACTGGATCGAAATCGATGCCCGGCGTCGCCGCCACATGCGCCTCGTTGAGCATCCGCTTGGCGAAGTCGAGACTGTCGCCGGAGAATCTCGAGATGTCGGCGTAAAGATAGAAGGCGCCGTCGACGGGCAGGAACTTGTCCAGCCCCACCTGCGGCAGGCCGTGGGTCAAGATGCGCCGGTTCTCTTCGTAGCCGTGCTTGACCGTCTGCATCTCGTCGTGGCCGTCGAACGCGGCTTCCGCCGCAACCTGTGCCAGCGTCGGCACCGAAATTGCCAGGTTGCCCTGCAGCCGCTCGACCGCACGCACGAGACTCTCCGGCACCACCATCCAACCGACACGCCAGCCGGTCATGCAGAAATATTTCGAGAATGAGTTGATCACCAGCGCGCGCTCCGACAGCTTCGCCGCCGTCTCCGCGGCGAAGGCATAGTCGAGCCCGTGATAGATCTCGTCGGAGATCACGCGGATGCCTTCCGCTTCGGCGACGGTGATCAATCGCGCGAGCGTCTCGGCATCTAACATGGTGCCGGTCGGATTGGCGGGGCTCGCCACCACCAGGCCGGCGAGCGGCTTCTTGCGGTGCTCGGCGATGAGCGCCTTGGCCGAAAGCGCCCAGCGCGTCTCGGCGGAGGTCTCGATCAGCACCGGCTCGCAGCCGAGCGCCGTGAGGATGTGCCGGTACGGCGGATAGCCGGGATTGGCCAGCGCCACCCGCTCGCCCGGTTCGAACAGCGAAAGAAAGGCCAGGATGAAACCACCGGAGGAGCCGGTGGTCACCACCACGCGCGTGGGATCAAGCGCAAGGCCATAGGTGTCGGCATAATGACGGGCGATTCGCGCCCGCAAGCCGGGAATGCCGAGCGTCTCGGTGTAGCCGATGCGGCCATTGGCGAGTGCCTCCTGCGCCGCGCGCAGGGCGCTTGATGGCGCCGGCGCCGCCGGCTGGCCCACCTCCAGGTGCAGCACGCGGGCGCCCTTGGCCTCCAGCGCCGCCGCCGCCGCCATCACGTCCATGACGATGAACGGCGGCACATCGCTGCGTTTGGAGGGCGTTAGCAGGCGTTTTGCCACGTCAAGCATCGTTTCTAAGTCCGTGGGACGGAGCCCCGCCCCGCTGTTGCCCTATTTGCCGGGAAACACTGCGATCCTTGCGTTTTTCATGACTCAGACGTGATCGCAAGTTGCGTTGACCGCTTTCGGGCGCGTCACTAGGTTCACGCGATCCGGGTACAAGATCGGCATGATCGAGCATAGGACACCTACCAAGGCATGGCGCATGGCGCCAGCAGGCCGCGGGCTCGCCCTGGCGACCGCCATCGCGGTTGCCGCTGCCGGCGGCGGATCGAATTTCGCGCCGGAGCGCGCCCAGGCGCAGGGCCGAGGCGTCCCGCTCATCCGCGACACCGAGATCGAGCAGTTGCTGCGTGACTATGCTGCGCCGATCCTCAAGGTGGCAGGACTGTCCAAACAGGACGTCCACATCGTCATCCTCAACGACCGCACCTTCAACGCCTTCGTCATGGACGGCCGCCACATCTTCATTAACGCCGGCGCGCTGTTCGACGCGCGCACGCCGAACGAGGTCATCGGCGTGTTCGCGCACGAGACCGGGCATCTTGCCGGCGGCCACCTGATGAAGCTGCGCGCGGAGCTCGCCCGGGCACAGACCGCCTCGATCGTCGCGCTGCTTGCCGGCGTCGGTGCGGCGGTCGCTGGCGCGCGCGCGGGGAGCGGCAATATCGGCGCCGCCGCGATCATGGCGCCGCAATCGGCGATCCAGCGCTCGCTGCTCGCCTATGTGCGCACGCAGGAAGATCAGGCCGACCACGCCGGCGTGAAGTTCCTCACCGCCACCGGCCAATCGGCCAAGGGCATGCTCGACCTGTTCAAGCGGCTGAGCGACGAGTCGCTGTTCAATTCGCGCTACGTCGATCCCTACCTGCAAACCCACCCGTTGCCGCCCGAACGCGTCGCCGCGCTCGAAGTGATGGCCAAGGCGAGCCCCTATTTCGACCGCAAGGATCCGCCCGAGCTGCAACTGCGTCACGACATGATGCGCGCGAAATTGTCCGGCTTCCTGGATCGGCCCGACACCGTCTATCGCCGCTATCCGCTCAGTGACCACAGTCTGCCGGCACGTTACGCCCGCGCCATCTCGACCTATCGTTATGGCAACGGCCGCGACGCCATCGCGCAGATCGACGGCCTGATCCAATCGCAGCCGAATAATCCGTATTTTTACGAGCTCAAGGGCCAAGCCTTGCTGGAAGGCGGCCATCCGGCCGACGCTATCGCGCCGCTGCGCCGTGCGGCCGCGCTCGCGCATAACGCACCGCTGATCGACATCCTGCTCGGCCAGGCGCTGATTGCCACCGACAACGTCAAGAACGCGGAAGAAGCCGTGCCCCTCCTGCGCACGGCGCTCAGCCGCGAACCGGAATCGCCGGACGCCTATGCCCAATTGGCGATGGCCTACGGCCGCAAGGGCGACCTCGCCCAGGCCGACCTCGCCGCCGCGCAAGCCGCCTTCAACCGCGGCGACCTCAAGACCGCGCAGCAGCTCGCTTCGCGCGCCAAGACCCGTTTGCCCGTCGGCTCCCCCGCCTGGGTGCGCGCCGACGACATCGTCAGCGTCAAGGCCCCCGCCGTCCCGAAACAATGATCACAACAAGGACCAAACCGATGACCTCGAGCCTGCGCTTCATCGCCGCCGCTTGTGCCGCGTTGCTCGCTATCGCCGCGCCGCAAATCGTGCGCGCGGAGGATTTCACCGCCGCGCAGAAATCCGACATCGAGCGCGTCGTGCATGACTATCTGATCGCGCATCCGGAAGTGATCCAGGACGCGATGGCCGAGCTCGAAAGGCGGCAGACCGCGGCGGAAGCCGAGAAACACAAGATCGCGGTCAAGGAGCACGCCGAGAAGCTGTTCTCCTCGCCCAACCAGGTCACGCTCGGCAATCCGAACGGCAACGTTACCTTCGTTGAGTTCTTCGATTACAATTGCGGCTATTGCAAGCGCGCCATGGACGACATGCTGACGCTGATGAAGGACGATCCCAAGCTCAAGGTCGTGCTCAAGGAATTCCCAGTGCTCGGACCCGGCTCGCTGGAAGCCGCGCGTGTCGCCGTCGCCGTGCGCATGCAGGACAAGAGCGGCAAGAAATACCTGGAGTTTCACACCAAGCTTTTGGGCGGCCGCGGCCCGGCCGACGAGGCGCACGCGCTCGCGGTCGCCAAGGATATCGGCCTCGATATGACGCGGCTGCAGAAGGACATGAAGAGCCCCGAGGTGAAGGCCACGCTCGACGAGGACTTCAAGCTCGCCGAGGCGCTGGGCTTGAACGGCACGCCGAGCTACGTGATCGGCTCCGACGTGGTGGTGGGTGCCATCGGCCTTCCCGCGCTGCAGGCCAAGGTCAACGCAGCGCGCTGCGGCAAGCAGAGCTGCTGAACGCGGCTGCGGCCTTTGCGCAAGATGAGCTAGATTGGCCGCCGGCTCGCCCCGGCGGCCTTTTTCGTACTGCAATGCGGCGTGGAACCGGTTTCGGGCGAACGGGTTAATGCGCGCATGTATTCGGTCGGCATGGAAGAGGAATATTTCGTGTTCGACGCCAAAACGCGCCGGGCCGTGCGCCGCGTCGACAAAAAATTCCTCGCCCTCGCGCAAAAGCAGCTCGGCGACCGCGTGATGACCGAGATGCTGCAGTCGCAGATCGAGGTGGCGACGCCGCCCTGCTCCAGCATGAAGGACGCGCGCCAGCACCTCGCGCATTACCGCCGTACGCTGGGCGCGGCGGCCGCCGAACACAAGCTCGGCTTGGCCGCCATGGGGACCTTCCCGCTCGGCTTCTGGCCGGAGCAGATCGTTACGCCCAAGGCGCGCTACGGCGCGATCATCGACGACCTGCAGATGATCGGCTACCGCAACATGTTGTGCGGCATGCACGTGCACGTCGAGGTGCCCGACGTCGACAGACGCATCGATCTGATCATGCGGCTGACGCCGTATCTGCCGCTCCTGCTCGCGCTCTCGACCTCCTCGCCGTTCTGGCAGGGACAGATCACCGGCCTCGTCGGCTATCGTCTCGCCGCCTACGACGAGCTGCCGCGCACCGGCCTGCCCGAGCTTTTCCGCACCAATGACGACTATGACGAATTCGTCGCGGCGCTGACCTGGGCCAAGATCATCCCCGACGCGAGCTACATCTGGTGGGCGCTACGGCCGTCGCTGGGCAATCCCACCATCGAATTGCGCGTCGCCGACAGCTGCACGCGGCTCGACGACGCGATCGCCATCGCCGCGCTGTTCCGTTGCCTGGTGCGCGCGCTCGACCGCGACCGCGCGTACAACGCCGGCTTCGACCGCGTCGGCCGCGCCATCACCGTGGAGAACAAGTGGCACGCCCAGCGCTACGGCATCGCCGCCACCTTCGTCGATCCCTTTGCCCACTCGCCGCTCACGCTCGCGCAATGGCTCGACCAGGTGATTGACCTCGTCGCCGGGGACATCGACGCGCTCGGCTGCGCGGCTGAGGTCCGCCGCCTGCATCGCATCATCGCCGAGGGCACCAGCGCCGACGGTCAGATCGAGGTCTATCGCAAGGCCAAGGCGGCCGGGCACCGGCGGCTGACGGCGATGAAGGAGGTCGTCGATTGGGCGGCCCGCGAAACCCAAGCGGTCGGCGTGAAATGCCGATAAATGCCCGCATGGTGCGGGCTTCCCCTCGCGCTCCGGGCCACCTATAAGGTGCCGACGTTTCACGCTAATTGCGCTTAAGCCGCCGGGAGCCCATGGCCAAGACGATCTACGTCCTCAACGGACCGAATATGAACCTGCTCGGCACGCGCGAGCCGGAGAAATACGGCCACGCCACGCTTGCCGACGTCGACAAGCTGTGCCGTGAAACCGCCAAGCGGTTCGGTCTCGACGTCGTGTTCCGCCAGTCGAATGTCGAGGGCGAACTGGTCAATTGGATTCAGGAGGCTCAGGCGAAGAAAGCCGTCGGCCTCATCATCAATCCGGCCGGCTACACCACCACCTCGATCGCCATTCTCGACGCGCTGCTGACATTGAAAATGCCGGTAGTGGAAATTCACGTCACCAATATCCACCAGCGTGAAACATTCCGGCATAATTCCTATGTGTCGAAGGCGGCTAAAGCGGTGATCTGCGGCTTCGGCGCGGCGGGCTATGCGCTCGCGGTCGAAGGCTTGGCAGGCCTCATCGGCGCCAAAATGAAGAAATAAGACGGAATGCTTTGATGGCAAAGACGCCGAAAGCCCCGATCGTCGACCGCGAATTGATTCAGGAGCTCACCAAGCTTCTCGACGAAACCGGCCTTACCGAGATCGAGATCGAACAGGACGGCCAGCGCGTGCGCGTCGCGCGCAACGCCGCAGCCCCCGCCGCGCCGCGCATGGCAGCGGTCGCGCCAGCGCCGGTTGCCGCCGCGCAGCCGGTCGCGGCGCCGGTCGATGTGTCGAAACATCCGGGCGTGGTGAGCTCGCCCATGGTCGGCACCGCCTATGTCGCGCCCGAACCCGGCGCCAAGCCCTTCGTCGAGGTCGGCAGCCACGTGAAGGCCGGCGATACGCTTCTGGTCGTGGAAGCGATGAAGACCATGAACCAGATCCCGGCCCCGCGCGCCGGCACCGTGATCCAGATTCTGTTCGAGGACGGCCAGCCGGTGGAATTCGGCGAGCCGTTGATGATTATCGAGTAGCTCTTCCCTCTCCCCGCTAGCGGGGAGAGGGTGGCAAGCCGCGGTGGCGGCGAGCCGGATGAGGGGCGCATTGGAAATGCAGACTCTCCAAAAGAGCCATCACCCGACGTCCTCGCTTCACTCGGAAGTCGACCTCTCCCCCGTAAGAACGGGGAGAGGTGAAGGAGAATGAATGTTCGACAAGATCCTCATCGCCAATCGCGGCGAGATCGCTTTACGGGTGATCCGCGCCTGCAAGGAGCTCGGCATCCTGACCGTGGCGGTGCATTCCACCGCCGACGCCGACGCCATGCACGTGCGCTTTGCCGACGAGAGCGTGTGCATCGGCCCGCCGCCCGCCAAAGACAGCTATCTCAACATCCCGGCGATCCTGGCCGCGTGCGAGATCACCGGCGCCGACGCCGTCCATCCCGGCTACGGCTTCCTGTCGGAAAACGCACGTTTCGCTGAAATCCTCGCCGAGCATAATGTGCAATTCATCGGGCCGAAGGCCGAGCACATCCGGCTGATGGGCGACAAGATCGAGGCCAAGCGCACCGCCAAGAAGCTCGGCATTCCGGTGGTGCCGGGCTCCGAGGGCGGCGTCGAGAGCGATGCCGAAGCCGCGCGCATCGCCGGCGAGATCGGCTATCCGGTGCTGATCAAGGCGGCGGCGGGCGGCGGCGGGCGCGGCATGAAGGTGGTACGCACGGCGGGCGAGCTTGCCGCTGCGCTGGCGAACGCGCGCACGGAAGCCAAGGCCGCCTTCGGCGACGACGCGGTCTATCTGGAGAAATACCTGGAACGGCCGCGTCACATCGAAATCCAGGTGCTCGGCGACGGCAACGGCAAGGCGATCCACCTCGGCGAACGCGAGTGCTCGCTGCAGCGCCGGCACCAGAAGGTGCTGGAGGAGAGCCCCTCGCCGGCCCTCAATGCCGAGGCGCGCGACGCCATCGGCGAGACGGTGGCCAAGGCCATGCGTGAGATCAATTATCTCGGCGTCGGTACCGTCGAATTCCTCTACGAAGACGGGCAGTTCTATTTCATTGAGATGAACACCCGCATCCAGGTCGAGCATCCGGTGACCGAGATGATCACCGACCTCGACCTGATCTTCGAGCAGATTCGCGCCGCCGCCGGCAACGAGTTCACGCTGACGCAAAACGACATCGTATTCCGCGGCCATGCCATCGAGTGCCGAATCAATGCCGAGAACCCGGTGTCGTTCCGCCCCTCGCCCGGCAAGATCCTGCACTACCACGCGCCCGGCGGCCTCGGCGTGCGCATCGATTCCGCGGTCTACGAGGGCTACACCATCCCGCCGCACTACGACTCGCTGGTCGGCAAGCTGATCGTGCACGGCAAGACCCGCACTGAGGCGCTGATGCGGCTCAAGCGCGCGCTCGACGAGGTGGTGATCGATGGCATTGAAACGACGCTGCCGCTATTCCGCGCGCTGTTCGCCGAGCCCGATTTCATCGACGGCAATTATCACATCCACTGGCTCGAGCAGTTCTTGGCCCGCGGCGGGATGGAGAGCTAATCGGTGGCAGCGAATAGCTGCGGCTTATCCTTATATTAGCGGGAGTTATGGGCGAAACGACCGCAGTGTTGCTTTAAGTCAATGCTGGTTTTGCCCATTTCGGTAAAGAGACACCAACGAATCTGCGGATGCTGGGACCCTTGCCGGGGCAATCCAGCCCCGGTCTGTGGTGTCGGTCTTCGCGGGTAGAAAAATGCCCAAGGAGATGACCGATGGCGGCCCCGAGCGAACAACACGACTACATCACGGGCAGCGTTGCGGGAATATTGACATTGCTGATCGTGGCGGCGGGCCTGGTTATGCTGGCCGCGTGGTTCTACGGACATTGACGACATAGCGGAGCCGCACAAAGACTCCGCGCGATTAATGACGACCACGGCGCGAGAGACGATCGCGCGTCGCTGATGATATTGCGCTGTGCGTCCGCCTCAATGCGGCGTGTTTGCCGTCAGCCGTTCCAGCAAGCGGCACAGGTCGTCGGGACTATAAGGCTTCTTCAGGAACACCGAGCCGGACACCGGCGGGGCGGCCGCCGAGGGCGAATAGCGCCCCGAACAATAGACGATCGGCATTTCCGGACGCTGGGCACGCACTTCGCGCGCCAGCATGGCGCCGTCCATCGGACCGAGCAGATTGATGTCGGTGAACAGCACGTCGACCTCGACGCCCGATTCGAGATAGCGCAAGGCGTCCTCCCCCGCTTCCACACTGTGAACGGAAAAGCCGCTTTCCGCCAAGACTTCGGAAACGAGTTCGCTGATCAAGGCTTCGTCTTCCACCACAAGCACACAGACCCGCCGCGCCGGCATGTCACCACGTCTCCAGAAGTTCCAGGTCCCCCGTCCCCTCCGTGCGAACGCCAAACGTGCGGCTGCCATTTGTGTTCAATCTTTCGCCAATTTGGTCGGGTCATAGTGAGCGGTTGGTTAAATTGAAAGCTCATCTCCCAAGCCGGCCCGCCGGCGGCTAGACTATTGGTCCACGACTGAACGCCGTGCCGCATGGCCAATCGCGAGAACACGCTGATCGACATCACGCCCGAGGTCCTGCTCAAGGCCTACGCCTGCGGCATCTTCCCCATGGCGGAGGACGCCGACGATCCGGCGCTCTATTGGATCGAGCCGGACATGCGCGGCATCATTCCGCTCGAGGGCTTTCATTTGCCGGCGCGGCTGGCCCGCACCGTTCGCGCCACGCCGTTCACCGTCGTCGTCAATCGCGATTTCGACGCGGTGATCGAAGGCTGCGCCGAAGAAAAACCGGACCGTGCGCGCACCTGGATCAACGGCCGCATCCGCAAGATCTACCGCAACCTGTTCGAACACGGCCACTGCCACACCGTGGAGGTCTATGACGGCGACAAGCTGGTCGGCGGGCTTTACGGCGTCTCGCTCGGCCGCGCCTTTTTCGGCGAGAGCATGTTCCACCGCACGCGCGACGCCTCCAAGATCGCGCTGGTGCATCTGGTCGCGCGCCTGCGCGCGGGCGGCTACCGGCTGCTCGACACGCAATACGTCACCGATCATTTGAAGACGTTCGGCGCGGTCGAGGTGGCCAAGCGCCGCTATCACCGGCTCTTGGAAGACGCGCTCGTCGGCGAAGCCGATTTCGCCGCGCTCCCCGTCGGCCGGCCGATGAGCGGCGAAGACGCGCTCGCGCAACTGCGCTAGCGGATAAATCCCGGCTGCTGCGCGCGCGGCGGCGCGCGGCGTGGGGGCTTTGGCGGCGGCTGCTCGGGCGGGGCTTCCGCCACGTTCGGATTTTTTCCGCCTTTGCAGTCGGTCAACCACACATCGTAGATCGGATGCTCCACGGCATGCAGGCCGGGGCTCGCTGCGAACATCCAGCCGGTGAAAATGCGCTTGATCTCGCCCTGCAGCGTCACCTCGTCGACCTCGACGAAGGCGTCGGTGTTCGGCGTCTCGGTCGGCGGCCGCGAATAGCACACGCGCGGCGTCACCTGCAGCGCGCCGAACTGCACCGTCTCGTTGATGGCGACGTCGAACGAGATGGTGCGGCCGGTGATCTTGTCGAGGCCGGAGAACACGGCGGTCGGATTGCTGATGCGCTGCGGCGGCGGCTCCACCACCACCTCGTCGCCGGGCTGCGGCGCGGCATTGCCCTGTTGCGGTTGCGGCACGCCAGGCGGCTGCCGGATGCCGGGCGGCAAACCGGGCAGCGTCTGCACCTGACCGGGAGCGCCCTGCGGCGGTTGGAGCGGCGGTGTGACCGCCTCCTTCGGCGGCGGCGCGGTGCCGGGCAGCGGCGCCAGAGGCTGCGTCTGGATGACGCCGCCGCCCGGCCGGTTCGCCGGCGGCAAGCTCATCGGCGTCGGCAAGGGCTGCGGCGGCGGCTGATCGCTGCGGATCGCGCCGGGCGGGCGCTGCGGATTGGCGCGCTGGAAGTCACCCGGTTGCTGGTTGGGAAACTGCGGTGGCGGCGGCGATGGCGGCGCATTGGGCACGTCGGCCGGCGGACGCGGCGGCAAATCGTTGAAAATGGATTGTGCGAGGACCGGCGTTGCCAGCAACGCCGCCATGACAAGCCCGTAAGCGGTGAACGAAAGTCGCGCCATCAACCCGGATGATTTCCGTCAGCGGAACGGCGCGGATTCGCCGTCGCCCGCGGCAGCGCCCGGTTAACACGCTGAATACGGCAGCGAAAGGGCGGTATTGGCGCCCCAGCGAGGCGCGTTTACGGACTCCAGGCCTTGTAATCGCCGGTCGCCTTCGGACGGCGGTTGGCGGCAAGCGTCGAGCCGGGCGGCCGGTAGGCGCCTGCGGTGCCAGTCAGATTGGGTCGGTGCGGCTTCTGCCACTCGCGCGGCTTGTAATCCTCCTGCGTCGGCGGGGTGTCGACCGTGTGGTGCATCCAACCGTGCCAGGACACCGGTATGGCAGAGGCTTCCGAATAGCCGTTGAAAATCACCCAGCGCCGCTCGAAACCGAGCCCGCGATCGACCTTACCGCCTTTCGTGCGGTAATACCGATTGCCAAACTCGTCTTCGCCGACCTTTTCGCCGTAAAGCCAGGTCCAGAACTGGGTACCGAAGGTCTGCGAATTCCACCAGGTGAACAGTTTGAGCAGGAAACTTTTCATCGCGGCCACGCGTTAAAAGGCGTTGAATACGCGGCGTTCTGCCACCTCGCCGTCCTCCTGTCCAGGGCGCACTTTTGCTGGATTGCTATGCTCGCCCGCGACGGCAGGAAGCCCATTAGAGACGCATGGATTCGATCCGCACCGTTTTGAGCGCAATCAAAGGTCTGCTCGATTGGCTCCCCGAGCCGGTGGTCGGCGCCATCATCCTGGCGCTTGCCGTCCTGATCGCCTTTTCGCTGCATAAGGTCGTGCGCAAATTGATCCGCCGGCTCCTCGCCGAGCGTTATCCCTTCGCCTTCTCGATCTTCAGCCAGATGCGCGGCGTCACCCAGCTTGCGCTGCTGATTCTCGCGATCTTCATCGCCCTGCCGGTGGCGCCGATCGGCTCGGACATCGCCGAATGGGTGGCGAAGCTGATGCTTATCGCCCTGATCGGGCTGATCGGTTGGGCCGCGACCACGGCGCTCAGCATCGCAGCCGATCTTTACCTGCTCCGTTTCCGGCTCGACGTCGCCGACAACCTCTTGGCGCGCAAGCATGTGACGCAAGTTCGCGTGTTGCTGCGCACCGCCGACGTGTTGGTGATCCTGGTCGCGGTCGGCGCCGCGCTGATGACCTTTGATGCCGTGCGCCAATACGGCGTGAGCCTGTTCGCCTCGGCCGGCGTCGCCGGCATCGTTGCCGGCCTCGCGGCCCGCCCGGTGCTCAGCAATCTCATCGCCGGCGTGCAAATCGCCATGACCCAGCCGATCCGCATCGACGACGCGGTGATCGTCGAAAACGAATCGGGGACTATCGAGGAGATCACCTCGACCTATATCGTGGTTCGCCTGTGGGATTGGCGGCGTATGATCGTGCCGCTCAGCTATTTCATCGAAAAACCGTTCCAGAACTGGACACGCGAGAATTCGTCGCTGCTTGGCACTGTTTTTCTCTATCTCGACTATCGCGCCCCCGTCGGCGTCATCCGCGACAAGCTCCAGGAATTCGTCAAAGCCTCGAAGGACTGGGATGGCCAGGTGGTCAGCCTGCAAGTGACCGACGCCAAGGAGGCGACCATCGAGCTGCGCTGCCTGATGAGCGCGCGCTCGGCCGGCCAGGCCTTCGACCTGCGGTGTGAGGTGCGCGAGAAGCTCGTCGATTTCCTGCAGAAGCACCACCCGGAGGCGCTGCCGCGGCAGCGCTCGGAAGTCGCCGTTTCCGACGTCCCGGCCGGCAAAACCGCCACCGCAAAACGCAAATTGGTGCATGACGCTGCCAGCGGCAGTTAGCCCCGGGATGCTGCGGTGCATGTTGCATTTTGCCCGCGAGGGTGCCTATCTTGCCTAGGAATTCATCAGCCGCGGTCAGAGTCGGACTGTTTCGCTTGGCCGTTTGCTGAAATTCACGGATGACAGTGCCGGTAAAAAAGGCGGGCTCTTTGGGGAGTCCGCCTTTTTGTTCGCAATCGGCTTGCGTTTGACGCGCCGCGAGCGCTGCATGCACAGCCTTGGGTAACGCCGCCACCCTCCTCCAGGACCGCCGCGACGCGGCTAACGCCCTGACCTGACGTTGAGAATCAGCGACTCCCTGGTGCCGATCGGGCGATTTTTCCCACGCTTATCCCCGGGCTGGTGGAACTTTGCTTTTCGTCGGGGAAAAGCGGCAAGCCGCGATTTTGCGTCATTTTTCCGTCATCGCCCGAGGCATTTAAACCTACCCACCGGCGGCGATAAAAATGCTTTTGGGGGCGGCGGAATCGCTCGATACTGCCGGTGTTGAGCGAGGTTTTGTCCCCGCAGTTCACCGATTTACCACAAGATTTAGTGTTTGATTCAGAATTGATGACTATCTGTTGTTGACGCGTCCAATGAGTCCCCCTAGCTTTGGGGTGTAGCGTGAGTAGCGTTTCGGGTTCCCGCCGAGCTTCCAAAACGACGCCCAGCGCCGATCGCCCGCGCCAGAAATGGTGTTCCGGGACAGAGGTAGTCTGTGCGCAAAAGGGATCAAAAAGCGGGGATCGGCCGGTGCCGTTAGCAGGGAGCCGGCCCATTTATGAGTAACGGGTGTCAAACAGCGTGCCGAGCAAAACAGACGGACAGGGACAGGTCCGTCAGGGATAATGGGGCGGTCGCCAGCCGCCCGGCATTCTAAGGGGCAAGAGAGAAAAATGCGGATCGAACGGCGCTACACCAAGGATGGACAATCGGCTTACGCAAACATGACCTTCCGTCATGTCTCGAGCGAGATCCGCAACCCGGACGGCTCGGTGGTGTTCAAGCTCGACAACGTGGAAGTCCCTGATTTCTGGTCGCAAGTCGCCTCCGACGTGCTGGCGCAGAAATATTTCCGCAAGGCCGGCGTGCCCGCCCGGCTGAAGAAGGTCGAGGAGAATTCGGTCCCCTCCTTCCTCTGGCGCTCGGTCGAGGACACCGAACATCTGCTTCTTCTTCCGGAGAAAGAACGCAGCGTCGGCGAACATTCGGCCAAGCAGGTTTTCGATCGTCTGGCCGGCACCTGGACCTACTGGGGCTGGAAGGGCGGCTACTTCGACAGCGAAAATGACGCGCAAGCCTTCTTCGACGAGCTGCGCTACATGCTGGCCGCGCAGATCTGCGCGCCGAACTCGCCGCAGTGGTTCAACACCGGCCTGCACTGGGCCTATGGCATCGACGGCCCCGGTCAGGGGCATTTCTACGTCGACGCCTTCACCGGCAAGCTGACCAAGTCGAAGTCGGCCTACGAGCATCCGCAGCCGCACGCCTGCTTCATCCAGGGCATCAAGGACGACCTGGTCAACGACGGCGGCATCATGGATTTGTGGGTGCGCGAGGCGCGCCTGTTCAAATACGGCTCCGGCACCGGCACCAACTTCTCGGCGCTGCGCGGCGAAGGCGAGAAGCTGTCGGGCGGCGGCCGCTCGTCAGGCCTGATGAGCTTCCTCAAGATCGGCGACCGCGCGGCGGGCGCCATCAAGTCGGGCGGAACCACGCGGCGCGCGGCGAAGATGGTGATCGTCGACGTCGATCACCCCGACATCGAGACCTACATCGACTGGAAGGTGAAGGAAGAGCAGAAGGTCGCCGCGCTGGTCACCGGCTCCAAGATCAACCAGAAGCACCTCAAGGCGGTGCTCAAGGCTTGCGTGAACTGCGAGGGCTCGGGCGACGACTGCTTCTCGCCGGACAAGAACCCGGCGCTCAAGCGGGAGATCAAGCTCGCGCGCCGCGCCTACGTGCCGGACAACTACATCAAGCGCGTCATCCAGTTCGCCAAGCAGGGCTACAAAGACATCGAATTCCCGATCTACGACACCGATTGGGACTCGGAAGCCTACCTCACCGTCTCCGGGCAGAACTCGAACAACTCGGTGCGCGTCACCGACGGCTTCCTCAAGGCCGTCGAGGCCGACGGCAAGTGGGACTTGACCTTCCGCAAGAACGGCAAGGTGGCGAAGACGCTCGACGCCCGCGCGCTGTGGGAGAAGATCGGCTACGCCGCCTGGGCCTCGGCCGATCCCGGCCTGCAGTACCACACCACGGTCAACGACTGGCACACCTGCCCGGCCTCGGGCGAAATCCGCGCCTCCAATCCGTGCTCGGAATACATGTTCCTCGACGACACCGCCTGCAATCTGGCGTCGATGAATCTGCTCACCTTCCGCGACGAGAAGACCGGCAAGTTCAACGTCGAGAATTACGAGCACGCGGTGCGGCTGTGGACCGTCGTGCTGGAAATCTCGGTGATGATGGCGCAGTTCCCGTCGAAGCAGATCGCGGAACTGTCCTACGAATTCCGCACGCTGGGCCTCGGCTACGCCAATATCGGCGGCCTGCTGATGACCTCCGGCATCCCCTACGATTCGGACGCCGGCCGCGCCATCTGCGGCGCGCTCACCGCCATCATGACCGGCGTGTCCTACGCCACCTCGGCGGAAATGGCGGAAAAGCTCGGACCCTTCCCCGGCTACAAGAAGAACCGCGAGCCGATGCTGCGGGTGATGCGCAATCACCGCCGCGCCGCGCATGGCGAACGCCAGGGCTACGAGAAGGTGGCGCAGCCGCCGGTGCCGCTCGACCACGGCGCCTGTCCCGACGCCAACTTGATCGCGCACGCCAAGGTCGCCTGGGATAAGGCGCTCAAGCTCGGCGAGCAGCACGGCTACCGCAATGCGCAGGCGACCGTGATCGCGCCGACCGGCACCATCGGCTTGGTGATGGACTGCGACACCACCGGCATCGAGCCCGATTTCGCGCTGGTGAAGTTCAAGAAGCTCGCCGGCGGCGGCTACTTCAAGATCATCAACCGCGCGGTGCCGGAAGCGATGCGCGCGCTCGGCTACCGCGAGAGCGAGATCGCCGAGGTCGAGGCCTATGCGGTCGGCCACGGCACGCTGTCGAACGCGCCGGGCATAAACCATACGACGCTGAAGGCCAAGGGCTTCACCGAGGAAGCGATCGCCAAGGTGGAAAAGGCGCTGCCCACCGCCTTCGACATCAAGTTCGCCTTCAACAAGTGGACGCTGGGCGAGGACTTCTGCCGCGACACGCTCGGCATCTCGGCCGAAGACCTGGCGCTGCCGACCTTCGACCTCCTCGCCGCGCTCGGCTTTTCCAAGCGCGAGATCGAAGCCGCCAACATCCACGTCTGCGGCGCCATGACCGTGGAAGGCGCGCCGCACCTGAAGCCCGCGCACTACCCGGTGTTCGACTGCGCCAATCCCTGCGGGCGCACCGGCAAGCGCTATCTCTCGGTCGAAAGCCACATCCGCATGATGGCGGCGGCGCAGCCCTTCATCTCGGGGGCGATCTCCAAGACCATCAACATGCCGAACGACGCCACCGTCGAGGACTGCAAGGCGGCGTATCTGTTGTCCTGGAAACTGGCGCTGAAAGCCAACGCGCTCTACCGCGACGGCTCCAAGCTGTCGCAGCCCTTGAACGCGCAACTCATCGCCGACGAGGAAGACGAGGAGGACGCCGTCGAAGCCTTCCTCGAGCGTCCCGCCGCGGCGCGCGCCACCGGTCTTGCCGAGAAGGTGGTGGAGAAGATCGTCGAGCGCGTCACCGTGCTGCGCGAGCGCGAGCGCATGCCCGACCGCCGCAAAGGCTACACGCAGAAGGCGGTGGTCGGCGGCCACAAGGTCTATCTGCGCACCGGCGAATATGACGACGGCCGCCTCGGCGAGATCTTCATCGACATGCACAAGGAAGGCGCGGCGCTGCGCTCGATCATCAACAACTTCGCCATCGCGGTGTCGCTCGGCCTGCAATACGGCGTGCCGCTCGAGGAGTACGTGGACGCCTTCACCTTCACCCGCTTCGAGCCGCAAGGCCCGGTGCAGGGCAACGACTCGATCAAATACGCGACCTCGATCCTCGACTACGTGTTCCGCGAGCTCGCGGTCTCCTATCTCGAGCGCTTTGATCTCGCCCACGTCGATCCGAACGAGTCGGGCTTCGACGCGCTCGGCAAGGGCGAGCACGAAGGCAAGCCGACGCCGGCCTCGAACTTCGTCTCGCGCGGGCTCACCCGCTCGCGCACCGACCGGCTGTCGGTGGTGAGCGGCGGCACGCAGGCGGTGGCGCCGGCGAGCGGTTCGAACGTCACCGCCTTCTCCGGCGCGGCGACCGCGCTCAAAGCCGAGCCGGAGGCGAAGCTGTCGCCGGCCCAGCAGCTCGACCTGCGCATCGATCCGCAGGACGCGCGCGACCACGCCAAACACGCGGCTTCCGAGAAGCGCGCCGAGGCGCGCGCCAAAGGCTACGAGGGCGAGGCCTGCGGCGAATGCGGCAACTTCACGCTGGTGCGCAACGGCACCTGCATGAAGTGCGACACGTGTGGATCAACGACGGGGTGTTCGTGAGGTTTATCCGCACGAGGCCCGCCATGACGTCAGGAGCAACGGAGTTTTCGTGAGCAGCTCGAAGAGCCCGGGTGACATGGAGCGCGCGCGGGCCGCGTTCCACAAGAAGGAATTGCAGCAGCGCGAGGGCCAAGTGGCGACCGCCGAGTACAAGGCCGCGGCCGATGCGACGCGGATCAAGACCGAGCGCCTGCGCGCGCTGCGGCTGGCCAAGGAAGAGCAGGACCGCAAGGCTGCGGAGAATGCGCCGCCGCCGGTGGCCAAGGGCAAGGCGAAGGCGGTGAAGGGGAAGAAGGGGAAGTGAGGCAGACGGCCGGACGCGCTGTGCACTGACACTGTGACCGCCGCGCTTAACTAGGCCTTTTATGATCGAAAAGGGCGTAGGGTGGGTTAGCGCCGAAGGCGCGTAACCCACCACCCCACCATTCGCGAGTCACATGGTGGGTTACAGCGCTACGCGCCTAACCCACCCCTACGCGCTACGGCTTGGACGGCGGCGGCCTCTCGGAAACAAGGTCATCACCCCTGACCTAACCCAGAGT
>Ga0335079_10003742_pt1 | contig 17510 bp, 14 predicted proteins | sample Lox_Sample_33_FD_206719 | JGI IMG/M metagenome (GOLD analysis project Ga0335079, IMG submission 206719) | Soil microbial communities from Loxahatchee National Wildlife Refuge, Florida, United States - Lox_Sample_3.3 | ecosystem: Environmental > Terrestrial > Soil > Wetlands | place: USA... | reverse complement strand
AGGCCGGGGGCCATTGTGAGCCGTGGCCCGCTCGCCGAACCGCCTTCCGATCCGCATCCGGCCGCGCCGTCGTCCTACCCGGGCGATCGGTATCCGCGCGATCGGTATCCGCGCGATCAGTATCCGGGCCATCAGTATCCGGGCCATCCGTATCCAGGCCATCCGTATCCGGGCGATCCATATCCGGGCTCAATATCCGCGGCTTCGCAAGATTCCCATGCACGCCGGGAATCTGGCCCAATGCCAGGTTTCCGGCAGGAACCTGACGCGCGCGGCGACCTTCACGCAGCCGACGTGCCCACGGATCGGGACCGTGCGGGTGCGCCAACGGGCCCGTTGCGCGACAGCGTGCCGCAAGATCCGTATCCCGCAGGAACGGCCAACGCGAGCGAAACCAAGTCGCCGCAGTCGGGATCGATGGCATCGGCTGCCGCGCCACCCGGCCAGTTTCCAGGCCGGGACGACAATCAAAACGTCCAGGGCGGCAACTACGCGGATGACGACGAAGAGCCGGACGGCGCGTACGACTGGGAGCCCGAAGGGCCCGGATGGCCCGAAGATCCCGCAGATCCCGGAGAGGAGGACGCAGGCGATCCGATCGTCCCGATGGGCGGCGGCGGCCGACGTAACCGCCGTGGTCAGGGCCGTGCGCGGCGCCAGGGGCGCCGTTTCAGCGCACCATTGATCGCGTTGCTTGTGCTAGCTGTGTTCCTAGCGGGGGGCGGCATGGTCGGCTACCACTTCCTTCGTGAGTACGTGATACCCCCGGACTATTCCGGGTCAGGAAATGGCACTGTCGTCATCCAGATCCAGCAGAATCAGACAGCCAGTGATGTGGCAAAGACACTGTTCGGCTTGGGCGTAGTCGCTAGCCCCCGAGCCTTTGTCAAGGCGGCCGAGCAGAGTTCGCAGGAAACCGCGCTTGAGCCAGGTTTCTACCGGCTCCATAGGCGTATGAAAGCGGCGCTCGCGTTCGGCTTGCTGCTCAATCCGGACGCCAGAATCCAGCTGAGGATCACTATTCCGGAGGGCCTGCGGGCCACTCAGGTCGCGGCAGCACTTGGCGCCAAATCTGGCATTCCGCTTAAGAGCTACCTCGCGGCACTCGCTGACCCCGTGGTGCTTGGTCTGCCTTCATACGCCGGAAACCGGCCTGAGGGCTATTTGTTCCCCGCTACCTATCCGGTGCAGCCACGGATGACCGCTGCCGAGGTACTTCGCGCCATGGTGCAGCAGTTCGATGCCGAGGCGACGAAGATCCATCTGGTCAGCACCGCTCGCTCGGTTCATCTTACTCCGGCAGAAGCGATCGTCGTCGCCAGCTTGGTGCAGGCTGAGGGAGGCCGGGAAGCGGACTTTCCCAAGATTGCACGAGTGATTTATAACAGGCTTGCTGTGAATATGCAACTGCAACTGGACAGCACCGTCATGTACGCGTTGCAGACGTACGGAATCCTCGCCACGAATCAGCAGCTCGAGGTCAACTCTCGATATAACACCTATCGGCATACAGGACTGCCGCCCGGCCCGATCGACAATCCGGGTGATGCCGCGATCCACGCCGCGCTGCACCCTGCGGTCGGTAACTGGCTTTACTTCGTCGCCGTGAACCCCAAGTCCGGCCTCACCGAGTTCACTTCGAGCCCGACCGAGTTCGCCCAGCTGAGAGCCGAACTCGCGAAGAACCTTGGCCAAGGCTGATGATCGAAATTGTCCAGGTCATGTACCGGGGCAGGGACTGACTTTCTTACACCCGGCTTCTCGTGATAAACCATGCGTGTTGAATACCTCGTAGCGAATGCTGTCCGATGGGAACTTGTGCAACCAGATCGGTGCGACGAGAGCGGTGCCATGAGGGCGGCGCGATGAGAGCAGCCGTCCTCGGCTCGCCGGTCATCCATTCGCTCTCACCCACGCTGCACCGTGCCGCTTATGCGGCGCTCGGCCTGCGCGGGTGGAGCTATACGGCGGTCGAGTGCGACGAAACACGGCTACCTGACCTGCTGGACGGCCTCGACGAGACCTGGGCAGGGCTATCGCTCACGATGCCGCTGAAGCGGGCTGTGCTGCCACTGCTCGACGAGGTCGAGCCGCTCGCGTCCGATGTCGGCGGTGCCAACACGGTCGTGCTCTCCGACGGCCGCAGGTTCGGCTACAACACCGACGTCGGCGGCATGGTGGCCGCGCTCGCGGATGCTGGGGTGACGGAGTGGAGCGCGAGCCGAGGTGCGGTTGTCATCGGGGCTGGGGCCACGGCCTGCTCCGCGCTTGCCGCACTCAAGGAGCTCGGTGTGCGAGAGGTGGTCGTCGCGGTGCGTGACACGAGCCGCACCGGCGACCTCGAGGCGGCGGCCAAGAGGCTGGACGTCGCCATCAGGGTGGATGACCTTGGGTCGCTCGCTCGTAGTCCCGCCAACACGTGCGTCGCGAAAACCTCATCAGGGGCCGTCGGGCTCGTTGTGTGCACCGTGCCGCCGCGCGCCGCGGATGCGCTCGTGGATTGGCTGTCCGGTGGTCGGCACTCGCCGTTGGTGGTCTTCGATGTCGCGTACGACCCGTGGCCGACCCGCTTTGCCGCGGTCGCCGCGGCGGGTGGATCGGTCATAGTCGGCGGCTTCGAGCTGCTACTGCACCAGGCCGCACGGCAGGTTGAGCTGATGACAGGGCACCCGGCGCCGCTCGCTGCCATGCGTGCCGCAGGGCTGGCGGAACTGGCAGCCCGCAGCGGGCCTAATACTTGAATGACTTAATGATTTGACTTCCAAGTGTCACGGGTGAGGTTGCGAGGATGACCGAGACGGCGCCGAATGGGCCGGCGGGGGATGACGCAGTAACGTCGGGCCGGCCGCAACCGGACGTCGGACGGCCGGGCACGGCACGCGAATACGGGGTGAGGTGGGGCGACGCGTGGGATGACACGCCGATTGACCGGCTGCCGGTATCTCGGCTCGCAGGCCTCGCGGCGAGGCTGATAGGCACCTACTGGTGGTACACAGCGGAAGGGACCGGTGTTACGGCCGCCGGACTCGGTGTCCTCACCGCGCTCGAGGAGCGCGATGGATTGCGATCCGGTGAGGTGGCCGCGCGGTCCTGGGTAACGCCGCCCATGGTGAGCTATCTCGCCGACGTGCTTGAGCGAGATGGCTACGTCAAGCGCCGCAGGGATCCCGATGACCGGCGTGTCGTCCATCTGCACCTGACCGGCGAGGGGCGCGAGAAGCTGAAGAATGCCCGCGAGCACGTGGCTGCTCGCTGGAATACAGCCTTTAGCTATGTCGACCCTGACGACGAGCTGGTGATCCGCAGATTCCTGCTGTCGACCGTCGGCCGGTTTGGTGACCTGATCGAGCAGGAGCAGCCGTAACGAGCACCGTCACATCCGAAGCAAGGTCCGCGCCGCGGCGACGGTCCCGCGACAGCGCGGGCTGCGCACCTGTCCGCAATGGCCGTGACCCCGCCAGGCATGCCTGCGCTGCAAGCGGTGCGGTACACTGCAGTACTGACCGGTCCGGCACACCGTGCCGGACATGCAAGCGGAGGACTATCTCCCACCTAGTCGGCTGCTGGCTGACGGGTACGGCTGCGAATCCGGGGCGCTCCGGGCGCCGCCTGGATTGGGCGGTTACCAGCATGGTTCATGGTCATGCTGGCGATCCGTCCCTTTCCGGCGGCCTTGTAGCGCCAGCGCAGCCTCGATGGGCCCCGCATGCATGCTGTGCGGGGCCTCTTTGCGGTAGGATGCCGCAGCTTAGCTCGCACGGCAGGCCCGATAGGTTCTGCCGTCGGAATGTCGGCGGCAGGCGTGACGCCCAAGGAGGTCACATCAGCCCCGAACCGAGAATTAACGAGCGTATACGCGTCCCAGAAGTCCGGCTTGTCGGACCGAATGGCGAGCAGGTCGGGATCGTAGCGATTGGCGATGCGCTCCGGTTGGCGCAAGAGGCCGACCTTGATCTGGTGGAGGTGGCGCCTACCGCACGCCCCCCGGTATGCAAGCTGATGGACTACGGCAAGTTCAAGTACGAGTCCGCACTCAAAGCCAGGGAGGCGCGCAAAAACCAGGCGCAAACGGTCATCAAGGAGATCAAGCTCCGGCCTAAGATCGACCCGCACGACTACGCCACCAAGCGTGGACATGTGGAGCGGTTCCTCAAGCAAGGCGACAAGGTCAAGGTGACCATCATGTTCCGTGGGCGCGAGCAGTCCCGCCCAGAACTCGGCTTCCGGCTGCTCCAGCGGCTCGCTGTTGACGTCGAGGAACTGGGTTTCGTGGAGGCCCAGCCCAAGCAGGATGGCAGGAACATGATCATGGTGATCGGGCCGAACAGGAAGAAGAGCGAGGCCAAGGCCGAGCGGGCTGCCGCGCGTTCCGTCCCTCGCCCGCGCCGCGGCCCAGAGGAGCCAGCCAGTACCTGACAGCGGTTAAGCTGCTTGATCCGCCCGCGTAGACATGCCGGGGCCCCGCGTGCTGTGCGGACGCTCCCGCACGGAACAGGCGGCGAAAGCCCGTGCAGGCAGCGAAAGCCCGTGCAGGCAGCGAAACACGCGCCGTGGCGGTGATTAGCCAGGTGCTAGTGACGCCGCAGCACCGTGCCGCGAGGCACGATGCGAAACCGCGGTACAGCGTGCGTCTAACAGCGCCATTACGCACGCTAAGGACACCGTGCCAGCAGGCACGCTAAGGACACCGTGCCAGCAGGCACGCTAAGGACACCGTGCCAGCAGGCACGCTAAGGACACCGTGCCAGCAGGCACGCTAAGGACACCGTGCCAGCAGGCACGCTAGACGACACAGTGCCACCAGAGATTACGAAATAGCGCCACCAAGCACACTAGCGACACAGTGCCAGCAGGCGCGTATATAAGGCACGCAGTGGAACGCCGTGCCGTAAGGCACACGAGGACTGGAGACGACGGCGACCATGCCGAAGATGAAAAACCACAGCGGTGCCAGGAAGCGATTCCGGCTCACCGGTTCTGGCAAGGTGATGCGCCGCCGCGCCAACCGTAATCACCTGCTTGAGCACAAGCCGTCCCGGCACACCCGCCGCTTGGGCCACGACGTCGTGCTGTCCGAGGCGGACGCGAAGAGGATTAAGAAGCTGCTCGGGAAGTAGCCCGAGCCCAGCCGAGGGAGTCCAGAACATGGCACGCGTGAAGCGGGCGACAAGCGCCCACAAGAAGCGCAAGACCGTCCTCGAGCGGGCGAGCGGATACCGTGGCCAGCGATCGCGGCTATACCGCAAGGCCAAGGAGCAGGTTCTCCACTCGATGACCTACGCCTATCGGGACCGCAAGGACCGTAAGGGCGCTTTCAGGCGACTTTGGATTCAGCGCATCAATGCGGCGGCCCGCGCGAATGGCATGACCTACAACAGGTTCGTGCAGGGGCTTCGATCCGCGGGGGTCGAGGTCGACCGGCGGATGCTCGCCGAGCTCGCGGTCGCCGACGCTGAGGCGTTCGCCGCTCTGGTTGAGGTCGCCAAGAAGGCCCTGCCGGAGGCAGGCGCTCAGGCCGACTCGGCGGTGGCCTGACACGCACCCGAACTTCGTCGCGGCGGGAAGCGAGCTCACGAGTACGCGTTCCCCGCGGGTCAAGGCCGCCCGCAGGCTGGTCAAGCGCGCGCTGCGTCAGCGTGAACGTGCCTTTCTCGCAGAAGGCCCGCAGCCGGTCGCGGAGGCACTCGCCTCCGGCGCCGGAGTCCGAGAGCTGTTCGTCACGGCTCACGCCGCCGCGCGTCACCCCGCGCTCATCGAGGACGCGGGGCGGGCCGGCGCAGCCGTGCACGTGGTCAGCGGCGAGATCATGGCTGGGCTCGCTCAGACCACGACCCCGCAGGGGATACTCGCGATCTGCCGATTCGTCGACGTGCCGCTCGGTGATGTGACGGCTGCGGCGCCGCAGCTTGTCGCCGTACTGGCCCAGGTGCGTGATCCGGGCAATGCGGGAACGGTCCTGCGGACGGCGGACGCGGCGGGGGCCGCAGCGGTGATCTTCACCGACGCCTCCGTCGACCCTTACAACGGCAAGTGCGTCCGCGCGTCCGCGGGAAGCCTGTTTCACCTGCCCGTCGTGGCCGGCAGCGCGCTAGCGGCGGCAACCGAGGCGCTGCGTGCTGCTGGGCTTCGGATCCTGGCTGCTGACGGCCGCGGCAGCTGGTCCCTCGACGAGATGATCGCCGCGGGCGAACTGCGTGCGCCGACCGCGTGGCTGTTCGGCAACGAGGCGTGGGGACTTCCAGGCGAGTTGCTCGATCTGGCGGATGAGTCCGTCGCGGTTCCCATCTACGGGCGCGCCGAGAGCCTCAACCTGGCGACCGCAGCCGCCGTATGCCTGTACGCGTCGGCGCGCGCTCAGCATGGCTGATCACGCAGGATGCGTGAGCCGAAGAGCGCCAGAAACGGGGGACCGCCCGAAGACATTTTCGCGAGCCCGGCGTCCTGCCGAGCGCCGCGATTACCGGAAAAACAATGTTCGGCGCGCGGGAATCGAACAAATATCTGCCTGCAACGTGCGCGAAGCAACGATCAGGAGGCCGCTGGGGGCTGCCGCACGGGGGTCATGAGGCGCTAGAGTCTGATCACATTCCGTCACGTCGGGGTGGCGGCGGTGGTCGGCTATCGGGCGCATGACGTCAGCGGCCGGAGGAAGTGTGCACAGCCCGGATGGAGGCTGCGAACGAGTGGACCGGATGAGGCAGGGTAGGTCGGCTGCGGGTGCCGGGTATCCAGGCGCCGTCGGCTTCTCCGGTAACGGGCCCGGTGACGTCACGCCGCGGACGGCACCGTGGGTCAGGCGCGGCCGGGCTGACGGTGATCGTTTCGCTGCCCCCCTGCAGACCGGCGGCAGCCCAGGCGGCCTGATCTGCGCGGACGAACTGCCGGATGGTCTGGTGGTTGCCGACCACACCGGCCGGGTGTGCGTGTTCAACCGTGCGGCCACCCGGCTGACGGGTATCGCCGGAGCCGACGCCATCGGCGCCGACGTTCGTGAGGTGCTGCCGCTGTGCGATCGCGAGGGGCACGACTGGTGGGCCTGCGCCGACCCCTACCACGGGCTGCATATCCGGACCAGGCACCCGGAGGTGTCGCTTTACCTGCCTGACAGCACGGAGGTGCTCGTCACCGTCGGTTATTCGCGCGAACGGCACCAGGGTGGCGCGGTATGCAGGCTCACCATGTGCCTTCGCGGCGCCGCCGGGCTCGCCCGGCTCGAGCGCAGCCGGGCTGACCTCGTGTCGACCGTCGCACACGAGCTACGCTCGCCGCTGACGAGCGTCAAGGGTTTCACGGCCACCCTGCTGGCCAAGTGGCACCGCTTCACCGACGATCAGAAGCGGGTCATGCTGGAGACGGTCAACGCTGATGCGGACCGTGTCACCAGGCTGATCACCGAACTTCTGGATGTCTCCAGAATCGAAGCCGGCCGCCTCGAGGTACACAGGCAGATCGTCGATGTCGCTGAACGCGCACGTAAGGTGATCGCGGGACGGGTCGCGGCGGGAGAAAGCCAGGACAGGTTCAGCCTGCAGGTGCACCAGCCGATTCCGGAAATGTGGCTTGATCCTGACAAGATCGATCAGATCCTCGGCAATCTTATTGAGAACGCGGTGCGCCATGGTGCTGGTACCGTGACGGTCGTGGTACAGGGAGCGCCAGGCATCGGCCCGGACGGCGGCGCGGCGGTGTCCGTACGCGATCAGGGCGAGGGTGTCGCGCCGGAGTTCGCGCCGCGGGTCTTCCGCCAGTTCTGGCGGGCCAAGCGCCGCGGCGGCACTGGCCTCGGCCTTTACATCGTCAAGGGCCTTGTCGAGGCACATGGCGGCACGATTTCCGTGCACCCTGCCCCAGGCGGCGGTGCCGAGTTCCGATTTATCTTGCCCGCCGGGACACCCGACTTCGCCTGACGCGCGGCGTCCCGGTGGGCTTATCGCCGGAGCTTGCCCGCAGCGCCGAGCGTGTCCGTCACGCGGCAGCCGTTCAGCACGGAAATCCAGCTGAGCGTCAACGCCGCCATCCACCGGCATGGAGCGAAGCTCGCGGCGAATGGAGCGAAGCTCGCGGCGACCAGTAGCGCCGCACCTGACAGTTAAAGCCGCCCGCCGGCCGCCTCCAAGGGGAGCACATCGGATGTCCGCACCAAACAAGTCATATGATCCGGTCGAGGTGACGTCACTGTCGACCGGAGAGCTCGAGCGCATGCTCGGCGAGGCACGCGCTGCCATCGCGCAGTCGCGGAATCTGGATGAGCTCAAGGCGGCGCGGCTCGCGCACGCGGGTGACCGGTCGCCGCTCAGGCTCGCCAACCGTGAGATCGGCGCGCTACCGCCTGCCGCCCGCGCCGAGGCAGGTAAGCGGGTGGGCGGCGCGCTCGCCGCGATGAGCGATGCGCTCGCCATCAGGCAGTCGGAGCTCGAGGCCGAACGCGATCAGCGAGTCCTCACCGAGGAGACAGTCGACGTTACGCTGCCGTGGGACCGTGCGGCGCGCGGCGCGAGGCATCCGGTCACCACCCTGCAGGAGCGGCTCGCCGATGTCTTTATCGGCATGGGTTACGAGGTGGCCGAGGGCCCGGAGATCGAGGCCGAGTGGTACAACTTCGATGCGCTCAATATGGGCCCCGATCACCCGGCGCGCAGCGAGCAGGACACCTTTTTCGTCGCCGCCGAGGGTGCGCCGGCCGCAGAGTCCGGGATGGTGCTTCGCACGCACACCTCGCCGGTTCAGATCCGCGCGCTGCTTAGCCGGCCGCTGCCGGTATATGTGGTCGTCCCCGGCAAGGCTTTCCGCACCGATGAACTTGATGCCACCCACAGCCCCGTGTTCCACCAGCTCGAATGCCTGGCCGTGGATGAGGGCCTGACCATGGCCGACCTGCGCGGCGCGATCGGGGCTTTCGTCGAGTCGATGTTCGGCGAAGGACTGGCGACCAGGTTCCGGCCGCATTACTTCCCCTTCACCGAGCCCTCGGCCGAGGTGGACATGCAATGCCACGTCTGCCGTGGCGCCTCGGTCGCGCCCGGGGCGCCGCCGTGCAGAACCTGCAAGTCGGAGGGCTGGATCGAGCTCGGCGGCTGTGGCATGGTCAACCCCCGGGTGCTTGTCGCCTGCGGGATTGACCCCGATAGGTACAGCGGTTACGCGTTCGGGCTCGGCATCGAGCGAACCCTGATGCTCAGGCACGGCGTCGCCGACATGAGGGACGTCATCGAGGGCGACCTGCGGTTCACCACGGCGTTTGGGATGGAGGCCTGATGCGGGTCCCACTTTCCTGGCTGCGCGAATGGGCCGCCCTGCCCGACGTGCACACGCGTGAGGTGGCAGCCAGGCTCATCGCGGCCGGGCTCAACGTCGAGTCCGTCGCGGAGGTCGGGCACGACATCCGTGGTGTCACCATCGGTGTGGTGCTGGCGATAGAAGAGCTGACCGGCTTCAAGAAGCCGATCAGGTATTGCCAGGTGGCGACCGGCGGCGCGGAGCCGCGTGGCATTATTTGCGGCGCGGCCAACTTCGCTGTGGGCAGCCGCGTGCCCGTAGCGCCGCCAGGCGCGGTGCTGACCGGCGGCTTCGAGATCACGCAGCGCACAGCCTATGGGCACGTGTCAGACGGGATGATCTGCTCAGCCGCGGAACTTGGGCTCTGGGACGACCACTCCGGCATCGTGGTGCTCGAGAACGCGGCGCCTGTCGGGGCGGGCTTCGCGGACTACGCGGGCCTGGGCGATGACGTACTGGACGTCGAGGTGACACCCGACCGCGCCTATTGCATCTCCATTCGAGGGATGGCGCGCGAGGCGGCGACGGCGTTCGGGGTGCAGTTCACCGATCCAGCCGACGCCGGGCTCACCGCGCTTCCCACGGGCTGGCAGGCTGAAGACGGCGGCGTGTATCCGGCGCGCATCGACGATCCGACGGCCTGTGACCGGTTCGTGCTACGCGAGGTCACTGGGCTCGACCCGGCGTCGGTAACGCCGATCCGGATGCGGACACGTCTCGCGCGGGCCGGGATGCGCCCCGTGTCCCTCGCGGTCGACATCACCAACTACCTGATGTTCGAACTTGGCCAGCCGTTGCACGCCTTCGACAAGACGAAGCTCACCGGGACTGTCGTCGTACGGCGCGCCAGGCCGGGTGAGAAGCTCGAGACGCTCGATCACGTGGTGCGCACGCTGCACCCCGAGGACATCGTCATCGCCGACTCCAGCGGCCCGGTTTCGCTGGCGGGCACCATGGGCGGGCTGAATACGGAGATCGACGAGACCTCGACCGAGCTTGTCATCGAGGCCGCCCACTTCTCGGCTGTCGGCACGGCGCGGATGAGCAGGCGGCACCGGCTCAGCAGCGAGGCGTCGTACCGATTCGAACGCGGTGTGGACCGCGAACTGCCCCTGCCGGCGAGCGCGAAGGCGGCCGCGTTGCTTGCTCAGCTTGGCGACGCTACGGTCGTTCCGGGCTGCACGCACGCGCAGGTGCCCGTGAAGCCGGTGGTGATCTCGATGGCGGCCAGCCATCCTGACGGTGTCGCGGGAATGACCTACGGCCGCGCGGTCGTCGAGCGGCGGCTGCGGCAGATCGGCTGCGAGGTCCGCCCGGCAGGCCACGGCGCCGGCGGCCCGGTCGGCGGCCCGGGCGACGGCCAGGGTCCCCCGGCAGGCCGCGGCGTCGACGGGACCATCGAGGTGCTCCCGCCCTCTTGGCGGCCCGACCTGACCAGCCCGAACGACCTGGCGGAAGAGGTCATCAGGCTCGAGGGATACGAGCAGGTACCTGTTCGCCTGCCGCGTGCTCCCGCGGGCCGTGGACTGACGCAGGCACAGCGTACGAGGCGCACGGTGAGCCGGGCATTCGGCGGTTGCGGGTACGTCGAGGTATTGTCGTTCCCCTTCATCTCAAGTGCGGATTTCGACGCACTTCAGCTGCCAGCTGGTGACCCGCGGCGGCGGGCAGTGCGGCTGGCCAACCCGCTGGGCGACGACGAGCCGCTGATGCGCACCACCCTGCTGCCTGGGCTGCTGCGCACGCTGGTGCGCAACCTCGGCCGGGGGTTCGGCGACCTCGCCCTCTACGAGATGGGCTTGGTGTACCTTCCGCGGCAGGGCGCGCCGCGCCACGCGTCACGACTCCGAGTCGATCGCGGCCCCACCGCGGACGAACTCGCCGCGGTCGACGCGGCGCTGCCCGAGCAGCCGCTGCACGGCGCGGTGGTACTCGCGGGGAACAGGGAACCGGCGGGGTGGTGGGGCTTCGGCCGACCGGCAGTGTGGGCAGACGCGGTGCAGGCAGCCAGGGATATCGCTGCCGCGGCAAACGTCGGACTTACCGAGACCGCGGCGCAGCAGCTTCCTTGGCACCCGGGCCGGTGCGCGCAGTTGTTTCTGCTGACCGGCACCGCAGCCGGCAACGGTGAGCTGCGGCCTGCCGGCTTCGCGGGTGAGCTGCACCCGAGAGTTGTCGCGGCGTTCGGGCTGCCGCCGCGCACCTGCGCGATGGAGATGGACCTGTCGCTGCTTGAATCGGTGGTGCGCGGGCCTGTCCAGGCGCCGAAGCTTGCGACCTACCCGGTCGCTACCCAGGATGTCGCGCTGGTCGTGCCTGCACCGGTACCGGCCGCAGAAGTCGAGGACGCGCTGCGGGCTGGTATCGCGTCGAGTGGTTCCGCCGACCTGCTGGAGGCGATCAAGCTCTTCGACGTGTACACCGGCGCCCAAGTCGGAGAGGGCAACAAGTCGCTCGCTTACACGCTCCGCCTTCGCGCGCCCGACCACACCCTTACCGCGGGCGAGGCCTCCGCGGTCCGCGAGGCCGCAGTCGCGGAAGCGGTCCGGCGGGTCGGCGCGGTCCTGCGCGGAAACTGACTGTGTGGCGCCGGCCGGGGTCGGTTCTCAGGTATGTGCCTCGGACCGCGGAAATCGGACAGGCTCAGCAGATCGGACAGGCTCAGGAAATCAGGCGCAGAAAGCGGACAGACTCAGGAAGTAGTTGCGGCGCTCGGGTTCGGCAGCACAGCGAAGAACGTGACGCTGCCCCGATGACACTCTGAGGCCCGTCCGGTTTGCAAGACCTGCGGTGTGGGGTACCCCTGGCACGTCCAGCCATCGACAGGCACAGGCCCTCCACCGCCGTTTCCAGGCGCTTCCCCCGCGGTGATCTTCCGTGTGTAATCGGCCTGCACGCGGAGTGCCACAGCGCAGCCGACCGCGCCAGCCGGCACGTCGACATTTACCGGCACGTGCGCCGCAGTGTACAGCGTGCCGCATGTCTTTGCTGCCGTCGAGGCGTTTGGGGCTGGTGACGACGCGCCAGCGGAAGTGGAACTGGCCGAGCAGCCCGCCAGCAAAGCCAGGAGGAGCATCACCGCCGCCATCTGCCCTACGTGCTGCATCGCCACCTCCCGCGCGTTCCAATCATGCCGTCGGCCAACGCGACGCTGGGCGTGCGCCCCGGAGTGTTACCGGCCGGTTACCTCTTCGGTACCCTTCCGGGAGACAATGCCAACGCGGCGGAGGCGCCCCGGCGGCTTGCATAAATTTTCGTTTGGCTACATAGTAATGCACAAGCTGTGAGCCGTACGGAAGAGCGAACGGGACCGCGCAGCCACCGCGGGCCGTACGGCAGAACGAATGAGCCGGACGGCGCAATGACCGCGGGCCATACGGCAGAGCGCGCTGTCGGACGGCACAGCGTGCGCGACAGGGCCGGACGGCACAGCAAGCGCGACAGGGCAGGACGGCACAGCAAGCGCGACAGGGCCGGACGGCACAGCGAGCGCAACAGGGCCGGACGGCGCAGCGACAGGAAGGAAACGATGGGCATCCAGGTGGCGGTCGCGGGCGCGAGCGGATACGCCGGCGGTGAACTGCTCCGCCTTCTTGCCTGCCACCCAGGCATGACGCTCGGGTCGGTCACCGCGCAGGCACACGCGGGGGAGCCAGTGACCTGGCTCCATCCGCACCTTACGAGCTTGGCCGGCCGACAGTTCGAGCCAACTGATCCCGAACGGCTCTCGCAGGCGGATCTCGTCTTCCTCGCACTGCCACACGGGCAGTCTGCCGCGGTGGCGGCAGCACTTCCCGGCCACATCAAGATCGTCGATCTCGGGGCTGACTACAGGCTCGCTGATCCAGCGGCCTGGCAGCGCTTCTATGGGGGCCAGCACGCTGGGCGCTGGACCTACGGGTTGCCAGAACTCGCCGGCGCGCGCGCGCAGATCATTGGCGCCGGACGCGTGGCGGTGCCGGGCTGCTTTGCCACCGCAGCGATCCTCGCGCTCTCGCCTTTGCTCGCGTCCGGCCTCGCGGATCCGGCGGACATCGTCATCGTCGCGGCATCGGGAACGTCGGGGGCCGGCCGGTCACCACAACCGCACCTGCTCGGCGCCGAGGTGATGGGCGCGGTATCGGCTTACCAGGTGGGCGGCGTCCACCGGCACACGCCTGAAATCGAGCAGGCGCTTGCCGAGGTCGTTCGTGAGGGCCGGTCTGCAGCGGCCCGAGCCGACCTGCCCCACGCGGCGTCTCATCCGGCCCCTTCCGCGCAGCTGCCTGCGGCCGGCGCGGTCCCGCCACCGCCGGGCAGGAACGTGACGGTTTCGTTCACGCCGTTGCTCGCGCCGATGCCCAGGGGCATCCTCGCGACGTGCACCGCGCGGCTCAGTGCCGGGCTGCTCAGTGCCGGGCGGCCCAGTGCCGGGCGGCCCAAAGCAGGCGGGTCAGACGCCGCAGGCGGTTCAAGCGCAGGCGAGGTGACCGCAATGCTGCGCGCGGTCCTTATCGAGGCCTACGCCAACGAGCCGTTCGTGCATGTACTGCCGGAGAGCAGTTGGCCAACCACCGCGGCGACCGCGGGTTCGAACGCCGCGCACCTGCAGGTTGCCGCGGACTGCCGTGCTGGTCGTGCCGTTGTGGTCGCGGCCATCGACAACCTGGGCAAAGGCGCGGCGGGGCAGGCCATCCAGAACGCCAACCTGATGAGCGGCCTAGCGGAGACCGCTGGCCTGACCGCAAACGGAGTCTCGCCATGAGCGTCACCGCACCCATTGGATTCCGCGCCGCAGGCGTCGCGGCCGGCCTCAAGAGCGGCGGCCGCGATGTCGCCGTCGTGGTGAACGACGGGCCGTCCAGGGCCGCCGCCGCCGTCTTCACCTCGAACCGAGTCAAGGCGGCACCCGTGCGCTGGACTCAGCAGGTCCTCCGGGGCGGCCGGGTGCGGGCCGTTGTGCTGAACTCCGGCGGCGCGAACGCGTGTACCGGCGCCGTCGGATTCCAGGACACTCACGCCACGGCGGAACGGCTCGCAGCGGCTCTCGATGATTCTGCCGGCGAGATCGCGGTCTGCTCGACCGGCCTGATCGGTGAGCGGTTGGCCATGGAGGCGCTGCTGCCCGGGGTGGACGCTGCGGTCGCGGCGCTGTCGCGCGCTGGAGGCCTGGCCGCTGCCGATGCCATCAGGACCACGGATACCGTCGTCAAGATTGCCTTCAGGAAGTCCGGCGCAGCACCAGCGGCAGGCGCCGCCCAGGTCCGGGCCGGTGCTGGCGCGGCCGGTGCTGGCGCGGCCCGTGCGAGCGAGGCCAGTGCTGGCGCGGCTTCCCGCTACACCGTGGGGGGCATGGCGAAGGGGGCCGGCATGCTCGCTCCGGCCCTCGCGACCATGCTCTGCGTACTCACCACCGATGCCGATCTGGACGCCAGTGGCCTGGACAGCGCGCTTCGTGCCGCGGTTGCGCACACCTTTGACCGGGTGGACACGGACGGCTGCATGTCCACCAACGACACGGTGGTGCTGCTCGCGAGCGGCGCGTCAGGCGTGCGCCCTGACCCTGCTGAGTTCACTTCCGTGGTGACGGCCGTCTGCGCGGACCTGGCGCGCCAGCTGGTCGCCGACGCTGAGGGGTCCACCAAGACCGTCGCCGTCGAGGCGATCGGCGCGGCCAGCGAGGCCGATGCGCTGACCGCCGCCCGGGCCGTCGCCAGAAGCAGCCTGCTCAAGTGCGCGCTCGCGGGCGAGGACCCCAACTGGGGGCGCGTGGTGGCCGCGGTCGGCACCACCGATGCCGCATTTGAGCCGGACCGGCTGAACGTCGCCATCAACGGAGTCTGGGTCTGCAGGGCCGGCTGCGCAGGTGACGACAGGTCTAAGGCAGACCTTCGCACCCGCGACGTCACCATTACGGTCGACCTGTCCGCGGGATTGCACGCGGCGACCGTGTGGACAACCGATCTGACCGCGGCGTACGTGCACGAGAACTCGGCATATCCGACATGACAGACAAAACGCAACCAGGCCAGGCGCCCGCGGCCGGCGGATCGGGCCCACCAACGACCCATTGCCGGGCTCATGACCCCACCGATGGGCCATCGACGGGGAGGGCGGCCAAGGATCGCGCGCCGGGGAGCCAGCAGCGCGGCCATCCGCGCAATCGCGCGGCGGCACTCGCCAAGGCGGCCACCCTGATCGAGGCGCTGCCGTGGTTCGAGAAGTTCCACGGCCAGACCGTAGTGATCAAATACGGCGGCCATGCGATGACCGACGAGTCGCTGCGCCGCGGATTCGCACAGGACCTGGTGTTCCTGCGTTACGCCGGGCTGCGGCCTGTGGTCGTGCATGGCGGCGGGCCGCAGATCAGTGCGCACCTGGACAGGCTCGGCATAGAAAGCACCTTCACCAGCGGTCTGCGTGTCACCACGCCGGAGATCATGCACGTGGTCAGGATGGTGCTGACCGGGCAGGTGAACAGGGACGTGGTTGGCCTGGTCAACCAGTACGGGCCGTGGGCGGTCGGCATGTCGGGCGAGGATGCGAATCTGTTCACCGCGCGCCGCGTGCAGCCTGTCGTACAGGGCGAGACCGTCGATATCGGCCTAGTTGGAGAGATCACGGAGGTGGCGGCAGGGGCGGTGCACAGCCTGCTCGCGGACGGCCGCATCCCGGTCATCTCCAGCGTGGCCAGGGGAGCAGATGGCGAGATCTACAACGTCAACGCCGACACGGCGGCCGCGGCGCTCGCGGTCGGCCTTGGCGCGGCCAAGCTGGTGGTGCTGACCGACGTGGAGGGCCTGTACGCGGACTGGCCCGCGTCCGAAGGCGTGATCAGCCTGCTGACCGCGACCGAGCTTGACGCCCTGCTGCCCGAGCTCACCACCGGCATGGTGCCCAAGATGGCGGCCTGCCTGGACGCGGTACGCGGCGGCGTGCACCGTGCGCACGTCCTGGACGGGCGGCTTCCGCACGCACTGCTACTTGAGATCTTCACTGACCAGGGGATCGGCACGATGGTGATCCCGGACGGAGCGACGCCATGACGACACCAGGGCCCGCGATCGGTATACCGGGACAGGGCCGGGCGGCGACACGCCGTATGCAGCGACGTTTCGCCGCCGCGCTGATGCCGAACTACGGCCTGCCGCCTGTCGCGCTGGCCAAGGGCGCGGGCTGCCGGGTATGGGACGTGGACGGGCGTGAGTACCTCGACCTCATCGCTGGGATCGCCGTATCCTCGCTCGGGCACGCCCATCCGGCAGTCGTCGAGGCCGTGAGCCGGCAGGTGGCGTCCATTGCGCACACGAGCAACTTGTTCATGCACGAGCGTGAGATCGAACTTGCCGAGCGGCTGCTCGCCCTGCTCGGTGCGCCAGGGAAAGTCTTCTTCACCAATTCAGGTACCGAGGCCAACGAGGCCGCGGTCAAGCTCACGCGCAGGTTCCGCGGGACCCGCCGGGCCGGGCGGACCGGCGGTGACGCAGGGAACTCCTACGTGGTCGCGGCGGAGGGCGGGTTTCACGGGCGCACCATGGGCGCGCTCGCAGTGACGGGCAAGGCGCAGATACGCGAGCCGTTCGGGCCCTTCGGCGTGGCGGTAAGGTTCGTTCCTTACGGCGACCCGGACGCTTTGCGCGCCGCGGTCACCGGCGAGTGCGCTGCGGTTTTCCTCGAGCCTGCCCTTGGTGAGGGCGGGGTGGTGCCGGCCCCGGACGGTTACCTGCGCGCAGCGCGCGAAGCCTGCGATGCCAGCGGCGCCGTGCTGGTCCTCGATGAGATCCAGAGCGGGATCGGCCGAACCGGCACCTGGTTCGCGCACCAGCGCGAGGGCATCAGGCCCGACGTGATGACGCTCGCCAAAGGGCTGGGTGGCGGCCTGCCCATCGGCGCGTGCGTCGGACTGGGCGAGTTCGGCGACGTGCTCGGCAAGGGTGACCACGGAAGCACGTTCGGCGGCAACCCGGTCGCATGCGCGGCGGCGCTCGCGGTGCTTGACGTGATCGAACGTGATGGCCTGCTCGCCAACGCCCGCCAGATGGGGGATCTGCTCAGGTCAGGGATCGCCGCTACGGCCCACCCGCTGCTCGCCGGCGTGCGTGGCAGCGGTCTGTGGCTCGCCGCCGCCCTCACCCGGCCTGCCGCCGCGGCCGTGGAGCTAGCGTGTAGGGACGCAGGTTTCCTGGTCAACGCCGTGCTGCCGGATGCGGTGCGGCTGGCGCCGCCACTGGTGCTCAACGCGGCCGAGGCGGGCT
>Ga0335079_10003741_pt1 | contig 17511 bp, 15 predicted proteins | sample Lox_Sample_33_FD_206719 | JGI IMG/M metagenome (GOLD analysis project Ga0335079, IMG submission 206719) | Soil microbial communities from Loxahatchee National Wildlife Refuge, Florida, United States - Lox_Sample_3.3 | ecosystem: Environmental > Terrestrial > Soil > Wetlands | place: USA... | reverse complement strand
GGAATGAACCGCGCCATCGCATCGCGTTCGGCGGCCACTTCCTTTGCGAGCACCATGCGGAGCGCCTCGAGCTGCGTCGTCGTCAACGCCCGCTCCGTCTCCATGGCCACGCCGCCTGCCGCACCGCCACCACCGCCTCCGCGCAGGCCGCCGGGCCGCAATTCGGAAAAGAAGTTGACGCCCTCGCGCAGCAGCCGATTGTACGGCGATGCCGGCAGGCGCATGGCGGCGTGATAGGCATCACTCAGGCGAGGCGCCTTCTCGATTTCGGTCATGAACCGGTCGGCCTGACGGCGGAGCCGGCGGAATTGCCACCATTTGAGAAAAATGAGGTACCACGAAACCAGCGAAAACACCACGAGAATCGCGAGCACAAATTTCGTCTCGCGACTGGAGGTGACGACGAGATCCCACGGGGTGGTCGGGACGGCACGCCCGACCTGGACCAGTATGGTGGGCGCGAAGCTAAGCGTCGTGATCTCCGTGTCCGATCCCGAACAGCTCTTTCAAGGCCTCGAGGAGTCCGTAGGCGCGGCCGCGATCGGCCGCATCTTTCAGCGCAACGGTAGGCTGATGGAGAAATTTGTTCAGCAGCGCTCGGCTGAATTGATCGATCTGCGCCTGATCGTCGACGCTCAGATGCTTGAACCGGCGCAGCGCCCGCTCGAGCTCCGCGGCACGCACCTGATCCAACCGGTCACGAAACTCGCGGAGGGCCGGCACCACGGCCAACCCACCGTACCAGGCCCAGAACCGCTCGACCTCTTCATTGACGATGCCTTCAGCCGCCGGAATTTCCCCGCGCCGCTGCGCGGCAGCCTGACCCGCCACGGATTGCAGGTCATCGACGTCGTACAGGAACACGTTTTCCAGCTGTCCAACCGACGGTTCGACATCTCGGGGCACGGCGAGGTCGAGGATGCACAGCGGGCGTCCGTGGCGACCCGCGATCGGTGCCGAGACCCGCTCCCACGTGACGACCGCGTGTGGAGCGGCCGTCGAGCAGAGCACGATATCGGTGTCGACAAAATGCGGCCACGCCTGATCGAGCGTCAGGGCTCGCGCCCCGAGCTGCTCGGCAATGACGCGGGCACGCTCGTAGGTGCGATTCGCGACCATCACCACCCGCGCCCCCTCCGCAACGAGGCACGTGGCCGCGAGCTCAGCCATGTCACCCGCGCCGAGGATAATGGCCGACCGCCCCGTCAAATCGCCGAAAATCTTCGTCGCCACGGAGACGGCAGCCGAAGGGACCGATGCGGTGCCCGTGCCGAGTCGGGTTTCGGTTCGCACGCGCGCGCCCACGAGCAGGGCCGACTGAAACAGCCGATGCAACACCGGCCCGGCCTGAGGGCGAGAGGACTCCCATGCATCGCGGACCTGCCCCTGGATCTGGGACTCGCCCAGCACCATCGAGTCGAGCCCGGCGGACACGCGGTAGAGATGCCGCACGGCATCCTGGTCGCGTTCCATGTATCCGTACTCGCGCGCGTCGCGTTGCCCGTCCGCCAGCCGTTCGGCGAGGACCGACCAGACCGCATCCGACACGGATTCTCGGGGTTCGGCGAGATAGAACTCGGTCCGATTGCAGGTGGAGAGCAACACGCCCCCCGTCGCGCCGGCCGAAAGGACGCGCGCGAGGGACTTCGGCACTTCGTGGGCGGCGTGCGCGAACCGTTCCCGAACCTCGAGGGGAGCCGTTCGGTGATTCACACCCAGCACCGCGATGCTCATGCGTTCCGGTTCATAGCAAGCGTTCCGTTCCCGGTTGAGCGAGCTTCAGCGCCACGTAGACGAGCACGACCGCCGCAAATCCGGCGATACTCGCGAAGGCCGCCCGTCGACCTGCCCAGCGGCGCGCGACTCGCACCCAGACGGTCCACCCCAGCACGACCCAGGTGAACGAGCCCCAGACAACTTGCGCGGCGTCGACGTGCAGCCCGCCGGCAAAGCGGCGGGCGTATCCGAGCGCGAGCAACACGCCGACCGTGAGCGCTGGAAATCCCGCGACCAGCGCCACGTGATTGAGCCGGTCGAGCCGCTCGAGCGGAGGAAACAGCTGAAATACCGTCCCGAAGCGCTTGGCCTTCAACTCGCGGAATTGCCACAGATACAATGCGGCGGAGATGAAAGCGAGCGCCAGCAGGGCCAGGCCCAGCACGCTGAGCGTCACGTGCAAAATAAACCACATGTTGCGCCCCGCGGAGGGCTCTGCCCCCGGGGCCAACCCGAGAAGCAGGGCCAGGCCAACCAGCCCCGCCGCAAGTGGTGCCGTGAATAGCGCCACGGTGGACGCCCGGAGCACAAGTTCGCTCACGATTTGCAACAGGACCAGGAACCACGCCAGCACCGACAACGTCGGCACCACGCCGGTGATTCCCACCTGCACAAGCTCCAACAGGCCAACGCCGTGCAACACCGCGCCCAGGCTCGCGGTCCCGATCGTCCAGTTCCGTGAGATCCCAGGCCGCCCCCAGAACGGCGCGAGCGCCAGTGCCGCCGAGAGTACGTAAAGTCCCAACGCGGCAAAATGGAGATCAGCGAGCATGAACAAAGATGGCGGCTTCCGGCGATTTCCGCCGGAGCGCGCCGTTCAGGACGGCATCTTCCGGACGAGCCGCACGTCAAGGCCGGGTTTGAGCTGAGGATTTTCGATGTTCAGAATGAGCCCGGACGAAGAATGCTGGCGCGTGTGCACGATCTCGAGGTAGGCACGCGACTCCTCCGACGGGCTCCCGAGCTCTCCCGTGTACGCCTCGAATACGTCGCCCGGCGATACGCCATCCGCGCGCCCGCGATCGATGAACAGAATCTGCTGAACCAGCCCCAGCGCGTGTACATCGCGATGCGCGATGATGTGGCCCTGCAGTCCATTTTGGACGGGCGTGGGGCGGACTTCGCCGGGATCCTTGAACGGCTCGAGCGGCAGCGCGAGGCGTCCATCGCGGATCCTGCCGAACTGGAGCACGATCTCGGCCAGCAGCTGCTTCTTGGCCACCTCGCGCACGCGGGCCACGCCCACGGGCACGACCACATCGCCCCAATCTCCTTCGTTCCGGTCGATGCGGGCGATCAGGATCGAGTCGCCCACGTGATACGACGTGCGGGACGGCGGTTCGATCACGATCTGGTCGTACTGATATGCAACGGACTGCGTGCTCAACCGGGGAATCGCGGGCTGCTCGGTCCGTCCGATCACCTGGCCCCAGGGTAGGCGCTCGCCCTCGGTCAGGAACCCTGCGGCATAAAACTCGCCGCGACGCAGCGGCCGGTACGGCTGATTGGTGTACGCGCGCAGCACATCGGAAGGCGGCTGGATGCTGCGAGACGCATGCCGATCAAAGATGGTTTGATACGCTTCTTCAGCAGGTGGCGGCGGCGGCTCCTCGACTGTGCTGGTATCGGTCGGCACAGCCGCGACCACGGCCGTGGCGGTGTCAGTCGGCACCGCCTGGGCTCGCACGGTGTCGCTGCCCACGGCCGGCGGGGCTACCGCGACGGCGGCCGTCTCTGCCGGCGCAGGCGTGGGGGAAGCAGCGGCGGTCTGTCCCTCACCGGAAATCGTGAGCACCTGACCGGGATAGATCCAGTGGGGATCTTCGATGCCAGACGTGTTGAGCCGGTAGATCTCGGGCCAGAGTAGCGGGTCTGTGAAGTACTGCTGCGCGATGGACCACAACGTCTCGCCACGCACGACGGTGTGCGTGGCGGGTAGCTGGCCCAAACCGGGAGATTCGGTGCTCGAGGCTGCGGGAATGGCAGGGCGATTCGTGTCGGACGCGACCCGAGTCGTGTCCTGTCCGAGCAACCTTCCACAAACGAGCGGCACCGCCACAAGGGCGAGCAGTGCCGCTCGGTTAGAACGGCAGATCGTCGTCCTCCTCATCGAGCAGGGCCTCCGGCACTCCATCGAGCGACTCGACTTTGCCGTCCGCCCCAACCTTGGCGGTGGCGCGGGCGCGAGCCACCTCTCCAGAAGCGTCGCCAATACCGGCTCCCCCACCCCCCCGTGAAGACAACAGCAGCACTTCGCGGGCGATGATCTCGGTGACGTAGCGCGTCTGCTTCTCGCGATCTTCCCACGTACGATATTCGACCCGGCCCTCGACGTAGATGCGGTCGCCCTTCTTCATGTACTTCTCCGCGAGATCGGCAAGCTGGGCACCCTTGTTGTTCCAGCAGATAACTCGGTGCCATTCGGTCTTTTCCTGTTTCTCGCCGTTCTGGGCGTTCCACTGGCGACTGGTGGCGAGCGACAGCGTCGCCACGCGAGACCCATTGTTCGTGCTCCGCACCTCCGGATCAGCCCCTAAGTTGCCAATTAGCATCACTTTATTCAGGCTACGGCTCACAAGCGACCTCCAGCGGAAAAAGCGGGCGGGGCACCAAGGTGCCCCACAGTATATGAATCGCAAATTATTCTGTCAATCAAAGATACGCCTTCACAACCCAATTCCCGCGACACCCTATATCCCGACCCGCAACACTACGGCGTCTTCGGTCGGCAAGCGGTAGTAGTGGCGCCGCCGGCCGACCTGGATGAAGCCGAGCCGGTCATAAAGGTGTTGCGCGACGGCATTCGATGCACGGACTTCGAGATACACGGAGGCCACCCCGCGCTGACGCAAGGCATCGAGCATCGCGGTCACGAGCGCGCGACCGGTTCCGTGACGACGTTCGGATTCCTGCACCCCAAGATTCAGGATCTCTCCTTCGTCGGCGCCGTAATGCGCGATGATGTATCCGACAAGATGACCTTGCCGCTCCGCGCCCAGAAACGGCACGCCCGTGTTCAAGCAGTCGACGAAGTCCTGCCGGGACCACGGATCGCTGAAGCTGGCCCGCTCGATCGCGAGGATCGCGGGCAGATCAGCGAGGTCGACCTGACGGATCTGGTAGCGGTCGTCCATGAGCGGCTTCCCAGCGCGCCTGCGCCTCGGCCGGTCTTCCGTACACGGGCTCAGCCGTAAGCGGATCAGTGATCGGTTCACCGGCGCCCTCGCGTCCCTGGAGGGCGAGCAGCAGCGGGGCGGATGGAGGCAACGCTTCCCATCCGATCGGCGCCAGGCCGGACCAGGCGGTGCTCGCGTCGGCGTAGTGAACCGCGCCGTCGCCGATCACGAGCGCCGGTTGTTCCGCTGCCGCGCGCGCGAGCTCGGCCATCGTACCCAGGGTCGGCGCGAGCAGCGTCTCCACCCGATGGGGATGGATGCGGTACATGGCGCCATACACCTGTCCGCGCAGGGCGTCGCAACACACCGCGATCGGAGCAGGTCCGACCCTCTGAGCGGCGGCGGCGGCCCAGGCCATCAGTGACGGAATGCGCACGAGGTCCGGCCCCGGCTCCTGCGCCAACCCTTTGGCCGCGGCCCAGCCGATCCGCAGACCGGTAAAGCTCCCCGGTCCGTCGCCCAGCACGATGCCATCGAGGTCCGCCACGCCCGCGCCGGCCCGACGCAAGACGAAATCGGTGAGTCGGAGAATCTCGGCCGCATGCCGTCGCGCGCCCCGGACGTCCGCAGCGGCGGCGGTGGCAGGAGGCGGCCCCACCGCCACTGACGCGACGTCAGTCGCGGTATCGATGGCGAGCCAGAGGCCGGTCACCGGATCTCCTGCAGCTCGCGCACTTCAGGCTCGTCGACATGGCTCAAACGGAAGTGACGCTCCAGCGCTGGTGCCCACGACCCGGCCCGTTCCGGCCATTCGATCAGAATGATGGCGTTCTCGCGCAGCATGTCGTCGAAGCCCAAGTCCCGGGCTTCGAGCGGCGTGCGCAGGCGATAGCAGTCCACGTGGTATACGGGGCGTTCACCGGCTTCGTAGTGATGCACGAGGGCGTAGGTGGGACTGGTGGCGAGGGTTTGGGCGCCGAGTCCGCGGCAAATGGCTTGAATCAGCGTGGTCTTGCCGGTACCCAGATCGCCTGAGAAACCGATCACGACCGGACGGGATGAGGCGAGCTCCCGTCCCAGCGTCTCACCGAACTGGCTGAGCTCGTCCGCGTACAGCCGCATGCCGTGCAGCAGAGCCGTCTTCGCCAGCTCGGAGCTCGAGAATCTGATCACGCAGCATCGCGGCAAGCTCGAAATCGAGCTCCTCGGCCGCGGTCTGCATCTGCTGTTCGAGAAGCCGGATCAACGCGTCGCGCTCGTGCGCGCTCGTGGGACGCGGAGCGGGCGCCGCACCGGGACGGGTCGCCGGCGCCTTGGCATCGGCCACGCGCGTGGCGAAGCGCACCTGGTCCACCGATTTCACGATCGAGCGAGGCGTGATGTTGTGGGCCCGATTGTACTCCTGCTGCAACGTCCGGCGGCGATTCATTTCTTCGAGGGCCCGCTGCATCGAACCCGTCACCCGATCGGCGTAGAGAATGGCCCTGCCGTTCAGGTTTCGCGCGGCCCGGCCGACGGTCTGAATCAGCGAGCGGTCGGAACGCAGGAATCCTTCCTGATCGGCGTCGAGCACGGCCACGAGCGACACTTCCGGCAGATCGAGCCCTTCCCGCAGCAGGTTGATGCCGACCAGCACGTCGAATTCGCCAAGCCGCAAGCCGCGGATGATTTCCACCCGCTCGATGGCGTCGATCTCCGAGTGCAGATAGCGAACCCGCACACCGTGCTGCTGGAGGTAATCGGTGAGGTCCTCGGCCATCCGCTTCGTGAGGGTAGTGACCAGCACGCGCTCGCCCTGGCTTTCCCGCTGCCGGATCTCGTGCAGCAGGTCGTCGACCTGTCCCTTGACCGGCCGTACCTCGACCTCGGGATCGACGAGGCCCGTTGGCCGGATGATCTGTTCCACGACCACGCCGCCGGAAAGCTTGAGCTCTTCTGCTCCCGGGGTGGCCGACACGAACATCATCCGCGGCACGAGGTGCATGAACTCGTCGATGCGGAGCGGCCGGTTGTCGAGGGCCGAAGGCAGCCGGAATCCGTAATCGACGAGCGTCTGCTTGCGCGAGCGATCGCCTTCGTACATGCCGCCGAGCTGCGGCATGGTCTGATGCGACTCGTCGATGATGCACAGGTAGTCTTCGGGGAAATAGTCCAGCAGGCAGGCGGGGCGCTGCCCCGGGGCACGGCCGGTCAGGTGCCGGGAGTAGTTCTCGATCCCGGCGCACCGGCCCACTTCGAGTAGCATGTCGATATCGAAATTGCTGCGCGATTCGAGCCGCTGGGCTTCGAGCAGCTTGTTCTGCGAGCGCAGTTCAGCCAGCCGTTCCCTGAGCTCGGCGCGAATGGCGGTGACCGCGCGCTCGATGCGCGGTCGCTCGGTCACGAAGTGCGTGGCCGGGTACACCGCGCAGCGGGGCAGCTCCACGATCGTGTTACCCGTTCGCGGATCGATTTTCGCGATGCGCTCCACCGTCTCGTCCCAGAACTCGACCCGCACCGCCTGCTCGTCATACGCCGGGAAGATTTCGACCGTGTCGCCGCGCACGCGGAACGTGCCGCGCTCGAACGACACATCATTGCGCTGGTACTGGATTCGGACCAGATCCTCGAGCAGGGCGTCGCGCCCGCGCTCTTCGCCGACCGCCGCCGTCACGAGCAGCTGACGGTACAGCTCCGGATCGCCTAGGCCGTAGATCGCCGAGACGCTCGCGACGATGACGACGTCGTCCCGCTCCATCAGGCTCGATGTCGCCCGCAGGCGCAGCCGGTCGATGTCGTCGTTGATCGAGGAGTCCTTCGCGATGTAGGTATCGGTCTGCGGAACGTATGCTTCGGGCTGGTAGTAGTCGTAGTACGAAATGAAGAACTCGACGGCGCTGCGCGGAAAGAAGCTCTTCAGCTCTCCATAGAGTTGTGCCGCGAGGGTCTTGTTGTGCGACATCACGAGCGCGGGCCTGCCGAACCGGGCGATGACATGCGCCATGGTGAGCGTCTTGCCCGAGCCCGTGACGCCGAGCAGCGTCTGGTAGCGCTCGCCGCGCCCGAAGCCCGAGGACAGATCTTCGATCGCGCCCGGCTGGTCGCCGGCGGGCGCAAACGGACTCGCGAGATCGAACGGCATGCTCAGGCGGCGGCGCCGGCGTCGTGACGCGCGACGTCGGTGACGCCTTTCAAGCGACGGATCGCCTTGATCACCTTGTTCAAGTGATTCTGGTTCTCCACTTCCACGAGGACCGTCCCGAACACGGCGCCATCACGCGTGGCCAGCTCGGCGGAGCGAATGTTGGTTCCGGACTCGCTGATCGCCTCGCAGATATCGGCGTACAGCCCGCGGCGGTCCTCACCCGTCACGCTCAAGCGCACGACGAACGTCTCGCCCTCGGACTCCTGCCAATCGATTTCCACGCGGCGCTCGGCCTCGGCCGAGAGCACGAGCAGGTTGGGGCAATCGCTGCGGTGAATCGAGATGCCGCGACCCTGCGTCACGTATCCCACCACCGAATCGCCCGGCACCGGCTGGCAGCATTGGGCGTAGCGCACCATGAGCCCATCGACGCCCTGAATCTTGATGCCGCGGCCCAGCCGCAGCCGCTCGATCATGCGCCCGAACGCGGTCGGCTTGGGGGGCTGGAGATCTTCGGCCGCCGCATCGGGATAGATCGCGCGCATCACTTGCCCGATCGGGAGATCGCCGCGGCCGAGCGCGGCCTGCAGTTGCTCGGCATTCCCGATGGAAAGCGTGATGGCGGCTTTGGCCAGCCGCTCCTCGTCCGGCGCCTCGAGCCGCCGGCGCTGGATTTCGCGCTGCAGAATCTCGCGGCCGAGCGTGAGGCTCCGCTCGTGCTCCTCCTGCTTGACCCATTGCCGGACCTTGTGCCGGGCACGCGCGGTGAGGACGTGCGCCAACCAGTCGCGCGACGGCTTGGCCTGCGGGCTCGTGATGATCTCGACCGTATCGCCGTTGGCGAGCGGCCGGTGCAGCGGCGCGATGCGGCCGTTGATGCGCACGCCCTGCGTGTGCTGGCCCACTTCGGTGTGGACCGCGAACGCGAAGTCGAGCGGAGTGGCGCCTTTCGGGAGCCGCTTCACGTCACCGCGCGGCGTGAACACGAAGATCTCGTCCTGATAGAGGTCGATCTTCAGGAACTCGAGGAACTCCTCGGGCGTGTGCGCGTCCTGCTGCAGCTCGATCAGCTGGCGGAACCACGCGAGATGCCGATCAAGCTCATCGGGGCCCCCGCGGCCGCCGCGCTGCTCGTGATAGAGCCAATGGGCCGCGATACCGTACTCCGCCGTGCGGTGCATTTCGCGCGTGCGGATCTGGATTTCATAGAGCTGTCCCTGCGGGCCGAAGATGGTCGTATGCAGGGATTGATAGCCATTCGATTTCGGGCTCGCGATGTAGTCCTTGATCCGCTCCTGGAGCGGCGTCCAGCGATGATGAATGATTCCGAGCACGTGGTAGCATTCGGGAATCGAGTTCACCAGCACGCGGACTGCCAGAAGATCGTAGATCTCGTCGAATGGCTTGCCGCGTTTGCGCATCTTCTTGTAGATCGACCAGAGATTCTTGGGGCGGCCCGTAACCTCGAACCCTTCGAGCCCCGCCCGGGTGAGCTCCTCGACCAGGGGGACCTGGAGGCGGTCGATCGTGCGCTGCCGTTCGGCCTTCTTGGCTCGTACCTGACGCGACAGCTGCCGGTAGTCGTCCGTCTCGAGGAACTTGAAGGCCAGGTCCTCGAGCTCCGCTTTGACGCCCGCCATGCCGAAGCGGTGGGCCAGCGGGGCGTAGATCTCCCGGGTCTCGAGCGCGATGCGGCGCTGCTTCTCCGGCTCGAGATGCTCGAGGGTCCGCATGTTGTGCAGCCGGTCGGCGAGCTTGATGATGATGACACGCGCGTCCTTGGCGACCGAGAGGAGCAGCTTGCGGTAGTTCTCCGCCTGCTCTTCCGCGCTCGAGCGGAACGTGAGCGAAGACAGCTTGGTCAGGCCATCGACGAGCGTCGCGACTTCGGCGCCGAAGTCCTGCCGGATCTGCTCGAGCGGGACATCCGAGTCCTCGACCACATCGTGCAGCAGGGCCGCCGCGATGGTGGTCGAATCCATCTGCTGCTCGGCGAGAATCGTGGCGACCGCCACGCTGTGGGAGACGAAGTCCTCTCCCGAACGGCGTTTCTGCCCGTGGTGCGCCTCGGCGCTCACGCGGTACGCGCGCGTCACGAGGTCCAAGTCGAGCCGCTCGCGCTGCGCCGACACGGCGCGCGCCAGCTCGGGCGCGAGTACCGCGACCACGCTGGTCACAACAGCCCCGCCTCCGCGAAGCTCATGTAGCGCTCGCCTCCAACAATGACATGATCGTGCACCGGTACGTCGAGCAGCCGGCCCGCGTCGACCAGCTGCCGGGTGACGGCACGGTCATCGGCCGAGGGCGTCGGGTCGCCGCTCGGATGGTTGTGCACGACGATGATCCCCGCCGCGGCTTCGGCGATGGCGGCCCGGAACACCTCGCGAGGGTGCACCAGCGAGCTGTTCAGAATCCCTCGGGTGATCAGGAGATCACCCTTCACGTGACTCTGGCTCCCGAGTGCCAGCACATGAAACTCCTCGACTGCGAGATCGCGGAACCGGGCCGCATAGTAGCGGTGGACGTCCGCCGGCGTCCGGATGCGCTCGGGAGGTGGCGCGACCTCGGCACCGACGCGGCGCCCCAGCTCGAGCGCCGCGGCAATCCGCGCCGCCTTGCTCCGCCCCACCCCGGCGATCCCCGCCAACTCCGCCGCCGGACGGGTTGCCAGGCGACGCAGCGAGCCCTCCACCCTGCTCAGGAGCGCCCCAGCCACCGCGAGCGCGTCGTGTCCCTTGCATCCCGTACCTAGGACTATGGCCAGAAGCTCTTGCCCAGTCAACGCAGCCGGGCCGGCCGTCCAGAGGCGCTCGCGAGGGCGATCGGGGGTCGGGTGCTCCGACAGATGTAGCGGCACGAGACGAAAGTAGGGCGAAACAAGGACGTAGCCGTACCGGAACAACGCGGACTCGGAACTCGGAACGCGGAATGGAGGGCGGGCTTACGTTCCGCGTTCCGCCTTCCGCGTTCTTCATTGTACGGGGTTCAGATGGCAGCTCCGTGACATTTCTTGAACTTCCTCCCGCTTCCGCACGGACACGGGTCGTTGCGTCCTACCCCGGCGTACGGGTTCGGAGCGACTGCGGCGGGTGCCGACGCGGGCTGACGAGCGGGCTCACCGGCCTCACCGCCACCACCCACCAGTCCTTCCGCCTCTGCCTTGCGCGCCACCATCGGCGTGGGTCGGCGCGGCTTGCCGCCGCCCACCAGCCCGCCGGCGTTGGGCACGGAAGGAGGACGACCTCCCGCGGGGCCCGTCTGTGTGCCGCCGCCGGGAGGTGCAGCGGGCGGCGGCCCCAGCTCGATTTGCAGCTTCAGCCAGCGTTCGGTGAACGTGGTCCGGACATCGTTCATCAGTCCCACGAACATTTCGTAGGCTTCCTGCTTGTACTCGATCAGCGGGTCTTTCTGCCCCCAGGCGCGGTACTGGATGGCGGCCCGCAGCTGATCGAGGTCGTACAAGTGATCCTTCCATTTCTCGTCGATCACGCCGAGCATGACGTGCGAGAGCGCCTGCTCGCCCAGGCGGACCGCGCCGACCTTCTGTTCCACCTCGTGGAAGTAGTCGAGCTTGGCATTGAAGGCCGCGGTCCCCGCGTGCCGGGCTGCCGCGACGAGTCCGGCCTGATCGCGAATCGCGCCTGGGTCAGTGATGCCGGGAACGGTGAGGAGAAACTTGAGCAGGAACTCGGTTTCCATCTGGCCACGGTCCCAGGCATGGGCGTCCGGCTCATCGTCGATCAGGTCGTCCGCCAGCCGTTCCGTGGCCGCATCGATCATCCGCTTCGCCTCGGCTTTGAGCTCCTCGCCGCCTTCGAGGGCGAACAGGCGCAGCGAATAGATGACCTCGCGCTGCTGATTCATCACGTCGTCATACTCGAGCAGCTTCTTGCGGGCCTGGAAGTTTTGCAGCTCGACGCGCTTTTGCGCCTGGCCGATCGCGCCGGTCACCCAGGGATGGGTGATAACCTCTCCTTCTTCAGCGCCGGTGCGGTCCATCCATTTCGCGATGCGATCCGAGCCGAACAGCCGCATCAGGTCGTCTTCGAGCGAGAGATAGAACACGCTCTGTCCCGGATCTCCCTGGCGGCCGGACCGGCCGCGGAGCTGACGATCGATGCGCCGTGCCTCGTGCCGCTCGGTCCCGATGATCACCAGTCCGCAAGGCGGATCGTCGTAGCAGCCGAGCTTCTTCACCTCGGGTTGGGAGAGGTCCGGCTGCTCGCTCACTTGCCCGAATGCCGGATCGCGCGACTGGATCCCGCACACCCGACACTGCTTGACGCCGGCGCCGAGCTTGATGTCCGTACCGCGGCCGGCCATGTTGGTCGCGATGGTGATCGCGCCGGCGCGGCCCGCCTGCGCCACGATCTCGGCTTCGCGCTGGTGATACTTGGCGTTCAAGACTTCGTGGGGCAGCCCGCGCCGCTTGAGCATGCGCGACAGCGTCTCCGAGACCTCGACGCTCACGGTGCCCACGAGCACCGGCAGTCCGCGCTTGTTCTGCCGCTCGAGCTCATCCATGATCGCGTTGTACTTCTCGCGCCTGGTCTTGTAGATGAGGTCGTGCTTGTCGATGCGACGCACGGGGCGGTTTGTGGGAATGACGACCACCTCGAGCCCGTAGATCTGGAAGAACTCGGTCTCTTCGGTTTCCGCCGTGCCGGTCATGCCGGCGAGCTTCGAGTACATCCGGAAGTAGTTCTGGATGGTGATGGTGGCGAGCGTCTGTGACTCCTCGCGCACCGCCACGCCTTCCTTGGCCTCGACCGCCTGGTGCAACCCGTCCGACCAGCGGCGTCCGGGCATGAGCCGCCCGGTGAACTCGTCGACGATGAAGACCTGACCCTCCTGCACGACGTAATCGACGTCCCTCTCGTACAGGGCGTGGGCCTGGAGCAGCTTGTGGATGATGTGGAGGATCTCGCTCTTGCGCGCGTACTCCGCCTCCACGGTGCGCCGCCGTTCGATCCTGTCAGCGGGCGTGAGCGTGTCGTCGCGCTCGATCTCGTGCACGAGCTGCGAGATATCCGGCACCACGAAGAGCGATGGGTCCTGGGGCGACATGGTTTCGACGCCCTGGTCGGTCAGATGCGCCGTGTGCCCGCGCTCGTCGAGCACGAAGTACAGCTCGTCCTCGAGATTGCGCATCTTCTGCTCGCGGGCCGGAAGCTTCCGATCCGCGAGATGGTCCAGCTCCACCCGCTGCACCAGCGACTTCACGCCCTGCTCGTTCAGAAGCTTCAGCAGCCGCTTGTTCTTCGGGATGCCGAGCTGCGCCTGATAGAGCAGCACGGCGCCATCGTAAGCCGTTTTTTCGTCCGCCACGAGCGGCTCGGCACGGCCAATCAGGTCGTTGACGACCGCGTTCTGCTTGCGCACGAGCTGCACGACCTGAGCATTGTACTGCGCGTACTTCTCGTCCGACTCGGTGCCGACGGGCCCGGAAATGATCAGCGGCGTCCGCGCTTCGTCGATGAGAATCGAGTCGACCTCGTCGATGATCGCGTAGTTGTGCCCGCGCTGCACCCGCTCGTTCAGCGTGAACACCATGTTGTCGCGCAGGTAGTCGAACCCGAATTCGTTGTTCGTGCCGTACGTGATGTCGCACTGATACGCCGCGCGGCGTGCCGGGGTCGCGGGATCGGTATCGTCGATGCATCCGACCGTGAGCCCGAGCCACTTGAACAGATGCCCCATCCACTGAGAGTCGCGGCGCGCGAGATAATTGTTGACCGTGACGAGGTGTGCGCCCTTGCCAGCCAGCGCGTTCAAGTACAGCGGGAGCGTCGCGACCAGGGTCTTCCCTTCCCCGGTCGCCATCTCCGCGATCTTCCCCTGATGCAGCACGATGCCGCCGATCAGCTGCACATCGTAGGGAACCATGTCCCACTTCAGGGAATGGCCGGTGACCACGACCTCCGTTCCGACGAGCCGCCGGCAGGCTTCCCGAACGGTGGCGAAGGCCTCGGGCAGGATATCGTGCAGCGCAGCTTCGGTCTCACGGGTGAGTCGCGCCTCGGCCTCGTTCAGCTTGCGATCGAGTGCCTGCCGCTCGTCGGCGTCCGGGCAGTCGTGCTTGGCCTGCTTCAGGCGGCCCACTTCCGCGGCCGTTCCCCCGGTGCGCTGCGCGATGATCTCGCGGAACTTCGCGGTTTGCGTCTGGAGCTCCGCCTCCGCGAGCCCACCAAGCCGTTTCTCGTGCTCGTGGATCGCGTCGACGATCGGTTGGATCCGCTTTAACTCACGTTCGAAGCGGGTACCGAAGAGTTTCGTGACCAGCGGCTTGAACATCTGTCTCCTAACGATACAACCCTTGCGCCGCGATATACTCGCGGACCGCGTCGGGTACGAGATAGCGAATCGAGCCGCCCCGGGCGACCCGCTCCCGAATCGTACTGGCAGAAATATCGATGGCCGGGACCGGCACGGTCCGACTGATTGGTCCCCCGACGGGAACTGGAGCGCCGGGACGGGTCAGCCCGATCACCTCCGCAAGCCCGCTCAGCGCGTCGGCCTCCCACCACTGGGGAAGCTCCCGAGCGGCGTCCGCCCCTAAGAGTAACGCAAACCGGTTTCCCGGTTCTCGTTGTGACAGCGCCCGCAGCGTCCGGACGGTATAGGAGGGCGGCGGCAGCTCGAGTTCGATTCGGTCGACCGAGAACCGCGCATTGCCGGCAATGGCCAGGTCGAGCATGGCGGCGCGCTGCCCGGCCGAAGCCGCTGCATTCCGCTTGAGCGGCTGCTCGCGCGCGGGAACGAAGCGGACCGGTACGCCCAGCACCTCGGCGGCCGCTTCGGCAACGATCAGATGGCCCACATGCACCGGGTCGAACGAACCCCCGAACAACGCCTCCACGCTATTGCGTGTGTGCAGTCGAATCGAGGCCGACTTCAGCGGCGGCGGGCGGTGCGGACGAGGGAGCGGTGAGGGAGGGGGGGCAGTGGTGGTCGAGCCCCGAGGTCTTGGGGTAGTAGCGACGCATGTTATCGCACGCTTCGCGCATTTCGGCAGCATACCCGATTGCATGATAGCTGTCCACGAGTCGCAGCAGCGCATCGGGAACCTGCTTCGCGCTCGGGAACGTGGCGATGATGTCCTTGAAATAGATGATCGCCGCGTCGTAGGCATGCCGGCGGAAGTAGAACATCCCGGTCTTGTAGTCCTTCTCCGCGAACCACTCGTTCAACTGCCGGACGTGGAGCTGAGCCCGGGTGGCGGCAGGGGTGCCCGGAAACCGGCCCTGCAGCTCCTGATAGGTGGCGAGCGCCGTCTGACCGGGTGTCGGGTCGAGCTCCGGGCGGCGCCAGAGACGCAGATTGGCATCGCCGGACCGTAACAGCGAGAGCGCCGCAAATGGGCTGCTCGGGTACTCGTCGGCCACCTTCCGAAACTCGAGCGCCGCGGCCGAATGGTCGCCCAACTGAAAATCGCATTCGGCGATGAGGTAGCGGACTTCCGCGACCTCGGGCTGAGACGCGGCCAGCTCGAACTGCACTCGACGCAGCTCGAGCTGCGCCTTGCTGAAGTCGCCGCGCCTGAAATCCGCGCGGGCTTCGGTCAGATCGAGCATTGCGTCCCCGTGCATGACCCGGCTCTGCTGCGGAGCCCGATGCGCGAAGCATGCGGCAAGTGCCGTCACCGCCAACGTGGGACCTACGCGCCGGAATCTCATAGTTGCTTGGTCGGGCTCGGAGGCTCAGCTCGTCCCAAGGCGTTGATTTTCTCCTGTGCTCGCACCGTGATGCTGTCTCCCGGATTGCCGCCTACCAGCGCCTGCTGATAGCTCTCGAGTGCTGCGGGAATGTCTCCCTGTGCCAGCTGAACGTCGCCCAAACCGAGGTACGCCGCCCGCGCCACGTCGGACCGAGCGCCGGGCGCGGTGGCGCGCTTGAACCAGGCTGCGGCTTCCGCAGGCTGCCCTTGAGACAAGCGACTTTGGCCCTCCTGCAACGCGCAGAGGGCCAGCCCTTCGCGCGCGCCGTCGGACACCGCCGGCTCGTGCTGGCGGCGCAGTACCCCCTCGAAGGCAGGCACGGCCGTGCCGCAGTCCCGACCCCGGGCGGCTGCCATACCATAGATGTATAGCAGCGAGTCTGCGTTGCGCCCGTCCGAAGCGCTGGCAACCGCCTTGGGGAGCAGTTTGAGCGCCGCGGCGGTATCTCCTCGATCCGCGGCATCGAGCGCTGCCACACGGGCATAGCGCCCCAGCGGACGCGATGGGGAGATGGCGAGCATGTCGCGCAAGGCGGTCCCCAGATCGGCCCGGTCCTTGGCTGCAAGGGCCGCCCGTGCCACCCGGTCGATCCCCGCGGCCGCTTCACCCAACCTCGAGTGGTCCTGCTCGGCCAGGGCCCGGTATTCAGCCGAGGCGAGCCCCCAGTCCTCCGCATGCAACGCGGCCGCCGCTGCTTTGGCGTGCAGATCAGCGGTGGGTTGCGCTCGCAATCCCAGCTGGTATTCGGCGAGAGCGTCGCGGTACGATCCAGCGGCATACGCGCGATCACCCAGCTCTTCGTGGTCGGCGGCGCTCTTGGCACAGGCGAGGCCAACGAGCACCACCACGGCGGTGAAGCACTTCACGGCGTGTTCCTGCGCGGTCCCTTCGGCGAGTGGAGCGGTCCGCCGCCGCCATTCCCGCCGCGCGGAGCCCCGTGACCGGCGGCCACCGTGGGAGGAGCTTCGTCACTCCGGGCCAACATGGCGAGATAGGCTTCCACCCGCGGGTCTTCGGGATGCCGTTCGCGGCATTCCTCCCAGACGGCGCGCGCCGACAGTCCGTCGCCGGCGAGGTAGCACGCGAGACCCAGCATGGCGGCGGCGTCGAGATAACTGGGCCGTTCGCGCACGATCGCGGTGAATTCGTCCCGCGCATCGAGTGCTCGTCCCGCCTCGAGGAGCACGCGCCCGAGCTTATACCTCAAATCGTGGAACGATGGTCCAAGATCGAGCGCTTCCCGGTACTGGCCGACGGCCTGGTTGAGGCCGCCAGCCTCGACATACGCGTCCGCCAGCGCGGCGTGCTGGTTTGCGAGCTTTGCGGCGACGTGCGCCGGAAAGCCCTGGCGGTACTCGGCCCCCGCGTGGGCCGCCCGCCGCAACATGGCGTCGGCTTCGTCCTCCCGCCCCACCTCGTTCAGGACGATGGCGCGATGAATCAGCGCTTCGACGTAGCGCGGATTGAGCTCGAGCGCGCGATCGAATTGCGAGAGCGCCTGTTCCGACTGGCCGACCAGCGAATACGACAATCCCAGCAAATGATGCGCGTCGGCAAATGCGCGGCCGGTGGCGACCACCTCTTCGAGAAGGTGGATGGCACCATAGTAGTCCTGCAGCTGGAACCGTTCCAGCGCTTGCTCGACGAGGTGTTCGGGGCTCACGTCCATTGGTACGCCTCATCCCGTGCCGAAAAGGCCGGTTCTAATATAGACAGGGAATGGCGGAACGAATGGCCTGCCGGGCGAGAGCCCCGAAGGTCGGCGTGGAACTTTTAG
>Ga0335079_10003737_pt1 | contig 17532 bp, 19 predicted proteins | sample Lox_Sample_33_FD_206719 | JGI IMG/M metagenome (GOLD analysis project Ga0335079, IMG submission 206719) | Soil microbial communities from Loxahatchee National Wildlife Refuge, Florida, United States - Lox_Sample_3.3 | ecosystem: Environmental > Terrestrial > Soil > Wetlands | place: USA... | reverse complement strand
GCAGGGGGGCTCAGCGGAGGGGCATGGCGAGGCCCACCCCTTTACGACTGAGCCCGGTGCGCACCACCCCAAGCTGTCAAGCATCGGCTCGACTCGCCTTGCAACGAGGATGTCTGCCTGAGCGCGGGGGACGGGGCCACCATCGAAACTCCGTTGAGCCCCTTCGGGCCCGAGTGTAGATTCCGCCCCGGAGAATGATGAACTGCGATATTGACGCCCTGCTCAGCATGCTCCGCGATCCCAACCGCGAGACGCAGGAGATCGCGGCCGCGGCCAACAGCTCTCGCGAGGATGCCGGTCGGGCATCCCGGTTCGTGCTTGGCATCGGGAAGGCCAAGGCCGAAGAGGTCTTGACCCTGCCTCCTCCGCTCGCCCGCGCTGTATTGCGCGCCGCGGCAAGCGCTCAGCGTGTGGATCTGCTCGTCGCCCTGGTCAACCACCCAAGCAAGGAAGTGGTGAAGGACGCGAAGCGCGCACTCTACCAACTCAAGTTGCGCGGCGTTTCCACGCCGGAACCACCACGCCCGCGGCCTGCTCCAGCTCCGCCGTCCTCTGACCCAGCCGTCCCCTGCTACGCATCGATCATGGACGGACAAGGCGAACGCATTCTCTGGATCGGGCGAACGGTGCCGGGCAAGGGCATCGAGGCCGCGCAGGCGCTCATCTCCGATCAGCGCGGCTTCATCGAGCTGCACCTGAGCACCCTCAGCCGCAGGGAGTACCGCAGCTACGGTAAGGACCTCCTCGAACGCGGGAGCGCCGTCGGCGTCATCGAGGTCGAGCAGGGTCACGCGCGCGGCCTGGCGGAAGCGGCGCGCGTCTTGAACGAGAAGACGGGCAACCCGCTCCCACAGGGGACCGATGCCTTTCTGTCGCGCCTCGCAGGCGCCCCCTCGCAGGAAACAACCTTTGCGCCGCTTTCCGAGGATGAAGAGCGCGCTGCCATCGAGGCATCTGGCCGGCTTCACGAGTTGCCGCTCGTGCGAAGCTGGGTCGCCGAAGAAGACGCCGTGCGCGACCCCGCGAAGAGGCTCTACGAGCTGACCCAATCGAGCCTGTGCCCCGACGAGCAAGCGCGCGCCAACGCTGTCGTCGAGATCATCGCCCAAGCGGTGGATGGCTACTTCGACGAGCCACACCGGGCGCTCTGGGCATCGCGCTTGCTTGCGCTGGCGGAGCACTTGCGGCGCGGGGGCGAGACCGAGCTGCCGCCACTCGCCCTCGCGGCGGCGAGGGCGTTGCGAGACGGGGTCGAGGCCTGGCGCATCCCGTTTGCAAGCCTCCTCGTCCAGAAGGCACTCTTCGGACCGCCTGAACCCAGTTCTCAGCCAGCCGATGAGTCCCCGCTCATCCTGCACCCCGGGCGCTCGCCATGACTGAGCATCGCAGTCCCAAGCCGACGGTGGACGTCGTCATCTTGATGCCCGGCGACCGTGTCGTTCTCGTCGAGCGGAAGAACGAACCGCGGGGCTGGGCCATCCCGGGCGGCTTCGTGGACGAGGGCGAGTCACTGGCGGCCGCCGCCGTACGCGAGGCGCGCGAGGAAACGGGACTCGAGGTGGAGCTCGTCGAGCAGTTCCACGCCTACTCCGACCCGCACCGCGACCCGAGACATCACACCATCACCATGGTCTTCATCGGACGCGCCGCGGGCGAACCGGCCGGCGGCGACGATGCGCTCACGGCGCGGGCCTTCCCCTTCGTGGCGCTGCCAGGCCCTCTCGCCTTCGACCACGCCGAGATCCTGACAGATGTGCGTCGCTACCTGCTCACCGGGGCGCGGAGGCGACTGTGACAGAGGGAGGAACGGCGCAGTGCGGACCGACCCGCCTCGGTCCCCTCGAGGGGGCGGTTCTGGTCGAGATCGCCAGGGCGTCAGTGCGCGAACGGCTGGGCCTCGGCCCGGCTCCCACCCTCCCGCTCGACGGTCCTCTCGCCGAGCCGCGAGGCGCCTTCGTCTCGCTGTTCGTGGACGGCGAGCTGCGCGGCTGCATCGGCACCTTCACTCCAGCCGGCTCGCTCGCAAAGACCGTCTCGCGCATGGCGGCCTGTGCCGCCCGCGAGGACCCCCGCTTCGCGCCGCTTTGCGCTGACGACCTGTGTGACCTCGAGGTGCGCATATCCGCCCTCGGTCCGCGACGCCCGATGCGGCACCTGGAGGAGCTCGAGATAGGACGCGATGGCCTGCTCGTGGAGCTCGGGTGGCGCCGCGGCGTCCTGTTACCGCGGGTGGCAGTGGAGGAGGGATGGAACCGCCTCACCTTCCTCGAGCGCACCTGTCTTAAGGCAGGCTTGCCCCCCGATACCTGGCGAGCTCCCGGGACCGTGGTGGATCTCTTCTCGACCGAGGAGCTGGGCGGCTGAGCAGCCAGCTCGCATGTGCCACGGCCATCGCAGCGGCGCGACGCTCGCCTGGGCGCACTTCCTCCGGACAACCGGCCAAAAACTTGACAGCTGACGAGAGCATGGGAAACCGCCTCTCGGGGAGAAGGAGGGCACGGGCGCGGGGACGTCGGGAGCAGGTGGGAGGCCAGGGGGCCGGGACATCGAACGAGACCAACCTCGAGGCATCGGTACATCCGGGGCCCGTCTGGCTCGCGCGCGCGGTTCGCAACGGTCTGCGACCCGACTCTGCTCTTGACGTTCCGTGTGAGGCCAAGGCGTCGCGCGCGAAGCGCTGGCGAGCTGTCGAGACGGCCTGCGGACGCGAGAAGACACGGATGCCGACGGGGCCGCTCGTAGACGCCCTCGATCTCGAGGGGTAGCGCCGGTGAACCACCGGTCGGCGCGGAGCGCGGAGACACACCAAGATCGCGTCCGAGCGCGTCCCACTGCTCGGTCCGGTACCGATGTTCCGCCCGGCGTGCTTGACACGGTGTGGCCTCCTCATGGAGGAAGAACTGGGGAAAGATCATGCTCCACCTCTTCGGTTCTTCGGCCAGCCCGGGCCTCGTAGTCGCCCTGGTGGTGGTGGCCTTTGGCGCGCTGGTCATCATCCATGAGCTCGGACACTTCGCCCTGGCCAGGATCTGCGGGATGCGAGTCGAGCGTTTCAGCATCGGCCTTGGTCCGGTCGTGCTGCGCCGCATGCGGGGCAACGTGGAGTGGGCGATCTCTGCCATCCCGTTTGGGGGTTACGTCAAGATCGCGGGGATGGCCGCTGACGATGACATCGAGCGAGTCGACCGGGGGGCCTACGCAAATCAACCGGCCTGGCGCCGCTTTCTCGTCATCCTGGCGGGACCGGCCATGAACTACCTCTTCGCGGTCCTGCTGGCCGCGGCCATGCTGGCCAGCGTGGGCCTGCGCGAGGCCGATCCCAGCCCCACCGTGGGCGGGCTCGTCGCCGCAGGGGCGGCCGAGCAGGCAGGCCTGCGCACCGGCGATCGAATTCTCGCCGTCGATGACCGGAGCGTCGCGACATGGGACGAGCTGGTGGCCGAGATCGTGACCCGCCCGCGAAAGCCAGTGAAGTTCTCCGTGCGTCGGGGGACCTCCATCATCAACATCGTCGCGACGCCGCAGGGGGTGTCGGGGCGGGGGCGACTCGGCATCGAACAGGCATCTCGGATCGCGCGGGCAAGCCCCCCCGAGGCGCTCGCGATGGGCTTTCGCTTCACCAACGAGCGAGCGGGAGACATCCTCTCCGGACTCGGACAGATGCTGACCGGCCGCCAGCGCGCAGAGCTCCGTGGCCCAGTCGGGATCGCCGAGGAAATGGCGCACAGCGCGCGAGCGGGGGCCGCGCACTTCGTCACGCTCGTCTGGTTCATCTCGCTCGCGCTCTCGCTCTTCAACCTGCTCCCAGTGCCGGCGCTCGACGGGGGGCGACTGGTCTTTCTCATCTGCGAGATCGTGACGCGAAGACGGGTGAACCAGCGCGTGGAGTCCATCGTTCACCTGGCTGGGTTCCTGGCGCTCGTGGCCCTCATCGCCGCGGTGACCGTCTTTGGCGACCTGGCGCGCCTATTCCATCGCTGAACAAGCCCCTTCCGAAGCTGGCCCACAGGCGGACAGGCGCGCGCATCCCAGCAGGCGAAGGCTCAATGCTCGTTTGCGCGCGCGGTAATATATCCTCGCTTCGAGTTGCATCCACGAGAGGGCGACATGAAGGTGCTCATCGCCGACGATGACCTCACCATTCGGGCGCTGCTCACCGACATGCTTGTCGACCTCGGGCACGCAGTGATCGCGGCCAGCAACGGCGCGGAGGCGGTCGAGTTGGCTGCTCGCGAACATCCCGATATCGCCATCCTCGATTTCCTCATGCCCAAGCTCTCCGGTCTCGACGCGCTGAAGGCGATGCGGGAGCGAGGCCTCGTCATGCCGGCCGTGCTGCTGTCGGCCATCAGCGACTCCTCCATGCGCGAGCTGGAAGGGTTCGAGGCCCCCGATGCAGTTCTCGAGAAGCCCTTCAAGAAGCGGGCAATCGAGGAGGCGCTCGCCAGGGCGATGGGCGCAAGAAAGTGACGGGAACTCGATCGGGTTGGGGGCCTTCCTTCCGGCATGAAGCTCTTCCGCTCCATCGTCTTGCTCATGTTGGTGGCCGGAACGGTGCCCGCGGCCGCGCTCGGCTGGATCCTCTACCGCGAAGCGAGTGCGCTTCTGGCGCAGAGTTCCCGCAGCCTCGTCGAGCAACGCGCGGCCATGCGCCCTGAACGGGGCGCCGCCACCCCGGCTCCCCCCCTGGCGCGAGCCCCGGGCCACGGGGCCTTCAACCCCCCGATGCTCCGCTCGGCGCTCGCGGCCGGGCTGTTCGCGCTGCTTCTGTCCGTTGCCCTGTCGGCCTGGTTTGCCCGGAGCCTGAGCCGACCGGTGGCCGAGTGTGTGCGCGGCGCCCTCGACATCGCCCGCGGCCGCTTCGGCCAGCAGGTATCCGTGCGCGCCAGAAACGAGGTGGGCGAGCTCGCGTACACCTTCAATCACATGTCCCGCGAGCTCGCCAGCTATGACCGGGAGAATCGGCAACTCATCGCCGCGCTCGAGGCGGGCTACCTCGCCACCTTGCGCAGCCTGGCCTCGGCCATCGACGCGAAGGACCCTTCGACCCGCGGGCACAGCGAACGCGTCGCCGAGCTGTCGGTCGCGATCGGACAGGAGCTCGGGCTGTCGGACGGCAACCTCAAGTTGCTCGCCTACGGCGGTCTGCTCCACGACGTGGGGAAGATCGGCATTCCCGAAGCCATCTTGCACAAGGCAACTGCGCTCGCCGCCGATGAGATGATCCAGATGCGCGAGCATCCCGCCATTGGCGCCGAGATCCTCCGTGGGGTCGAGTTCCTGAACGGTGCCGTTCCTGCCGTGCGAAGCCATCACGAGCGATGGGACGGAACAGGCTACCCCGACCGCCTTGCGGGAGAGGATATCCCCCTCATCGCCCGCATCGTGAATGCCGCCGATACCTTCGATGCCTGCACCTCGGTGAGACCCTATCAACCGCTCATGGACAAGGAAGACGCGACTAGGCTCCTCCTCAAGCTGCGCGGGAAGCAGATCGACCCGACCATCTGCGACGCGCTCATTCGCGCAATGAGGCGGTTTCCCGCAGGGGAAGAGAAATTGACCGTCAGCGCGGAGCTCGCGAGAAGCATTGGCCGGTTCTGAGCCCCAGAGTTCGCTTCAGACCAAAGTCATCTGTTTGGCTTTCGGCAGTGAAGACGCGCCAGGGCGCGTGGGGGTGGGGAATCCCCCCGCTCGCAGGTTCATGCTGCTCGCTCGACGCCGCCCATCGCAGCAGCGGTTCGCAGCCGGGAATGCCGCTGCGGCATTCCGAACATTCAAAGAGCCACAACACCATGGAGCTTACCACCGACCTCGGACACGCTCGCCGCCCCCGTTCCTCCCGATGCCTGAAGGCGCGGGCTTCCCGGTGGCAATTGCGGTGAAGGCGCCTTCCGGCGGGGGGCCTCGGTCACACCCCGTCCAGGTCGGGCCAATTGGGGACGGTATCGTCGCATCACACCTACACGTGCGAATAATTGAAATTCGCAGTCTCGAGCACAGCAACCATGGCACAATCGATACCAGGCATTTCAACCGGTCCCTGCTCTAAGAGGAAGAAGAGGTCGTGATCCGCCTCGCCATCTTCGACCTCGACGGCACGCTCGTCGATTCGAAGCTCGATCTGTGCAATGCCGTAAACCATGCGTTGCGCACGCTACGGTTGCCCGAGCTCGCGCTGGAGGAGGTATCGGCCTTCGTCGGCGAGGGCGCTGCCCGGCTCATCGAACGCGCAGTGGCCCCGCGATATGACCTCAAGGATCGGGTGCTCAGGGCATGGTTTCAATACTACGAGGAGCACCTCCTGGATGAGACGGTGCTCTACCCCGGGCTTGCCGCACTGTTGGCGAGGGCACGCATCCCCCTCGCGGTACACACCAACAAGCCGGGCCGCCTGGCCCGCAGGATCCTTTCAGGGCTGGGCGTTCGCCACTTCTTCGTCGAGGTGGTGGGCGGCGATGAAGCCGCCCGCAAGCCCGATCCCGAGGGAACCCGCGCCATCCTCCACCGCCAACGGGTCCCAGCGGATGAAGCGGTCTTCGTCGGCGACAGCCTCGTCGACCAAGCCACCGCCAGGGCCGTGCCGATTCCTTTCGTGGCAGTGGGATGGGGCCTCGCCCGACCGGGGCTGCTCCGGACAGCTGGAGCCCCCGAGCCGGTCCGCAATGCCCTCGAGCTCGCGGCCGCGCTGGGAATCGAGGCTTGACGTCAATGTCGTTCGAGACCCGAGTCAAGGCGCTCCTCGCGCGAGGCCTCTTCAATGACGCCGCGAGCCTCGCCATCTGCGAACTCGGGCCGCAGGTCTTGAGCTACTTGCACGCCCTGCTGCGCAGCGAAGCCGATGCCAACGAGGTTTTTTCGCAGTTTGCCGAGGACTTCTGGAAAGGCCTGCCTGGATTTCGCGGTGATGCCTCGGTGCGGGCTTGGGCCTACCGTATCGCCTGGCACGCAAGCGCCCGCTTTGTCCGCGACCCGTTTCGCCAGCGCGGGCGACGGCTCGAGACGAACGAGGCTTCCCGCCTCGCCGGCGAGGTGAAATCCGCACCCGAGCACGCATGGCGAAGCGAGCGGGTCGCCCAGCTGAGGGAGGCCCTCGATCCCGAGGAGAAGACCCTCCTCATCCTGCGCGTGGACCGAGGGCTCTCCTGGCACGACGTCGCCCTGGTCCTGGGCGAGGAGAGCGCCGCCCCCCCTCGCGAAGCGACCCTGCGCAAACGGTTTGAACGGCTCAAGGAGAAGCTCAGCAAGGCAGCCAGGGAGCAGGGTCTCATCGACTGAGGGCCGTTGTGCGTCGGTCAGACTGCTTCCACCTGTGCAACTGACACCGGTGGAGCTCTGGGCAACGTCACCTCTCTGTCGGTGCAAAGGCGTGGCTCGGTGTTGCCGAACGTCCCCAAGGGGCACCCGCGCCTCCTTCCATCCGTGCCCGGACTGTTTGCCGGAGCACCACATGCCGTATGCGCGGTAGCCGAACCACCGGCGGCGGCTGTTGGCCTTCCACGCACTGCGGTGTCGATGACCTCGCGCTGCAAATCGCCGGCGCATGGCTCGGTTGATTCGAAACGGAGTGTCACGGATCGGAAGAGCTTGCACGCGCTGCGCTGGAGCAGCACGACTGCCTCAATTCACGGTTTGTCATCTCCCTTGAAGATGATCCGCTGGCCTGTTCCACAACTGGCTCTGAGGCAAGCACTTCGTCGGCCGGCTTCCGCATGACCCGGTCTCGCTTGCGAACAGATACCGGTTGCCTGCGACCGCTACCGCGCCTGCGCTGGCGAGCAGCCGTCGCCGCCCACGACTCCAAAGAACGATCCGCAGGAAACGACGCGGCTCGAGAACGCCGCCTGGGAACGGGGCCCGCCTCGTTGGCGCCTTCCGGGTTTGCGATTGGAATGCGATAGCTTCCGAAGTCCTGTGGGGGAGAGTCGAGAGGGCATGGCCCTGCCACTCGGAAACCAAAGAGGCAGAACTTCGCCTGTCGTTGCCCGCGCCACCTCGCCTTCCAGGAAGGACTGCAGCCCAGCTGGCCGCACGCGCTCAGACAGACGAGCGTGGCGATCCCGGGGGACCCGACAGACGGACGCGAGGGTGCAGCGCGTTCGCGAGAACCCCACCCCCGGGACGGGTGCAGATCCTTGCCGCGGGTGGGGAGGAGCACCTGTCGCTCGTGGTGCCCCAGCCGCTCAACGCCACCTTCCGGCCGGGCGGTCCTGGCGGCCAAGAAAAAGACCCCTTACCCGGACAGGAATGGCCGAGAAGTGGCCAGCGTCCATTTCCCGTGCTAAGGCCGAGAACTCATGAGACTCCTCGTCGGACTTGCCATGCTCGCTGCCCTCGCCGCCGCCGTTGCCGTCGTGCCTCTGCGCGGCCGCACCATCCTCGATCGCATCCGGACGGCTGGAACGGCCGGCCAGTTCCTCAGGAACAGCTGTCAGGAAGTCAAGGCGGCCATGGGACTCGGGCGAAGCAGACCGCACGCTTCCAGAGCTCAGCCGGCCCACCCGACCAGATCGCCGGGTCGTCACGCACGAGGGCTACCGACAGAGGGATATAGCGAGCGAGACCGGGCCGCGCTCAATCGGATCGTGGCCCAGCACGCCAACGGCCCTTGACAGGAACGCGCGGCAACGCCCTTCAGGGCGGGGAGGATGGCGCCCCGGGGGAGCGGGATCGACCGGTCGCTGGATGTGCTGGCCGTGCGAGCGGCGACTCGCCCGAAGACATCGCGAAGTTCTGCCAGGACGCCCCCCAGGAGCCGGCTGGACACACCCTTGAGGCTGTCAAGATCGCGCTGTATCCGCCGCGACATTCAGGCGGTCCGGGCCATGGACCGATTGAGCTTCGAGGACCTCCTGGCCACGCGCCCCTCTCCCGGGCGCGCCCTGGTCGTGGCGATGGTCGTGGCAGAAAGCGCGGCTCCGCTGAACCAGCGCATCACCCCGAGGACGCGGTGCGCAATTTCAAGTTGCTCAGCACTGTCGAGCCGGCCCTTCGGCCCATGAAGACCATCGACCTCAAGGTGCGGCCCATCCACCATCATCTCGTGTGCGCAGCCACATCCTCCTATGCGCGCTCGCCTACTATGGCGTGGTGACGAGCTTGAAGGTGGAGCCGCCGAGGCTCGCGACGACAAGGTGGTGGCACACGAATACACTCGCGGAGGATCTCGGCCTTTCCGAAGCCAGCGAGGACGATCTCTACGCGGCCATGGACTGGCTGCTCGAGCGGCAAGAGCCCATCGAGAAGAAGCTCGTTGCGCGCCATCTCAAGGAAGATGCCCTGGCGCCCTACGGCCTGTCGTCGAGCCATTTCGAGGGCGTGACCTGCTCGCTGGCCATGTGTGGCCACAATCGCGACGGCAAGAAGGGTACGCTGTAAGTTACGCTCTTGGAACCCACCACCGCGGCTGCCCAGCAGCGATCTCCGTCCTCGAAGATGACACCAGCGACTCGGAAGCCCCATTGCCGCAGGCTGGCAAGTTCCGGGAGAAGCGGGTTCGCCGACCTGTGCGCGGCAGGTGTTGCGGAAGATGGTGGCGGGCTCATCCAGTTCCACCCAGAAGCGCGCGCTGGCCCTGTTGGAGTCCACAGCCCCGTAGTCAGAAATGGTGCCGTCGAGCTTCGCTTTATTGTCGTCAAGTGCTTTGCTACCTTGTGTCTGTGGACCACCTTTCGGATGGCTGAGCTCAAGGAGGTTGCGCTCATCGAAAAGCCCAAGCTGGATCTGGCCGCCATCCATCCGATTGAATCTGTCCGCTCTTGAGCGCGGTGATCCAATCGAGGTGGTTCGGGTTCTCCTTCGCGATGGATTCGGCGTTGAGGGCCTTCATCTGCTCGATGGACCCTTGCGAGATCATCCCTCGGTCACCCGCCGCGGCGAGACGCTTGATTCCGTGCCCACGGTGCTGCCCAGGCAAGATATCGACTCAAGGGCGAGGTTTCCTCGCTCCGCCCACCCCTCCCCACACCTGCAGCGTGTCATCACCAGCGGTGGACTTGGAGCGTTTCATGTGGAGCCATGCCCGAGCAAGCAGCCTTTGCCGGGCAAGCTGCCCCGCTGGATCCGAGAGAAGGTTTCAGCCCCTCATTGCACATCCCCTTCTCCACGCTTGACCTGCTGCACCGCCGAACGGACCCACTGCTGACGTGGCCGGTGATCGCGACGCGATCTCGCTGCGGCTCACCTTCGAGGATCCGCCGATCCCCGCCGTGGACCTTGCCGCGGCGAACGGATCATTGCGGTGGCCAGCCACGCGGGCACTCCTCGGCCGTTCCTTCAACTTCGCACCATCCGGCGGCAAGACGCCCGGTCCGAGTCAACCGCGCAGAAGCGGCACGGCATTGCGCCCGCCCCGGATGAGACCGGCCTTCGTGCCTGGACCACGCCGGACCGGGCGCAAGCGCGAACCGGCCTGTCCAACGTGGCGGCGAGAAAACTACCGTCATTGCGGAACGAGGAGCCAAACCTCCCCAGGGATGAATCCCGGGGGTTCTGATCTACCACTCCGCTTGCGGCGAGCGACGGGGCAGGGTCGCCCTTCCATTCTTGACATCCTCTCCGGCCCTTTTGACCGGAGCACGATGGGTTCTTGTTGCTGGCCACATGACGGCATCGCTCGCTTCACAGGCGATCCGGGCTGTGCTTGCCGCACCAGCGTCCATCGGATCCTGCGAACGAGAATGGCGTGGGATCGCGGTCACGTCGGCGTCATCGGCCTGGGTGTTCCGATTCTCGGCCGCAGCGCGCCCGCAGCCCGGTCACGTCTGGCCAGAGGAGCTGTCCAGCGATGACCACCACTTCCGCCGCCGGAGACAGGTCGGTTCGCATCCGCGCACGATCCCCCGAGGGCACCGGGTACGGTCGACTCGAACGGGGCGCCTTGCCGACCCAGTAGTGCCGCAGCAAGGTCACGACCTCGTGTTCGGTTCCCCGTCCGCTGCCATGGCGATCACGATGGCGAGGGACTGAGAGGATCCTGCCGGCCCTTCGCACAGCCCCTTGCTGCACTGGCATTCCTTCGCAATCGTCGATCGTCACGCGCGACTCATTGCAGGTCATCATGGTATAGCTCCCCATATCCAAGCTTTTCCCGAGAGACCCATGACCGAGATCGAGGAGAAGAAGAGCAAGAAGAAGGCACCGAAACCCAAGGCCGGCGGCAAGAGAAGCTGCGGCGTAGAGGGCTGCAAGCGGGCCTACCGCGCCAAGGGACTGTGCTTCTTTCACTACAAGAAGTGGCGTCGCGGCGAACTGGAGAAGAGGCCGCCGCGCTACAACACCTGCGGCAAGGAGAACTGTCGCAAGAAGATCGTCGCGCACGGGCTGTGCCAGGAGCACCTGGACGCCTGGAAGGCGAGCCGGAAGACCGCCAAGATCGCGGCGGTGAAGCCGGCGGCGGCTCCGCCTGCCGAGACTCCAGCGGCGGGCTAACCCGCTGCCCCTGGGCCACAAGCGCGCTCGAGGGCCCTGATGGCCGCGACGACGAGCTCGACCTCGCGCTGCGTTGGCTCGGCGCGGGTGAGGAGCTTGCGCCAATCGTCGAGGATGTGATCCGGATTCTGCGGGTTGAGATAGCCCACCGTCCCCAGCAGGGCAGCGGTCCGCGACCACAGCACCTCGATGGTCCGATGACGAGCCGGTTCGGGCAGGTCCCTTGACGGGCTCGTCGGCGCGTCCGCGCTGGCGACAAGCCCGATCTCGTAGGCGAGGACGGCCACCGCGTGCGCGAGGTTCATGGAGTCGTAGGCCGCGCAGGTGGGGATTCTGCAGGTTGCCTGGCACAGCGAGAGGTCGCTGTCAGAGAGCCCGTTCCGCTCCTCTCCGAACACGATGACCACCTTGCCGCGATCGCTCCGCGCCGCGACCTCGCGGGCGAGCTCTCGCGGCGAGAGCGGCGAACGTCCCTCCACTGCGCGGGAACTCGTCCCGCACGCCCAGAAGACCGGCGCAAGCGCCGCCGACAGGCCCGCGTGAATGGCCGCGGCGCCCAGGACGTCACCAGCGCGCCGGGCCATCTTGCGCGCGCGAGAGAGCACCTCGTCGCCCGCCCTGGCAGGTCCTCCAGAACGCGCGAGTCCCTCCCACGAGGAGGGCGCCACGATGGCGAGGTGCCCGAGGCCAAAGTTCTTCATCGCCCGCGCCGCCGCGCCGATGTTCTCCCCCGACGAGGGCCGATGCAAAAGGAACGTCACGTTTGCAAGATCCATCCGCCGCCTCCGGCTAAGAGGTGTCCCGTAATTCATTGCTGCGCGCGACGATCCGCAGATTGTGGAACCTCCGGGAAGGAGTGGCCTCGTCGGCGGTAATCCCGGAGGATACGTTAAATTCCCTTGCCAAAATATTCATTACCTGCTAAAATGTTCAGTCTGCGGCATACCCTTGTCCGAGTAGAACTGCCGGGTAGAAGACGGCACGCGCCATCTGGCGGCTCGGCGAAACTCGGTAGGGCACTGGGACCTCAGATGAGACCGGCCCATGCGGCCGGACCACGCCGAAACGGGCACCGATGCGAACCGACCTGTCCTATTGCGGGACAGCCCTTTAGAATCGAGCTGGCGCCATGATCTCCGATTCCCTAATCCGGGCCCAGCTCCCATACGCGCTCAGCGAGACCAACCTCCCCGAGCTCGGCCAGCTCTATCGCGGCAAGGTGCGCGACAACTACGGCCGAGAGGATCGCATCGTGATGATCACGACCGATCGCGTGTCGGCCTTCGACCGCGTCCTCGGCACCATTCCGTTCAAGGGGGAGGTCCTCCAGCGGCTCACCGTCTTCTGGTTCGAAAAGGTGAAGAGCATCGCGAAGACGCACCTATTGGCTGCGCCGGATCCCAATGCGATGGTGGTCCGGCGCGCCGAGCCGCTTCCGGTGGAAATCGTGGTGCGCGGCTACATCACCGGCTCGCTCTGGCGCGACTACGCTTCTGGCAACGCGCGGGCCTATGGCATCAGCTGGCCCCCCGGGCTCAGGAAGGATGAGCGAATGAGCGAACCCGTCATCACTCCGTCGACCAAGGCCAGCCCCGGACAACACGACGAGCCCCTGAGCGAGGGGGAGATACTGGGCCGCAGATTGGTCTCCCCAGAGGTGTGGAGGGTCGCGCATTTTCTCGCCCTCCGCCTCTTCGACCTGGGGACGGAGTGGGCGAAAAGTCGAGGGCTCATCCTTGTCGATACGAAGTACGAAATGGGCATCTCTGGCGGGGAACTCATCGTCATCGACGAGATCCACACCCCCGACAGCTCTCGCTACTGGTTGGACGAGGGGTACGAGGACCGCTTCGAACGCGGCGTCGATCAGGAAATGCTCGACAAGGAGAACATCCGGCAATGGCTCCTGCGCGAGCGCGGCTTCTCGGGAGAAGGCGAGCCGCCGGCGCTCCCGGACGATGTCCGCATCCAGCTGGCGCGGAAGTACATGGAAGTATTCGAACGCCTGACCGGACAGTGCTTCCTCTCGGAGGTGGGAGGCGTCGAGGCCCGCCTTCGGACAAACCTCGCCGGGAGCGGCCATCTGTGACGCTCCCGCGGCCCCCGCGGAAAGTGCGTGGGCATTCGAGCCCGCGCGCCCTCCGCCGAGCCTCCCCACGGGGTAGACTTGATTTGCGCTTGCTGAGCGCGGTTCACGCGAAGCAGATCTCTGACGAGCTTCTCCAGCTCCTCACGGGAGAGCGAGCGGTAGTTCTCCGGCACCTTCACCGTAGAGCGGCTCATGGACCCTCTGTCGACCGCAGCTGCTCCAAGGCGTGTCGAGCCAGCGGGTACACGTAGATCGCCTTCTGGCATCGGTGGTGTGTCGGGCGAATCCGAGGGTCTGACCGAGATACCTCCAGTTGGCTGCGCGGTAGCAGGTCCCGCGAAATCGCCCCGTATCGACGAACGTCTCCGCCAGGAGCAGCGAATGGGCGTAGGCCAGCTGCCAGTCGCAGTTGAGCCGTCGCAGATTGGCACCAAGGATGCGCGATGCGAGGTGCGGGACACGAACCCAGGGCAAGATGAGGAAGCGCCGGTTGCCCACGACCCGGGTGAGGTTGCGTTCCCGAGTGACGCGGTCCCAGCCGATGTACCGATCGCGCGGTCCGCAGTGAAGGACCGCTGCGCCCCAGTCGAGCAACGCGACCAACTCCCCGCCGAGGAGCGCCCAGGCAGAGGCGATCCGCGATCACTTCCGCCTCGCGGCGCAGGTCGTGCGCCGTCGCAGAGGAGTTGGAGCTGACTCAGCAGCAGCTCGCGAAGCGCGTGGGTATCCACCAGAGCGAGATCAGCAACATCGAGCGGGGGGCCGCGAGCCCCGGTTACCGGACGCTGGTGAAGCTCGCGGATGGCCTGCACGCTGATCTGGCGTTCGTGCCCCGCCCAGAGGCGCCGCGCCACACCACGAAGAAGCGGAGCGGTGCGCGGCGGTCCGCACCGGTGGCGGAGTTCGCGCGGCGTGTCGGTCGCAAGTCAACGAGCCGATAGGACCGCCGCGGCCGGCATGTTTCGGTGCTGCTGGCACGCAGCCCCCGTTCCTCCGAGATCTTTGGGACTGGGGTGCGTTCGCACTCGGCGCCGTCTGGCTACTGCTCTTCGCTCCGCGGGCCTGAGAGCGAACGCCCCGGATGGGTGTCCTTAGCGTCGGTTTCGGTACGGATGCCGCTGGGACCCCAGGCCTGTCGCGACCCGTCGGGCACGCCCTCCGCCGGGAGACCATGCACCTCAGCGAGGCGAGCGGCTCTGGATCGGCAGGGTGCGTCGCGGGGTGGCGGCGTGGTCGGCTCAGGATTCCCCGAAGACCCGCCGGAAGATGGTCTCCACGTGCTTCAGATGGTACTCGAGCGTGAAGCAGGCATCGAGTTCGGCGTGGGAGAGCGCGCCGGTGACGTCCGGATCGCGCCGGAGCGCGGTCTTGAAGTCTGCCTTCTCTTCCCACACCTGCATGGCGTTGCGCTGCACGCACTGGTAGGCTTGCCCCCGGGAAAGGCCCTTGGCCACGAGGGCGAGCAGCACCCGCTGCGCCTCGTGCAGGCCGCCGGTGAGCTCGAGGTTCTCCCGCATCCGCTCCGGGTAAACGCGCAGGCCTTCCAGGATTCCCGCGAAGCGGTGCAGAGCGAAGTCCAGTGCGAGGGTGGCATCTGGCCCGATGACTCGCTCGACCGAGGAATGGCTGATGTCGCGCTCGTGCCAGAGGGCGACATCCTCCAGCGCGGCGAGGGCGTAGGAGCGGATGAGGCGCGCGAGGCCGGTCAGGTTCTCGCTGAGAATGGGGTTGCGCTTTTGCGGCATGGCGGAGGAGCCCTTCTGGCCCGGCGAGAAGGGCTCTTCTGCCTCACGCACCTCGGTGCGCTGCAGGTGCCTGAGCTCGGTCGCCTGTTGCTCCAGCGTTCCGGCCGCGACTGCGAGCGCACAGAAGAACTCGGCATGGCGGTCGCGGTTCACGATTTGGGTCGCTGCGGCCTCTCCCCCCGAGAGGCCGAGTTTCTTCATCACGAAGGCCTCGACCCTCGGGTCCACGTTGGCGAACGTGCCCACTGCGCCCGAGATCTTGCCCACGGCAACCGTCCTCGCCGCTTGCGCGAGGGCGTCGCGGCGGCGGCCCCAGGCGTCGTAGAACCCGGCGAGCTTGAGGCCAAAGGTGATGGGCTCGGCATGAATGCCATGGCTGCGGCCGATCATGGGCGTCGCCTTGTGCTCGAAGGCTCGCCTCCTCAAGGCCACGCGGACGCGGTCCACCCCGGCGATGAGGAGCGCCGAAGCCTCGGAAAGCTGAACGGCCAGGGCCGTGTCGAGGACGTCCGACGAGGTGAGCCCCTTGTGCAGGTGGCGAGACGCGGCGCCCCCTCTTTCCTCGAGGAAGGTGAGGAAGGCGATGACGTCGTGCTTCACGAGCCGCTCGATCTCCTCGATGCGCGCGATGTCCGCGGAGGTGAACTCGAAGCTCGAGAAGGTCTCTTCGAGCTTTCGGTAGTCCCCCTGCGGCACCTCGCCCAGGTCCGCCATGGCCTGGCAGGCGGCGAGTTCGACGTCGAGCCATATCCGCAAGCGGCGCTCGGGGCTGAAGATGCGAGCCATTTCGTGGCGGCTGTAACGCGGGATCATTGGTCCATCCTGAGGCGGAGGGTCGTCACTTTCCCGTCGACCCGAACCCTCCGGCGCCGCGTCGAGTCGCGGACAGTTCTGCGACGAGCTTCACCGACACGCGAGCCACCTTCGCGACGACAAGCTGGGCGATGCGTTCGCCGCGCACCAGTTCGAAGGGCTCCTGTCCGAGATTCACGAGCAGGACGCCCACCTCTCCGCGGTAGTCCCAGTCGATGGTGCCGGGAGCGTTCACCATCCCGATCCCGTGGCGAGCGGCAAGGCCGGAGCGGGGACGCACCTGCCCTTCGTGGCCCTTCGGCAGCTCGAGCGCGATGCCGGTCGGCACCAGCCGGCGCTCCCCGGGGGCGAGGGTACACGGTTCGTCGGCGCACAGGTCGAGTCCGGCCGCGCCTTCGGTCTGGTAGCTCGGAAGCTCGAGGGGTGGGCCGCGCATTCCCACCCGGCGTACTTTCAGGACCGGCACCGCTTAGCCCTGCGAGGCCCCCTCGCCGCCGGTGGCCTTCCTTGCCGTCTCGGCGAGCGCCTCCTTGCGCGAGAGGCGGATCTTGCCTTGCCGGTCGACCGAGATGACCTTCACGAGCACCTCCTCTCCCTCCGACAGGACATCGGCGACGTTCTTCACGCGCTTGTCGGAGAGCTCGGAGATGTGGATGAGGCCGTCCGTACCCGGGAAGATCTCCACGAAAGCGCCGAACTCTGCGATCTTGCGCACCGTCCCGAGGTAGGTCCTCCCCACCTCGGCCTCCTGCGTGAGATCGCGGACGCGCTTGATTGCGGCAGCGACTCGCTCCTGGTCGGAGCTGGCGATGGAGACCGTGCCATCGTCCTCGATGTTGATGGAGCAGCCGGTCTGGGCGGTGATCTCCTTGATGACCTTGCCCCCGGGGCCGATCACGTCCTTGATGCGCTCGGGCCTTATCTTGAGGGTGGTGATGCGCGGCGCGTAGGCGCTGATCTCGGCTCTGGGCGTCGAGATCGACTTCATCATCTCGGCGAGGATGTACCTGCGTCCCTCGGCCGCCTGCGAGAGGGCGTGCTCCAGGATCTCGCGCGTCACGCCGCCGATCTTGATGTCCATCTGGATGGAGGTGATGCCCGCCTCGGTGCCACAGACCTTGAAGTCCATGTCCCCGAGATGGTCCTCGTCACCCAGGATGTCCGAGAGGATCGCGATCTTTTCCCCCTCCTTGATGAGGCCCATGGCGATGCCGGCCACCGGCGCCTTGACCGGGACGCCCGCGTCCATGAGGGAGAGGCAGCCGCCGCACACCGACGCCATCGAGGAGGAGCCGTTTGACTCCGTGATGTCGGACACGATGCGGACCGTATAGGGGAACTTGTCCTCGGGGGGCATCACCGCGCGCAATGCCCGCTCGGCGAGCGCACCGTGACCGAACACGCGCCGGCCTGGGCTGCGCAGGAACTTCACCTCGCCCACCGAGAAGGGCGGGA
>Ga0335079_10003736_pt1 | contig 17533 bp, 14 predicted proteins | sample Lox_Sample_33_FD_206719 | JGI IMG/M metagenome (GOLD analysis project Ga0335079, IMG submission 206719) | Soil microbial communities from Loxahatchee National Wildlife Refuge, Florida, United States - Lox_Sample_3.3 | ecosystem: Environmental > Terrestrial > Soil > Wetlands | place: USA... | reverse complement strand
CAATAATATCTTAATATCATGTTGGAATTTTCGTCAAGTCCGGGGAGCGTGGGCGGAGTGGGGCGATACGGTGAGGTCAGGGGCAGTGCGCGGGGATGATCCACGGGTCGCGGGAGGTGCTGCCGGAGACGCGGCGGGCGCTGATTCTGGGCGGGTTCGGTACCAATCCGGTTCGTTTTTGCAGGAGCTTGGAAATGGCAGGCGGAAGGGCGATTGCGACGGTTTGCGGCGGACGCCCTGGCGCTCGGCGATGGCCCGCAGGAGACCAGTGAGGGCGCGCTGGTACTGGCGTCCGGCGGCCCCCTGGCGGCGGCAGATTTTATCGAGGATGCGGGGGCCTTCGGCGTCCTGCATGAAGACCTGGGTGAGGGCGTCTTCGGGGTCGGTGCCTTCGGGGAGGGCGGCGAGGCGGGCCTGGTAGAACTGGCTCTCGATGCGGCGGTAGCGGCGCTGGAGCCACTCGGCGCAGACGAGCTGATCGAGGAAGAGCTGTTCGATGGGGGTTTGGGGGTGGAAGCGCTCGGTGTAGTCGCGGGAGAGGGCGAGGAGCTGTTCGGGATCTTCGCCGGGGAGGAGGAGGGTCTGGGCGTAGAGCCCGAGCTTGAGCGCGTTTTTGGAAGAGGCGGCCTTGCCCTCGACGGAGCGGGGGCCGGTGGAGTGCTGCGCGTTGGCAAGGGCAGCGGTGATCTGAGCTGAAGAAGCCATGGTAAATCCTTTCGGGGCAGGTTGGACCTATCCCGATTGCAACGGTAGCAGGGGCGGCGAGGCGGGTTGGAGCGAAAAAGCGGTAAGTGATTGGTGGCAGGGGGAAAGAAAAGTTGAAAGTCCTGTGAACTTTGGTCGCAGCATCGGGTTCCAGGAGGCGCGGGCGATGCCTTGTTCCATGATTGCTGCCGATTTGAACCGCGATCGCCGAAGCCCTTGTCCATCCCGGCGAGTCTTCTCAACTCGACTGACATGTCGGCCAGGCGCGACCAACGGGGTCACGGAGTGGCTGCGCGGATCAGATCAAGTTGGGGACGGTATGAGACGCAGCGTTATTCGATGCGCTGAACCCATTGGCTCCGCCAGGCTGGGGCCTCGAAGGGATCGGCGAAATACTGTGTCTCGTGCACGACCTTGCCGTTGCGGAATTCCATGATACTTACTGTGTAAGCCGGCCGCCCCTGATAAGTGATGGTATATTCGCTGACCCACAGATCACCTTTTCCGAGAATACGCTTGATGGTAAAGCCGGACGGTTTGCCGGGATGATGACTCCGCAAGGCCTGCAAATTGCTTCGCCCGAGGATTCGTTCGCCCGATTGAGGATAATCACAAATGGCATCGTCAGCGTAGATATCGTGTTCGGCCTGGGCATCGCCGGCTGCCGAGGCACTCCAGTGCGTATTCAGGGCTTCCCGTATTTGTCTCTCTTGCAGGGACTGCTCCGGGTGTGGTGCGGCATTCATATTCACCTACCTTGTGGAATGAACCCCGGACTACCGGTCTTGACGACTTCATTCAGTCTCTGTCTGGTCTGAATGCGATTGATTTCGTCAAGCGCGTCGTCCGGAAGAGGGGAGACATTGAAGTTTTCCCGGGCGCGAGCCGCTGTCCGGGGAGTCGTAAGCAAAGCCGTGCCACGCTGAACCGCCCAGGCCAACAGCACCTGTGCCGGCGTCTTTCCAACCCGAGCGGCAATTGCGGAAATGACTGGATCTTCGAGCGGCGATGATTGGAGTTCCACAGCTTTGTGGTGACAAAGATATCGTCACGTCCGGCTTGCAGCGCGTCCCTGGTGGCACTTATCGTCGCTGCCGCATCCGGAATCAGGGTGCCGAAGCCGAGTACGGGCATACGGTCTACTCCGTGGCCGAGCGCGATCCTGGCAGTGCGAAAATCAGGGGGCTCGATCATGAGGACCCTTCGTAGTATGTCGCATACGGCAACGACCGGCGGTTCCGTGCCGTTCAAAACAGCACTCTCACGGGAGCGCTTCCGCGAGTTATCGCACGGAACTGCAGCGGGCTTCAGCCACGATTCAGGCAAGCTTCAGCCAAGCTTCAGCCGGCTGGAATCGAAGGCGCTGGACCACGGGTATTCTTCCCCGGATCGGGCGAGGCCAGCCCGGACCGGGTTCTGAAGAATGTAGCTCTCTATGCGCGCGAACTCTCCCTGGCCGCGAACGAGGTGATCGTAGCTCTCATCCTGCCAGAAGGGCTGTCCGGTCAGACCAAGAAGATTGTTGGCCTCCCGAGCCGATGCGCCCTTGAGCCCTCGCAGTATCACCGAAGGGTCGATGTTGGGCGTGAGCAACAGGTGTACATGGTTCGGCATCACTACCCAGGTGTGCAAGAGGTAATCATCGGGTGCGCCCTTGCGGATCGCGGCAATTACCAACTGCGCAATTCGAGGCACGCGCAGATACGCCGGGCCAGTACGCTCCTCGTCCAGCAGCCGATCCATACACACGAATGCCTTTCCAGAGGGTAGAGGGGCGGGGAAAGGCCGGTTCGGTGGGAGGCTGTTGTGCAGGCGGAAAGTGACGAACAGAGGCTCCCCGATCGCGTAGAGATGAGGAAGGCGCCGGCGGGAGAACTGCATGATTGGATAGTGCGGTCAGGCAGGCGGGGTTCTCAGGTAAGTTGGGAGGGCGGGCTGAAGCCCGCTGCAGGCTGAAGCCTGCCCCACAAGAGCTATTAGCGCGTGGCGGTCTTCTTTAGGATGGCGGAGAGAGCGTGCAGGCGATCGGCATCGGCAGATGCTTTTGCCGAAGCGGAGTCTTTGTCAAGCGAAGCCGCCATCGCCGCCAGGTCCGCGTCATCTTTGCGCGTGGAGGCAGGGCTCTCCGCTTTGGCGATGGCCGACTTCAGCGCGGCGATGCGAGCCGGCGCCAGGGCGCCGGCCCGGTCGAGCTGGACGACGTAGGCCTTGGCAACAATCAGGTTTTGCGGCCACTCGATGTGCGGCTGGTTCTGCACATTCAAATAGTCGAAGTGGACCTGGTTGGACGCGTCGATTTCTTCCTGACTCAGGAACTTGCTCGGAATCAGCTTGAACACGTCGACACCGCGGGCGATCTCCGAACCGTAGATGTAGCCGTTGTACCAATAGACGGACCAGTAGCCGCCCGTGCCGCGCAGTTTGGCGTCGAGCGGACCGCGGTCGAAGTACGCGATCTCATAGGGATGGGCGGCATCGGTGAAATCCATGATCGAAACGCCGCCCTGATACCAGGCCTGCACGAAGAGGTCGCGGCCCGGAACGGGAATCAGAGAGCCATTGTGGGCGACGCAGTTTTCGAGATCGGTCTGCGGCGCCGGCATCTTGTAGTACGACTGGAGCGTGAGCTTGCGGTTCTTGAGGCTGAAGATGGCGTCGGCGCCCCAGTGCATGGGATCGGTGGCGCGGCAGCGGGGCTGCGCACCGCCGCCCCATTCGTCGGTATAGAGGACCTTGGTGCCGTCGTTGTTGAATGTAGCGGAGTGCCAGTAAGCGTAGTTGGGATCGCTGACGGCGTCGATGCGCCTGGGGTTGACGGGGTCGGATATGTCCAGCAGGATGCCGTTGCCGGAGCAGGCGCCGGCGGCGAGGCCGACGGCGGAGTAGATGGTGATGTCGTGGCACTGATTGGTGCCGGACGTGGATTGCGTACCCTCTCCGTGGGTACCGCCTTTCCAGAGGCCATCGATGTCGCCCGACTGGACGTCGGTGAAGATGCGCGGACTGGAGACGATGCGGGCCTGCTCGGGATGAGCCAGGGGCACTTTGATGATGTCGATGCGAAAGAGCGCGGTTTCGGGATTGGCCTTCGGGTCGCCGCCGGAGCAGCCGGCGAGCTCTTCGGACTGGCGGACGGGACCGGTGCCGGAGATGTAGATGTAGACGTTGTCCTTGTCCTTGGGATCCACGAGCAGCGAATGGGTGTGGGAGCCGCGGCAGCTCTGGACGGCAGCCACCTGTTTGGGATTGGCGAGGTTGGTGATATCGAAGATGCGGACGCCGCGGAAGCGATCGGGGCTCGGGGGCGGAGGGGGGCGCCGGCCGCCGCCGCCGGCACCGGCTTGAGGCGGGGGAGGCGGGGTGTAGCCCGCGGGCAGCGGAATCCCCTGGGTGCCGCAGTCGGTGCGGCCGTTCATGGCTTCGGCGGACATGAACAGGAGGTTCTTGTAGACGGAGACATCGCCCTGGCCGCCGGGGCACACGATGGAAATGCGGTGCTTGATCTGCATCGGGCTATCGATGTCGTAGAAGTTGATGCCGTTGTAGTTGCCGACGAAGAGGAGATTGCCGACGAAGGCCAGGTCGGAGTTGACGGAGCCTGTGTTCAAGGTGGGACCGCGTCCGCCGCGTTCGGCCGCCGGCATGCCGCCGGGCGGTTCGGGCTGGGGCGCGGGTGGCGGCGCGTTGGGATCGGGCGCGAAGCCCGTGGGCTTGGGAAGGCCGGCGATTTTCTGGAGGCCGAAGATGGCTTCGCCGGCATCGTAGAGGCCGGGCTTGAGACCGATGCGCGGGTCGTCGGAGGCGGCGCGCGGGTTGGAATAGACCGTGGGCGGCAGCGCCTTGGAAGGATCGGGCTGCGGGCGGGCCGGCGCAGCGGGCTGCGCGCCAGGGGCGGGCGGCGTTTCCTGCGCCGCGCCGAGGCCGGCGAACAGAAGGGAGAACGCGACGGCGAGGTGCGCGGCGCGCGGGGAGTCGAGTCCGGGTCTGAGATTCATGGTTTAACCTTTTGCAGCATCGCCTGCATGATTTTGATTTCGGCGCGCTGCGTGTTGTCGATGTCGGTGGCGAAGTCGAACAAGACGGGGTCCTGACCCGCGCCGGGGGTATGGAAGAGGTCGTCCACCATGGTGAGGGCGCCGCCGTGGTGTTGGATCATGCCGGTGAGAAAGAGATGATCGAATTTCGCGCCCCTGGCGCGGGCCAGCTCGTCCATCTGTTTCGGGGTGAGCATGCCGGGCATGAGCATGTTCATGTGCTTCATTTGTGCCGGCGTCATGTGGCTGTGGTCCATCTTCATGGTGGTGGGCTGGGCGCGGGTTTCGAGCCAGTCTTTCATGTAGCGGATCTCGTCGCTCTGCGAGAGGGTGATCTTTTCGCCGAGGGCCTTGAGCTCGGGGCTCTTGCCGCGGGTGCGCAGCAGGGCCACCATGTCGACGGCCTGCGAGTGATGCATGATCATGCCTTGCATGAACTCGACGTCGGGGCCGAAGGGTTTGGGAGGGGAGACGCTCAGGCTGCCGGGGGCCAGACTCTTACCGGGCTGGCCGGGGGCGCCGGGCTGGACGATGGCGCCACTGGTGGCCGCGGAGCTGCGTTGCTGGGCAAAGGCACCGGCCGCGCCGAGAAAGACGAAGGCAGCGGAGACAGCCCGAGTGCAAGAAGCCATGCGTTACTATACATCCGGAATTTTGGGGCGGTCAAATTGGGAGGGCAGGCGGACCGGACGGGAGTTTGTACATGACGGTGGTGGGCTCCAGGCGGCTTGAATCGAAGTTGAGCGCATAGGATGGTATCGCGCCAGCGACGATATATCCCAAAGACAGGTAGAGCTCTTCGGCGGCGCCGCCAGTGACGGAGTCGAGTGTGAGCAGGGTGCGTCGGGCTTCGCGGGCCCGAGCTGCACCGCGCCGACGATCCGGCCCGCGAGCCGGGCCAGGACAACGCGGCGGCTGCCGGCGTTGACGGAGGGAAGAACCTGGTCCTGCCAGAATGCGCGAGCGTCGGCGGGGGAGAACGGCAGGGTGACGGGATCGGGGGTCCAGCATTCGATGCTCGGATCGGGCGCGGCCTGAGACAAGCCACTCATGGATGCATCATCGACACGAGATATCGGTTCCGCCGCCTGCCGGGGAAGGCGGGAAAGCCTCGCGAACTGCGCAGTGTTCTCCGCCTGATCGCGTGGTCGATGGGGAAAGTCACATTCACGTACACACAATATGTGTGCTGCTGGTCCATGTCAAGATGAACGGACCGCTTCGCGCGAACGGCGCGTGAGCCTGGTAAGCGAGCGAGCGGGACTGAAGTCCCGCGCAGGCTGAAGCCTGCCCCACAGATCTAAGGACTGGATATTCAGGATTGGCTCGTACACAGGCCGGGAGCATCGAGGCCGTCGGTGTGCAGCCAGCCGTCGCGGACGTTGAAGATGCCGGGGAATCGCTTCTCCCAGCCGGCGTTGGCCGAGGGGACGTACTCGCGGGCGTTGGCCTCGAGCGCGCTGGTGCCGGGAATGTGCGCGGCGATGCCGACCGAGTGGACCAGGGCCGCGCCGGGGCAGGTGAGGTCCTGCACGCAGCGGAACATGTTGTATTTCTGCGCGGCGGCGGCCATCAGGAGCGTGCCGGATTGACCCTTGCACGCCTTCAGCGCGACGCCGGTGTAGCCCATTTCACGGGCCATCAGGAGCGTGTCCAGGCCGGTGAGCGATTCGTCGATCACGACGGGCCGCAGCTTGGCGGCTTCGAACATGGTGTTCCGGCGGTTGGCAGCGAGGTCGCGCGCGGTGGGCTGCTCGATGTACTGCACGCGTGCAAAGGCCTCCGGCGCCTTGCCCTTGAGGAGGCGCTCGAAATCGAGGAGGTATTGCACGTTGGGGCAGCGCTCGTTGAAATCCAGGGAGTAGATCCAATCGCGGAAGCCGCGCTTCGCCTGCGCGCGCGAAGTGACGCGGTCGATGCCGGCCACGCGGTCGACGTCCCAGTCGAGGTCGGCGCCGTTGAGCTTGATCTTGATCGCGGTCACGCCGGAGTAGGGAATCCAGTCTTCCAGCGTTTCGGGGAGGACGTCGCCGACGGGCTTCTTCACCTCGGAAGCTTCCAACGCATCGCTGGCTCCCACGGAGTGGTACATGCGCACGCGCGGCGCGGCGCGGCGGGCGACGTACTGGTCGAGATACTCGCCGCGGAATTCGCCGTTCAGGTAGTGCGTGAGGTCGTAGCGGACGAAGTCGCGGCCGCAGACGGAGAAGCTGTTGCGGCCGTGGAGCCGGCCGAAGGCGTCGTGCAGCGCGGCGTCGATGGGGCTATAGGTCACGATGGTGCAGAGCTTGGGTATGGGCGCTTCCAGATTGCTCTCGCGCGAGACGGCGGCGGCCGCCTTGAGGTACTCGGGTTCCAGCTCATGGTTCACGTCGAGGGGGTGCGCGTAATCGCGATAGTCGCGGGTAATGCGCGCGATGCGTTCGGCCAGGGTCTTCATGGCCGCGAGCGTGGTGTCGTAGGGGAGGGCAGGGAAGGCCCACACGTTGCCCATGGACATTGCGGCTGCGCCCTCGGCCGATTTGCCGTCGCGCGAGGAGACGCGGCAGCGCACGTTGAGCATGGTGACCTTGTCTACTTCGCGGCCGCCGAATTTGTAGGGCGCGCGGTAGCGGAAGTCGGTGAAGCCGATCTGCAAGTCGTCGATGCGGGCGCCGGCGGCCGGCGCGGCGGAGAGAATCGCGGGCATCGCCAGGAAGGTGCGGCGCTTCATAGGCCGGCTTGGGAGAGGTATCCGCGGACCGCCGTGAGATCCTTTTTCATGGAGGCCAGCACCTGCTCGCGCGGGATGGTGGGCTGCCGCGTGCCGTTGTTGACGCCGCCCAGGGGATACTCGAAATGCAGTTGCAGCGGCCCGTTGAAGTCGGTCTCGGCCACCATGCCGAAGAACTGCTGGAACTTCACCATCCCCTCGCCGATGGGCTTCCACTGCTCCTGCCATGCGCCCCGGGCGTTCTTTTCCCAAGCGAAATCCTTGACGGCGATGCCGCGCAGGTGCGGGCCGCAGATGCGGAAGCTGGCGATCCAGCCGCCGAGGCCGCCCTCGACGGTGGCGTGGCCGACATCGTAATTGATACCGACGAGCGACGGGTCGAGGTCGCGCATGATCTCGTGGAGGTCCCAGATGGAGGCGCCCACGAGTCCCGCGCCCGAGTGCGCGTGATACATGGCGCACATCCGGTAGCGCGCGTTCAGGGCGGCCAGCTTTGCGAGGCGGGGCTTGAACGCCTCGATCTGCGCCGCGTAGGATTGCTTCGGGTCCCACTTGAACGCACCGAAGCGGTAGTAGCGGATGCCGAGGGCGCCCGCCGCCTTGAGCAGGTCTTCCACGAAGGGAGTATCGGCGTCGGCGATATCGGTGGTGATCATGGGGACTTCGAGGCCATTGGCGCGGATTGATTTGACCAGCGGGGGCAGATCCTTCGCGACCGAGGCCGGCTCCACGTGGCCGCCCTTGCGGGCGGTGATGTCGATGCCGTCGAAGCCGATGCCGGCGGCGGTCCTGGCGAGTTCTTCACCCTCGACGAATTGCAGGTGCTTGGAGAAGACGGCGACCTTCAGTTTCTGTTTCGCGGGGAGCGGCCCGGCGAGCAGGAGTGCTCCGCCGGCCAGCAGCGTGCGGCGGGAAAGCAGTGGGTGTTGCACGGAACTATCATAACTGCATGGTTCCCCGTCGAAGAACATTCCTCCTCGCCGGCGCGGGTGCGATGGCCGCGTACGCGGTGCCGCCCTCGGACCAGGTGAATCTCGGCGTGATCGGATCGGGCAGCCGCGGCACGTTCGTGATGGGCACGTTTCAAAAAGATCCGGTGCTGCGCGTGGCCGCGATCTGCGACGTCTACGAGCCGAACCTGGAAAACGCCATCTCCGCGGCCTCGAAGGTCGCGGGCACACACCCGAGGATGTACCGCAACTACAAGGAGCTGCTCGCGGACAAGGACGTGCAGGCGGTGCTCATCGCGACGCCGGAGCACTGGCACTACCAGATGGTGCTCGACGCGCTGGCCGCGGGTAAGGACGTGTACGTCGAAAAGCCGCTGTGCCAGACGCCGGAGCAGGGGGTGGCGCTGGTCGCGGCCGAGAAGAAGACGGACCGAATCATCCAGGTGGGAATGCAGCGGCGCTCGTTCGATCTGTACCTGGAGGGGCGCAAGATTGTCGCTGGCGGCCAACTCGGCGCGGTGCGCATGGTGCGCTCGTGGTGGCTGAACAATTACCTGGGCGGCACACCGGCGACGAAGCTCGATGGCAAGCTCGACTGGGAGCAGTGGCAGGGGCCGGCGGAGCGGCGTCCGTTCGACGCCAACCGGTTTCGCCAGTGGCGCTACTACAGCGATTATGCCGGAGGGATCCTGGCCGACCAGGGCGCGCACGTTTTCGACGGCATCCACATGCTGATGGGCGCGGGATATCCGGCCGCGGTGACGGCGGCGGCGGGCAAGCCGCACAAGGCGGGCGTCGATCAGCCGGAGAGCGTGGTGGCCACCGCCGAATACGCCGAGGACTTCATCGGCGTGTTCAGCATCAACTACGCCGCGATGCAGTACAAGAGCCGGAACGATCAGCTCAACCAGCTCGATGGCGACAAGGCGCGAATGGACATCGGGCGCGAGGAACTCAGAGTGTACATGAAGGGGGCCGAGGACACGCCGGCCGTGGAGAAGAAGTCGGAGAAGGGGTTCGGCTGGGCAACGGACCTGCACGTGCAGAATTTCCTGGAGTGCGTCCGCACGCGCAAGCCGCCCACCGCGCCGATGAGGATCGCGTTCCAGGCGGCGCTGGTGGTGCAGATGGCGAACCTGTCGCTAAAGAACGGGAGAAGGATGCGCTGGGACGCGGAACGGCAGCGGGTGGTGTAGGGAGAGGCTCATCGCCGAGGTGGTCCCGGGTTCTTTCGACCCGTCGCGAGTTTGTTGCGAACCTCGCGGAGGACCAACGCCGGCAGGCGCTCTTCGTGTTTGTGGACGAACCGGCGCACGGCTTCGGGATCCCGCGCGGCCAGCGCACGGAGCGCCCACGAGAGGGCCTTGACGATCATGTCGTCGCGGTCGTCGAGAAGCAGGCTGCAGATGTGGAGCGTGCGCCGCGCATCGCCATGACCCCCTCTGGCCTTGACGTTCAGGGGCACGGTGCTTACCAGCGCCGCTCGCCGCCACCAACGGTCCTTGGAGCGCGTCCACTCGACGATGGTCTCGTCCGCGACCTGGCCTTCGCGCCAGGACGGACCGGACAGATAGCAGGCGAAGCAATCGACCTGATCCCAGCTCGAGATGCCGGAACCGAGGCGTTCGAGCAGGCGGCGATCGAGAGTGGCCAGAGCGTCGGCGCGGTTCGCGATCAACTCATCGCCGATGAAACGGTGCACGCGCCGATTGGCGATGAGTGCGGCAGCGATCCTAACCACGTCAGACGCGGGAAGGGTTCGCAGGCGTTTGGAGTACTCGCGACGCAGGGCGCGCAACTCCGGAGCGCTGCGAACGGGCATGGCTTCGACCCGTGCTTCGATTTCCGCAACGAGCGTCGCGGCGTTCATCGGAGGTAGCGTAGCAGAAGCGCCGGATGCGCGGTGTTATATTAGTTCGGACTTAAAACAAAATGAGGTGCCTTCCACGATGAACGTGCGGTCTCATATCACGCCGCTCGATTGGGTGATGATCGGGCTGTATTTCGGCATTCTCCTGTGCGTGGCCTGGTGGGTGGTGCGGCGCGGCAAGGAGAATGCGGCGGACTACTTTCTGGCCGGCCGCAACCTGGGCTGGTGGGTGATCGGCGCGTCGATCTTCGCGTCGAATATCGGCAGCGAACACATCGTCGGACTGGCCGGGTCCGGCGCTACGACGGGGGTGGCCTTCGCGCATTACGAGCTGCACGCGTGGTGCCTGCTCGTGCTGGCATGGGTCTTCGTACCTTTCTATATGCGGTCGATGGTGTTCACCATGCCGGAGTTTTTGGAGCGCCGCTTCAGCGAGAAGTCACGCTACGTGCTCTCGATCGTCTCACTCATCACCTTCGTGATCTCTAAGATCGCTGTCGGCATCTTCGCCGGCGGCGTGGTGTTCGGCACGCTGTTGCCGGAGATGCAACTGACGATCGGCGGCACCACCATCGACAGCTTCTGGATCGGCTCCGTGCTGGTGATCGTGCTGACCGGCCTGTACACAACGCTTGGCGGCATGCGGGCCGTGGCTTACAACGACGCGGTGCAGGTGATCGTGCTGATCACCGGCTCGGCGCTCCTGACCGGGTACGGCCTGGTGCGGCTCGGCGGGTGGAGCGAGCTGCGCCACTGGTGCGGGTCCGACATGTTCAACCTTTGGAAGCCGCTGATTCCCGCGGGCGTCGAGAGCACGTGGTCGCCGGTGATGGAGACCAACACTGCCGGACACGTGGTGCGGCAGGCGTGGTACTTCAATGGCAATTTTCCGTGGCTGGGAATGCTGTTTTGCGCGCCGATCATCGGCCTTTGGTACTGGTGCACCGACCAGTACATCGTGCAGCGCGCGCTGGGCGCTCCCAATGAGACGGTGGCGCGGCGCGGCTCCATATTCGCCGCGTTCCTGAAGCTCTTCCCGGTCTACCTGTTCCTCATCCCCGGCATGGTCTGCTACGCTCTGGCGCGCAGCGGCAGGGTGCCGGAGCTGGGCCAGATGATCGGGCCCGACGGCCAGGCGATTCCCGCGCTCTCCAACGGCGCGTTCCCGATGATGGTGCAGTACCTGCTGCCGCCGGGGATTCGCGGCGTGGTGGTGGCGGGCCTGCTTTCGGCGCTGATGGGGTCGCTGGCCGGCGTGTTCAACGCTTGTTCCACGCTGTTCACGGTCGATCTCTACGAGAAGATGCGCCCGGGCGCCACGCAGCACCAGCTTGTGCGGACCGGACGCATCGCCACCACCATCATGGTCTTCATCGCGCTGGCGTGGATCCCGGTAATCAAAAATGCCAAGGGTTTGTACGGCTATCTGCAATCCGTGCAGAGTTACCTTGCGCCGCCCATCTTTGTCGTCTTCTTCCTTGGCGTTTTCATCAAGCGGATGAACGCGCAGGGCGCGTTGTGGGCCATGATCGCCGGCTTTGCGCTGGGCATCTTCCGCATGATTGTCGATACGCCGGTGACGCTGGGCCTGGCGGGATACGAGAACGGCTATCCGGCCGGCAGCTTCCTGTGGATCGTGAACAATGTCTATTTTCAGTATTTCAGCGTGCTGATCACGCTGGTTTCGGCGATTGTCATGATCGGCGTGAGCTACATGACCGCCGAGCCGGACTATGGAAAGATCCAGAGCCTTACCTTCGGCACCGCTACGGAGGAAGACAAGCACAAGACGCGGGCGAGCTGGGATGGACGCGATGTCTTAGGCTCCTGCCTGGTGCTGGCATGCATTATGGGTGCGTACCTGTATTTCCGGGGCTGAGAGTGGGGCGGACGATGTTCTTTCGTCCTCCACCCACCTTCGCCGCGGAGTAGCATGGTGCGTGATGAACCGCCGTACTCTCCTGCAAATGGGGCTGGCCGCGCCCTTGGCTCCGGCCGCTGCCGCGCCCGTTGACTTTCCCCGCGGCATTCGCCGCGTCGGCCAGGTGAACATGACCGAGCACGACCCCGTCGCGCTCAACGTGGAAGAATGGGCCGATTACTGGGCCAGCCTCAAAGTGGACGCCGTGCTGGTGAGCGTCACCGGCATCCTGGCGTTCTACCAGACGAAGGTGCCCTTCCATCGCAAGGGCCGGTATCTGGGCGATCGCGATTTCTTCGGGGAGTGCTGCGCCGCCGCGAAGAAGCGCGGCATGCACGTGATCGCGCGCATGAGCCCGGACCTGAACTGGGAAGACGCGGTAGCCGCGCACCCCGAGTGGTTCCAGCGCGACCAGCAAGGCAATTCACTGCATCACACCGAAGATGCGCGGCTGTTCCGCACGTGCATGTTCTCCACGTACATGACCGACTACATCCCGGCCATCATGCGCGAAGTGAACTCGCTGTACGATATCGACGGCATCTTCACCAATGCCTGGCCGCCGCTGGGAGCTTTCCCGACGTGCTACTGCGACCAGTGCCGCCGTCTACCGCGCCCGGGCACGGTGGAGTACTGGGCCGAGTTCAACGACCGCGTCCTTTACCTCTGGGGGCTCTACGACGGCATTGCCAAAGAAAAGAAGCACGCGAACATCTACTTCGCGAACCTGGGAGGTGGCATCCGCGCCACGCCCAACCTGAAACAGATCGGCGAGATTTGCCAGTGGTTCCAGTGCGACAACCAGGGCCGCGGGGGCGACGAGACTCCCATCTGGGCCTGTGCCCTGCAAGGGCGCGCCTGCGCGGCGGTGCAGAAGGGCAAGATGGCGACCAACGTCACCGGCGCCTGGTCCACCGGCGGCGTGCGGTGGCGAAACGCGGCCAAATCTTCCGAGGAAGCGCAGATGTGGCTCGACCAGACGCTGGCCAGCGGCATGGCGCCCTACTGGCACTTCATCGGCGGCGAGACCGGCATGGGGGAGGACCGCCGCTGGCTGGAACCAGGCCGCAAGTTTTTCCAGTGGACGGCGCGCCACGATCCGCACTGGATCAACCGGCGTTCGATCGCCGATATCGGCGTGGTGATGGGGCAGCGCACGCAGCTTTTCTATTCACCGCCGCGCGGCGCCGCGACGCCGCAATTCATGGACGGGCTCTATTACGCGCTTCTGGAGGGCCGCTTCCTCTTCGATTTCGTGCACGAGGACAATCTGGCGCCGGAAAACCTCAAGCGCTATCGCGCGCTGCTGCTCCCCAACACCGCGCTGCTCAGCGATTCCCAGTGCGCCGCGTTGCGCGCGTACGCGGGAGCGGGCGGTTCTCTGCTGGCGACGTTCGAGACCAGCATGTACACCGAGCGCAACCAGCGGCGCGGTGATTTCGGGCTGGCCGATGTCTTCGGCATCCACAAGGCCGGCGAAATCAAAGGAACTACGGGCAACGCGTTCTACGCGCGCATCGAGCGGCAACACCCGGTCATCGCGGGCTTCTCCGATACGCACTGGATTCCCGGCGCCGAGAACCGCCTGCCCATTGCCCCGGTGGACGATCCGGTGCTGACCGTAGTCCCGGGCTTCGTGGCCTATCCGCCGGAGCTGGCTTATCCCGACCCGGCGCGCACCAACGAGCCTGCCGCCGTGCTGCGCGAGAAGGGGGGCAGCCGCCTGGCATATTTCCCCGGCGATATCGAGCGCACGCTCTGGCGGTCCGGACACACCGATCTCAGCCGGCTGCTACAGAATGCCATCCGCTGGGTCGCCGGTCCGGAGGCGTCGGTGAAGGTCGAAGGCGATGGCGTGATCGAGACCTTCGCCTGGGAAACCGAGGCGGGCATGGCGATCCACCTTCTCAACTACACGAATCCGAACATGCATCGCGGCTGGGTGCGGCGTTATTATCCGATCGGCGAGCAGAGGGTGACGGTCCGGCTGCCGGGAGGGCGGCGGGTAAAGCGGGTGGAGCTGCTGCGGGCGGAACAGGACGTGCGCTTTCGACTGGCCGGCGGAGTCATTGAGTTCACTGTGCCGCGCGTGGTGGATTACGAGGTGGCGGGGATCTACGTGTAGCGAGATGAAGTTCGCTGCGGGGCGGGAGCCTGCCAACCGAGCCAGCGGGACTGAAAGTCCCGCGCAGGCTGAAGCCTGCCCCACGAGCCGAGCTGTTACACTGAGCCTATCGCAACCCTGATCGCAACTGCCCCGCCCGTCGTCCGGACGGCCGTGCGCCGCGACATGCCCGCGTTGACCGGCCTCCGTTTTTTCCTTGCCTTATGGGTGATCCTGCACCACCTTACGGGCCCGGGACAGGAGCTCGGCGCGACTCTCTCCGCCGTACTACCCGCGCCGGTCTTTGCGCTCATCCGCGGCGGATACCAGGCGGTGACCACCTTCTTCGTGCTCAGCGGGTTTGTTCTCACGCGCAGTTACTGGAATGCGTCCTGGACACGAGCGGCGCTGGCGAAATACTACCGGGGCCGCATCGCGCGCGTGTACCCCGTTTATCTGCTCAGCCTGCTGGCGGTGGCACCGTTCATCCTCGCAGACGCGACGCCCGGAAAATGGGGCTACCTGGCGGCGCACGCGACGCTCACGCAGGCATGGCTGGGGCCGATCCCGGTCAACTGGAACACGCCCGCCTGGTCTCTTTCCTGCGAGATGTTCTTCTATGCGGTGTTCCCTGTGCTGGGGGCGTTGCTGGTTCGACGCCTGAGCTGGCGCATGACCCTCGGCGCCGCGGCGGTCGCCTGCGTCCTGACGCGCGTCATGTGGGCCGCGGGAATCTCCGACGGAATCAAGCCCCTGGTGCACCTGAGCGATTTCCTGATGGGCATCGCCGCGGCGTGCGCTTTCGAGCTGGTACAGGGCAAGGTGCGCGCGTGGTGGCTCTATGTCCCCGGTTTCCTCGGCGTGGCTGCGGCCATCGCGTGGGAGCGCTGGCTGCCGGTGGATTTGAACAGCGTCCTGCGGCCGCTCAACGGGCTGCTGCTGGTGGGCCTGGCGATCGGATGCCGCGGCCTCGGCGGGCGCGTGCTGGTGTACCTGGGCAAGTCCAGCTACGCGATGTACATCCTGCACGTGCCGATTATGTGGTGGTACCTGCGCGAATCGCACCGCTTCTCGGCGGCGCTGTACGTGGCGATGGTGATTGCGGCCTCGGCGGCGGTGTACGCGGTGCTCGAAGAACCGGCCAACCGCCGGCTGCGGCGCTGGTGAGCTGCCAAGGGAAGAGAGCGGGACTAAAGTCCCGCGCAGGCTGAAGCCTGCCCCACGGCTAGAGGCCGAGGGGCTGGGAGCGGGCCTGCATGGCTTTGACACAGAAATCGATGTGTTCCTCGAGCGGGACGCCGAGCTCGTGCGCGCCGTCGATGATGTCCTGGCGGTTCACGCTGCGGGCGAAGGCCTTGTCCTTCATCTTCTTCTTCACGCTGGCCACATCGACTTCGTGCACCGTGCGGCCCGGCTTGACGTACGAGATCGCGGTGATGAATCCGGCGAGCTCGTCGCACGCGTACAGCACTTTCTCGAGCGCCGACACCCGCGGCACGCCGCTGTAATTGGCGTGCGAGAGGATGGCGCGCCGGATCTCGTCGTCCACGCCGCGCTGGGCCAGGATGGCCTCGCCCTTCATGGGATGGTCCGGCGCCTGCGGGTGGATCTCCCAGTCGAAGTCGTGGAGCAGGGCGGTGACGCTCCATTTGGGCTCGTCCTCGGCGAGCTTCCTGGCGTAGGCCACCACGCAGGCTTCAACCGCCAGCGCGTGCTTGCGCAGGCCTTCGCTTTTGGTGAACTCGCAGACGATGTCCCAGGCCTGCTCGCGCGTCAGCACCTAGCGTCCTCCAATGCGCTCTCATGAAGTCGATTCAGTGTACAACCCAACCAAGGCTTCCACAAGGCCCTCGACGGTGTAGACGCGGGCCTGCGCCGCCACCGCGACGCCGAGATCGCGCGCGGTCTGTGTGGTCACCGGGCCGATCGAGACGACATTCACGCCTTCGAGCGGCGCCGCGCCGGCCGCGGCCACGAAGTTCTTCACGGTGGACGAGCTGGTGAACGTGATGCAATCGGGCTTGTGCGTCCAGGCGTCGTGGATTTTGCCGGACAGATCGTCCGGCGCGACGGTCCGGTAGGCTTCCACCACGTTCACCTGCGCGCCGCGGCGGGCCAGTTCGACCGGCACGAGGTCGCGAGCCACGGCGGCACGCGGCAGGAGCACACGCTTGCCGCCGAGTGCTTCGCGCGCGAAAGCTTCGACCAGGCTCTCGGCGACGTACTGTTCGCCCATGAGATCGACCACAAGGTGGAGGGCTTCGACGGCAGCGCGGGTTGCCGGTCCGATGGCGCAGATCTTTCCGCGGAGGGCGCGCAGGTCCGGAAGGCGCTCGATGAACGCCTTCACGCCATTGGCGCTGGTGAAGATGAGCCAGTCGTAGGAGGGCAGTTCGGCGATGGCGGACTCGAGGGGGGCGGGATCGGCGGGCGGCCGGATCTCGATGGTGGGCAGCTCGATCACCGCCGCGCCCAACGCGCGCAACTGCGCCGCCAGCGTGTCCGCCTGTTCGCGGGCGCGCGTCACCACGATGCGCTTGCTGAAGAGCGGGAGGCGGCCGTACCAGTCGAGCTTTTCGTGCAGGCGGACCACTTCGCCCACGATGATCGTGGCCGGCGGCTTCATGCCGGCGGTGAGCGCGGGCAGCGTGGCCAGCGTGCCGATGGCGGTCTCCTGGTCGGGCCGGGTGGCCCATCGGACCGCCATCGCCGGCGTGCCGGGCGCGCGCCCGCGTGCGATCAACTCGCGCGCGATCTGGGGAAACGTCGTCAGACCCATGAAGATGACCAGCGTTTCGGCGTGGCCGACCTTGTCCCAGTCGATCTTGTCCACCGCGTGCCCGGTGACGAACGTGACCGCGCTGGTGTGTTCGCGATGCGTGAGCGGGACCCCGGTGTAGGCCGCGATGCCGAGCGGAGTGGTGACTCCGGGAACGATCTCGAAGGGAATGCCGGCCTCGGCGAGCACTTCGGCTTCTTCGCCGCCGCGGCCGAAGAGGAACGGATCGCCGCCTTTCAGCCGCACCACGGTAAGGCCGCGGCGCGCGCGCTCCACCAGCATGGCGCCGATCTCCTCCTGGGTGAACTGGTGGACGGATTTCTTCTTGCCGACGTAGACGCGCTCCGCCGATGCGGGCGCGAGATCGAGCAGGGCGTGGGGGGCGAGGTGATCGTAGAGAATGGAGTCGGCCTGTTGGAGGATGCGCCGCCCTTTCACGGTGATCAACTCGGGATCG
>Ga0335079_10003735_pt1 | contig 17535 bp, 15 predicted proteins | sample Lox_Sample_33_FD_206719 | JGI IMG/M metagenome (GOLD analysis project Ga0335079, IMG submission 206719) | Soil microbial communities from Loxahatchee National Wildlife Refuge, Florida, United States - Lox_Sample_3.3 | ecosystem: Environmental > Terrestrial > Soil > Wetlands | place: USA... | reverse complement strand
GGCGCTTTCGGTTGAATCCATGGTGAATGTCCCGGCTCAATATCGGCATTCACATAAGGGCACGTTCATTCTGACCACAGTCATTTCTCACGCGCCCATTCTCGCCGGGGAATGGTTCATCGGGCAATTCGATCCGGCAATGGTAATCCTTCCGCCTGAAGTTGTCGTGCCCAAAAATACAACGCCGCAGGAACAGGCCAAGCAGGATTATCAAATGTTGGATGACAGCGAAGCCACCGCTATCACGGTCGGTCTGCGCCTGGCAGGTTATCAAACACAAATGGTTGGCAAGGGCACTCGCGTTGTCAGCATTTTACCGGGCAGCCACGCCAATGGAATCTTGGATGTCGGAGACATTGTCACGGGATTGAATGGAACTCCGATACAAACCACGTCAGATTTGATTGAACAGGTGCAGGCGCAGTCCGCTTCGGGTTCGGTGCGACTCGAAGTGGAGCGGGATCAAAATCAAATGGAAGTGACGATTCCGTTGATGGCTCCATCCTCCACCGATTCTCCAAAGATTGGAATTGCCATTACCTCCGCAGGCTTTGATTACAAGACGCCTTTTCCGGTTTCGATTGTGACTCAGAAGATTAACGGCGGACCTTCTGCCGGCTTGATGTTTACTCTCACGGTTTATAACATGCTTTCGATTGATGATTTGACGCGCGGCTTGAGAATCGCGGGCACAGGCACAATCAATCTGGATGGAACCGTGGGACCGATTGGAGGAGTTCAACAAAAAGTCGCGGCGGCGGAACAAGTGGGCGCAGTCTATTTTCTGTGCCCCGCAGATAACTATGCGGATGCAATCTCGGTTGCTAAAAGTATTAAGGTCATCAAGATTGCGACTGCTCAACAAGCCATTCAATTTCTCAAGAGTCTGCCATCACAATGATTTGCTCATCAATGTTTTCGACCCACGACCTTCTTCCTATTGGCATTTTTCGCCAAAAGATTACAATCATCTCCATCAAAAAGGAGATAAACCATGACAAAAATCGAAACAAGCATTAGCATTAACAAACCTATTGAGAAGGTATTTGCATTCGTTACCAATCCAATGAACATGAAGTCCCTCAGCCCGGCCACGACTGGCGTTATTTTTGACGGCAAAGTGGCAGTCGGTTCACGCTACACCGTCCAATCCAAATACGGCGCGCGTGAATTCAACTCCGTGAGCGAAATTGTGGCAATCGAGCCGAACAAAGCATTTGCAGTGAAAGCCATAGCCACCCCGCCTGCCTCAGATGTAGTCAGTACTTACACCTTCGAGAAGGAAGGCAGCGGTACAAAACTGCACATTGCAATGGATGCGGCGGTCATGCCTGGCACAGAAGGGATGGTCATTCCACAGCTCAGGGCCGGTTTGGATACCAGCCTGGCCGCCTTCAAGAAAGCCATCGAAAGTTAAAACATGAACCCTCCTGCACGCAAGCGGGAGGGTTTTTTGTTTAATAAATTGTTCTCACGGTTAATTAATATTTTATCGCTTACAATATGATTCATGAGCCGATATCCAATCCTGCATCTTGCATTTTGCGCATTGCTGATTATTTTATCCGCCTCTTGCTCCACTCCGACTCCGGTATCCACCAATGTAATTCCTCCTTTGACTGAAACTTTTACACCGACCCCAATATTGCCTACAACTTCAACTTCCGATCCAACCTCTACTGCGATAGCTGTCCCTGTTCCGGCGCGTCCGCAATACACAATGGACGTTGTAATGAATTACACCGCAAAATCCATGAGCGTGGATGAGGCCATTCTTTATCCCAATCATACCGGGCAAATACTGAACGATATGGTTCTCGCTGTCGAACCTAACTATTGGCCAAATTGCTTTACGCTGCAAAGCCTGGCGATAGACGGGGTTACATTTGCAAATTACACACTGAACGGTCACAAGTTATCTCTTCAGCTTCATCAGCCTCTCGCGCCGGAAGCCGTCATGAAAATTCAAATCACATATACTCTAAACCTTCCAGTGATCGAGCCGACGAATACCACCCTGATCCGGCCGCGTATTTTTGGATACGGTCAGCAGCAGATCAATCTTGTAAATTGGTATCCGTTTGTGGTCCCATATATCGGGGGACAATGGGTACTTCATGATGCCTGGTATTACGGTGAGCACCTGGTCTACGACGCGTCGGATTTTGACGTCAATTTGAGATTTAGCGATCCGGCCAATGCACCAGTCGTAGCCTCCAGCGGCGAGGCCAGCTCAAACGGCGAGTGGACTCGCTATACGCTTACGGCGGGACGCGCATTTGTGTTTTCGATGAGTCCTTTCTTTCAAGTGGATAGCATGCAAGTCGGAGATGTGACCATTTACAGCTATTATTATAATTATTCAACCTTCGATATACCGGGCAGGCTTTCATTAACAACCACTGCACAGGCTGTGCAGCTTTATAGCCAGCGTTATGGCCCCTATCCTCATAAAACTCTTTCAGTCATCATGGGAAATTTCCCCGACGGAATGGAATATTCGGCATCCTATTTCACGTCATTTGGTTATTACAACCTTCTTGCTGGGAGTCCTACAAATTCCATCTATAAGCTCTCCGTGATCTATCTAGCGGCACATGAAACTGCACATCAGTGGTGGTTCGAACAGGTCGCCAATGACCAGGCTCTTGAACCATGGCTGGATGAAGCGATGGCGACCTATAGCGAACATATCTTTTTTGAAACCTATTACCCTGACCAACTTAAATTGTGGTGGTATGTGCGAAGCGATCAATATAATCCACAGGGCTTTGTGGATATTCCGGTGTATGATGGCGGCGGCTTTCGTACGTATACAAATGCGGTTTATTTTGAAGGTGCGCATTTCCTCGATGACCTTCGCACCCGCATCGGCGATCCAGCTTTCTTCGCGTTCCTTCAGGATTACCTGAAACAGGAAAATGGCAAGATCGCAACATCGACGGACTTCTTCCGCATCTTACACGAACACACGCAGGTCGATTTCTCTGACATAGTCAAAAAATATTTCAAGAACGCATATTGATGAAAAAGACACTTCGTATTCTTTGCGTCCTGTGTGTTTGGATTCTTGTCTCTTGCGCGCCATCTCAAGTTATGCCCACGCCTCGTGCGCCCGAATTCAATCTGGTGACCGTTGATCCAAACTCCACCTCCACCTCGACTCCGTTTCAGCCTTCGACGCCAACCGACACATTGATCCCGTCTGCAACGTCGATTCCAATCGATACAAATATTCCCGCAGATACGACAACCTCTACGTCTTTACCTCCGACCCATACCGCCATCTCTACATTAAATGTGCCTTCGCCGCCATCCGTGTCTATAAACACGCGGACCCAATACACATTTTATGTAAACTTGAAATATTCCGCACACACCCTTCACTCCGATGAAACGATCCGATACACGAATACAACCGGTCAGACTCTATCGAATGCGGTTCTGGCAGTCGTACCGAATTTGTCGAGCAATTGCTTTACCCTGGACAGCATCGCACAAGATGGGATAACCGTTACGAACTACAGTCTCAATGGCCAGCGTTTGACAATCAACTTTGCTCGCCCGCTTTTGCCGAACGTGGTGACCACCTTCACATTAAGTTTTGATCTATCTCTGCCTCCAAGAATCGGGGAGAAGCCGTTCGGCTATCTTAGCAACCAAATCAACTTGAGCGATTGGTATCCATTCATAGTTCCGTATGAAAATGGATGGGTGCTTCACGATCCGTGGCCGTTTGGCGAATGGCTTGTGTATGACGCCGCGGACTATGATGTAAAGCTTAAGGTGGACGATCCGAGCGTAATCATTGCGGCCAGCGCGCCGGAAGAATCGAATGGCAGTTGGATGGAATATCGTGTCGAAGCTGCGCGCACGTTTGTGTTGTCAGCCAGCAACCGTTTCAAGATTGATGACTCCGCTGTGGGGTCCGCCAAGATCTATTCGTATTATTTTCCGGGCGATGAAGATGCCGGGGGCGAAGTCCTTTGGATGGCGACACAATCGCTGGGCTTGTATGATGCAAAATTTGCGCCGTATCCGCATCCAAGCATCAGCATTGTCGAAACCGATGTCCCTGACGGAATGGAATATGATGGATTGGTGTTCCTGTCCTCGAATTTTTATTCGCAATATAATGGCACCGCCAAAAGCAATCTGGTCATGATTGGCACCCACGAGCTTGCACATCAGTGGTGGTTTGGTTTGGTTGGAAGCGATCAGGCAATGGAACCGTGGCTGGATGAAGCCATGGCAGTATACAGCGAGCACATTTTCTATGAATTTAATTATCCGAACTACGGCAACTGGTGGTGGAACTTCCGCGAATATGGTTTTGGTGCGAGCGGTTATGTGGATGGCAGCATCTATGATTACCAGACTTTCACTTCCTACATCAACGCCGTCTACTTGAACGGCGCACATTTCCTCGACGCGTTGCGGACGCGGGTCGGTAACGATGCCTATTTTACCTTCTTAAAAGATTATGCTGCGCGTTACGCGCACAAACACGCCACCGCTGCCGATTTCTTTGCGACCTTGCGTTTGCACACCGGCACCAATTTTTCTGATATTATTCAAGAGTATTTCCAAAACCAGCATTGACCTTGTTGATAAGAAAAATGAAAAGAAACCAACAGTTAAAACAAGTTGCGCTAATTATTTTCGAATTGGTTTTGTTCATCTTGTATGCGCGTTTGCGGATTCTGAATGCTCGTTCCATTCGCGCCCCGCGTACTTCGTTCGGCGATACAACCGATTATTTATTAATTGCGTCTCAATCGCTTTTCTCATCGAAATTTTGGCTGGCGGATAAACCATTTCTTATTCCCCTGTTTTTCAAGATCCTTGGCGGAAATCCGCAGACAATATTTGCTGTTCAATTATATTTCTCGATCTTCTGCTGGGGTATTCTGGCAATTACTTTTGCATATATAATCCGTTCTTATCCTTTAAAGTTCTTCGGATTCGCGGTGGTACTGGCCTTTAGCTTAAGCCAGCAGATCATTTTATGGGATTCGCTTCTCCTTAGCGAATCGCTCCACTTTTCTCTCATTGCCCTTTTCTATGCTTCCGGATTTCTGCTTATCAAGCATTGGAATGTATGGAATATCATCGTCTTTATTTTTCTTGCGGCATTGCTGGTATTTACGCGTGATGCAAACGCCTATCTGCTTTTGATGGCGGGGGTAGTTTTGTTTCTATTGATGGCATTCAGGCAACACTATTTGAGATTTCTACTTATGGGCGGATCGTTGCTTGCTATTTTCATCATTTCTTTTGCGCTATCTTCTGCTGGGCATTACTCCTATTCCGCAGTCCTTAATGTTATTGGCTTGCGGATTCTACCTAACCAGGATTACCTAACATTTTTCAAGCAGCAAGGCATGCCGGTTACGACTAATCTGTTGAAATACAGCGGACAAGCCTCACACTGGAACGGCTTAGCGATGATGCAGGATCCTCGCTTATCCACGTTCCGAGATTGGGTCAATGATTATGGAACATTGACCTTAATAAAATTCCTGTGGCACTACAAGGCAGACACACTTCAACTGCCATTAAATGATCCTGTCACAGTGTTAGCGCCCAATCTGTATTATTACTCAGCTACGGGTTTTGAACCTATTCTGGAGAGAACGCAATGGAATGAAATCTTATATCCCATGCGCTTTGGTGTCATTGTGTTCGGGTTGGCGAATATGTTGGCCGCCTTTATTGCCGCATTTGCTCTCATACGAAAAAAGATTCTTTGGCTGTTACCCTTGCTGATGATTTTGCTTGCTTATCCGCAGATTGTGTTTGTTTGGAATACCGACCCAAATGATATTTTCAGGCATTCTTTGCATTTAAATGTCCAGTGGAGGCTGGGACTATGGCTGTTGATCCTTCTCCTCATTGACTACGGCATTGAAAGATCGACTCCTTGGTTGAACAACCTTTGGACATTATCAAAAAAAATATTCTATAAATCCAACAGACCGGGTCGAAACTTGGAGACAGAATGACTCAAGAATCAAATTCAAAGAGCGGAAAATACTGGAAGGAACATGTGATGAGTTGGGAGGCCGGTGCGTATTTTAAAGACCGCGGCAAACACCCGGCGTTCTGGGACCGCATGTCGACACTCTTCCGCGGGCAGGGCATGTACGTCCGCATGGACGCGGCGCTAAAAATGGTCGTGCCGTTCGTTAAGGATAAAGTGATTCTCGATATCGGTTGCGCATCGGGACGTTTTGCATTTCAACTTATGGAAGCGGGCGCGCAGAAAGTCATTGGCATTGATGTTTCTCCTACCGCAATCGAAGCCGCGGATCAAAAGCGGCTTGCCAGTCCTTATACGGATCGCATGGAATTCAAAGCGATGGATTTGACTCAACCGGATATCGAACTTCCGCAGGTTGATCTGGTCACCGCGCTGGGCGTGATCGAATATTTCGACACACCAACGCTCTCGACCCTCTTAAGTAAATTAAAAACGAGCTACTTCTTTCTTGATTTCCCTGATGCGGAAGGCCGCACGCGCAACTGGTTGATTTGGAATCTTCGGCAAGTGTATTTGCGTCTCAACCATTGTCCCGGCGTTTATCTATACACACAAGCTGAGTTCCGGAAAATGGCTGCACCGTTTGGATACACCGATTTCTGGTTCACGCGTTATTCGCTCTTTGATTACGTTAGCAACTTGCCGCGCACCTAATGCGAAAAATTGCCTGCATCACGCTAGATACCGAAGCGGACTTCCTCGACCCGACGGGGCGCATCCGCCTGTTCGACGATGATACTCTGTTCAATCATTACGTGAGCATTATAAAAAAATATGAAATCAATGTGACATCATTTCTTGTCACTTCGTTGATTCAGAAACATGCAGCTTCATATCGTCGATTGCAGGAACAGATTCCCGTTGAGTTTGCGATTCATTCCCATATGCATGATATGCAAAATCCTTGCTCACGCGCTGACATTGAGGAATCGGTCCGCACATTTCGTTCTTTCACCGGAAAAAATCCCAGCGGCTATCGCGCACCCGTTGGACAGATCACGCGTGAAGGCATGCAGGCTTTGCTTGACCTCGGCTTGCGCTATGACTCGAGTATTTATCCGTCGTTCCGTCCGGGACGCATGGGATACAACAATCTCCATTTGCCGGTCGAACCGTTCCGGGTCAGGCATGAGGCGCAATCCATCATCGAAATTCCGTTTGCCACTCTGCATGGATTGCATTTGGTTTTCTCGCTGAGTTATGTCAAATTGTTTGGATGGACAACCTACAAGGGGCTGATGAAATTTTTTCCCCCGCCGAATCAAATGGCGATACTGGCGCATCCGCACGATTATTATTTCCATTTACTGGCGGACCAAGTCACGGCAGGCGAAAAGCCGTTATTGATGCGCAATGCAAAAAACGCCTTTGACCTTTTCGAAAAAATGATAATTTTCTTACGCGAGGCAGGGTATGAATTTGAGTTGATAAGCGGTCTGTGTGATTACCTTGAGAACGAACATCTACCCGTTTATGAGATGGACAAGGTAATTCGCTGATTGCAAGAGGACAGAGTTATGTCAGAAAAAATGCCGGTATTATTTGTGGGGCATGGCAGCCCAACGAACGTGATGGAAGACAATGAATATTCACGCGCCTGGGACGCGGCTGGCAAAGCCTTGCCGAAACCCAAAGCCGTGATTTGCATCTCCGCACATTGGGTGACGCGCGGCACGCTGGTCACCGCCATGGACAAGCCGCGCACCATTTATGATTTCTACGGATTCCCACCGGAGATGTATGAGATGCGCTACGATGCGCCCGGCGCGCCCGATTTGGCGGAACAAGTTCGGCGCATCATCAAGAACACGGAAGTAAAACCGGACCTCGATTGGGGACTCGATCACGGCACATGGAGCGTGCTCAAGCGCATGTTTCCGCAGGCGGATGTGCCCGTGATTCAAATGTCGCTGGATGCAAACATCGAAGCGCAAAAGCATTATGACATCAGCCGCCAATTGAAGGAATTACGCGAAGAAGGCGTGCTCATCATTGGCAGTGGCAACATCGTTCACAACCTGCGCATGGCGCGCTTCGACGATTCTGCCTACAACTGGGCAATCGAATTCGATCAACGCATCGCCAACTGGATCACGCAAAACGATCATGACCCGATCATCCATTACGAAAAGGGTGATCAAGCCGCGGCGCTGGCGATCAACTCCGCCGAACATTACGTGCCTCTGCTTTATACGCTGGCATTGAAGGAAGAAAATGAGCCCGTTGAGTTCTTCGCGGATAAAGTGATGGGTGGCTCGATCTCGATGAGGTCAGTCCGCATCGGATAACGCGTAGGGGTGACTCATGAGTCGCCTCTATATAAATTATGGATCGTCCTTACGTTCATATCAATGTCGCCGCGACGGCGGACGGAAAAATAGACACGATTGAAAGACGCGGCGCGGCGATTTCATCTGAGCGCGATAAAGAGCGCGTGGATCAACTGCGCGCAGAAGCCGGTGCAATCATGGTCGGCGGGCGCACGCTTCACGATGAAGATCCAAAGTTAACCGTCAAATCTGAATCCTTACGCGCCGAACGCCTCGCACGCGGACTTCCAGCGAATCCCGCCAAAGTGGGCATCTCTTCACACTTGCATCTCAGCCCCGATTCTAATTTTCTAAATGCCGGTGCTACAAAAATCTTTTTATTTACCACTTCTAAAACGGATGAAGCACAACTAGCCGTGCTTCGCTCCCGCGGCGCAGAAGTCTTTATCCATGAAGGTGAACGCGTAAATCCATTTTCGATGCTTGAAACGTTAAAGAATTTAGACATCAATCGTCTGATGGTGGAAGGCGGCGCGACGCTCAATTTTGAGTTAATGCGATTGGGTCTTGTAGACGAACTCACCATGTATGTCGCGCCGATGATTTTCGGCGGAGAATCGGCACCTACAACGGTGGCCGGTTCAGGTCTGTTGAGAAGCGACGCGATTCCGCTAAAGCTAGTAGAATCCCAAGCGTGGGACGATGGCGGGGTGCTGTTGAGATATCAGTTTGAAAAGAGGTGAAAATGACAACGACCATGCACGAAAAAATGAACTTCCTTTTGGAAGAAAACAAGAACCACGATTGCGAGGGGATTGGCAAGGATAATATCTGCGTCCGGATCGTGGCAATGGCTGAACTGCCAACGCGCTTTGGAGATTTCCACATTGTGGCTTTTGAGAATAACCGCGATGGCAAGGAACATGTTGCCGTCACCAAAGGCGATGTGATTGGCGCGAGCGATGTACCGGTGCGTCTGCACTCCGAATGTTTGACGGGCGATGTGATGGGTTCCTTGCGCTGTGATTGCCGCGACCAGCTCGAAGCCGCGTTGAAGATGATCGGTCAGATGGAGAAAGGCATGGTGCTGTACTTGCGACAGGAAGGTCGAGGCATCGGGCTTGCCAACAAAATTCGCGCCTATAGTTTGCAGGACGAGGGCTTGGATACAGTCGAAGCGAATCTTGCGCTGGGCTTTCGTGATGACGAACGTGATTATGCGGTTGCCGCACATATGCTTATGTCGCTGAAGATTCAATCAGTACGATTGATCACCAATAATCCTAAAAAGATTCAACAGCTCATCGATTATGGAATCAAGGTGACGGATCGCATCCCGCATGTGATGGAGCCGAACGATCACAATCTCTTTTATTTGCAAACCAAAGCCGCCAAATCGGGGCACCTGATCGATTTCAGCGGCAAGGAACATTTCAAAGAACAGGATGATCGCCCGATCCTCAGCGGTATGAGCCAGGAGCAGATGAGTGCCGTCAATGATTGAGCGCGTCTTTGTCATCACCGGCGCAACGGGCACAACAGGAAAAGCTGCAGCACGCGCGTTGGGCGAACGCGGCGCTGCATTGGTTTTGGTTGGAACCGATCAATCCAGGTTGGATGCTTTAGTCCGCGATTCGAATCTTCCCGCCGCGCACCTTCTCGCGCTGAAAGTTGATCTACGCAACGCGGAAGCGGTCCATTCCGCCGCCGAAGCGGTGACCGTTAAATTCGGTCGCGTCGACGGGCTGATCCATCTCGTCGGCGGCTGGGTCGGAGGCAGGATCATCGCTGAAACCTCGGAAGATGATTTCGAATCCATGCTTGGTCAGCACGCGTGGACAACGTTTCATTTATTAAAAGAATTCGCGCCGCTTCTTGCAAGAAACCAATGGGGACGCGTGATCATTGTCTCTGCGCCTGCTGCAACTAATCCGCAAGGCAAAACCAGTGCCTATGCGGCCGCCAAAGCCGCGCAGGAAAATCTGGTTTTGAATTTAGCAGCAGAACTTAAAGAATCCAACGTAACGGCCAACATTATCCAAGTCAAATCCATTGATGTTAATGGAAGCGACAAAGGCACAACTCCAGACGAGATCGCGGCTTCCATTTTGTATTTGTGTTCCGATGCGGCAAACAAGATCAACGGAGTGCGTATCCCGTTGTTTAGATGAGAGAATCGATTCTTTGCAAGCCTGAGATAAAATATCTCAGGCTTTTATTTTTTATCAGTTGCAATTTACGGGTCCTGGAAAAACAGCACACTTCACAGAAAGGATACAATGGCAGATCAAGTCTTTCCTGAACCGACTGTTAGGATTTTGATTTTTAACCCACGCAGCGAATTGCTCCTGACAAAGTCGCACAAATGGCGCGGCAAATACGTGATCCCCGGCGGGCACATCGAGCTAGGCGAGTCAGTGGTTAAGACGGCGCGGCGTGAAATCCGCGAGGAAACGAACCTCGAGATTCACGATATCGAATTCCTGATTTGGCAGGAATTTATCTGTGACGAAGAATTCTGGAAACCGCGCCATTTTATATTTCTCAATTTCACAGCCAGAATAGATCAAGGGGAAGTTATCTTAAATGATGAGGCTGAAGAGTTTATTTGGATCGATCCGCAAAAAGCACTTGAAGAATTGGATATCGATTCGTACACGGCGATTTCGATCCAAGAATATCTAAGCCGAATGAGAATTGGATAATGTCGCTGTTTGCAATTGGATTACTGCTAGCTGCTGCGGTTCTCCACACAACCTGGAATCTGTTATTAAAACAAGCAGGTGAAAAATATATCGCCACCTGGTGGAGTGCGATCATTGGTTTTCTGGTGTTTACACCGGCGATTTATTTTATGGGCCTCCCGTCAAAGGCGGTTTGGCACATCCTGGTCATCAGCGCACTTTTCGAAATCGCATATTACATCGTGCTGGCAGAGGCGTATAAAGATTCGGATTTTTCGCTCATCTATCCAATGGGACGCGGTGCCGCGCCGGCACTGATCGCGGTCTGGGCCGCGATCTTTCTCGGTGAACGATTCACTCCCCGTGGCCTGATCGGCATCATCCTCATTATTGCTGGCTTATTGATTGTCGGCGGAGGCGATATCGTCCAAGCCCACAGCAAGCCAAATACGCGCGGCATTCTGCTTGCCCTTTTGCTGGCTTTGTTGATCTCAATCTATTCCGTTCTGGATGGAATCGCCGTTAAGCAGACCAGCGCTCTGCCCTATGTGATCGTCCTATTTTTCTGTGTTCCCGCTTTTACCTCACCTTTGATATTTAAATTTTATGGATGGAATAAATTGAAAGATGAATTTTCGGCTCATGGCTGGACTTTGGCCGCAATCGGCGTTCTGACAATTGGCGCCTATTCACTGGCACTTTGGGCTTATAGCATTTCGCCGCTCGGATACGCAGGTGCGATCCGCGAAGTCAGCGTGGTGATGGCGGCATTTGCAGGCTGGCAGTTTCTCGGAGAGAAATTCGGCGGCCTGCGCATACTGGGTGCGGTGATCATCTTTGCCGGGATTATGGTGATTGCACTGCTGGGGTGAGCGAAAAGAACACCGCGTTCGACATATCAAAACCAATTCCAGCGCGATAGGCGAGCAACGGCTTGGGATCATCGCTATAAGCCATGCGGACGATCCAGCCATCGGTCGAAGAGCCAAGCGAAGATAAATCCACCTGCAGTACCCGATAACCAACATTGGTCATACAGCAAACAGGCGATGAAAACGAATCTGAAAGGTTTCTATTACTGTCCACAATGAAACCGTAATCACTTAAATTCAAATTCCCTGAATCCAAAGTGACCTTAACATCAATCAAAATATATTCCATACCTTGCGGCGGATTTAGATTAAGCATGCTGGCCTGCTGGACCAGATAACCTGCCCGCTGGCCGCGCACTACTTGCTGCACTTGAAGATCGAAGGTCGCGCCGCTCGGCACATCGGTCAATGTGCCTTCTTGGTTAAAAGGGATGGGCGAATCAATCGATCCGACTTTGGGAATTGGGGATTGCGTCGGTGTAGCAGTTGGCGGAGGGGTGAGCGTCGCAAGTACAGGCGTGGCGGAAATTATATTCACCAGATCAGGCGTCGATGTATAAGCACTTTGTGTCTGTGCGATTGCCGTTTGAATGGCGGCTTGGGATGGCGCACATGCTGAAAGCATGATGGTGATGATAAAGAAAACGATAACTCGCCTGCTCACATGAAACGAGTATTGCATTGATCTCCTTTTATGACAGAACGTTGTGTTGATTGTCAAGCGATGATCTGTCTTCATTCTCCCCACGATTTTAATCCCATTAGGCAAATTAAACAGGATTCACCGCAAAGATTTCAACAGGAATACTCTTGCCTTTAAAAAGCACAGGGCCCAATGCTTCAATCCCAATTTCCTCGGACAATTGTGCGCATGTATTTCGATCAATGAGAATTGGGCGCAGGGCAATTTTGGTATGGTCCTCGATGCGCGCCGCGAGATTGACCGTATCGCCGACACACGTGAAGGTCGCATGTTGCTGCGTGCCGGTATAACCCGAGATCATGCGTCCCGACGCAATTCCAATTCCGTTTCTAATTTGTGGTTTGTTCAGTGCGGCCTGTTCTTGATTGAAGCCATCCAATAATTCCAACATTTCCAGCGCGGCACGTACCGCCTGTTCGCAGTGATCGTCGTGTCGAATTGGCGTTCCGAAGACAGCCATCAAGCCATCGCCCTCGATTTGGTTCACCGTTCCACCGTGACCGATGATGGCATCGAACATCAATGCAAAATAATTATTCAGCAGTTCGATGATCTCGGTTGGCTCGCGCGTTTCGGAAAGAGTTGTAAAGGAACGAATATCCGCGAACATCACGGAGGCATCAACATATTTGCCGCCGAGCGAAAAGCCCTCATTCAAAAGTTGATCAGCCACCTGATCGGTTGCAAAGGTGCGGAATAATTTCCTTTGTTGGTCGCGCAATCGTTTCTTTTCCAGGCTGGCAGTTATGCGAGCCCGCAACAAGGTCGGGTTGAGCGGTTTGACCAGATAATCTTCGGCGCCCATCTCCACGCATTTGATCACGCTGTCGAGCTCATCGAGCGATGAGGTCATGATGATCGGCATATCCCGCAAGGAAGTATCCTGCATGCAGGCTTCGAGCGTTTGATAACCGTTCATCTCCGGCATCTCGATATCCAATAAAACCAAATCGAAATTTCCTGCATGCAATTTTTCCAATGCCTGCCTGCCGTTCTCCGCAGTTTCAACCGTGTGACCTTGTTGTTCAAGACCATGAGTCAACAAAAGACGGTTGACCTTGTTGTCGTCGACAACCAGAATATGTCCCGGCTCATGCGTAGAATTCATGACGCCATTCCTATTAATTCTAACGCGGCGACTTGATACGCTTCTTCCAATGCCTTGAGCCGGTCACCGACTTCATTGAGTTTATTCTCACGCCCGAGCATCTCCAATTCCTTTGCAAGCGCCGACAAATGATTCGCACCAAATGAAGCTGCGTTCGATTTCAATGAATGCGCCGCGCGCCGAAACGATTCTGCATCGTTTGAATTTAATGAAGAATGTAATTGCTTCATCAACTGCGGCGCGTCATCTAAAAATGTATTGATCAATTCGCCGATAAAATCTGCTCCAGCCATTTGCTTCAAATTTTCGAACGCATTCATGTCAATCACTGACGCCATAAAATCTCCTTGGTATGTTGTTGCAATTCTTTGAGAAGCAATGACTTTTTATTTTTTTACTTTCATCAACGCATTCACTAATTCATCAATGCGAATGGGTTTGGTAATGTAATCATTCATTCCAGCGGCGATGCACATTTCGCGGTCGCCTTGCATTGCATTCGCCGTGAGTCCAATAATATATGGATGATGTGCGGACCATTTTGCAATGATTTGACGCGTGGCTTCAAGTCCATCCATTTCCGGCATTTGCACATCCATCAGGATCGCATCATATTCCTGGCGTTCGACGGATTCTATCGCCTCGATGCCGTTGGACGCAACGTCGGCACGATAACCCATTTGCTCCAAAATACGAAGCGCGAGTTTTTGGTTAACGGCGTTATCTTCAGCAAGGAGAATCTTAAAAGGATGTTGCGCAGCAAATTCAGGGTCAAGTTTGACGCGCTCCGGCGCGAGCCGCGCTGCGCGCGCTTCCTGTGCTTGAGTCTCAGTAAAGAGTCCAGCAAGCGTATCGAACAACTGCGACTGTTTGATGGGCTTCGTCAAATATGCCGCGAAGAGATTTGCGTCCACTCCAACTTCTCGGCGTCCCAATGAACTGAACAAAATCAAAGGCATCGATGAATCAAGTTTGCGAATTTCTTTCGCAAGCTGCACACCGTCCATCTCAGGCATATGCATATCGAGAACGATCACATCGAACTTCCCGCCATTTTGAACCCACTGCAACGCTTCGCGCGGAAATTCGGTATCGCGCGAGAGCATGCCCCATTTTGCAGTTTGGGTATTAAGGATGCGGCGATTGGTGGCATTATCATCCACGATGAGAATCCGCTTCTGATTCAACTGAGGCTGGACTCCGTTAAACTCGCGTCGTTTGGGCTCGGGCAGATCCGCAATCGGCGCAACGATCTTGAACGTGAAAACCGAACCTTTGCCGAGTCCTGCGCTTTCCGCCCACATCGTGCCGCCCATCATTTCGCTGAGACGTTTGCTGATGGCGAGCCCCAAACCGGTACCGCCATATTTTCGCGTCGTAGATGAGTCGGCTTGTGAGAAGGATTGGAAGAGTCGACTCATACCTTCTTTGGAAAGACCGATACCGGTATCGCGGACCGAGAAGGTAAGTTCTGCATTACTCTTTGAAATTGATTTTGACGTAACGGTGAGAACGACTTCGCCCTTGTCCGTGAACTTGACCGCGTTGCTCAATAAGTTGAGGATGATCTGGCGCAGGCGCGTTTCATCGCTTTGGATTCCCGCAGGCACATCACCTTCGAAAATATAGGCGGTGTCGAGTCCCTTTTCGATGGAACGCGCCGTCACAAGGTCGAGGGCGGATTCGACGCAGTCGCGCAAATCAAATGGCTGGGATTCAATATCCATGCGTCCCGCTTCGATCTTGCTGAAATCGAGAATGTCGTTGATGATATTAAGCAGTGAGTCACCGGAATTCCGAATCGTTTCAGCGTAGTCACGTTGTTCATGATTGAGTTGTGTATCTAGCAGAAGCCCACTCATGCCAATCACGGCGTTCATTGGCGTGCGAATCTCATGACTCATGGTAGCGAGGAAGGAGCTCTTGGCTTCATTGGCAAATTCTGCGGCGGCACGCGCTTCCTGTGCCTCGTTGAACAAACGCGCATTTTGCAATGCCACGCCCATATTGGCGGCGATGGTGCCCAGCAGGCGCTGATCATTTTCCTTAAATACATTTTCCTGCTGTGTGTTCTGCACACTGATCACGCCGACTGCTTTTCCACCGACGATGATCGGCACGCCCAAATAGGAACGTGCCTGTCTCCCAATGACCGTGGCACCCAGTTGTTCACGTTGCCGATCCACTTCGCGATTGATCAATAACGGTTTGCCTGCCCGAATGATTCTGCTGGTCAAGCCCTGACCAAATTCAATCGAGGCAAGTTCTTCGCCGAATTGATATGGGAAATTGATCAGATTCTTTTCTTGATCCAACAAAGCTACATACGCAATATCAGCATGAAAATTACTACGAACTTGTTCGCCTACCAATTGAATCAACGCATCGATATTCAGCTCGCCTGCCAGTGCGTTGCTAACCGTGTTAATCGTCGCCAGTTCGGTGGCGCGCTGTTCGGTCTCCTCGAAAAGGCGAGCATTTTCGAGAGCCACACTCATTGAATTGGCGAGGGTTGTCAACAGACGCACATTGGACTCGGAGAATGCGTTTTCGCGATCTACATTTTGGAGCGAGATCAATCCGCGCGCCTGGTTGTTGATCAGGAGCGGCACACCAAGGTACGATTTGGCTGGGCTGCCTGCCGCCACCGAGCCTCCCAGTTCGCGGCGGCGCTCGTCAAGCTTTTCGTTGACAAGGATCATCTGGCGGGTTTCAATGATGTGCTTGGAGAATCCGGCGGGAACAGAAGGCTCGACATTCAACGGCTCGCCTTTTTCGACTGCGTAGCGCCAATAACAGAGGTTCTCCTGCGGATTATAGTCGACGAGGGTAACCACCTGCGCATCGAAGGTTTCGCTTAATTTTTCTCCGACCAATTGGTACATGGATTGCAATTCCAGGTTGGCGGAAAGACTCGCTTGGACGCTATTGATAATTTGAAGTTCTTCAGCGCGCTGTTCGGTCTCGGCAAAGAGACGGGCACTTTCCAACGCCACGCTCATGCTCGAGGCGAGCGTATTCAACAGACGCAAATCCGATTCAGTGAAGGCTTGTTCGCGCTGGGTATTTTGAACGGAGATAACACCTTTCGCTTCGCTGCCGATCAATAGCGGCACATAAATCGCAGACTTGGGTTCGGTTCCACCGCCGATGGTATAAGAGCCGACTTCTTCCGAACGCTCGATCATCTTCTCGTTGATCATAACGGGCTGGCGAGTCCGCATCACCAACGGACCAAATCCTTCTTCATCGTGTGGAATCGGCTCTTGCTTTAAACGCACGCCATCTTCGACAATGAACGGATAATACTCAATATCCTTTTCTTTATCGTAGAGCATGATGAAGCAGGTCTGCAAGCTGAATATCTCACAGACCTTATTGCCGACCAGATCATAAATGGCTTGCATATCTAATTTGGATGCAAGCCCCTCCTGTACGCTGTTGATGATCGCAAGTTCGGCGGCGCGTTGTTCCGTCTCCTTGAGCAGACGCTGAGTCTCGTCGAAGAGACGCGCGTTCTCGAGCGCAACACTCATGCTGTTGGCGAGCGTTTGCAGAAGGCGCACGTCCGAATCGTCAAAAGCATATTCGCGGTCAACATTTTGCAGGCTGATATAACCTTTCAAAGTATTTCCCACGAGCATGGGTACGAACAGGAGCGATTTGGAAAACTTCGTACCGGGAACAATTTCCATGCCGAGTTCGGACATCTTTTTTTCGGCATCCTGATTGATTAATATCACTTGAGGAGCATTGACGAACCTCTTTTCAAACTGGGTATGCAGCCCCGGATTGCCGGCAGGCGAATCATCATAGAATCGCTGACCTTTTTCCCACCCATAATTAATGAAGGAT
>Ga0335079_10003734_pt1 | contig 17535 bp, 11 predicted proteins | sample Lox_Sample_33_FD_206719 | JGI IMG/M metagenome (GOLD analysis project Ga0335079, IMG submission 206719) | Soil microbial communities from Loxahatchee National Wildlife Refuge, Florida, United States - Lox_Sample_3.3 | ecosystem: Environmental > Terrestrial > Soil > Wetlands | place: USA... | reverse complement strand
GGTTCCCGGCTGCACGATTTTTGCCTTGCCGAACGGAATCATGTAATCGGGGCCGGGATAGGGCGCCCGCCCGAATGTCTCCCGATACAGGCGCTTGTGCTCAAGAAATAGCACCGGATCGTCGCAGCGGATCGCCGTGCGCAGCAACCCTGCGGCATCCAGCGCATTGGACGGGAATACGACCCGTAGTCCGGGAATGTGGGTAAAGATGCTCTCCCCGCACTGCGAGTGATAAATGGCGCCGCCGGTAAGATATCCCCCGATCGCCACCCGCACCACTGCCGGAGCCGCGAATCCATTATTCGAACGCCAGCGGATCAGGGGAAGTTCGTCTCGCAACTGCATCATCGCTGGCCAAATGTAATCGAAGAACTGAATCTCCACCACCGGCTTCAGCCCTCGCGTCGCCATGCCGGTAGCGCGGCCGACAATATTGGCTTCCGCCAGAGGCGAATTGAACACGCGGTCCGAACCGAAGTCGCATTGCAAACCGAACGTCAGCTTGAAGACTCCGCCCTTGCCCTTAATCAACTTTTCCGCAAGATACTGTTCGCGGCTGCAATCAGCTACATCCTCGCCGAAGATGACGATGCGCTCATCGCGCTTCATCTCGTCGCGCAGCGTCGCGTTGATCAGGTCGGCCATGGTCCTGGCGGCTGGCTTCTTGCCATCTCCGGATTCGGCGGTGGCAATCGGCTGCGTGTCGAAGTTCGACGATGCTGGATCGAGTTCCGGCGAATAGACATAATTCATCACCGACTCCGGCACCGGGAGCGCCGCTTCGAGCACGCGGTCCACCGCCTCCTGCATCTCGTCCTCAACCTGCTTCTCGACCCGGTTGATGCCCTTCTCGTCGAGTATGCCTTCGCGGATCAAGAACATCTGCAGCCGCGTGATGGGATCACGCGCCACTTCCTGCTGCCGCTCCAATTCGGGGCGGTACAGGCGCTCGTCGTCGGAGAGCGAATGCGAATACGGCCGGATCACGTGAGCATGCACAAAGGCGGGCCCCTGACCGGCTCTGCAGTGAGCGACTGCCCGAACCATGGCCGCGTAGGTCTGCACCGGATCGGTGCCGTCGATCTCTTCAAAATGGAAATTCGGGAAATTCGCCACCAGCCGGGAGATGTTTCCACCCGCGGTCTGAACTTCCACCGGCACCGAGATGGCGTACTCGTTATCTTCTATGCAGAACAAAACCGGCAGCTTGCGGTTGGAAGCGGAATTCATCGCCTCCCAGAATTCGCCCTCGCTGGTAGTGCCATCACCGAGCGAAACATAAGTCACTTCGTCATTCTGAAATTTCACATCGCGGAACTGCCGGTAATCTCCGCTCGAAAGTTTGGCTGACTCGGGATGCCGCGAAAAATATCGTCCCGCCTCCGCGCACCCTACCGCCTGCAGAATCTGCGTACCAGTCGGCGAAGACTGGGTCACGATGTTCAGCCGCGGATAGCTCCAATGCGACGGCATCTGCCGACCGCCGGAACTGGGATCGTCTGCCGCGCCCACCGCCATCAGCAACATTTCATATGGAGTGGCGCCCAGAGCCAGGCACAAAGCGCGGTCGCGATAATAAGGATAGAACCAGTCGTATCCCGACCTGAGGGCAAACGCTGCGCCCACACCCACCGCTTCATGCCCCGCGCCGGAAATCTGGAAGAAAATCTTCTGCTGCCGCTTCAGCAGGATCTCCCGGTCGTCGATCTTCCGGGAGGTGTACATGATGCGGTAAGCGTCGATCAACTGCTCGCGGGTAAGCCCCTCGTAGGTCTTCCCTGCGCCACGAATCTCGCCGTCCGCCAGCTTGGAGTCGGTTTTGGTCGCCATCCCGTGTGTAATTGTAGCATCCGGCTGTGGGGCATCTGTCAGCTCTCAGCATTCAGTTCTCCGCCCCAGCACTTCATGGAAGAGAGTTTGCGCCGGGTAGTTGGCAATGAAGGCTTGGTACTCAGCACCCAGGCAGTGAGCAACCGGAAATCGAAAATTGGAAATTGACAATCCAGCTCGTGGGCGAAAACCGGGAGGCCGTACCTTGCCAACTACCAGCTGCCAAGCGCCGATTGCCAATCGCTTGAGCTGATAGCTGAGTGCTATCCTAAAATGTGGCGATCCAAATTCACCGCCGCTTCGATCCTGCCGCCATCAAGCTGCTGATCTTCGATCTCGACGGTACCCTGATCGACTCGCGTCTCGACCTGGTGCATTCCGTCAATGCCATGCTGCGCCACATGCAGCGACCCGAGTTGCCAGACGACCTCATCGCCACCTACGTCGGCGACGGCGCGCCCATGCTGGTGCGGCGTGCTCTCGGCGATCCCAGAGATGAGCACCTGCTGAAGAAGGCGCTGGACTATTTTCTCGGCTATTACCGCGAGCACAAACTCGACTACACACGCGTGTACGTGGGAATTCCGGAAGCCCTGACTGCGATCCGCCATTCGCAGAACGGCGTCGAGCGGAAGATGGCCGTGCTCTCCAACAAGCCGGTCAATCCTTCGCGGGCGATTATCGAAGCTTTGGGTCTGGGGCAATTTTTCTTTCAGGTGTATGGCGGAAACAGCTTCGCTACCAAGAAGCCCGACCCGCTGGGCGCCCGCACGCTGCTCCGGGAGGCAAAGGCAAAGCCTGAAGAGACGCTAATCGTGGGCGACTCGTCGAACGACGTCATTACCGGCCGCAACGCCAGTCTATGCACCTGCGCCGTAACCTACGGCTTCGCTCCCCATACGCTGCGCGACGCGCCTCCTGACGTGCTGCTGGATACTCCGCAAGAACTGGCCGAACTCTTTGGCGCATAACCCGTGGTCTGAAGTTCTCATTTCCGACAAACAAGTTTCGGGGATCGGGACGCCATAAATTGTCAATCCGATTAGAGATGCCGTTCGAATCCGCCTACGGTGCCACAACCCAGACTGGGGAAAGCGATGTAATTGATTGATTTTGAGAGGGTAACTAAAGTTTTTGCCGCTTTCGACTATCGCTGGCTCTGGCCCTCAGCGTGCGACAAATCTTTCTTACGTCGAGAGCTCCATGGGTACCTGAGAGGCAGCGGAGCAGAAGCGGGGGATCAGGCTTTGGACAACGGACTCGGAAAACGGCGTCACAAGCGCATCAAGATGGTGTTGCCGTTGCGCATCTGGGCGAAGGATGCGGCCAACAAGCCATTCAACGAACTGGCACACACACTGGATATCACTCCCGTTGGCGCGCGACTCGGCGCGGTTCATCACAATCTGAAGCCGGGCGACCGTCTGCTGATTCAGTACCGCCAGCGCAAGATCCACTTCCGCGTGATCTGGGTTCGTCCCATGGAAGGGACCAGCGAATTCCAGGTGGGCGTTGAATCCATTGGGGGAGAAACCTGGGGTCTGGAGCTTAACAATACCGATCAAATCGACGTCATGCAGGTGGAGACCACGGTTTCCTAGCCGAGACCGCGCCACAAAGTCCAGCATCAAACCCACTCTTCTCTTCGATCCAGAATTCGATTCATTCCGAATATTCCCGGCTCTGCCACCAGCTAAGCAAAATCGGAAGCGTCATTAAGGGGATCGCAGCTGGTGTTCTGCGGGGATGAGCATTTCGACAGAATAAAACCCCGCTGTGATGCGCCAGCGGGGTGATCACTTCTCATGGAGATGGAAAACAGCCTAACTAATCCGCGGCTACGCCTTGGTTCGCTACTTCCTCGGTAGTGCGCCGGCGCGTGGCGCGATTGGGCGGCAACCCCGCATCGCGAATCTTGTACAGCAGCGCGCGATAACTGATGCTGAGAGCGCGTGCCGCCTGCTTCCGGTTCCAGTGGTTGGCTTGCAGCACTTTCAGAATCACCTTGCGCTCCAGCTCGCGCACTGCTTGCTTGGTGAGCTTTTTCAGCGAAATCGGTCCATCCAGCGGAATGTCGGGATTGAAATATTCCTGCTCTCGCGCTACCAGATCGCTGGAAATCACTTCTTCATTGCCCAGGATCACATAGCGCTTGATCAGGTTTTCCAGTTCCCGGATATTGCCCGGCCAGTGGTACTTCTGCAACACACCCATCAGATCGGAAGAGAGGGCCCGGGCGCGGCAGTTGTACTTGCGGTTGTAATAATCCAGGAAATAGCTGGCGAGATCTTCGATGTCTCCGCGGCGTTCGCGCAGCGGCGGCATCCGCAGGTTGACCACGTTGATGCGGTAAAACAGATCCTGGCGGAAGGTGCCGCTTTCGATTTCCTGCTCCAGTTGGCGATTGGTGGCGCAGACCACGCGCACTTCCACTTTCTTGTCTTCCTGGGCGCCGATGCGGCAGAACTGGCCATCCTGCAGGAGTTGCAACAGCTTCGACTGCAGAGCCAGGTCCAGCTCGGAAATTTCGTCGAGGAACAAGGTCCCGCGGTGCGCCATTTCCACCCGCCCCGGCTTGGCCCCATAGGCTCCGGTGAACGCCCCTTTTTCGTAGCCGAAAAGTTCGCTTTCCAGCAGCGTTCCCGGGATGGCTGGGCAATTGACCTTAACGTAGGGCCCGCTCTTCCACGGCGACAAGCCATGGATCATCCGGGCGATGATGTCCTTACCCGTACCGCTCTCACCCTGGATCAGAACCGGAACGTTGGCGCTGGCTACCTTGTCCAGCCGCTCGCGCAAGGCCTGCATCGGCTCAGAGCGGCCAAATACGATCGCCTCGGGGGGAATTTCCCCGATCGATTGGACTAAGGAACCGACCGAACTAGAAGTTGTCATGGGCATCTCTAGAGAGTTACTCCCTCTACTCGCTTGTCAATGTGCACCCTGAGAGCCAAACCCGGCGGGTCTGCTTTCTACCGAATCCCGACCAGGTTAGTGTATTTAGAATCAAATTGATACATCGCTTTCAGGAAGTCGGCGCCTGGCCGCCGTCATAGGGGAATTACGGCCCACAAGCGAGTTTGAGTGAGGGAAAAGTTTTTCACACAGCAGAAGTAACTTTCCGTCCGCAGTAACAGTTACCGGGAGTTATGGTTTAAGAGCGGGCGGGAGAATTTCAGACCCAGCAGATGGTAGCCCTCGGCGTGAGTCACGCGCAACGCCCGCGCCCGCAAGGTGCGGGAGCTCTTGGGCAGAGCCGCGGCCGTGGCCAAAGGGGCGCTGGGTATTTCCAGCAAAACCTGCGCCGATGGCGGCAAGGAGCGGCGCACGGCCACCAAAGCTCCGCCCGCACCGACATTTAGCGCGGTTGCGAACTCCAGGAAATCCTTGCCGCTGTCGTCCTTGCTGCGCACAAACACGGGTATCGCCAGCGGCAGACGGGGCCACTTACGGCGCTCTGATTGCGAATCTCGACGGATCAACGAAGCCTCTGGGGTGGAGCCTGGCAGCCTTGTTCCTCGCATCTTGGGGGCCAAACTGGCGCTTCCGAAATCGGGAAAACCTCAGTCCGGCTAACCCCATGGCGCTGTTCTACCCGTAATCAGCCCCATCAAACCAGTGTAAAGCCCATTTCTGTTCCCATTTTGTTCGCCTTTACGATCGGCTGCAAATTGCCGCTAACCTACTGAAAAGTGCAATCTTTTTCCCTAGAGTGACAATTCTGTGGCGTTTCCGATTGACAGAGGGAAAACTCTGTCATACTATCCGATTCAATAAGCATTCTTCATAAGCTGTATATCGTGCGCCCCTCCCCAAAAGTTTGCACCAGAACGACCTAATACTGTTATGGCCGCAACCCCGGAGAGTTCGTGTCTTTCCCCGTCATCGGACTTTAACGCCAGCCCCGCGGAGCTCTGTCCTGCCAACGCCGGAAAGACGGAACCATGCGCCCATCCTGATTGCCAGCGTCAGTTGCTGCAGGAGTACACCCAACTGCGAGAACGCTTCGCCCGCACCACGAATGCGTTAGCGTCGGCAGCGCACGACCTGAAAACCCCACTGGCCATTCTAAACGGCTACGTGGAACTGCTGCAGAGCGAGAAGCTGGGAAGTCTTAGTGACCGACAGCGGGAAGTCCTGGGCGACATGCGCGCCAGTGGTCAGCGTCTGCAGCAATTTATTCAGGATTTTCTGGCCTTCAGCGTTCTGGAAACCGGCGAGATGAAAGTGCAGTACGAGGCCGGCGATATGAATGCGTGCCTCTCTGAAGTTTGCCGTCTGTGGTCGCCGCGTTTTCAGGAGAGAAGCCTGGCTCTTTATTTTCTGGCCAACGACAAGCTTCCGGTGTTCCCCTTCGACGCGCCAAAGATTCAGCGCATAGCTTCCAATCTTCTGGAGAATGCCTCCAAGTTCACGCCTTCGGGGGGAACCGTCTGGCTGCACGCCGAGCCCTACATGTGGGAACGCCGCAGTGCCGCCAAGCCGGACATCTCCAGCGATCGCCGCCGGCAAAATACCGCGCAACCCAACTCCATCAAAGTGAGCGTTTCCGACACCGGGCCCGGAATTCCTGCGGAATACCACATCGAAGTTTTTGACGACTTCTTCCGCCTGCCCCAGGCGGAGACGCAATCCGACGGCATGGGCCTGGGTCTGGCCATCGCACGCCGACTGGTCAACGTCATGGGCGGCAAAATCTGGGTCGAAAGCGAACTCGGCGCCGGTTGCAAGTTCTGTTTTCTCCTCCCTCTCAAGCCCACTCCCAGCGCAGCCACTCGAGGAAAAAACAAATGAGCGAGACAGCCAGCATCCTGCTGGTGGACGACGAACCGGGGATGTTGCGGTATATACGGACCCTGCTGGAAGTTGACAATCACAAAGTAGAAACCGCTTCCACGGGAGAAGAGGCTCTGGCACGGGTGCAGAAAGGCATGGCGCCGGACCTGGTGCTGCTCGATCTTCTGATGCCTGGCATCGACGGCCTGCAGACCCTCGAACAGCTGCGTCAACTTCGTCCCGGCGTGAAGGTGGTGATGCTCTCCTGCGTGAGCGACACCCGCAAAGTTGTGCAGGCGATCCGCCTCGGCGCCTACGATTATCTGACCAAGCCCTTCCAGAAGGCCGAACTCGATGCGGTCATCGATCAGTGCCTCGGCATCAATCAGCAAAACTACGCCGGCGAGGTCGAAGAACTTTGCGATGATGTCTTCTTCGTGGCCGCAAGTCCGGCCATGCGCAAGATCCGTTCGCAAGCTGCGCTGGTGGCCAACGTCGATATTCCGGTCTTGCTGCTGGGAGAGAGCGGCACCGGCAAAGAAGTGCTGGCTCGGCTGATTCACAAGCTTTCGCCGCGCGCGCACCGTACCTTTTTGAAGGTCAACTGCGCCGCCGTGCCCGCCGATTTGCTGGAAAGCGAACTCTTCGGGTATGAGGCCGGCGCTTTCACCGGCGCAACTCATCCCAAGCCCGGCAAGTTCGAGCTATGCAACAAGGGCACCATCCTGCTCGACGAAATCGGCGAGATGCCCCCGCTCCTGCAAGCCAAACTGCTGCATGTCCTGCAGGATCAGCAGTTCTCACGGTTGGGCAGCCGCACCGTGATCAAAGTCGATGTGCGTATTCTGGCGGCGACCAACATTAACATTCCTGAGGCTCTCGCCACCAAACGTCTGCGCGAGGATCTCTACTATCGTTTGAATGCGTTCACCATGTCGCTGCCGCCATTGCGGGAGCGCAAAGAAGAAATTCCGATCTTGCTGAAGCATTTCATGTCGCGCATGTCGGGACACTACGCCCGCGCGCCGCTGCCGCTTTCGCCAACCATGATGCAAGCCTGCCTGGACTATGCATGGCCCGGCAACCTGCGAGAGTTGAGCAACTTCATCAAGCGCTATCTGATCCTGGCCGACGAAAAGCTGGCGGTAAATGAACTGCATCCCAAGAACGACAGCAATGGCGCCCAGATCGACCCGGCGCAGAAGGGATCCAGTGACTCCGGCGGCGGCCTGAAATCCCTGGCTCGGAACGCGAAGGATGAAGCCGAAGCCGAGGCCATCACCCGCGCACTGGAAGAGACCAATTGGAATCGCAAGCAGGCAGCCGCGTTGCTCCGCATCAGTTACAAAGCGCTTCTCTACAAGATACGGCAGTACGGAATCGCGCAGACGAAAAGCCACCACAAGTTGTCGGCGGGAGCCTAGAGTCCGCCGGTCCGGCCTTTGGTAGACCAGCCGAAGTCAAAAAACGCTCTTGCGCCTTTCGGCACAACCGGCCTGGGCGGAGACTCGCAATGCAACTGCGGAGTGGTACTCAAGCTGGGACACAACTCCAACGATACCTGGCCCTATGCCGTATCGCATCGCTTCCACGGCACCGACGGTAGCGCGGTGGTGACGCCACTGGTAATGGATAACAGAAGCAACCTTTACGGTACAGCCCCGGTCGGCGGGCCAGACGAGTATGGTGTGGTGTTCAAGGTCACACCATAGCCGTCCCGTCCTGCATCGCACCAAGTCGTGCCGGCCCCTCAGTGCACCTTCCGCACTCGCGTAGTCTGGTCATCCACCAGGTAGACCACCTTCTTCGAATTCACCCCCACCGCGACCACGTCATCGAGATTGGTGTTCAGGGCTGGCAAACCGTCGCCGTTGTATGCGAACGATCCCGACCCAGCGACGGTGTTGATGATTCCCTTGGAAATCTCGCGCACACGCAGATTGTTAACGTCAGCGAACCACACATCCCCCGCTGCATCGACGGCTAGCCCATAGGGGTAGCAAACTTCTGCCGAAGTGGCGGGGCCGCCGTCGCCGCTGAATCCGCAGGTTCCATCCCCGGCGATAGTCTTGATAGTGCCGGACGCGGTGACCTTGCGCACGCGGTTATTGAGGTAATCTCCCAGATAGAGGTTCCCTTTCGAGTCCACCCCGAGTCCGAACGGGCCGTTCAGCATCGCAGTGGTGGCGGGAATGTTGTCGCCGTTATAGCCGCAACTGAACTCGACGCCTGCCACCACGGAGATCGCGCCCTGCGGCGTAATTTTCCTCACGACGCAGGCGCCGTCGTCAGCCGAGTAGAGGTTGCCGGACGTATCCATGGCGAGTGAGGTCAGGTCAAAGAAGTTAGCATCCGTGGCAAAGGTGTTGATAATTCCACCGGTATCCACCACTCGAATCAGACCATTGAAAGTGTCGGCAATGTAGAGATTGCCGCCCGGGTCTACCACCACGCCCTCCGGGAAAAACAACTGAGCGGACGTGGCCTGGCCGCCATCCCCTGAGTATCCGCTAATGCCATTGCCGGCATAGGTGGTGATCTTCCCTTTAGTGCTGACCCTGCGAATGCGGTGGCCAGCGGAGTCAGCGATGTAGTAGTTTCCGGCAGAGTCGAACGCGATGTTTTCCGGCTGGACCAGCGCAGAGGCGGTGGCGGCGGGCTTATTTTCTCCGATGTAGCCGCCGGCCATGGTCTGCATTACCCCACTGACCTCGATGCGGACGCGGGCGTTAAAGGCATCCACTACGATGAAGCCGCCGGCCGTATCAAAGAAAGGCCCGGGACCGTTGAACTCGCTGTTGAGCAAGTCGTGATTGTCGCCATCGTAGCCGAAGGTCGATCCGGCAAAGGTATTAATGATGTTGGTGGAGACCGGCACGTAGCGTATCCGGGCGCGGGCGCCGTTGAGGTAGAGCGCGCCAGCATGAAACGTCAGTTTCGAGACGCCCCCGATCGCCGCTTGGGTGGCGGGCCCGCCGTCGCCGGTGAACCCCGCATTTCCGTTTCCGGCAAAGGTATTAATGAACCCGGACTTGTCGACCACCCGAACGCGGTAATTCTGGGTGTCGGCGATGTAGAGATTGTCCTTGCCATCCACCGCCATGGCGCGGGGATAGCTTAGCATCGCCTGCTTGGCGGGACCGCCGTCGCCGCTGTAGCCCTCAGTGCCGTTACCTGCGTAGGTGTTAATGATTGCTGACTTGTTGATCTTGCGGACGACGTGATTCCCGATGTCGGTGATATAGAGGTTGCTCTTGGAATCGAAGACTAGCCCATAGGGCTGCAGGAAAGTGGCCTGCGAAGCCGGGCCGCCGTCGCCAGTATAGCCAGGCTGGCCGGTTCCAGCGTAGGTCGTGATGATCCCCGAAGTATCGACCTTGCGGACGACGTTGTTCACTCCGTCGGCAATATAGAGGTTTCCCGTCTTATCGAAAGCTACTCCGGTAGGCAGTCCAAGCGTGGCGGAAGTGGCTGGTCCGCCGTCGCCGGTGTAGCCGCAGATTCCCGTGCCAGCGTAGGTGCTGATGCTGCCGCCGGGCGTGATCTTGCGAACCCGGCAAGCAGAGAAATCGCTCACGTAGAAGTTTCCGGCCTTGTCCTGCGCAATGAAGTAAGGCTCCTGGAATGCGGCCTCGGTAGCTGGGCCGCCGTCGCCCACGTAGCCGCCGGCGACAGTCTTGACGGTTTGCGCAACAATCGAGAAAGAGGCTAACGTCATCGCAAGCAAAGCAACTACCAGAAGAACCTGGATAGGCCTGGTCTTTGTCATGGGCATTTCTCCCTGGCTGAAGGGTTGTTTCCTGATACGCAATCACTGCGAATCTTGCCAATATTGCCGGGGACGATAAATGCGCGAGGATTCCTTGGGGCCCAAAAGCAGCGCCGATAGTAGACCACTCCGTTGCAAGGGTCAAGTCGGGCTAATTCGTTTGGGCTAGTCCGAAAGTTAAGGTATTCAGAGATTGTACTTCTTCATCAGGTGCCGGAAGGAGCGGTAGGAGACGCCCAGGACGTCGGCGGCACGGGTCTGCACCCCATTGGATTGGTTGAGGGCAGCCTGCAGCAGGGAACGTTCGATGTCGGCGACATAGTGTTCCATGTCAACGCCTTCGGGCAACACCGCTCCCGGAGTGATCGATCCGCCAGCGCCGCCCGCGCCCGCGACGGCCGCGCGCGCTTTGGGGCGTTCGGCGGGCAGTTCCACGCGCAGTTCTTCGCTAGTCTCCAGGGCAACGGCGCGCTCGATGGTATTTTCCAGCTGGCGGACGTTCCCCGGCCAGTCGTAGCCGCATAGGACTCGCAAGGAGCCGCCGTCGACTCGAAGAATATTGCGGCCCGCTGCCGGCGCGTATTTCTTGAGGAAGTGATTTACCAGCAAAGGCACGTCTTCACGGCGGTCACGCAGGGGCGGCACGAAGACGGGAATCACGCTCAGCCGGTAATAGAGGTCTTCGCGAAAGCTGTTCTCGGCGACCAGCTTATCGAGATCGCGGTTGGTGGCCGCGATCACCCGTACGTCGATAGGAATCTCGGTCGTGCCTCCAACCGGACGCACACAGCGTTCCTGCAGCACGCGCAGCAGCTTGACCTGCATGGTCAGGCTCATCTCGCTGATTTCGTCGAGGAAGACGGTACCCTTATCGGCAACTTCAAATAAGCCGCGCTTGTTCTGATTGGCGCCGGTGAACGCGCCCTTCACGTAACCGAACAGTTCGCTCTCCAGAAGGGTCTCCGGAAATGCGCCGCAGTTGATCGAGACAAACGGCTCGGTGGCCCGGGGTGAGCAAACGTGGACGGCGCGGGCCACGAGTTCCTTGCCGGTACCGCTTTCGCCATAGATCAGCACTGTGCTCTGGGTGGAGGCCACGGTGCGAACCGTCTGCTTCAACTTTTCCATGGCTGGGCTGGCGCCGATAATGTTGTCGAGCGAATTGCGGGTAGCGGCATCCCGGCGGAACGCGAAATTCTGACGGCTGAGCGCGATTTTCTCCAGCACCCGATTGATGCCCAGCTTGATCTCGTCCACCAGGCCGGGAGATTTGCGGATGTAATCGGATGCGCCACCGGCTTTTACCGCCTGCACCGCAGCCTCGTAATCGTCCACCGCGGTCATCAGAATGACCGCCGAATCGGAGGAAACCTGGTGGGCGTAGCGCAGCACCTCGATGCCGTCGACTTTCGGCATCTTAATGTCGGTCACGATGACGTCGTAGAGGGCGCCATCGAGTTTCTTCTTGGCGGCCTCGCCGGAATTCACGGTTTCCACACGATGCCCTTCGCGGCGCAGGGCAATGTCCAGCATTTCGCAGATCGAGCGCTCGTCGTCGCAGATGAGGATATTACCCATGCCGCCTCCCTCCTGCCACAGCGACCGAAGCGCTCATGGCTGCTGGGGCCGAAGACGCGGCCGAGGATCGAGCAGGGGATTCAGGGAGCTTCTCCGAGGCAGCGAGGCGGCGCAGACGCAGCACAAAAACGCTGCCGTGGCCCGGTTTCGATCGTGCCCAGACCTTGCCTTCATGCGCCTGCACAATCTGATAAACGATGGCCAGACCCAGGCCGGTTCCCCCTTCAAATCCTGACTGAAATGGCTCAAATATCTTTTCGATCTGTTGCCGGCTCATACCCGGCCCGGTGTCGGCAAAGTTGATCTGCCAGTCTTCGCCGTCGCCTTCCAGAGAAACCGTCAGGATTCCGCCTTCGCGCATGGCGCGGACCGCGTTTTCACAGAAATTCCAGAATACCTGCTTGATCTTGTCTCCATCGGCGAGCACCAGAGCTTCCTCGACGGCGTAACTCCGCTCGATGCGAATACCCGTATTTTGGGCTACCAGGCGATGTTGCAGCAGGGTGAGCGTGTCCTCGAGCAGCGAAACCAGGTTCACTTTGGCGAACTGGTACTGCTTGCCACGGGAGTAGGCAAGAAAGTCGGTGATGATGTCGTTCAGCCGGTTGGACTCCCGGGTGACAATCTGCAGCAGTTGACGATGTTCCTGGCTGAGATCGGAAATGCCGGACAGCATGCTTACCGACCCGGCGATGGAAGTAAGCGGATTGCGAATTTCGTGGGCGATGGCGGCCGCCAGCCGTCCCACGGCCGCCAGCCGATCCTGCATGCGCACTTCCCGCTCCAGGCGGCGGATCTCGGTGAGATCGTCAAAAGTGTAGACATATCCCAGAACCTCGCGCCCCGGCACCGTCAGCGTGGAAACCATTACGCGAAAGGTTTTGCGATAGTTATTGGGCAGCGCGAACCGCACTTCGCCGTGCGCGCGCGAGGAGCCTAGATGCGGCAGCGGATCAAGAAACAGGGTATTGACGGGGGTGTCCAACAATTCCGCTTCGCTACGTTCCAGAAGCCGTTGCGCAGCCGTATTGGCCAGGGTGATGCGTCCATCCAGGCCCGTGGTGATCAGGCCGCCGCTGATCGACTGGATGATGTTCTCGTGCAGCGCCTGCAGGTTCTCCAGCGCACCGCTGGTGTATTTCAGTTTTACATCCACCTGGCGCAACTTCACCGAGAGCAGACTCGCCAGGTAAGCGACGCCCCCATAAGCACACAGGTTAATGACGATAACCACCTGCAGCAAGCCCCATTCCGGATGGCTGGTCGAAGACGACGGAATGATCCCGAAGTAGGTGAGTTCGAGAACCGCGCCATACAAGATAAACGCAAGCGCCGCGGTGAGGTAAGCCCAGATTCGGGGCAACAGAATGCAGGCTACGATGATCACCAGCGGATAGAGGAAGTTCAGGGAGCTGTCCACTCCGCCGGTCGCGTAAACCACCAGCGTGATCATCGCCAGGTCGCTCAGCACTTGCAGCAGTGACTGAACCTTGTGTTCCTGCCAAAAGGAAAGCAGCAGAACGAAAAACAGGGCGAGGGCATACCACAGAACAATCGCGCTGATAAAGAAGCGCAGCGGGAGCGGGGTCGCCGCCAGCCGGGCGATAGCCAGCTCGACGCCCAGCAGGAAGGTCAGGATAAGAATCCGGACCTTGACCAGCCAGGCTAGCCACGAGCGCTCATCAAACATCGATTGCATGACCTGATCCAGATCCGGTTTCCTGCGCTGTCTCTGGACTAGCGGCCGCGGAACCGCTTGCGGCGCCGGCCAGGAGAAGAGTTCCTCGCTTCGGGCGAAAGCCGGGTGGGCGGCACCGGCCGCGCAACCTTCCTCCGAAACATCCGTTAGCCGGCGAGCTTGGCGATCATGGAGAACAGCGGCATGTACAGTGAAATCACGATGCCGCCGACCGTGATGCCGAGGATGCCGATGATGATCGGCTCCAGCATGGCCAGCATGTCTTTGGTAGCCGCGTCGACTTCGTCTTCATAAAAGTCGGCAATCTTCTGCAACATGGCATCCATGGCGCCGGTGGCTTCGCCAACGCCGATCATCTGCACCACCATGTTCGGGAAGACCCCACACTCCCGCAAGGGATCGACGATGGTGCGGCCTTCTTCGATGGCTTTACGCACTTTCATCAGCGCTTCTTCAAGAACCGCATTGCCGGAAGTCCGCGCGGTGATGGCCAGGCCTTCGAGGATGGGCACGCCGGAGGTGATCAGGGTTCCCAGGGTGCGGGTGAAACGGCCCACTGCGATCTTGCGCAGCAGCACGCCGATGACCGGCAGTTTCAACATGGCATAGTCGAGGTAATACTTGCCGCGGGGATCTTTGCGAACCTGCTTCACACCGAACACCAGGCCCACAAAACCGAGGATAAAGAACCACCAGAAGTGGCCGACAAAGGCGCTCAGCCCCATAACGATGCGGGTAGGCAGCGGCAATGCCACCTGCAACCCGACGAACAGGTTGGCAAAGATCGGCACGACCCATTTCAGCAGCGCGCCGACGATCAGGACGGCGATGCTGATAACCGACACCGGATAAATCAGCGCCGACTTGACCGCGGACCGCAGCTTGACCGCCTTTTCCACGTAGGAGGCAAGCCGTTGCAGAATGATGTCGAGAATACCGCCGGTCTCGCCGGCCTCAATCATATTGGTGGTAAGGTCGTCGAAGACGACAGGATATTGTCGCATCGCGTTGGCCAGGGTGGCGCCGCCCTCGACTGTGGTCCGCACCCCGACCAGGGTCTTCTGGAAGGCCGGGTTCTCCTGGTTCGCCCCCAGAATCTCCAGGCACTGCACCAGCGGCAGACCGGCATCGATCATGACCGAGAACTGGCGGAAGAAGATGGCAATCTCCTTCGTCTTCACCTTGCCAGAGCCGAAAGTGGGCATTACAAATTCTTTGCCCTTTTGGCGAATGGCGCCGGGCGTGATGCGCTCCCGCCGCAACTGACTGGCCAACATTTCCTTGTTGGCGGCATTCCGTTCGCCGGTGACTTTCTCTCCGGACGCGTTCTTTCCCGAAAACGTAAAGACTGGCATGGTAGACCTCTCCTCGCTATGCTGCTTTCCGGTCCGTAGCGCCACGGCTCGGGCTCCGGACCACTGCTCTCTGAACTCGCCGCACTAGCGATGAACCTCCCCCGGGGGGACGCTCAGCGCTTGCCCGGTGCCGCGCCCTTCGCCATAGACGTTGCCGGGGCACGGTTCAGCAAGCCCACGCCGCGGCTGATCATTTCGTTCAACTCGTCAGGGTTGCTCGAGCGGGCCAAGGCCACTTCCAGCGTGAGTTGCTTCTGGGAATAGGCGGTAGCCAGCGCCTGGTTGAACGTCTGCATTCCGAACTTCTCCTGCCCGGATTGCATGGCGGAATAAATCTGGTGGATCTTGTCTTCACGGATCAGGTTGCGAATGGCGGCATTCGGCACCATGATTTCCATGCACATCACGCGCCCCTTGCCGTCGGACTTGGGCAACAGGCTTTGGCACATGATGCCTTCGAGCACCAGGGAAAGCTGGGCCCGGATCTGCGGCTGCTGGTGGGCCGGGAAGACGTCGATGATGCGGTTGATGGTCGAAGACGCGTTGTTGGTGTGCAGCGTTCCGAAGGTCAAGTGCCCGGTTTCCGCGATACGCAGCGCCGACTCGATCGTTTCCAGGTCGCGCATTTCGCCAATCAGCACCACGTCCGGGTCTTCACGAAGCGCGGCGCGCAGCGCGTCACCGAAGCTCTTGGTATCGGAATGGAGCTCGCGCTGGTTGACCACGCAGTTCTTGTTCATGTGCACGAATTCGATCGGGTCTTCGATGGTCAGGATGTGGTCGTGCCGCTCGGTATTGATCTTGTCGATCATCGCAGCCAGAGTGGTGGATTTACCGGAGCCTGTCGGCCCCGTCACCAGCACCAATCCGCGTGGTTTGTCGCAGAGCTTGCTGACGACTGCGGGAAGCCCAAGCTGATTGAACGACTTGATTTCGAAGGGAATCAAACGAAACACCGCCGAGGTAGCGCCGCGTTGATTGAAAGTGTTGGCGCGGAAGCGGGCCAGGCCCTTCAAGCCGAAGGAGAAGTCCAGCTCGAAATTCTCTTCAAAGCGGTGCTTCTGCGCGTCGGTCATGACGCTGTAAGCCAGCTGCTTGGTCTCGGCTGGCGTCAACTGCGGCAGATCCAGCGGAACCAGGTGCCCATGCACGCGGATCTGTGGCGGCGAGTTGGTGGTGATGTGAAGATCGCTGCCTCCCACTTCCAGCATCCGCTTCAACAGATCGCTTAACGAGAGCGACATAGTGTTTCCTTCCCCTTAGTTAGTGAATGGTTTCGCGGGCCACTTCTTCCAAAGTGGTCATGCCCGCGGCCACCTTGATCAATCCGCTGCGGCGCAGTGTGATCATGCCGCGTTCAATTGCCTTCTTTTTCAGCTCGACGGCGGACGCTCCCACCAAAACCAGCTCCTTGATTTCGTCGTCCACTTCCATAACTTCGTAAAGACCGGTACGGCCCTTGTACCCGGTGTTGTTGCAGGTGCCGCAACCCTTGCCTTTCTGGATGGTCACGGTCTTGGCCTCTTCGGGCGAATATCCTTCCTCGATTAACGCCTGTACCGGGACTTCGACCTTCTCCGCGCACTCCTTGCAGATGCGCCGCACCAGTCGCTGAGCGCATATCAAGTGCACTGAGGTCGCAACCAGGAAAGGCTCAATGCCCATGTTCATAAGCCGGGTGATGGTTTCCGGAGCGCCGTTGGTGTGAAGAGTGGACAGCACCAGGTGACCGGTGAGAGCGGCTTTAATGGCGATCTCCGCGGTTTCGAAGTCGCGGATTTCGCCCACCAGAATGATGTTGGGATCCTGCCGCAGGAAGGCGCGCAGCGCAGCCGCAAAGTTCAGCCCAATCTGCTCCTTCATCTGCACCTGGTTCACGCCCTGCAACTGAAACTCGACCGGATCTTCGGCCGTCATGATGTTGGTGTCGGGAGTGTTCAACCGTGCAATGGAGGAGTACAGAGTATTCGTCTTGCCCGATCCTGTCGGTCCGGTGACCAGCACCATTCCGTAGGGCTTCAGAATCGCTTTCTCGAACTTGACCAGCGATTCCGACTCGAAACCCAGCTTGGTCATATCCAGCCGCAGGTTTTCTTTATCCAGCAACCGCAGCACGATTTTCTCGCCCCATAGGGTGGGGAGCGTGCTGACGCGAAAGTCGAGTTGCTTCTTGCGGCCACCGACATTCATCTTCAGCATGATGCGGCCGTCTTGCGGCAGCCGCTTTTCGCTGATGTCCAACTTCGACATGATCTTCACGCGCGACGTGATGGCGTCCTTCAACTTGAGCGGCGGCGACATGATCGATTGCAGCACACCGTCAATACGGAAGCGCACCCGGAATTCTTTTTCGTACGGCTCCATGTGGATGTCGCTGGCACCCCGCTTCACCGCGTCGGTGAGGACCAGGTTGACCAGCTTGACGATGGGAGCTTCGTCGGCCGCGCGCTCCAGGTCGGCCAGCTCCATCTCGGTTTCTTCCGATTGCAGTTCGACATCGGGCTCGCCCAGTTCAGTCATCGACTGCA
>Ga0335079_10003730_pt1 | contig 17538 bp, 12 predicted proteins | sample Lox_Sample_33_FD_206719 | JGI IMG/M metagenome (GOLD analysis project Ga0335079, IMG submission 206719) | Soil microbial communities from Loxahatchee National Wildlife Refuge, Florida, United States - Lox_Sample_3.3 | ecosystem: Environmental > Terrestrial > Soil > Wetlands | place: USA... | reverse complement strand
GGCGTCTTTCTAGATACCGCCGAAGAGATGAGCTTTTCCGGCAGCGGCGCTCCCGAATCCTTGAAAGGCACCCGCGTCTCGGCCAACTTTTTGAGGATTCTCGGCGTGCAACCGGTGGTCGGCCGCAGCTTTACCGCCGACGAAGACCGGCCGGGCGGGTCCGCCGTCGCGATGATCAGCACCGCCTTGTGGACGCGCCGTTTCGGCGGCGATCCCCACATCGCCGGCCGTACGATCACACTCGACGCGACGCCGTACACGGTGATCGGAGTCCTGCCGGCCGGCTTCGAATTTCCGTTCGCGAGTCTCGACGTTTGGGTCACACGGCCTTCGGAGTGGCCGTGGCTTCCCTCGCGATACTGGCGGAATGTCACCTTCCTGCTCGGATTCGCACGTCTCCGGCCGAATATCACTCTGGAGCCGGCGCGCGCCGAACTGAACGTGCTCTACGCGCAGTACGCCGCCGGCCATCGCACTCTCCTTGCCCGGCGCTCCACCATGCGCGTCGCGCCGCTTCGTGACCAGATGGTCTCGAACGTACGCTCGATGCTTTGGATGCTGCTCGGCGCGGTCGGGTGCGTGCTCCTGATCGCCTGCGCCAACGTGGCGAACCTCATGCTGGCGCGCTCCAGTTCGCGATGGCGCGAGTTCGCCGTGCGGGCCGCCATCGGTGCGGGCCGCGGCCAGATCGTCCGTCAATTGCTCGCCGAAAGCCTGCTGCTGGCTGCTGCGGGCGGCCTGGCCGGTGGGTTGCTTGCGCGCTGGGGGGTCGCAGCGATTTCACATATCAATGACTTGTATGTATCCCGCGCCGGCTCCATCCTGCCGCGTGCCTCTGCGATCCACTTGGACGGCTCAGTGCTCCTGTTTACCTGCGTGTTGACGCTTTTGACCGGCATTTTGTGCGGTCTGGCTCCTGCGTTCCGAGCTTCCAGGACCGACCTGGTTTCCGCGCTTCGCGAGAGCGGAGCCGGGGCTGGTAAGGCTTCGACCGGCCGCCTGCGAGGTCTGCTCGTCGTCGGCCAGATCGCGGTTTCGATGACCCTGCTGACTGGCGCCGGTCTGCTTCTCGAAAGCTTCGCCCGCCTGCACGCGATTGATCCAGGATTTCAGCCGGAGAACCTGCTGACCTTGAAAATCGCGCTTCCGCCGGCGCGCTACGATACCGACCGCAAGAGGGCGCAGTTTTTCGACGACGTGACACAGCGCGCCGGTACGGTTCCAGGCGTTCTCGGGGCGGCCGCCGCCTTGTCGATACCCACCACCAACTGGCTGCGGACAAATATCCAGATTCCCGGCCCGCCCGATCCGCCGGGTGAACAGAAGTTCGCCGTATTGCAGAGCGTGACCCCGGACTATTTCCGCACGCTGGCCATCCGCCTGCGCCGCGGCCGGGTGTTCACACCACGCGATAACGCTCCAGGCGCGCTGGCCGTGATGGTGATTAACGAAAGCCTGGCCCGCCGGATCTGGCCGGCCTATCCGGCGGGCGTCGATCCCGTAGGCGAACACTTGTTCGAAGGCGCGGACAAATTGACGGGCGGGATGCAAGTCATCGGTGTGGTCGCCGATGTTCATGAAGGAGGGCTTGCCTTCGAAACAGTGCCGGAATTTTATGTCCCTACCGTGGTGCATCCTCCACAACTGGCGTATCTCGCTGTGCGGACCTCGAGCGATCCGCGCTATTTGGCCGGGGCTATCGGCCGGCAGATTCTCGCCGTTGATCGCGATCAGCCGGTATCCGACGTCCGGCCGATGACGGAAGTGTTGGAGTCCTCGGTCGGACCGCGCCGGCTCGCCCTCATCCTGCTGGGAATTTTCGCGGCTATTGCCGTTTTGCTCGCCATCGTCGGCATTTACGGCCTGATGTCGTTCTCGGTCGCGCAGCGCACGCAGGAACTTGGAATTCGGCGGGCCCTTGGCGCGCAGCAAGCCGATATCGTCGGCCTCATTTTGGGCCGCGGTTTGAGGCTCGCCCTCGCGGGAACGATCCTCGGGATCGCCGGAGCCTTTGCCCTCACGCGTCTCTTGACCGATCTCCTCTTCCACGTCAAGCCCACCGATCCCGTTGCCTTCCTGGTCGTGGCCGTTCTGTTCCTGGTGGTGGCTCTGGCCGCGAGCTATATTCCCGCACGTCGCGCAACCCGGATCGATCCAATGGCGGCGTTGCGGATCGAGTAGCGGGATGAGAACTCAATCCGCACTTTTCATTCCGGTGCTTCTGGCCGCCTGTGCTCATCAACGTTCTCCAGGCGCCTTCCGGGTCATTCCCGCCATCCCCGAGTACAGGCTGCAGGCGCCCGATTCGCATCAAGCCCTCTTCTCGAATGTGCTCAACCAGTTCACTCCGCTGTCCTCCACCTGGGTCGAACTGCGGCCCGGGATGGAACTACGCATGGAAATGGCGTACTACCGCGAAGGATCAAGCCGTCGCACGATCGCCGATTTCCTGGGCACCGGCACGGCGCATTACCAGGTTCGCCCGAACGGAACCTTGCGGCTGGTCACGATGCAGTCAGCCCTCAAAGAGCGTCCCAACGATCAGCCCGCGATCGAAACACTGATCCGGTCTGCACAGACGCGCCTCCGTTTTCACCGCTTCTTTTATGAGATCCTGCTCAACCGCAAGGCGGAGCTTCGCGGCGCGGTCTTGCTGGGCGCCGGATCCGCCGCGGAACTCGATCGGCTCACAAACCAGCTTCTCTCCGACCCGGCCGCGTTGTGCAGTGCACGTCAGCAGCAATGCACGGTCTTTCCGGAAACATGCACCGTCTCACTGGAAATCGAAATCCTGGTCAATGGTGAGTCCAGAACCGTCCTGTGGGGCAGTTCGGTTTCGAGCATCGCGCCGCGGCCGCAGCAGCTCGAACTGATGCGTCTTGATCGAGGCCGGCTCGCGCGGGTAGAACTCGATGCCGCGGACCCGAACTCGCTGCGGTTGCCGCTTCTACCCGGCGACCACGTCGACTGGCGTTAGCGCAACGCGATTACCGGAATCTGCACCGGTTCGGGAGGCCAGTTTCCGCTTGCGCCGCCTAACACCGATACTGCTCGTCGCCAGCCATGAGCGGGCTGCGAGACCAGTGGAAATGACGCAAGAGCTTCCGTTCCGAATCGTCGTATTCCGCGTGGTACATGTGAGCGTGCGGATGAGGAGGGCCATTCACTTCGCCCTCTTCTAGAGATTCCTGCAGAATGGCGCGAAATTGTTCTAGTGGCCCATACGCATACATGAGGTTGTGGCGATCCCACACGAGCGTGGCCTGCGCGTCGGGCGAATGAACCCAAAGGTCGTGCCGGGCATCATCGGTGAGGAATTCGCAAAACTCCGCCATGAAACCGTTAAGGGCCTGGAAATCGAGCGCAGGGCTTTGGTAGCGGCCAAGCTCGTTTCCACATCGTGACGTGTGCAAGAGATACAGCACGTAATACGGTGCAGGAAGGGAGAAGGCAAGCTTCCATAGCAACGAAATTTGAGCCTCATCCAGGCCGATACACAATCGGTTCGGCCCCGTCGTCTTCTCGATTTTGAATCGGTTGGAGTAGCGATACGGCGTGATGTCCTCCCCCTGCACGGATCCAAGCTTGAAAAAAGTTTTGCCCAAGGGCTACTTCGCCGCTTGATACGTCAGCTCGTTGTTGATGACCAACTGCAGATCGGGCCACTGCAGGCCGCCAATCTTTCGCCCGTTGATGAACAAAGTCGGCGTCCCGCGAATGTCAAGCGAGTGGCCCTCTTCGATGCTTCGGTTCACTTCCGCTTCGGTCGCCTTGCTCTCGATGCACTGGGTGAGTTTGGCCGCATCCAGGCCGTTCTCGCCGGCCCACGCCACCACCTTCGTCTTGAGGTTGTCCGGCTCGATCTGCTCCTGGTGGTCGTAATCCCAATCGTAGAACTTCCAGAACGCGTCATTGCCCTGGCGATACACGCAGCGCCCCGCCATAGCCGCCGCCCGCGCCCAGGGATGCACCGATTCCAGCGGAAAATCCTTAAAGAAGACTCGCACCTTCTCACCGAAGGTCTCGGTCACGTTGTGCCGCAGCACCGGGGCTTCCATACGGCAATCCGGGCATTCCAGATCGCCGAATTCGACGATGGTCACTGGCGCGTTGGCCGGCCCGAAAGTCGGCGCGTTCGCGGTCGTCAGCTTATCGAGGTTCGATTGAAACGGGTTCTTGTTGATGTTGTAGATGTCCCCGCTCACGATCACCTGCCCGTTCGACGAGATGTAATACAGCTCGTCCTTGGTGCTGCCGCCTTCGAAGCTCAGGTGAACCGCCACTTCGGAAAACCCGGGCAGATCCTTGGACGGTTTCGGATCGTCGATCTTGTACGTCGCGGGGGCGCGAAAAAGTTCCACATGGCGCAGGTACATTTCCAGGGTCGCTTTGTTCAAAGCGTTCTTGGGTTTATCTTGCGCGTTTCCGCAAAGACACAATGCCAGCAGAGCGAGACACCATTTCATATGTGTTCCCCATTTTATCTTTCCGAAGCGATCTGGCGGGCATGCGCGGGCCCGCGAAACACCGCGTTGAGGAACAGGATGTTCATGCCGTCCACCATGCCGCGGAAGTTCGGGTCTGCCGTGAACCCCACCACCACGCCGCGCCCCGAGTTTTCGGTCACCACTAGCGGCTTGTAGGCGATCTGGCGCCGCAGGTCATTCCATAACAGACCGCTCGCGAGGACGGTCTCGGCGGGCTCGAAATAGGCCGCGTTGACGCCTTGGTCGGCTTTGATGGGGCTGTAGATGGAGGGCGCAGTCACCATCACGTTGACCGTGGCCGGCACTCCGGCCGTCAACCAGCTATCCGCTTCCACCCGCGCGCGCAAAATCGCACCCGGCGCTCCGGCGGGCGATTCCACCGCGGTCCGGAGAGCTTCGCGGTATTGGGCGTCATTCTTGATCACAGTTGCCGGAACCCGTTCGGGCTTATCGTCATCGTCAGTCTCTTTGGCCGCGTCTTCGCGCGTGACGTGCAACAAATCCACCTTGTGGTCGGAAACGAAATCCATCGCGTTGCCGAGTGCGATCAGCGTGCCTCCGCCGTCTACCCAGTCCTTCAGATGATCGATTCCACTCTCCCCGAACGCGTCAACATATCTGGTGCCTGGCGGCAGGATCAGCACATTGATCCGGGAAAGATCGGCCGATGCCAGCTGCGCTGTTCGCACCAGCGTGACCGGGTACCCGTATTGCCGCTCCAGCAGAAAACGCGTCGCCCCGGCGGCCGAGCCTGCCACCGGCGCGCCCCACGCGAGCGCGACCACCGGCCTTCGCACCGGCGCCACTGAGCGGCTGCCAAAATTCGCGCCGTCGTCGACCCAGCCGGTATCGGTTGCGTACACGTCCGCGCCCGTGTCACGGGCGAGACGCGAGAGCGTTTGCGAGAGGTCCGCGCGGTTTTGGCTGGTCTTGAAAATCAGGGTGCCGGCGGGATACGTCTGTGAATCCTGCCGGAACGGACGCTCCGCGGTCGAGACTTGCAGGTTCTGCCGGAGCGCTGCTGTGAGCAGCCGCGCCGCGGCTTCGGTCCCCCACGGCACGACGTATGCTACCGCGTTTTCCGACCGGTGAAGCTGTCCGGGCGCCACCGGCATCGATAGAACGCGTTCGAAGCTGCCGGCCGAAGCCGCCGGGTTGGCCACAGCCTCGACATTGAACAGTAGGGGCAACGACCACGCCGTCACGTCGAAGATTTCGCTGTGCTGCTTCATTTGCCGCCGCGTCTCTTCGGCGGCGACGAAGCGTTCGTCCATCGCGGTCTGCGCGTCCAGCAGCGTGCGGATGAGCCGTTTGGCAGGCTGCGCCAGTTCCACGACGTACGTGCCCGCAACGTATTCCCGGTCACCTGTCCGGAACGCCGCAATGGCCCGCTTCACCTCGATCCCTTGATCGAGCAGGATTCCCACCAGGCGATCGGTGGCGGAGCCATCGCGCGTGCGGGGCAGGATGTATTGCTTCACCGGCTCCGTCGCACCCTCTTGCACCGCCGATGCGCGGTATCGATAGAAATCCTCGAGCAGCTTGGCGCGATTGCCCGCGGCCGTTTCGAGCGTTGCCAGGGAAGCCACAAAATGATGACGAATGGTATCGCGCAACCCGAGTTCCGTCTCATCGGAGCGCCGCAACGCCAGGCCTCGCGCCGAAGCCTGCTCGTAGGTCATCGCCAGCGCTCCATAATACGAAGGCCAACTGGCGCCGTAACCGGGATAAAACGCATCGTAGACCTCGCGCGTGAAGTACTCGAATCCGTATTTGTCGAACCAGCGCGCATTGTTGCGCCCAAACAGTTTCAGGTTGTCCTTCTGCACGGTGGTGAGATTGGGATTGTAAGGATCGGCTTCGGGGCTAAAAAAATAGGTAGAGTCGCCGCTCATTTCATGCAGGTCCACCGCCACCATCGGCAGCCAATCGCGCAGCGCTTTCACTTCGCCGCGGATCTCCGGCTGCGTGAGCGCGATCCAATCGCGGTTCAGGTCGAACAGGTAATGGTTGTAGCGGCCGCCCGGCCAAGGCTGGTTGTGTTCGGCGGCCAGCGGGTTGGCGTCCGGCTCGGCGCCGCGCGTCTGCTCGTAGTAATTCAGGAAACGCTCATGACCGTCCGGGTTTTGCAAAGGCTCGATCAGCACCAGGTCCTGCGCCAGGATCGATTCCACCATCTTGTCGTTGCGCGCGGCTAACAGATGGTACGCGGTGAGCAGCAGCGCTTCGGGTGATGAGACCTCATCGCCATGCACGCCGCCGCCTAGCCAGACGACCGCCGGCAGCCCGGACATCAGCTTGCGCGCGTCGCCTTCCGGTGTCGTCCGTGGATCGGCGAGGCGCGCAATTCCGGAGCGGATCGCGGCCAGCTTCTTGATATTGGCCTCGGACCCGATGGCCGCGTAAATCAGCGTGCGCCCTTCCCAGGTGGCGCCATATTCGAACACCTTCACATGCGGCGACGCTACGGCGAGCGCGTCCAGATATCGAAGGACGCCAGCGTGGTTGGTGATGCGCTCGCCGGGCTCGTAACCCAAGATCTGCTGGAAGGTGGGAATCCGCGGGTCATACGTGCTGCCCGGCCAGAACTCGTACGCGCAGGCGGGTGCCAGCGCAAACAGGACAGCCCAGACGGGCGACAGCCGGCGCATAAACTGTTAGTGTAACCAGCCGGCCTGCCGCGCGGCAGCCGTGCGATACAATCGGAGTCGTTTATTCCATATGAGGTACTGGACCGTACTCGCCCTTGCCGCTTCTACCGTCGTGCTGTACGCGGCCGATCCCAAGTCCGTCGACCAAAGCGCAATCGACCGCACCGCGTCTCCATGCGTCGACTTCTACCAGTACGCGTGCGGTGGCTGGATAGCGCGGAATCCGGCGCCCGCCGACCGGCCGCGTTGGGGCCGCTTTGCGGAACTGGCCGATCGCAACGAAGGCGTGCTCACGGACATCCTGCAAACCGCCGCCGTGCCACGGCCGGGCCGCAGCGAGCTCGACCAGAAGATCGGCGACTACTTCCAGAGCTGCCTCGATACCGCCGTGATCAATCAGAAGGGCATTTCCGTTATTCAACCCGAGCTGAACCGCATCGGCGAGCTTCGGACTGCCGAAGAGCTGCCGTCTGAAGTAGCGCGCTTGCAGCGGATGGGTACGCCCGCTCTGTTCGTGTTTGCCCCCCGCGCCGATGCGAAGGATTCCAACCGCACCATCGCGTCTCTGACGCAGGGCGGCCTTTCTCTTCCGGATCGCGAATACTATTTGAAGACTGACGCCGCCTCGGTCGAGACCCGTCGCCGGTTTCAGCAGCACGCCGCCAAAATGTTTCAACTCGCGGGCGACTCCGAACAGGCTGCCGGCGAGCGCGCGCGGGTGTTGCTCGCTCTCGAGACCAACCTGGCCGAGGCGTCCTCGGATCGCGTGTCGCTGCGGGTTCCGGAAAAGAATTACCACATTCTGACCAGGAAGGATCTGGCGGACCTGACGCCGAACTTCGACTGGGATGCGTATTTTCGCGCGGCGGGTGCGCCTGAATTCGAATCGCTAAACGTCGGCCAGCCGGACTTCTTCAAACAGATGCGCTCGGTCATCGGTTCGCAATCCGTCGATGCCTGGAAAACTTACCTGGAATATCACCTTCTGCGCGCCGCCGCATCGCACCTTTCCGATGCGTTCGATCAGGAAGCGTTCGATTTCTATGGCCGCTTTCTCGACGGTGCCCGCCAGCAGCGGCCCAGACAGAGCCGGTGCCTGCAGGATGTCGATGCGGAACTCGGCGACCTGCTCGGCGAAAAATATGTGGACAGCACTTTTGGTCCCGAAGCGAAAGCGCGGATCGCCCAACTCGTCAACGCGCTGGTGGCCGCTCTGAACCAGGACATCCGGACTCTGCCGTGGATGACGAAGGAGACGCAGGAAGCGGCGCTTGCCAAGCTGCGCGCCATTGCGCGGAACATCGGGTACCCGAACAAATGGCGCGACTACGCCAAAATCCAGGTGGCTCGCGATGACTATTTCGGCAACTTCATGCGGGCTTCCGAAGGCCTGAATGCGCAGCGAATGGAACGCATCGGCCAGCCTACCGATAAAGACGAATGGACGAACATGACTCCGCCCACCGTGAACGCGTTCTACAGTCCGCCGACCAACAGCATCAATTTTCCGGCTGGGATCCTGCAATACCCCTTTTTTGATCCGCAGCGCGATACGGCGGCCAACTTCGGCGGTATCGGCTCGGTGATTGGGCATGAGATGACCCACGGATTCGATGATGCCGGCCGCAAATACGATGGCGCGGGCAATTTGCGCGACTGGTGGACGCCCACCGATGCAGCCGAATTTGAAAAGCGTTCGGCTTGCATCGCCAACGAGTATTCCGGATTCACCAGTGTCGCCGACGTGAAATTGAACGGCCGCCTGACGCTCGGGGAAAACACCGCCGACAACGGCGGCGTGCGCGTTGCGCTGATGGCGCTCATGGACACATTGAAGGGTAAGGAAAACAAAGTAGACGGCTTCACGCCGCAGCAGAGGTTCTTCCTGGGGTTCGCACAAGTGTTTTGCGAGAACATCTCGCCCGAGCAGCTTCGCCTGCGCGCCCTCACTGATCCGCACTCACCCGGGAGGTGGCGTGTGAACGGGACCGTGCAGAACATGCCCGAATTTCAAAAGGCTTTCTCGTGCAAGGCCGGCCAGCCGATGGTCAGTGCCAACGCTTGCCGCGTCTGGTAACACTCAACCGGGAATTGGCGTTTGCAGCCGGGCGATATCGGTCACGGCCGGCATGCCTGTCTTGTCGCCAAAGTCGGGAGGAGGCGCATACGGCACGATCACGCTAATGGGTTCCTGCACTCCGATCGTGCTCGCGAAATTGTGTAATCGCAAAATGGCTGAGGCGGTGATTTCCTGGCCTTTGGCCAATAGCAACAGGCCGCCTTTGCTGAAAACGTCGGCATCCGTGATCATCTTAATTCGCAATTGGTCGACGTGGAGCACGCGTATTTCTGTGGTGTCGCAGGCCACATACACGTTTTCCAATAACACGACGAAATCGGGATTGTAATTTACCGCTTTCATCATCTGGTTGACAACTGTCTCCACTTCACCGCCGCGAAGAATGGCATCGTGGAAATCCTGCGCGATCTTTAGCAAGTGCGCTCCGAGCGTAACCCGATCGACGTCTCGGCGGCGCGGATCCCACGGTTCGTGCTGCCGCGCAACCATCTGCGCGATAATTTCCAGCCGCGGAATCTGGGCCAGTAGATCGTATCCGATCTTGCTTTGCGAGCCGATGATGCTGGCTTCGCCGGGATCGAGCGGCTCACCCGCCCGGAGCTTCTCGAGAACCTGCGGGGGCACCGCAACGCATCCGATTTGCGAGAGCATGGCCGCGAGTTCGTATTGCCACTGATCCGGCAGATCCAGCCGCGCGGCCAGGTGCCGCACATAATGCCGAATGTGCTGAGCGCGGCTGAATGCCAGCGGATTCGCAAGGCCCAAAACTTCGGTCAACACGCTGATTGTGCGCCGCAGCGTCTGCTCGATCAACTCCCGCTCCGACGTGATCAACCGGTATTGCTCGACCGCCGCTTCCAGCGCGTGGGTCAGCACCTCGCTGGGGCAGGGTTTGGTTAGAAATTGGAAAACACTCCCACGGTTCACGGCTGCGATCGCGGTGGCCAACTCGGCCTGACCCGTGAGCATGATCCGCACCGTGTTCGGGGCGAACCGCTTCACGCGCGACAAGAATTCGATTCCGTCCATGCCCGGCATCCGCAGGTCGGAGACAACGGCGGCAAACGGACCGTTTTCGGTCAGGCTCTGCAGCCCGTGTTCGGGGCCAACCGCGGTGACAATGTCGAATTCGTTGCGTAATTGGCGTTCGAAGGCTTGCAGGATCTTCGGTTCATCATCGACACAGAGGATACGTTTCAGCATGCCGCTTTTTCGGCGCCCGGCGTCTTCTCCGGCTTCCGCAACTGGGCAGGGCGAACCTTCCCCTACTTTTGACTAGATGCGGGCGAACGGCAATATTAACTCTGGATAACCACGGCCACTAAAAGTGAAACGCGATACCGAACTGAAAGATGGCGTGATGTCTGCCCGTCTCGCCGCCCACGTCGTGGTACGTGACGAAATCGCGAACCTCGCCACGCAAACTCAGCAGACGGGTCAGGCGAATGTCCACGCCGCCGCCAAAGTCGAATGCCGGCGAATTCTGGCGGGGATTAGAAACCGACACCGGCCCTGGCAGGACGAACGAGGTTGCTCCGAATGACGCAATACCGAAGCCCGCCGCGCCGTAGAAGGACACCCTCGATTGCGGAGAAATCTTCAGCCGCACGCCGGGCGTGAAGTAAATGTCGGGAGCCGCATTCCCGATGTCAACCCGCAACGCGGGGCCGGTGACCGTCTCCCCGCTCAGACGCACCTGAACGGTCAACGGCAGCTCCACATACAGATCGACGCGGCGTTGCAACACCTGCCATGCGTAATTGAGTTGGAAATTCGGCCACACGGATCCAACAGTGCCGACACTCGCCCCGATGACCGTGGTTTGGCTGCTGATTTTGGAGACGCCGGCCAAGACGCCGAGATCGCTGTTTTGCGCAAGTGCGGCGCCCGCCGCGACGAGTGAGAGAAGGAATATTCGCCGCATCGACGGGATCATAAAACGGACCTCTCGGCCGCCAAACCGAATTCCCACGAGCGGCCGATTTGCGGCGATCAGCGGCTCGATACCGCCCAGGAATGTGCCGCCGCCGCTCATCGCGCGCCGGGCGCCAGTCATGCGAATGCGCTTGGATTAGGCCGGTTGGCTCCTTATACTGAGCGGGCGATGCGGCCGCCCTCGAAACGGATCGTCGCGCTGTTGGTGCTCGCAGGCGGACTGGCGGAAGCCGCCGGAAACTCGTGGAACAAGATCCGCTACGCCGGCGGCACCGTGCCGGCCAAGGTGAATCCGTACGACTGGAATACCACTCTTACGGTGGCTCCTGATAGGATCATCCTGATGTTCGCCCACCGCACCACCATCCGGCTGGCGCCCTCGCAAGTCACCGCGCTGAGCTACGGCGAGGAGGCCCATCGCCGTGTGGCCGACATGGTTGCGCTGAGCGTGTTCTTTTTGAATCCCTTGCTGCTGTTCGGAATCCTGCACCAGAGCAAGAGCCATTTCGTCGGCATCGAGTTCCGCGCGGACGACGGTAAGCCTGGCGCGGTGCTGCTGGAGGCCGATAAAAACAACTTTCGCGCGATTCTTGAAACCCTCAAGGCCGTAACCGGTAAACCGGTGCAGGGTGCACTGTAGCCATGCCGGACTACGACCCAGCCTACGTCGTCACCCTGGTCAGTGTCACGTTCTTCGCGCTGATCTTCTCGGTGCTGACGGTCTCGTTCTGGCGCGAGAGGCGCCGGGAATCGGTTATCGCTTTCTTTACGCTGGCGGGCGCGGCGGCGTTTTTGGCCAACCTCGGGCTGAGCATCGCACCGCAATGGGAGTCTCCTCTTACCGTCATGCTCAACCTGGCAACGGGGTTGCTTCCTGCCGTTCTGTTTCACATGGTCTCTCCCAGCCGGGTGCCGCGAGTGCGGATCGCATTCTACGCACTAAGCTTCGCGATGGCAGCCGCGCGCAGCTTGGATGGTCTGGGTTGGCTCTCGATCCCGTTCGTCGATTGGATTCCCGCGGTTTTGCTTGCCGCCGCGGGCGCACTCGGGCTGATTTTCCTTGCCGCCCCCGAACGCCGCCAGCGTGCGTGCTATCGCTTCCTGCTGATTCTTACCATCGCCACGGCCGCGGCGGCTGCAATCTACCAGTCGCCGCTAACGGCACTCGCGCCCGACTACCTGCTGGTCGCCTTCTTCTGTACCATCCTGTATTACCGGGAACGCCTGATTTTCTTTGATGTATTGATCAAGCGTGCCGCATTTTTCGGCTTCGCCCTGGCGGCGCTCATCGTGTTCTTCCTTGTCTACCGCATCCCGGATCCACTGGTGCTGTCGCTGTTCCTGACGCCTCTGTTCCTCGTGGCTCCGTGGGCCGACGCCCGCTTGGCTAAATTTATCGACCGCGTTTTTCTGGGACGCTATTACGAACGGTCGGATGCAGAGCGGCTGTTCACGAGCGAACTGCAGGCTGCGGCGACCGAGGCTGATCTGCGCTCGCGCGCCGAGCGGGCTCTGGCGGCTATCTTCCGGAGTCGCGCCCAAATCACGTTTGGCTCCCCTTCGCCGGCGCCCGCCGAAAACACGATGGTCGTCCAGCTACCCATCGGATGGGCATTGGTGGAAGCCCGAGAGTCCGGGATTCCTTTCATGAGCGACGATCGGCACCTGTTCGAGTCCCTGGCCGGAACCCTCGCCGTCGTCCTGGAAAACGTGCGATTCCGCGAGCAGCAACGGTTACAGCACGAGCGCGAAGAGCAGCTTCGCTTGCTCGCCAGCCGCGCCGAGTTGAAGGTGCTGCGAGCGCAGATGAACCCCCACTTCCTGTTCAATGCGCTGAACTCGATTGCCGGCCTGATCCCCTCTCACCCGGAACTCGCCGATGAGACCATCGAAAACTTGGCGCAGGTATTTCGTTACACCTTGCGCCGGGCGGACCACGAGTGGGTGCGGCTGGACGAAGAAGTGGAATTTGTCGTGGCGTATCTACGCGTTGAACAGGCCCGCTTCGGCAAGCGCCTCGAGGTTGAGGTCGCAGTCGATCCGGAGGCGCGCGAGGTCCCCGTGCCCGCCATGTGCATTCAGCCGCTGGTCGAGAACGCCGTGGGGCACGGCATCTCCCGCCTCGAACAGTGCGGCAGAATCCAGTTGCGCGTCGCGGCGGAAGGTAACTCGATGAAGATCGAGGTTTGCGACAACGGGCCCGGTTTCCCGGACGGTTTTAGCGTGGAACAGTCGTCCGGCCACGCGCTGCGCAACATTGCCGAACGGCTGCGCGGATACTACGGCGAAGCCGCTGGGTTGGGATGGAACTGCGCCGGCCCGCACACGCGGGTCTGGTTGCGCATGCCCTGTGGCGTCCGGGTTGAGGCGGGAGAACGGGTTTGATTCGAACACTCATTGCCGACGATGAAGCGCCAGCTCGTGCGCGCTTGCGTCAGTTGCTGGCGGCTCATGCGGACGTCGAGGTCGTGGGAGAAGCCGAAACCGGAATCCAGGCCACGCAGCTTGCCGGCGAAGTGAAGCCGGATCTGCTGCTGTTGGATATTCAGATGCCAGGATGCAGTGGCATCGACGTGGCGGCGTGTCTGGGGGCGCCGCGGCCGCACGTGGTCTTCTGCACGGCCTTCGATCAGTACGCGGTTGATGCTTTCGAATTAGCAGCGGTGGACTACCTCCTGAAACCGGTGAGCCGCGCGCGCCTCGCCCAAGCCTTGGATCGAGTTCGCTCCGCCAACGGAAACCGCACCGAGGCCCCGCTCGATGAAGCCGTTCGCAAACCGCGAACCGGAGTAAGGCAATTCCTCGTCCGGCATGGAGACGCATACGTCGTGATCGGCGAGTCTCGCGTGCTGTTCTTTTCTTCCGAAGGCGGCCTGACCCGCCTGGTCGGTGATGCGGAGCGGTATTGGATGGATCCGACGCTCAACGAACTGCAAGAACGTCTCGACCCGGCGCGCTACTTTCGCATCTCCCGTGCTGCGCTGATCAATCTGAGCGCGGTTACCCAGGTGCATCCGCTTCCGGGCGGCTCGGGCGAAGTGGTCATGAAGGGCGGCCACAAACTCGAAGTCGCGCGCCGGAGATTCCGCGATCTGCTGCAAGCCCTGGGAGAGGCCTGATGGCCATACAGGAAGCCCGCGTGCCGTATTTGTTCCCCGAGGATGCTCAACTTGGCACGCACAACGTCGTGCTGTACGCCCGGGCGAGCCGTCATCGCGTGGATAACTATGCCGGTCCGTTATCGATAAAAACCGTCCTCTCCGGCCAGGTGGCCTGGATTGTGGGCCAGCGGGAGTTGATTGTGGACCGGTCGAGCTTCCTGATTCTGTCCGCCGGCGAAAAATATTCGATGCGTATCGCAGAAAGTAAGCCGGTCGAAACGTGCTGCGTCTTCTTCGCCCCAGGCTTCGTCGAGCAGGTCGCTCTTAATGCGACCTCGCCGCTCGACCGTGCGCTCGATGCGCCGGACCGTTTGGCCCCGCCCTTGCCCTATCTGTCTGCGTTGCACAATGACCGCGAGCGCGCCTTGGTAGGCCGGGTTCACACGCTCGCTCCACGCTGCAAGAAAGCGCTGGCGCCCAGCGGCTTTGAAGAAGACTTCCTTTTGTTAGCGGAACGATTACTGCAGTTCTATGCACAAGTTCGGGAACAGGCCGCGCGCGTTCCGGCACTGCAGGAATCCACTCGCCAGGAACTGTTTCGCCGGTTGCTTCTGGGACGCGAATACCTGCATTCGCACTCATCGGGACCGGTCTCACTCGTCACGGTCGCGCGGGCAGCGGCCCTATCGCCTTACCACTTTCACCGCGGTTTCACGCAGGCGTTCCAACAAACCCCGCACTCCTATCTGACGGGACTTCGGCTGGCGCGGGCCCGCACCACCATCCAGCAGGGCTCGCCTGTGCTCGATGCCTGTCTGGAAGCCGGGTTCTCGAGCCCGTCCGCGTTCAGCCGGCTGTTCCGGTCCTGGTATGGCGAATTGCCGTCGGCTGTGCGCCGGAAATTCGCAAGATCGGGCAAGAATTCGAACGCCCCTTCCGGCAAACTGAACGCATGACAAAACTTCTCCTCACCCTCTTGTTTTCCGGCGCCCTTTTCGCGGAAGCGGCGGCGCCTCAACTTCATGTCTCGATGATCAGCCTCGGTGTTACGGACACCGCCCGTTCTATCAAGTTCTACGGCGAGACGTTAGGCCTACAGTTAGTGAGCGAGCCCGAGCCCGGGGAAGTGGCGTTATTCCAATCCGGCGCGCTCACTATCGTGCTGAACCGTCCGTCCGGGCAGGCCGCGCAAGGCAGGTTGGTCGGCGCGGTCGAAATCATCTTCCCGGTGGAGAGCGTGACCGCTACTTACAACCAGCTCCTGGAGCGAAACTGCCATTTCATTGGTAAGCCGCGCGAGGTAACGTCCGGCACCTGGGCTGCGACTTTCAGCGACCCCGACGGACACCGGCTTACGATTCTCGGACCGCGTTAGCCCTCACCAGACGTGGCACGCGTTGGCGGTGACCATGGGTTGCCCGGCTTTGCAGGAAAACGCCTTCTGAAACTCGGGCATATTCTGCAAAACGCCGTTTACCCGGAACTGGCCGGGCGAGTGCGGATCGGTCTGCGCGCGCAGCCGCAGTACTTCTTCGCGTTGGTTCTCGCACCAGATCTGCCCGAATGACAGGAAAAAGCGCTGCTCGGGCGTGAATCCGTCGATCTTCTTGTCATTCGAGACGCCGGTGGCTATCAATGCCATCAAGGCAATGCGCACACCGCCGTTGTCGGCCGTGTTTTCGCCGAGCGTGAGCTTGCCGCTGAGCCTAACTCCGGAAACGGGGCTGAAGTTCGAATATTCGTCCGCAACGCAGGCAGCGCGCTCCTTGAACGCCTGGGCATCGGTTTGCGTCCACCAATCGCGCAAATCGCCCTTGGCGTCGAATTGGCGGCCCTCGTCGTCAAAACCGTGCGTCAATTCGTGACCGATCACCATTCCAATGGCGCCGAAGTTAACCGCGTCATCGGCACGATTGTCGTAAAACGGCGGCTGCAGGATTCCCGCGGGGAAATTGATGTTGTTCATTTGCGGATCGTAGTAGGCGTTGACGGTAGGAGGCGTCATGCTCCACTCCTCACGATCCACCGGCTTTCCGATTTTGTTCAATTCCCGCAGGAACTCGAACTGGTCCGCGCGAACTCCGTTCCCGACGGCGTCGTCGCGCTTGATCTCCACGGTGGAGTAATCGCGCCACTTGTTCGGGTAGCCGATTTTGTTGGTGATCGCTTTGAGTTTGATCATCGCCTGCTGCTTGGTGGCCGGGGTCATCCAGGTGAGCTGCTCGATGTCCTGTCCGAGAGCCTTTTCGATCGCGTCCACCATCTTCAGCGTGCGCTGCTTGGCATCGCCGCCGAACGTGCGTTCAACGAACTTGCGGCCGAGCGCTTCGCCCAGCTGGTTATCGGTGAAGTCGACGCAGCGTTTCCAGCGCGGCCGCTGTTCGGTTGCTCCCGTCAATGTCTTGCCGTAAAACTTGAAATTCTCGTCGACCAGGGCCACCGGCAGCAGCGGAGCTTCGGAGTGCAGCACGTGCCACTTCAAATAGATCTTCCAGTCGTCCAGGCTGGTGCTGCCAATCGCCTTATTGATGGCTTGAAAGAAGTCTGGCCAGGCAACGTTGATGTCCTGAAATGGCGGCGCTCCGCTGTCGGTGAAGTACTGATTCCAGCGGAAAGACGGCTCGAGCATCTCGAGCTGTTGTTTGGTCATGCGGTGATAGACTTTCTCCGGGTCGCGGCGCGAGACGCGGTCGAGCGAACCGCGCGCCAACTCGGTCTCGAGCCGCATCACCGTCTGTGCATGCGTTTTTGCCTGGCCAGCAGCCTCACCGGAAAGCTCGAACATGCGCTGGACGTGCGCCAGGTACTGCTGGCGGATCTCGGCCGACTTCTCGTCCTCCTTCAAATAGTAGTCACGGTCGGGAAGGCCGAGGCCTCCCTGATCGGCCTGCGCGATGACTTCGGTGGACTTCTTGAAATCCTGTCCGGAGCCGAATTCAAACAGCGCGCTCATGCCGCTGCGGTGCAGGTGAGCGACCTCGGCGGCCAGCTCGGATTTGTCCTTCAGATTGCGGATGCGGTCAAACTCCGGCTGCAACGGCATGAGGCCCTTCGCTTCGATGCCGGCCGTGTCCATGCAGGCGCCGTAGTAGTCGCCGATCTTCTGGGCGATCGGGTCGCGCTTCGGGTTCGGCTTCGAGGCCTCCTCCAGGATCTGATGCAGCACTTCGCGGTTGCGCTCTTCCAGCTCGCTGAACCGCCCCCAGCGCGCCTGGTCCGGTGGGATGGGGTTTTTCTTGATCCAGCTGCCGCAGGCGTACTGATAAAAGTCCACGCAGGGGTTG
>Ga0335079_10003728_pt1 | contig 17540 bp, 14 predicted proteins | sample Lox_Sample_33_FD_206719 | JGI IMG/M metagenome (GOLD analysis project Ga0335079, IMG submission 206719) | Soil microbial communities from Loxahatchee National Wildlife Refuge, Florida, United States - Lox_Sample_3.3 | ecosystem: Environmental > Terrestrial > Soil > Wetlands | place: USA... | reverse complement strand
GCCGTCCAGTACGGCACGATCCCGGTCAGGTGGTCACCTCCGGCCGGGTCGCGGTCGTAGTCGAGGGTCACGCCGCGGCGGCAGTAGCTCGCGACCCACGCGTCGACCGGCTCAATGAACGCAAGGTCGTCGTCGACCGAGTTGTAGAGGAACAACGGGGCCTTCGGCACCGGTCCGTTCTTCAGGCTCAGCTCCTCGAGACCGCGGTTGACCGGCGGATAGTCGGCCAGAGCCACCGAGCTGGGGAAGTTCGTGTACTGAGAGGCATTGCCGTACGGCTCGTTGAGCGTCGAGCCGGCACACCCACTGCCGTCCTGTCCGTCTTTCGCCGCCAGGGCCTGGCCCGAGGCGTTCAGCAGCTTGCTCAGGTCGAAGTCCTGCGGCAGCGCTCGACTGAAGCTCTCGAGCACGCCGATCTCGGTCCCGTACCAAATCGAATTGTCGAGGTGCTCGGTGGTGTAGACGAGATCAGGGAAGTTGCCCCCGGCTGCGACGCCGACGATGTTGATGTTCGCGGCGTACTTCGATGCGAACGCCGCCGCCCACGTCGATGCCTCGGAGCCCCCGGAATAACCGTTGAGGGTGACCTCGGTTTTGGCTCCCTCGAGCCCTGCGGGGGCGAAGTGCTCCACGGCCGTGATCGAGTCAAGCGTCGCATAGCCCAGCATCGGACCCACCGCCCACTCGCTGTTTAGACCTTCGTAGTCGGATGTCACGACGTCCCATCCCTGCTGCAAGAGCTGGCTCATCATCGTCTGCTCGGTCGGACCGTTCGTCCCGCCGCCGTTGTTGCCTCCCTGGAGCGTGTAGGACGGCGCGCAGTTGAGGGTGAGGCTGTCGTAGTAGGTCTGGTAGGACGCCAGCCGACGCGGCCCGGGTGCCGGCATGCTCGGCACCATCACCGTCGTCACGGCCGCGACCGGCTGACCGGTGGCGTTCGTGGTCGCATACATGAGCTGGTAGGCGGCAGCGGCCTCGGCTTGTGTTGGGCCGCTGAGCGTCACCTGGCGCTCGCGCAGAATCGTCCCGTGCGGATAGCGCGCGATGTTCGCGGGCTGCGCGTAGAACGGGTCGGAGGCCGGCGGCGTGAGCGCACTCGCCGCAGAAGGAACGACGGCCGACGCAACGACCAACGCCACCGAGACCGACAACAGTGTCCTGTTCATTTTTCCCGCCTCTCCCTGTCTTGGCACACCCGGATGCCGGTTGTTTACCCCGGATCGCTGCGCGCTAGTTCGAAGATCGACGGTTGCGACAGCGCTGCTAGTCGCTTATGGTCGACCCATATGGGTGCCACGGCCACCGCCACCGACCACCTGCTTCTTCATTTCGCGCGTAACGGCGGAGCCAGGGACGGGGACGTCGAGCTGCTCGTGCTCGAGCGAGGCGACGGCGTGTTCGTGGTCGACAGCCAGGGCCGACGCCACCTCGACGGTCTGTCGAACCTGTTCTGCGCTCAGCTCGGCTACGCCTACGGGGCCGAGATGGCCGAAGTCGCGAGTCGCCAGCTGATCGAGCTGCCGTTCGCGACCAACTGGGGTGTCGCCCATCCCGCGGCCGTCGAGCTGGCCGGCAGGTTGGCGGAGATTGCGCCTGGCTCGCTCGACCACGTCTTCTTCACCAGCGGCGGCTCGGAGTCCGTGGAGGCCGCCTGGAAGCTCGTCCGCCAGTACCACCTCGCGAACGGCGAGCCGCAGCGCACGAAGGCGATCGCGCGAGATCGCGCCTACCACGGCGTGACGCTGGGGGCGCTGGCGTTCACCGGCGTCCCCGGCTTCAAGGAGCCGTTCGGATCGCCGGCCGTCGAGACCTTCCACGTGTCGAACACAAACGAGTTCCGAAGGTCGGAGTCCGGGCCTGAGCTCACGTCGCTGCTCCTCGACGAGGTGGAGGCGGTCATCGAACGCGAGGGTGCGGACACGATCGCGATGATCATCGCCGAGCCCGTGCAGAACGCCGGCGGCTGCCTGCAACCGCCCGCCGGCTATTGGGAAGGACTGCGCGAGATCTGCGACCGCTACGGCGTGCTGCTGGTGGCCGACGAGGTGATCACGGGGTTCGGCCGGCTCGGCGAGTGGTTTGGAGTTACCCGCTTCGGAGCGGTACCCGATCTGATCACCACCGCCAAGGGACTGACCTCGGCGTACGCCCCAATGGGCGCCGTGCTGGCCTCAGACCGGGTCGCCGCCCCGCTGTACGACTCCGGCCGAACGCTGCTCCATGGGGTTACGTTCGGCGGGCACCCGCTGTCAGCGGCGATCGCGCTGAAGAATCTCGAGCTGTTCGAGCGCGAGCAGGTGCTCGACAACGTCCGCGCGCACGAGAGTCACCTGGCCGGCATGCTCGACTCGCTCCGATCGCTCCCGATCGTCGGCGACGTGCGCGGGAGTGGTTACTTCTGGGCGGTCGAGCTCGTGCCGGACGGTCCTGCGAGCCGTTTCGATGCCGAACAGCGAGAGGAGCTGCTTCGCAAGTGCCTGCCGGGCGCGTTGATCCGCGCGCAACTGATCGCCCGCGGCGATGACCGCGGCGACACGGTAATTCAGATCGCGCCGCCCTTGATCTGCGACCGACCGCTGTTGGAGGATCTGGTCGGACGACTCGGCGACGTGCTGACCATGCTCTCGGATCACATGGGGATCCCGAGGGCGTAGCTGTAACGCCGAGCGCCGAACCGACCACAGGAGGCGAGCCATGACCCAGACCACCCTGATCGCCAACGGAACGGTCGTGACGGCGGACGGCGAGTTCGACGGCGACGTACTGATCGACGGGGAGAAGATTGCCGCCGTCGGCCGGGTCATGGCTCCCGACGGCGCTGAGGTCGTCGATGCCGCCGGATGCTTCGTGCTGCCGGGCCTGATCGACAATCACACGCATCTTTCGATGCCGTTCATGGGCACGATGTCGTCCGACGACTACAACACCGGCACGCAGGCCGCAGCTGCCGGCGGGGTGACATGTCTGGTCGACTTTGCGATCCAGCAGCATCCCGACGACCTCCAGTCGACGCTTGACGAATGGCGCGGTCGCGCGGACGGTGCCGCGCATGTGGACTATGGATTTCACATGGCGATCACGAACGCTAGTGAGGCCGTGCTCGACGACATGGCGGCGATGTCCGAGGCGGGCGTCTGCTCCTTCAAGCTGTTCATGGCGTACAAGGGCGCGCTCATGGTTCGCGACGACGAGCTCGCGGCGTGCATGGAGCGCGCCCGAGACCTCGACGCGCTGACGATGGTCCACGCCGAGAACGGCGACATCGTCGACCTGTTGGTCAAGCGCGCGCTCGCGCGGGGTGACACCTCGGCGATCCACCACGCGCTGACCCGCCCCGAGTACGTCGAAGCGGAGGCTACGGGCCGCGCCGCCACGATCGCCGAGCACGTCGGCGCGCCTCTGTTCGTGGTCCACGTCACCTGCGCCGCCGCGGCCGCGGAGATCGAAGCTGCGCAGCAGCGCGGGGCGGCCGTCGCCGGCGAGACCTGCTTCCAGTATCTGACTAACAGCATCGACGATCTCCGCCGCCCCGGCGTCGAGGGTTGCCGCTACATCTGCTCGCCGCCGCTCCGTGACGCCTCGAACCACGAACCGCTGTGGGGCTACGTAAAGCGCGGAGTCCTCGAGAGCGTCTCGACGGACCATTGCCCGTTCAACGACGAGCAGAAGTCCCGCGGCCTGGATGACTTCAGCCTCGTGCCAAACGGACTCGCGCTGATCCAGCATCGCCTGACGAAGCTTTGGGACGAGGGCGTCGTGTCGGGGCGGATTACACGCTCCCAGCTGGTCGACCGGACGAGCACGACGATTGCCCGGCGCTTCGGCCTCGGCGACAAGGGCGCCGTCGCACCCGGAAAGGACGCTGACGTCGTCGTGCTCGACCCGGCGGCGCCTCGCCCGTACGGCAAGGCCGCCTCGTTCATGAACGTCAACTATGACCTCTACGAGGGCGAGACCGCGAGCGCGAGTGTCCGTCACACATTCTCCCGCGGGACACTCGTGTACGACCGGGGGGAGATCAGGACCGAGCCCGGCCATGGCCGCTTCGTCCCGCGAACGCTCGGGGCCTCCGTCCAGGTCGCCGCGTGACCGAGCTCCGGCTCGACCCCCAGGCGGTCATCGCCGACCTCGACGAGCTCGCAACCAAGAGCGGGGGGCGGTTCGCCGGTGCGAAACGGCTTGCCTGGACGCCCGAGTGGCTCGAGGCGCGGTCGTGGCTCACCGCGAAGCTCGTCGAGATTGGGCTCGAGCCGGAGCGGGACCAGGCCGGCAATCTGTGGGCGCACATCGACGGTGACGAGGAGCGCTTCATGATCGTCGGATCGCACATCGACGCGGTCCCCGACGGCGGCTGGCTCGACGGCGTGCTCGGGCTGATGACCGCGCTCGAGACGGTTCGGCAGCTGGCCCGTGGCGGTACGACGCCGCCGATCGGAGTGCGGTTCGTCGACTGGGCGGATGAGGAGGGGGCGCGCTTCAGCCGCAGCCTGCTCGGCTCCTCGGCTTGCGCCGGGACGCTCGACCCCGACGAGGTCCGCGACCTGCGAGATGCCGAGGGCGTCAAGTTGGCCGACGCGCTCGCCCAGTGCGGAGTCGACCTCGACGAAGCGCCGGCCGCAGCGGAACGGCTGACGGGAGCCGTCGCCTATCTCGAGCTCCACATCGAGCAGGGCCCGGTACTGCTCGACGGCGGTCGCCTGGCGTGTGCCGTGAGCGGCACGGTCGGGGTTGAGCGGCACCTCATGACCTTCACCGGCCAGGCGGCCCACGCGGGGTCCACGCCGATGCGGCTGCGCCAGGACTCGCTCGCCGCCGCGGCGCGCGCGGCGCTCGCAATCCGCGACAGCGCCATCAACCACGGCGGCGTCGCCACCGTGGGGCGGATGCACGCGACTCCTGGCGTCATCACCGCTGTCGCCGGGAGCACCGAGATGCAGCTCGATCAGCGCCATCTCGACTCGGGTGAGCTCGCCGCCATGTTCGCCGAGGCCCAGCAGGCTTGCCGCGACGCGGCCGAGGAGTTCAACTGCACCGTCGAACAGCGGGACGTGTTCCGCGCTGCCCCGACTCCATTCGACCCGCCACTGGTCGAGCTCGTGCGAACCAGCGTGCAGGCAGCGGGCGGCGATGCGGGCGAGCCGATCCCGAGCGGCCCGCTGCACGACGCGACCGAGATCGGCCGGGTCGTCCCGACCGCGATGATCTTCGCGCAGTCTGATCCACCGATCTCGCACGCCCCGATCGAGGATTCGCCTCAGCGCGTGCTGACTGTCGCGATCGATGCCTACGGCAGGACGGTGGGATCCGTCCTTGCGAGAGCCGGCGAAATGACGTCAAAGGGAGCCGTGTAGTCATGAACTTCGGAGTCGTCCTGCAAACCAATCCGCCGGCGGCGCGCGTGATCGAGCTCGCTCGCACGGCCGAGACCTATGGCTTCACCAACATGTGGGCGTTCGACTCCCACCTGTTGTGGGAAGAGCCCTTCGTCATCTTCAGCCGGATCCTCGACGTTACGCACAAGTTGAAAGTCGGGCCGATGGTGACTAATCCGGCGACGCGCGACTGGACCGTCACGGCGTCGATGTTCGCCACGCTCAACGAGATGTACGGGAACCGCACCGTGTGCGGCATCGGCCGAGGCGACTCCGCGGTACGGACAATCAACGGCAAGCCGGTGAACCTGGCCGACCTGCGGGGGTGCGTCGAGGTGATTCGCGCTCTCGCGAACGGCGGCACGGTGCAGTACAAGGGCAGCACCCTGCGATTTCCGTGGAATCCGGACAGCCGGTTGCCGATCTGGGTGGCTGCCTACGGACCGAAGGCGCTGAAGGTGGCGGGCGAGGTCGGGGACGGTTACATACTGCAGCTCGCCGATCCCGACATCGCGGCGTGGAGCATTCAGGCCGTTCGGGACGCCGCGGCGGCCGCCGGCCGCGACCCGGACACTCTCACCATGTGCGTCGCGGCGCCCGCTTACGTAACCGACGGCAGCGATGCGGCGCGCGCACACGCGCTCGATCAATGCCGCTGGTTCGGGGGAATGGTCGGGAACCACGTCGCGGACCTGGTGGCCCGCTACGGGAACGAGGGCGCCGCGGTGCCGACGAGCCTGACCGACTACATCGCGGGACGGCAGGGGTATGACTACAACGAGCACGGACGCGCCGGCAACCCCGACACGGAGTTCGTTCCCGACGAGATCATCGAGCGGTTCTGCATCATCGGGCCGCCCGAGACGCACATCGCACGGCTGACGGAGCTCGCGAACCTCGGGGTCGGCCACTTCGGCCTGTACCTGCAGCACGACGCCCAGGACGCCACGCTGGCGGCGTACGGGAACGACGTGATCCCTTACGTCGGCGAGCATCTGCTCGCACGCACCTGAGTCGGCTCAGTCGGCCGTCACGATCGCGCGTCGCCCGGCGAGCGTTCGACCGTCCCCTCGATCACCCCGTAAGGCTCGCTGCTGGCGTGGAAGATCTCATTCTCGTTCTCGAGACCGAAGCGCGTCAGGTCATAGAGCAGGTGGTGCTTGTTGGGCAGCGAGAAGCTGATCCGCTCGATCCCCGGCCAGGCATTGAGAACGGCCTCGCCCATATGGTGAAGCGTGAACTGAACCGATGGGCTGTAGTGATCGGAGAACGCTTCGAGGATCGTTTGGTGCACCCCGCACCAGGAGGCTTCGAAGTCGACGTCGCGCCCGCGGTATGACCACCGCGCGGTGATGATCGTCGCCAGGATCCTGTCGGATGTCTCGGGGAGCGAGGTGTAACGGTCGCGCAGGAACCCCTCCCATCCCGAGTCGGTCGTCTTGAGCACAAGCAAGTCGTCGATCCCGGCTTCGACCCGTGGCTCGCCGCCGTCGCCTGTCACGGTCGCGACGCGGTCCCCTCCGTTTCCGCGCTCGAATGCGTGCTCGTGCCCACGCCCACCGACCTTTAGCCGGACCCACGGGTGCTCAACGATGTTTACTCGCGCACTCGTGACGCCCGGCCCGGCCGTAAGGAAATGGTCGACCAACCGCAGTCCGAAAGACTCGACGTTTTCGATAACTCGCTCGTTCGCGAGCGCATACACCACGTTGCGCATGGTGTCCGTGGCGAGCAGACCGGTGTTGTCACCCTCGACATAGGCGGCATCGAAGTCGCCCTCGAGCATGACCTCGACCGTGAGATCCCGAAGGTCGTGGCCGTCAGCCCGGCGGGTCACCTTGACGAGGCGAATCTCGGACTTCCCGTATCCCGACTGACTCAGAACGATCGACATCCGTCAGCTCCCTCGATATGTGCTGTAACCAAATGGGCTGAGCAGCAACGGCACGTGGTAATGATCGTCTCCGCGCGCGACGACGAACGTCACTGACACTTCGGGGTAGAAGCCGGCCTCGCCGACCGCGCGGAAATACGCACCGGTGTCAAAGGTCAGCCGGTAGCGCCCATCGCCCGGCGCCGATGTGAGCAGGTCGCGTGCGCGCCCGTCTGCATCGGTCGTGCCCCGGGCGACCGGCTGCCAGCCCGACTCCGCGGCACATTCGAGTACCACGGGCACACCTGCGGCCGGACACCCCCGTGAGGTGTCGAGCACGTGCGTGGTGATCCCGCTCACGAGACCTCCTCGAGCAGGTCGGCCAGGCGCAGCCGCGCGATCTTCGTGATCTCACCGAGCGCGATGTCGATTTCCTCTTCGCGCGAATGCTCGAGTCGGGCGGAGCCCCAAGCGATGATCGAGTCCTTCGTGTGCTCACGCACGCACACGATGAGCGGGAACCCGAATCGCTCCCGGTAGGAGCGATTCAGGCGCCGGAGCGCTTCGAGCTCATCCGGGGTGAGGCGATCGAGCCCCGCCGAATTTTGCTCCTGCGAGGACTCACGCGTGAGCGTGCGCTCCGCTGCCTCGCGTCCGGCGAGCTCGGGATGGGCACGGATCAACTCGAGCTGACGCTCGCGCGGTGCCTCGCGCATGGCCGCCTCGAGCGCGGTCTCGAGCTCAGCGACATTGCGAAACGGCTGCTGGCGCCACGCCGTCTCCGCGATCCAGGGCGAGTGCTCGAACAGCCCGCCGAGATCGGCCAATGTGAGAGACAGGTCCGGGGATTCGAGGCCGACGATGTGCTCGGGACGGACCGGAACCCGCGTGAGGGGGCGACCGCTGGCGGCGCGGAGTGCGGCGACGACCGCGGGCGGGGTCGAGATATGAGGCGGCTCCCCCACACCCTTGAGGCCGTACGGCGCCTCTGGGTCGGCGTGCTCGAGGATCTCGATCCGCATCGGCGGCATGTCGAGGATCGTCGGCAGCAGGTAGTCGGTGAACGACGCGTTCAACACCCTCCCGTCCTTGACCTGGATCTCCTCGAACAACGCCAGGCCGAGGCCCTGAGCCGTCCCGCCCTCGATCTGCCCCTCGAGCGCCTGGGGGTTCATCGCCTTCCCGACCTCCTGGGTGGTCGCGAGCTCGACGACTCGGACCAGACCAAGCTCGACGTCGACGTCAACGACGGCCCGATGGGCGGAGAACGCGAACTGGACGTGAGCGTCACCCTGGCCGTTCTCATCTAGGGGATACGTCTCGCGATGCCGCCATTCGATCGTCTCCTCGATCGTCTCTTCGCCCAGCAGCGCTATGAGCTCGTCCGCCGTCATGGTCCGCGGATCGGCGCCGAGGCGGTCGCGAATCGCCTCGCACGCGGCCTTGACCGCGCCGCCGGTCACGTATGTCTGGCGTGAGGCCGAACTCGACCCGGCCGAGCCCACGCGCGTGTCGGCCGCCAGCACGGCGACACGCTCAACGCCCAACTCGGTGCGCGCTATCTGCGCCTGCACGGTGACGAGGCCCTGGCCGACCTCGACAGCCGCGGTATGCACCTCCACCAGCGGGCCCCCGCCGTCGATCGAGAGCCGTACGCGGGCCGTGGCGTAGTCGTCGAATCCCTCGGAGAAGCCGACGTTCTTGATACCGACCGCGTAGCCGACGCCGCGACGCACGCCCTCGCCATGAGTGGTGTTGGAGACACCACCGGGAAGCTCGCGCAGATCACGGCCGCCGTCGACCGGTGCCGGCGGGAGCGGCATCGCGCGCACGCGCTCGAGCAGCTCGGCGACCGGCGCCGGCTCGCGGACGATCTGACCAGTCAGCATGTGCGTCCCAGGCCGCATCGCGTTCGCGATCCTCAGTTCGACGGGATCGCTGCCCAGCGCCGCGGCGAGCTTGTCCATCTGGGCCTCGTGAGCGACCGCGACCTGGACGGCACCGAACCCGCGCATCGCGCCACACGGGGGGTTATTGGTGTACGTCACGTACGAGTCGATGCGCGCGTTGGGGACGTTGTAGGGGCCGGCGGCGAAGCACGCCGCGTTCGAGCAGACGGCCGTCGAGCTCGACGCGTAGGCACCGCCGTCGAGCAAGATCCGCGCGCGTACATAGACGAGGCGCCCGTCGGTGGTTGCGCCATGCTCGTAGCGCATCCGGCAGGGGTGGCGATGGACGTGGCCGAAGAAAGACTCCTCGCGGTTGTAGACCATCCTCACCGGGCGACCGGTGTGGAGGGCAAGCATGCAGGCATGGACTTGCATTGACAGGTCCTCGCGGCCGCCGAACGCCCCACCGACGCCGCTCATCGTCAGGCGTACCTTTTCGGGCGGCAGGTCCAGGCTCAGGGCAAGCTGATCGCGGTCGACGTGCAGCCACTGCGTGGCGAGGTAGAGATCGACCCCGCCCTCGCCGTCCGGAACCGCCAGGCCGGACTCGGGGCCGAGGAACGCTTGGTCCTGCATGCCGACCTCGTACTCACCGGTGACGACCACATCGGCGTCCGCGTCGGGGTCGCCGTGAACGATCCTCACGTGGCGGAGCACGTTGCCCGACAGGTGGAGCTGCGGCGCGTCCTGGTCCATCGCCCGTTCAGGGTCGGTCAGCGGTTCCAGCACGTCGAAGTCGACCTCAATCGCGCTGATCGCCCGACGGGCGGTCTCGGGGTGGTCGGCGGCGACGATCGCGATCGGCTCGCCCTGGTAGCGAACGTGCTGCCAGGCGAGCACCGGCTGGTCGGCGCGCTCCATCCCGTATAGCTTGCGACCGGGGACGTCCGCGTGAGTGAGAATCGCGCGCACGCCGGGGATCGTGAGCGCGCGTGAGACGTCGACCGACCAGATGTCCGCGCGCGGGTGCGCGCTGCGCAAGGTCGCGCCCCACAGCATCCCATCCATCCGCATGTCCGAGGAGTACTCGAACTCGCCCTTGACCTTCGGGACGCCGTCCACCCTGACCGTTGTCGTGCCGACGACGCCCGGGCGCTGGACCTCAGCGGGGCTCCGCTCCCTCGTCGGCTGCGTGGGAACGGTCGTCACACCCGAGTCTCCGCCTTGGCCGCGAGTTGCCGGCTCGCGCGCGAGATCTCGACTGCCACCTCTCCCTGGTCGACCGTGCGCAGCTCGCCGGCCTCCACGATCGAGCGCCCGCCGACGAGCAAGAGTTCGACCGCTTGCGTCGCGCCGAAGACGAGCGCGGCCACCGGATCCTCGATGCCCGCGCCGTCGAGCCCGTCGAGTCGCCAGAGCGCGACGTCGGCCAGCTTGCCGACCTCGAGCGACCCGAGCTCGTCTTCGCGCCCCAGGCAACGCGCGCCGTCGATCGTGGCGCGGACGAGCGCCTGGCGCGCGGTCATGGCCTGCGGGCCACCCGCGAGCCGAGCGAACTGCAGTGCAGCGCGCATCTCCGACGCCAGTCCGCCGTCCTCGTTCGAGGCGGCGCCATCGACTCCGAGCCCGACCGGCGCGCCGGCGCTGATGAGGTCGCCGATCGGTGCGATCCCGGCGCCCAGCCGCGCATTCGAGTTCGGACAGTGGGCGACACCCGTGCCGGTGGCGCCGAAGCGGAGGACCTCGTCGTCGTCGAGGTGCACACAGTGCGCGAGCCACACGTCCTCACCAAGCCAGCCGAGCTCGTCGAGGTAGTCGACAGGGCGCACTCCGAACCGCTCGTGGCAGAACCGTTCCTCGTCGAGCGTCTCGGCCAGATGCGTGTGGAGGCGCACGCCGCGACGGCGCGCGAGCTCGGCGGCATCGGTCATCAGCCCGCGCGTCACCGAGAACGGCGAGCACGGCGCCAGCGCGATCCGCACCATGGCGCCCGGCTCCGGATCGTGGAAGCGGTCGATCGCGCCCTCGCTCGCGGCCAGGATCGCATCTCGGTCCTCGACGACCTCGTCGGGCGGAAGTCCACCGTCCGAGCGCCCGAGATCCATCGAGCCGCGGCACGGGTGAAACCGCAGCCCCACCGAAGCGGCGGCTCCGATCTCGACCTCGAGGAGGTCGCCGGCATCACGCGGGAAGACGTAGTGGTGATCGGTCGATGTCGAGCATCCGGACCGCGCCAGCGCCGTCAGTCCGGCGCGAGCCGCCGCCCAGCAGATCTCGTCGTCGATCAGCGCCCACACCGGATAGAGCTCGACCAGCCACTCGAACAGCGTCGCCTGCTGGGCGAGACCGCGGGTGGCCCACTGGTAGAGGTGGTGATGGCAGTTGACGAGGCCGGGCGTCGCCAGGTGACCTTGGCCGTCGATCCGGCGCCGCTCGAGCCCGTCCGCCACGTCCGGGGCGCAGCCCTCGCCGATCGCGACAATCCGGTCGCCCTCGATCACGACGTGCCCATCGCGATATTCAGTCCCGACCGCGTCGACTGTCGCGATCGCGCAGCCTTCGATGACCGTGCGGGTCGTCACTTCTGCTGCGCCTCGACGATGCGCTCGCCGGCGAGCCGCACGGCGTCAAGGATCTTCTCGTATCCCGTGCACCGACACAGGTTGCCCGCCAGCGCCTCGCGGATCTCGGGGTCGCTCGGGCGCCGGTTTCGCCGGAGCAGGTCGTGGCTCGCGACGATCAGCCCGGGCGTGCAGAAGCCGCACTGCACCCCACCCGCTTCGACGAATGCCCGTTGTACCTCGTGCAGACCATCACCGTGGCCATTCGCGATCCCCTCAACGGTCACGACAGCGCGTCCCTCGGCCTGTGCGGCGAGCACGAGGCACGAGCACACGATCTCGCCATCGAGGTAGACCGAACACGATCCGCACTCACCCTGCTCGCATGCGTTCTTCGATCCGGGAAGATCGAGATGCTCGCGGAGCGCGTAGAGCAGACTCGAACCCTCCCATACGCCGTCCGCCTCCCGAGGATCGCCGTTGACCGTCAGCGTCAGCCGCATCGATACCCCTCCCACACCCAGTTGAGCGTACGCCGCCCGAGGACGCCGAGCGCGTGATGTCGATAGCGGGCTGTCCCGCGCACGTCGTCGATCGGCCGCGCGGCGCGCGCCACGAGCCCGCCGAATTGATCGAGGGCTGGCTCTGGAATCGGCGCGCGCCTGGACCACAGATCCTGCTCGTCGAGCACGCCGGCGATGAAGCGCTCGGCCTCGCTGCACCGGATCGGCGTCGGCCCCGCGGAGCCGATGCACGCGGCCATTCGCTGACGCTCGGGCCAGACGGACAGCGCCAGCGAACAGACCGCGATGACCATTGCGTTGCGGGTGCCGATCTTCGCGAACTGCTGCGGGCCGTCGGCGGGCGCGATGTGGAAGGCCGCGATCAGCTCGTCCTCCGCTAAGCAGTTCCGCTTCGGCCCGATGATGAACTCGCCCACCGGCATCCGCCGGGTCCCCGCCCTCGACGCGAGCTCGACCTCGGCATCGGACGCGAACAGCGGCGGTAGGCCGTCCCCGGCCGGGGACGAGGTACCGAGGTTGCCGCCGACGGTCCCGCGGTTACGGATCTGGGGCGACCCCACCGTGCGCGACGCGATCGCCAGCCCGGGCAGGCGGTCGCCGAGCTCAGCGATCAGCCGCGCATAGGTGACGCCGGCCCCGATCCGCAGGCGACCGTTCTCGGAGCCCCATCGGTTCAGCTCTTCGATACGCGTGAGGTCGAGGATGGCCCGCGGGCGGATGCGGTCGAAGTTGAGCTCGACCATCAGGTCGGTGCCGCCGGCGATCGGAACCGCCTCCGGATAAGCGGCTTTGAGCTCGAGCGCCTCTGCCCAGCTGTCGGTCTGGAGCACCTCCATCGCGGTAGTCTCGCTCACCGCCGCCGTCGCGGGCAAACGGCACATCGATGACCGACTCCAAGGCCTACGCAGCGGCCGTGCTCCGGCGCTGCGACGAACTCGCCGCCTTCAGCGAGGAGGAGGACCGCCTGACCCGGCGGTTCGCAACCCCCGCACTCGGCCGCGCTGGCGAGGCGGTGCGGCGGTGGATGGAGGCTGCGGGCCTGGCCGTGCGCCGCGACGCGATCGGCAACGTCATCGGTCGTCTCGGCGAGAACGCGCGCCGGACGTTGCTGATCGGGTCCCACCTCGACACGGTGCGTGATGCGGGCCGCTACGACGGCATGCTCGGCGTGCTCGTCGCCATCGGTTGTCTCGAGCGACTGCGCGATGAGGGCCTGTCGCTGCCCTACGCCGTCGAGGTGCTCGCCTTCGCCGACGAGGAGGGCGTCCGCTACGGCACCCGTTACCTGGGGAGTGGCGTCGTCGCGGGCCGTTTCGACCCCGCAGATCTAGACCGGCGCGATTCGGGTGGCGTGACGTTGGCCGACGCGGTGAGCGAATTCGGCGGCGATCCGGACGGGCTCGCCGAGGCCCACCTCGAGCCGGCCGACCTGATCGGCTACTACGAGGTCCACATCGAACAGGGCCCGGTGCTCGAGGCCGGCGGCGTTCCGCTCGGCGTCGTCACCGCGATCGCCGGACAGACCGGGGGCCGCGTCGTGTTCAACGGCGAGGCGGGGCATGCGGGCACGGTCCCGATGGCGCTGCGCCGCGACGCCCTGGGCGCGGCGGCCGAATTCGTGACCGCTGTCGAAACCGTCGCACGTGGCGAGGACGGCGTCGTGGCGACGGTGGGCGAGCTCGAAGTGCAGGACGGAGCGAGGAACGTGATCCCGGGCCGCGTTGTCCTCAGCCTTGACGTACGCCACGCCGATGACGCGGTCCGGAGGTCCGTTCTTACCCGCTTGCACGAGCGCGCCGTCTCGATCGCGGAGACCCGTGGAGTCGCGTTCGGGTGGCAGGTCGGGCCGGGAACTCCATCAGTCGGCTGTTCGGCCGAGCTCACGGAGCTCGTTGCCGAGGCGGTGGTGTCCTGTGGTCATCCCGTCCTCCGCCTGACGAGCGGCGCCGGCCACGACGCCGCAATGCTGGCGACGATCACCCCCGTCGCGATGCTGTTTGTTCGCTGCGCCGGCGGTGTCAGCCATAACCCCGCCGAGTCGGTGACGGTCGACGACGTCGCGGCGGCGATCGACGTCACGACGCGTTTCCTGGAAATCGTCGGATGAGCTTCGACCTTCTCATCCGTGGCGCGGTTGTCGTCGGCGGCGACGGACAAGCTCGAGTCGACGTCGGCGTGGCTGACGGAGTCATCGCTGCCCTGGGTCCTGAGCTCGCGGGGGCGGCGGCCGACGAGATCGACGCCGCCGGCCTACACCTCTTGCCCGGGGTGATCGACGGTCACGTGCATATGAACGAGCCCGGTCGTGCCGACTGGGAGGGTTTCGAGACGGGCACGCGGGCGCTCGCCGCCGGCGGGGCGACGGCGGCGATCGACATGCCGCTGAACGCCCATCCTCCCACCGTGACCGGCGCCGCGTTCGACGAGAAGCGCAGGTGCCTGGAGCGGAGCGCGCTCGTCGACATCGCGCTGTGGGGTGGCCTCGTTCCGGGGGGCGTCGAGGCTATGGACGAGCTTGCCGCTCGTGGGGTCGTCGGCTTCAAGGCATTCATGTGCTCGAGCGGGATCGACGACTTCCCGCGCATCGACGACCTCACCTTGTACGAGGGGATGTGGCGGGCGGCGTCTCTCGGGCTGCCCGTGGCCGTGCACGCTGAGAGCGAGGCCATCACGGCCGGACTCGCGCAGCGCGCGCGTGCCTCCGGGCGCACCGCAATGCGCGATTTCCTCGCCTCGCGCCCGGCCGTTGCCGAGCTCCAGGCGATCGCACGCGCCACCGCTCTGGCGCAGGAGACCGGCTGCTCGCTCCACATCGTTCACGTCTCGACGGGCCGCGGCGTCGCGCTCGTCGCCGATGCCCGCGCTCGCGGCGTCGACGTCAGCTGCGAGACCTGCCCGCACTACCTGGTGCTCACCGAGGAGGACGCCGAGGCACTGGGCAACGTCGCGAAATGCGCTCCGCCGTTGCGCCCACGCGCGGAGAGCGAGGCGCTATGGGGGGCGCTCGCCAGCGGGACGCTCCCGATGGTCGCTTCTGATCACTCGCCGGCGCCCTGGGCGCTCAAGCGCGGAGATGATGCGTTCGCCGCCTGGGGCGGCATCTCCGGCTGCCAGACTTTGCTTGCTCTGCTGCTGAGTGAGGGCCATCGCGTCCGGGGCCTCGAGCTCGACGTGATCGCTCGGGTCACGTCGAGCTACGTCGCCCGCAGATTCGGTCTTTCCGGTAAGGGGCGCCTCGAGCCGGGCGCCGACGCCGACCTCGTGCTCGTCGACCTCACCGCTTCGGAGGAGCTATCCGCCGAGGACCTCCAATACCGGCATCGCCACAGCCCCTTCCTCGGGCGGACCATCGGCACCCGTGTGGTGCGCACGCTCGTCCGCGGCCGGACGGTGTTCGCGAACGGCCGGATCGTCGGGCCGCCCGCGGGCCACTTGCTCATTCCCGCAATCGAAACGGAGACCGCATGACAACGCTGTCCATCACCGCCGGCCCTTACACCTTCCGGGCCCGTCTCGAAGAGGAGCGTGCGCCCAAGACCTGCGAGGCGTTCTCAAAGCTGATGCCGTTGCAGCAGAAGGTCATCCATGTGCGCTGGAGCGGTGAGTCGACCTGGATTCCCCTCGGCGACTTCGACGTTGGCGTCGGCTTCGAGAACCACACGAGTCACCCGGCGCCCGGCGAGATCCTGCTCTATCCCGGCGGGTTCAGTGAGACCGAGATCCTCCTGCCGTATGGCGGCTGCATGTTCTCGAGCATCGTCGGCCAGCTGGCTGGCAACCACTTCCTGTCGGTGTTCGAGGGCAACGAGAACCTTCGGCCGCTGGGCGAAATGACCCTCTGGCACGGAGCTCAGGACATTCTGTTCGCTCCGGAATAAGCGTCGAGTTCGGCCAGGTAGCCCGCTCGGGCGGCGTCATCCAGAAACGCCGCTTCGAAGCTGTTGCGAGCGAGCTGGACGAGCGCGCCGTCGTCGAGCTGCAAGGCCTTTGCGACTCCGGCCAGGTTCTCCCCGACGTAGCCGCCGAAGTAGGCGGGGTCATCGGAGTTGACCGTGACGCGGAGTCCGTGCTCGAGCATGTCCGCCAGCGGGTGCTGCTCGAGCGTTCCCACGACTCTCAGCTTGACGTTTGAGAACGGGCACACGGTCAGCGGAATCCGGTCTGCCTCGAGTCGCTGAACTAGGCTCCGATCCTCCAGACAGCGCACACCGTGATCGATCCTCTCCGCGCCGAGCACGTCGAGCGCCTGCCAGATGTAGTCGGGCGGCCCCTCTTCGCCCGCGTGCGCGACGGCGCGGAACCCGGCGTTGATCGCCCGCTCGAAGACCTCTCGAAACTTCCGCGGGGGATTGCCGACCTCAGCGGAATCGAGCCCGACGCCAAAGATGACGTCGCGGTGCGCGAGCGACTGCTCCAACGTCGCCATCGCGTCATCGACCGGCAGATCGCGCAGGAAGCACATGATCAGGTGCGACGTGATGCCCTGCCGCCGTGCCTCGGTCAACGCCCGGCCAATTCCCCCCACGACCGTGTCGAACTGGACGCCACGCGCGGTATGGGTCTGCGGGTCGAAGAAGACCTCGACGTGACGAACGCCCTGGGCGCGCGCACGGTTCAGGTAGGCGATGGTGAGCTCGTAGAAGTCGCGTTCGTGGATGAGCACCGAGCACGCCCGGTAGTACACGTCCAGGAACGACTGCAGGTTCCCGAACCTGTACGCACGCCTGACCGCATCCGTGTCGGCGTACGGAAGGCTGACGCCGTTGCGCCGACCGAGTTCGAACATCAGCTCGGGCTCGAGCGTTCCCTCGATATGCAGGTGCAACTCCGCCTTTGGCAACGTGAACGGATCGATCATCATGCGAGCCCTCGCGGAGCAGAAGGAGTTTTCCACACGACCCGCATGTAACTCAGACTCGCGGCGCCCAGCAGCGTCAGTGCCGGCAGCACGAGCAAGCCGGCTCGCAGGCTGGTGACTTGAGCGATCACCGCCGCGACGAGCGGCCCGCTGGTTTGTCCGAGTGCCGCGACGGTGAGCGTCTCTCCCAGCGCAATGTCGGCGGTGCGTCGGCTGGCCTGGACGTGGAGCGACGATGTCAGGGGGAAGAGCGCGCCAATACCCGCGCCGGTGAGGATGATCCCGACGACGGCGGCGGCCGCGCCGGTGGCGGTGAGCAGGAACGGCAGGCCGATGAGCACCGTTCCCAGCGCGATTGCCAGGAGCCGCTCCGGGCTTTGCGTGCGCGCCAGTCGACTGGCCACCACCCGGCCGAGGAGGTTCGACGCATACAAGCCGCTGACCATTGCCACGGCTGCGTCCC
>Ga0335079_10003727_pt1 | contig 17542 bp, 12 predicted proteins | sample Lox_Sample_33_FD_206719 | JGI IMG/M metagenome (GOLD analysis project Ga0335079, IMG submission 206719) | Soil microbial communities from Loxahatchee National Wildlife Refuge, Florida, United States - Lox_Sample_3.3 | ecosystem: Environmental > Terrestrial > Soil > Wetlands | place: USA... | reverse complement strand
GGAGCTAAGCTAAACCGAGGAAAGCTAATGAATTGCAATGAAATCCGGAGCGTCACTTCCTCAGCTTTCATTCACCCTTTATTCGCTTTTTGCTGCCATTCGCCACAACTGATACTACGTCTGTACCACGTTTTCATCGCTATGACAGCAGCAATTCCAGGTCTTCAGAGCGTAGGTCTCGAATTATGCCGTTCTCGGCGCCGATTATTGCGGCGGCAAGGTCGCGCTTAGTTTTCTGCAACTCCAGGACTTTCTCCTCAACGGTGTCGCGGGCAATCAGTCGATAGGTGAAGATGGGTCGCGTCTGTCCAATGCGATGCGCGCGGTCTACGGCCTGCGCTTCAACCGCGGGGTTCCACCAAGGATCGAGAATGAATACATACTCGGCGGCGGTGAGATTCAAGCCCAGACCACCTGCCTTCAGGCTGATGAGGAAGAGCCGGCAGTCTTTATCTTTCTGGAAGCGCTCCACTCGGGTCTGGCGATCACGGGTGGCGCCGTCTAGGTATTCATAAAATATACCGTCCTGATTCAGGCTGGCGCGGAGAATCTTCAGCAAGCTGGTGAACTGCGAGAACACCAGCGCCTTGTGTCCCTCGTCGAGGACTTCACGCAGTTGCTCGAGCAGCACGTCCAGCTTGGCGCTGGAATCACTGGAGCGTTTCGAATCCAGCAAGCCGGGATGGCAAGCAGCTTGCCGCAGGCGCAACAATGCCTCCAGGACCTGAATCTTGGATTTCGCCAAGCCGGTGGTTTCGATCCGCCTGAGCAACGAATCGCGGTAGTGCTGGCGCAACTCGTCATAGAGCTTCCGTTGCTCAGGTTCGAGCACGCAATACACTGTTTGCTCGGTTTTGGACGGCAGTTCACGCGCCACCTGCTCCTTGGTTCGGCGCAAGACAAACGGCCGCAACGCCTGACCCAGTATGCGGCGCGTTTCTTCGTCCGGATTGCGCATCGACGCGCCCGAGACCTTGAAGGCATTGGCAGCGCCAAGCATTCCAGGGTTGAGAAACTCGAATAAAGTCCACAGCTCACCGAGGTGGTTTTCCACCGGAGTGCCGCTCACCGCCAGGCGGTGTCGTCCGCGCAGAAGCCGCGCAGCCTTCGACGATTCGGTTTCCGCATTCTTGACCACCTGCGCCTCGTCGAGCACGACGTAATCAAACTCGGCGTCTTTGAAGCGCCAGGCGTCCCGGCGCAGCGTGCCGTAGGTGGTGAGCACCAGGTCGTAAGCGGCGAAGTCATTGCCATTGCGCGCCAAGCCGGTATGATCGAGCACGCGCAGCTGCGGAGTGAAGCGTGCCGCTTCCTCCTTCCAGTTGAATACGAGCGACTTCGGGACGACCACCAGGGACGGACCGAGGGGCTCGCCCGCGGCGCGCAGCTCGCGGCGGGATTCGAGCAGCGCCAGTACCTGCGCGGTCTTGCCCACACCCATGTCGTCCGCCAGACAGCCACCGAAGGAGAAACGCTGCAGGAAGTGCATCCAACCCAGGCCTTCGTTTTGATAATCGCGAAGGCGACCCACAAATCCGGCGGGCTGTGCCGCAGGTTCGATGCTGTGAAACCGTCTTAGTTCCTCGCGCACGCGTGCGAAGGTCTCATCGCAGCGAGCTTCTGGCTGCGCCGCCACTAGGGCGTCAAGCAGTCCCGCTTGGCTCTGACGGAAGCGCATATGACCTTGTTCCGGCTCACCCATTCCAGCCAGCGGGCCAATACGGCGCAGCCACTCTTCCGGCAGCACGCCATAGGTTCCATCATCGAGCCGCACCATCTTGTCCGCGCGGCGCAGGGCTTCGAGCAACTCGGGCAGGCGCGCCGTGGTGTTCCCGTACTCTACCTCACCGTGCAGCTCGAACCAATCCACACCACTCGAAACTTCGATGCGGAATGCGCCTGGGCGCCGGAATATCTTTCCTTCGGCTTCGATGTCCCAGCCTGCCTCCACAAGTGAGCGCACGATGCGAGGCAGCCTGCTCGGCGCCAACTCCCACCTCGGCGTGGAATCCGGGTAGGTGGGAGCGCGCTGCTTCAGGCCAAGCTGATCGAGAAACGAGCAGGCGGCTTTCTCCGCATTGGAATTCCGGCGTACAAAACGCCGTCCTGCGCGGTCGAAAAAACCTCGCGCCGGATCGAACGCCGCGAACATGCGGCCCTCGTAAGCAAAACACAGTTTCGCATCAAGGCGTTCATTCCGGTACGGGACGCGGGCTTTGGAAATTGTCAAATGAGGATGGACTGGCAGCTCCACCTCCTCGTATCGCAACTCCTCTGGCACCCGCAGCGGCGGCAAGTTCGGACAGCACAGCAAAGTCGCCAGGAATTCATCGCGTTCCTTTTCGGGAACCGAGATCGAGCCCTGTTTGCGAAGGGCGATGATCCATTCGATCGAGGTATCGCGGACTAGAGGTGCCACGCGGTCTCTCGTGATCACCAGACCTGCCGTGGCCAGGGCCGGAAATGTTGCTTCCCTGCGCTCTTCTCCGCGCTCGAAAAAGCCGCCGAGGGTGCATGCCGTTTCGCCAAGCCGGCGCAGCTCAAGGAGGAAGTTCCAGGGACCGCCTTCGTCCCACACCAGCGGAAGTAGGTTGTCCGCTTCGTTCAGTGGCCGCAGGAAGCAACGTCCCGTGCGCGCCACCAAGGGCATGAGCATCCTGGCTAATGCGGGCGAGAGCCGAGGGGATTCGGGGATCGGCAGATAAGTTCCCGCGTAGCCGTAGCTATACGATTGACCTCCCGGCAGAGCGGACAGAATTTCGCGATCCTCTGACAGCGGGAGTTGGGCGATCTGGCCTTGGCTCATGGAAAGAACTTTGGGTCGCGAGAAACTGCCGTTGGCGTTCCGGTTGCGCGATTGCAGTGAGAGAACCAGATCGCCGCCGTACACGTTTTTCGCGGCATCCACGACATACAGGATCTCCTGCTTGGACGGCCAAGCCGCGCGGTCTCGAGGCGGAAAGACCTCACCCAGTTGTTTACGCCAGTCCGGTGGTTTCGGCTTTGTCGCATTCCACACGATCGCAGGAGAACGCGATGAAAGGACCGGCGCCGCTCCGTCTTCCTCATAGAGTTCTTCATCGCCATCGTAGTAGTCACGGCCATCAAGACCATCTGAGCCAAGAGCATCCAAGTCCAGGATCAACTTGTCTGCCGAGGCGGCTGCGGTCAAATATTGATGTTGGTCAGCGGCAAGGGTGGTGGCCCACACATGCTTGCAGGGAACGCCCTGCTCCACAAAATGGGGGCAGTCACACCAAACCGCAAGCTTGTTGTTTCTCCAGGCAAATTGCACCTCGTAAAAACCGGAACCACGCACGCAGGCAGTAAGCTCGGATTGGGAACCTTCGTGGATCATGACGCGGCCCTTACAGTAGTAGTCGTCGCCGCGCTTACGAACATTCTTGGTGAAATTCCCTGCCAGCTTGGTGGAAAGACTCATACCCCCGCTCTATAAAACTCTCCGGATATTCTATGCAGGTTTTTCACGATTTTCCATGAGAAGAAAGCTCCTCAAGATAGGCACCGAAGGCGTCTGGCTGCCAGCTTCTCGACCAAAGCCAATTCGTTCTGACCTATCGCCTGGCTCTGCCCTTACCTTCGCTTGTCTTGCACACCTGCCGGGGATGTAATACAATTACTTCATGAAGAGTCTCACGGTACGATTGCCCGAGCCACTGGTGGCGGACATTGAGGCGGAATCGCGTGGACGGAAGATCTCAAAGTCGGATGTAGTTCGCGAACGGCTCGAGCGTGCACCCCGCCAGCGGCGCCGCACTGCCTCCCTCACTGCCATCGCCGACCTTATCGGATCGGTGGATGGCCTACCGACCGACCTAACTGCACGGAAGAAGAAATATTTGCACGCCACGGGTTATGGCCAGAAACGTCCTCGTTGACGCTGGATTTGTTGTAGCGTTGCTTAGCAGTCGCGACGCTCACCACCAATGGGCCGTGACGCAAGCCTCTGAACTGCCTCCGCCTTGGTTCACGTGCGAAGCCGTTCTGTCCGAGGCTTTCCACCTTCTCGGAGAGCTTGGCACCCCCAATCTCGGCGCACTACTTCGCCGCGGCGCTCTGCAGGTCGCCTTCGCACTTACCGAGAACGTGGAGCCAGTCCTGAAGCTGATCGAGAAGTACTCCAACGTTCCCATGGGCTTCGCCGATGCTTGCCTCGTTCGCATGACCGAAACGCTTGCCGATCCCATCATCCTCACTACCGACCAAGATTTCCGAGTTTACCGTCGCCACAGCCGTCAAGTGGTTCCCAGTGTGATACCCGAGTGATCTTGCCGCGCTTATTTCTGCCGAAACTGAACCTGGCCTTTCTGCTTTCTGAGGCAAATCTAATCTAAGGCAGCGCGGACGGCGTTCTGCACAAAGAATGCAACCTACATGGCAAAGATGGAATTCAACACAGGCATCGAAACACTGACGATCTTTCTCGTTTCCGTTGTGGCAGCTGTGCACGGGAGAGCTTTGTCCTCACTACGGTGGAAGCCCGGCGGTCCCTGCGGCGGAATGGGACCCGCAGACTTAAGGGAGTGACGCAAAAAAGAGAGTCTGATCGCTCAAATCGAACTCTCCTCCCGTCGGTGTTCCGGTGAACGATCCCGCGCAAGGCTGCCGAGCATTCGGTTCCGAACCGAAGGCTTGCCCCCATTTCAGGGGCAGCATGTCTCAAAATGCTCGGCTTTTCGCTAATTTCAGTGGCCTTGTCGCGCCACAATTTCCGTGCTCACTACTACGTTTTTACTACGTTGTAGCAACGGCCGGAGAAATGGACCATGGTGGTCTCTATAACTGCTTGACATGGAAGGATTTGGCTCCCCGGGCTAGATTCGAACTAGCAACCCTTCGGTTAACAGCCTTGAGACCAACTTAATCACAATTTGCCGGAGCCGAGACAAATCGAGGGAAATCAGCAAGTTCTGATCAAATGGGGCTAATTCAGATTCACCTTCTCTTTTCAGCTTTTGTTACCTTTTGCCGCCATTCATCACCATTCGCATGACACCTACATGACACCGCGTTGTTCCGCATAGCCCGTAATCCGTTCAGGATCGATGCCAAGCGCGGAGATCGCTTCCTACAAGCTTCCTGGTACTGATCGCATGGAGGAGGATTAGCAAGTTGCGAGGAAGCACGAGAGCCAACTTCTCTTCCATAGTCACCTTTTGTTCGCGGTTCTCGACCGTTTTTCCACGACTACCGTTACAGTAGCGTGACAGCCACTCTTTCGGGACCTGTGACATCGCCCAATCGCGGGCGACTCCTAGCGACGGTTTAGCAAATTGCCCGGTTCCACGGCCTGGTGTTCGGAATCAATGAATTACGTTCGGGCGAGAGGCCTCACATCGGGAGAGAAGGCCGTTGCTCGATCGCGATTGTGCAACTCTTGCGCGGCTCGAAAGACGAGGAGTCAGCAAAGGCGTTAAAACTGTTATCGGTTACGAAGTTCGCATCTCCGACAGGTAGAGCAATGGCAGACCCTCAGGGTAAGCTAGCGGATGGATCCCCTCGGTAAGCGATCTTCTGCCCCTTTAGATGAACGGGGAGCACTACAGAAGTCGTCTTTGATCTCTACCACGTTCCTGTTCCGGCTAGCTCAAAGCACCCTCTCTCTTGCGTATGGGATATCACAACCAATGCGACTGTAAGTCGCCAATTACGAGCCAGGCTGCGCGTGCTGCCAATGTGGCGTTGACAGCGCGTGCTGTCGTGCTAGTATTTCATCGGGCGAGGGAGTTCGCCTTATAACCGCTGTCCTTCCTGAGGGTGAGCCGGGACAGATGATGACTCCTGACAAGGGATTCTTGTCGCGGAGTCCTGTCATCCCGCGCGACGAGTCCCGAAATACAATTTAGACTAAGTGGGGTTTGCAGAGTGGACGTGCGGGCAGCCAGTTCTCCATCGCCCATGCCAAAGGGACAGTCAACTTGCCTGAGCAGCAGAGACGCACGAGGCGCCGGCCTTTTTTCAGGACTTGAATCTCGATCAAATCGTCGAGGCCGTGACAGCCGACTGGAAAGGCTACGACCTCTCGCCTTTCTATTACTCCCGTCCGAAGGATCTCGACGGCGTCGTTTATCGCCAGGAGATTATGCAGGATCTCGGGAGCACAGTGTTGATCGAAGCTATCAAGTCGTTCTCCCAGCTAATGCGCACTATGCGCGAGCGACTGGCGCAAGCGAAGAAGCTCAATTACTACAGATATGCGATGGAACGATGCTTCTTGGGTGGGGTCGAAATCTATTGCGAAGCGGTCGAGGGTCTCGCGCGGAAGCTGTGTGCTCTCGATCTGAAATCGCGAGGCCTGCGCGCGTTCCGCGGGTATCTGACGGAGTATGTCGCATCAATTTCCGTCCAAAATCTCGCGATGGAGGCAAGCAAACTGAAATCGGATTTGTCCGTTATTCGGTACTGCCTCCTGATTAGGGATGGCAGCGTCACGGTTCGCGACAGTGATGGGGATAGGGACTACAGCGCTGCGGTCGAGGAAACATTCGAGAAGTTCAGGAGCGGGGGGACGAGCCACTATTGGCTCGAGATGCGGAAATGGGATGGGATGAACCACATCGAAGCGCAGATCCAGGATCGCCTGGCGCTGCTTTATCCCATCACGTTCGCCGCCCTCGATCACTTCTGCGCCGTACACGCGGAGTTTTTGGAGGAGACAATCTCGCGGTTCGATCGCGAGATTCAATTCTACGTTGCCTATCTAGCTTACGTCGAAAAGTTCCGGCGTAAAGGGCTTAGCTTCTGCCAGCCGGAAGTTTCGCAATTCTCTAAAGAGATTCGAGGCGGCAAGGTTTTCGACCTTGCGCTGGCGGGCAAGCTTCTGGATGGGAAGGGAGAGGTCGTCACCAATGATTTCTTTCTGAGCGGCCGGGAACGCGTGTTCGTCGTCTCCGGGCCGAATCAAGGCGGCAAGACGACCTTTGCTCGCACCATCGGCCAGCTGCACTATCTGGCCGCCCTGGGCTGTCCGGTGCCCGGCGAGGAAGCTCGCCTCTTTCTCTTTGACCGGCTCTTCACGCACTTCGAACGGGTAGAGGACATCCGTAATCTTCGGGGAAAACTTCAGGACGACCTGGTTCGTATTCACAAGATTCTGAATGAAGCGACACCCAACAGCCTCATCGTGATGAACGAGATTTTCGCGTCGACCACGCTGAAGGATGCTAGCTACCTGGGTCGCAAAATAATGGCGAGAATCTCGGCGCTGGACGTGCTCGGCGTATGCGTCACCTTCCTTGATGAACTGGCGTCTCTCGACGAAAAAATGGTCAGCGTCGTCAGCACGGTCGACCCGGCGAACCCGGCGGTGCACACGTACAAACTAGAGCGAAGGCCAGCGGACGGACTTGCGTACGCGCTGGCGATTGCCCGAAAGTACCGCGTGACATACGACTGCCTGAAGGAGCGTATCCGGACATGAAGACCTTCCTGCTGTTCCGCGACCGGGATTTCGATGCGCATTTCCTGCAGCAGGACCGTTTCCGCCGCGAGCCAGAAATCAAGTGGCATCAGCAGCTGCGGCCTCACGAGAGAGCAATCGTCCAGGATCTGGAGCTGGATACGTTGCTGCACGCCATGGCGGGCGACGATGAGTTCCTGCTGGACGTGGCGCGGAAGGCGCTTCTCTCCGGATTTCAAAACGATGTGGACACGGTCTTGTACCGTCAGCAGGCTTTGCAGGATTGCCTCAAGAATCCCGAGGCGGCTTGGGCTTTCTACAACCTGACGACCCAGACGATAGAGATTTCGCGGAAGCATTCCTGGGGTATGTCCACGCACTATCCTGGCTCTTTGCTCTACAACTCTCTCGATCTGCTCGAGTCGTTGTCGGTCATGCTCCGGAAACTAAGGGACCTCGCGGCGGCGCAGGCCGGGCGATTTGCGTCCGAAGCCTTCACCAAGCTTTTCGGCACGCTCGCGAAGGAACTGGACGACGATTACCTAGTTACCATCCAGACCTACCTGGTGGATTTGAAGTTCCGGAGGGGCATCCTACTTAGCGCGGAACTCGGAGAGTGGAATGAGAGCACTAACTATGTCCTGCGCCTGGTCCGCGGGAAGGACCCAAACTGGTTCCAACGGCTCCTTGGAAAAAAGCTCCCCGGTTACACCTTTCGACTTCACGAGCGTGACGAAGCCGGAGCTCGCATTCTTGGGAATATTCGCGACCGGGCGATCAGCCGCGTTGCGATTGCGCTTGCCCACTCCGCGGATCATGTCCTGAGCTTCTTCAAAATGCTGCGCACGGAACTAGCCTTCTATGTCGGTTGCCTGAATCTGCATGCGCGCCTGACAGCTAAGAAAGAGCCGGTCTGTTTTCCGACGCCGCTACCCGCGGACGAACGCAAGCACCGCTTCCACGGGCTGTATGACGTGTCTCTTTCGCTCCATCTGGAAAACCGAGTCGTGGGCAATGCGGCCGACGCCAACGGCAAGAGCCTCGTGATCGTCACGGGCGCCAACCAGGGCGGGAAATCGAGTTTCTTGCGCAGCATCGGCCTAGCACAGGTGATGATGCAATGCGGTATGTTCGTAGGGGCCGAGGTCTTCGAAGCCGAACTCTGCCCTGCCTTGTTTACGCACTACAAACGGGAAGAGGACGCGACGATGATGAGCGGGAAGTTCGATGAGGAGATCGCCAGAATGAGCGAGATCGTCGACCGCCTTACTCCGAACGCGATGCTGCTCTTCAACGAATCCTTAGCCGCGACAAACGAGCGGGAGGGATCGGAGATCGCGAAACAGGTGGTCTGCGCTCTGCTGGAGAAGGGCATCAAGATCTTCTACGTGACGCATCTTTACGAATTCGCACGCGGCATGTTCGACCAAAAGACGGAGAGCGCCATTTTCTTGCGCGCCGAAAGAAAGGCTGATGGGACGCGAACCTTCAGGCTGCTCGAAGGCGAGCCGTTAGAGACAAGTTATGGCGAAGACTTATATCGCCAGATATTTGGCTTGAACGAGGGATTCCCGATGAGCCAATCTGACGGCGCGCGCGCGGGCAGTAGGGGCTAGGCCGTTCTGCTCACGCTTACTCGGGATTCGGGCGGATCGGACGACCCACATATGGCACGTCGACGGAAATGAGGACGGAAAGTCCACGGCAGCGGAGAGTGAGGGCCACGGTGCGGAATGGGCTGAAAAAGCGAAACGAGAAACGAAGAGGGGCCGCTGAGAAGCAACGACGGCGCGGCGATACTCCGAAGATCGTGATCCTCTCCGACATTCACGGGAACTACGAAGCGCTAAAAGCACTGCCGGAAGACTACGACGAACTGTGGGTGCTGGGGGACTTAGTGAATTACGGTCCAGAGCCGGCGCAAGTCGTCGAGTTCGTCCGGCAAGAGGCTTCCCTCGTGGTGCGCGGAAATCACGATGATGCCGTGGCGTTCGGGCGCGACCCGCGTTGCTCGCGGGCGTTTCGCCAAGCAGCCGAGGAAACCCGTCGATACACAGCGTCCGTGCTCAGCGACAAACAGAAGGGGTATCTTGCGGATCTCCCGTACTACCGTTGGGTCCAGCGAGGGGGCTGGACCTTCTATCTCTGCCACGCCATGCCGTCCGATCCGTTGTACGCGTACTGCGGCGAAGACGCCGGGAGGTGGAGGCAAGAACTGGCAGTGGCAGGAACCGATTTTCTGTTTGTCGGACACACGCACATCCCGTTTGCTCTTCGTGACCGAGGACAGGTGGTTGTGAATCCCGGAAGCGTTGGCCAACCGAAGGGTGGCCGTTCGTCGGCGTGTTACGCTGCGTGGGAAAACGGCTCCGTTTCTCTTCGGTCATATCCATACCCTATCGAGAGAGCGGCGCAGCATATACGCGCGATGCCAGTGTCCCCGGCAGTGCAAGAGTTTTTGATCAACGTTTTGCAAACCGGAACTGTTCCGAAATCCAATACAGAGAGGGTCCATGTCAAAAATCAAGGAGCTTGATGCCATTGAAATTCTCGATTCGCGCGGAAATCCGACGATCGAGGTGAAGGCGCGCCTGGAAAGCGGCACTGTGGGCGAGGCGAAGATTCCGTCGGGCGCATCTACAGGAAAGCGCGAAGCGGTCGAACTGCGGGACGGCGATCCGAAACGCTATGGCGGGAAGGGGGTCCTGAAGGCCATTGCCAACGTCCGCGAAGTGATTGCACCGGCCGTTCGACAACGCGATTTCGCAGACCAGAAAGCACTGGACACAATGTTGATCGAACTCGACGGCACGCCCAACAAGGCGGAACTCGGGGCAAACGCCATTCTGGGAGTGTCTCTCGCGTTCTCGCGAGCAAGAGCGACGGAGAAAGGAATACCGTTTTACCAGCACTTAGAGGAACACGAACGCTACGTTCTGCCACTACCGCAGATGAACGTCCTGAATGGAGGAAAGCACGCGGACAACAACGTCGACTTTCAGGAATTCATGGTGGCACCGGTTGGCGCGCCTTCGTTCTCGGAAGCGTTGCGGGCAAGTGTGGAGACGTTTCACGCGCTGAAAGGACTCCTGCACAAATCTGGTTACTCGACATCGGTTGGGGATGAAGGCGGCTTCGCACCCAAGTTGCGATCGAACGAAGAAGCAATGGAACTTCTTCTAAGCGCGATCCAGAAGGCGGGCTACAAGGCAGGATCGGAAATCGCGATTCACCTCGATCCGGCCGCAAGCGAGTTTTACGAAAATGGTGTCTACGTGTTTCACAAGTCGAGCGGCGAGCGGAAGAGTTCAGACGAGATGATCGCGCTATGGGCCGAATGGATCAAGAAGTATCCAGCCATTTTATCGCTCGAAGATGGTCTGGCGGAAGACGACTGGTCAGGTTGGCAAAAACTCACCGCGCAACTTGGGAACAAGATTCAATTGGTGGGAGACGATATCTTCGTCACCAATACGAGCATATTCAGCGAGGGAATCAAGCAAAAGATCGCCAACTCGATTCTCATCAAGCTCAATCAGATCGGGACGCTCACCGAGACGCTGGCCTGCATTGGCCTAGCGAACCAGCATGGCTACACGTCGGTGGTCTCACATCGATCGGGCGAAACAGATGACACCACGATTGCGGACCTGACCGTAGCCACGCGAGTCGGGCAAATCAAGACAGGTTCGGTTTGCCGGGGAGAGCGCGTGTCGAAATACAACCGGCTGGTGGAGATTGAACGAGAGCTTGGAGCGCGCGCCATATACGCAGGCCGGTCGGCGTACCAACGTCCTGCCGCACGTGCCCAGGTGTCCTGAGGGTGTCGAGAGCATGAAGAACGCTGGTATCCCTGTTCGCGGCAGAGACTTCACGGACGAGGAAATTCGCTCCTTCGTCGGTGACCTCGAATCACTCCAGAGCGGGGACTTAACCGTCTCTTTGCTCGTCGGCTGCGGCCCACGCGCGGTCGCACCACTGCGGGAGTTTCTGCTGCGCGGCAATCCGCGCGGAATCTTTCAGCCTCGGCAGCGTGCAGTCGAAGCTCTGGCCGAACTCGGCGCGTGGGACATTCTGATGGAATTCCTTTCTCAGCAGCGCGTCATCCAGGACGCCGTCGTGCGCTTTGGCGAGGAGGCGGTGGAAAGTAGCGCAGCGCGGGAACTAGGCCGCTGGCATACGGAGGAGGTCTTTCAGTTTCTAATGAAGTTCGGTGGATGCCGCAGGCTCATCGGGGTGATTGAAGCGCTCGGCACGTTTGAGCGGCCCGAGGCTGCGCGTCTTTTTGTTGGGGCGCTCGAGGATGACGTCTGCCGGACCGCGGCCGAAGCGTCTCTTCGCAGAATCGCCGCACGTGTGAAGCCGGTGCTTTTCGAATCGGCGCAGGCAGTTGTTGAAGAGGAGCGACCAGCAGCACTTTACCGAAGGCGGCGGGTCTTGCGCATTCTCGCGGACCTCAAACTCAGCTCGGAAGAATGGGAAACATTGCGCCCGCTGCTCAAAGATAGGGACACGGAGATCGCCGTGGATGCCGCACAGGTCGCGATGGAGGCCGCGCCTCACGCGGAAAAGTGCGAAGCATCGGAGTTGTTGATTCGGTCCCTTGAGCATGCACCCTGGTTCCAACAAATTCAGATTCACGAATGCCTGGACCGACACTATGCACTGGTCCGAGATTTGATCGCCAAGGAGATTGAAAAGCGTCAGCGGAAACCGCACCGGGAACAGGGGAACGATCACGTGCTTAGGATTTTGCTGGCTGTGAGGCTAGCGCGCGAAACTTTGGGAAAGGCAGAGGCGAGCCCAGATGTCGGATCGCGGCGGTAGAGGGCAGGACGCCGGGCGGGAGCGAAGCGTTTCCCCGGAGGGCGCGCTCCGTTCTTACGATCGGCGGAAGCATGAACTGGCTCAGATCGTCCGGGAAGGTCTGGCGGCAGCCCGTGAGGCAAAGAACGATCAGCTCGAACGCGCCTTGCAAGAAGTGTCTGCCAAGTTGGCGGGAGACCACTTCAACCTCGTGGTTGTGGGGCAATTCAGCCGGGGCAAGAGCACGCTGATGAACGCAATCCTTGGAAAATCTTACTTGCCGTCAGGGATCGTTCCAGTAACCTCGGTGATTACCGCAGTCAGTTATGGAAGCCGAGAACGCGTTGTGTTGCGTCAAGGCAACAGCATTCTTACGCTGGAGATTCCTATCCGCGAGCTCGTAAACTACGTCACCGAGCAGGCGAATCCGGGGAACCGCCGCGGCATTACAATCGCGGAAGTGCAAGCTCCCGTGGAAATCCTGCGACGCGGCTTTTTCTTTGTGGACACGCCGGGCCTTGGCTCGGTGGTGAGCGAGAACACCGCCACAACGCTGAATTTTCTTCCCGAGGCCGATGCCATCGTGTTTGTAACAAGTTGCGACGCGCCACTGACACAGGCGGAACTCATCTATCTGAGAGAATGCCGCGCGCAAGTCCGAAGTCTGTTTGTGGTCGTGAACAAGATCGACTTGGCAGGGGCAGCGGAGCAGGAAGAAATTCTCGCTTTCGTCGAAGCGAAGGTCCGCGAGGAGCTGAACTCTCCATCTCAGCATGTCTTCGCCGTATCCGCGCGGAATGCGCTTGAAGCAAAGCTTAGCGCTGACGGTGAGCGCCTCGCGCAGAGCGGCCTGCCGAATCTCGAAGACGAACTGATTCAGTATCTGACGCTGCGGAAGCAAGACGACCTTCTTCTTGGGGCGTGCGACCGGATCGAGAGTCTCCTTCGCGGCAGCCTCTTGAGCGGTGTGGAACGATTGCTGGAGCGTCTGGCGGAAATGCAGAGTGCTATTGTTCAGGAATCTGATCTAAGCGCAGAGGCCGCAGAGGCACGAGGCCGGGCGCATCGCAAGCAAGCGCCAGGAGCTGTCCCGCTCCTCCGATGGAGCTGCGCGATCTGCGATGAGATCATCCACGCCGTTTTCGAGTTCCTGAGAATCTATCAGTATGACCTGAGCATATCCGAAGAGACGCAATTGGCGCATGCACGGGCGGGCGGCTTCTGTCCATTTCACACCTGGCAGTATGCGCAACTTGCATCTCCACAGGGTGTGAGCAGCGCCTATCCACACGTTCTTTTCCGATTTAGCCGCGAACTGCGCGATCTTGCCGAATTTGGAACGGAAGGCCATCCGTCGTGTGACGTTGTGGATCCACCCATACCACCACGCGGGACATGCCAGGCCTGCAGGATCGCCTCAGAGGCGGAGGAGCGTGCACTAGTGAATTTCGCCGCCTCGCCTTCTGCGGGGATTGCTACGAAGAGCTTGGCCTCAAGGAATTTTTGCTTGAAGCATCTCCATGATTTGCTGCTTGATTTGCGTCATACCGAGGTGGGACGCTTTCTTTTGCTGAGGCAGAGCCAGAACCTCGCTCGTGTCGGCGAGAATTTGCAGCGCTACGCACTTCGGTTTGACGGCCGAAGGCAAGACCTGACCACCGACGAGGAGCTGCAAGCGCCGTACCAGAGCTTGGCCATGCTCGTGGGGCATCCGAAAGCCCAGCATTTCTCCGTTCGAGGGAATTGGCATTATCGGGAGCCATAACAAAGAGAACGGCTTGACTCCGACCTCGCCTCTCTTGTAGGTTCTAATTGTGGGTGTTGGAGTTCACCCTTAACCGCCCCTCTTGGGCAGATGACTCCTACCAGGATGTTCTTGCTTGGTGGGGGATCTGTCTCTTCTGAAGTTCCCCGCCAATGCTTAATCCTGGAAGTTGATCACGAACTGAGTGACTGGCGAGCATCTGCCGACAAAACGTCACTCGGACTGTGAGGGCGGCATGACTTCCGGAGATTATGACTCTCCTCCCGGCCTGAACGAAAATCAGGCTCGGCGTCTTAGTGTCACCTGCAAGTACATCGATAAGGTAATCGGCGAGATTGAGGAGGTCCTCAACTCGGCCGCGTCCAAGGCAGCCTTTCCCCAGTACATTCGAGACATCACTCCGATTCAGCAGAGGACGATTGAAGACTATCTTGCGCGGATTCGTGCCCAGCTCGCACGAGTTCTCGACGGACAGGGGATTCCCCGTCCTGATGCGTGGTGCCCAACCAGCCGAGCAATCTCCACTTCGTTGACGGTCATCGATATTGCAGTAGAAGAACTCCGACCCCCGTACATGCGCGGGTACGGCGAACTGCCGCCAGCACTGGCTACGGAGCTCGAGGGAATCAGCGGCGAACTGCGCGGCTTGGTGGAACGCTTGAATCGCTATCTGCTGCAAGATGCAGGACAGGACCTGCGGCAACGACTCGCCCGGCTGGAGCAAACCACGGGTGAGCTGGAACTCCTCGCAAAGATCGAACGTGTGGTGACGGAACGCGGGCTTGTGGAATTCCGAAACACGATAGCCGGAATCATGGACAGGCTAGAAGACCAGAGCCTGGAAATTGCCATATTCGGGCGCGTGAGCGCGGGGAAGTCTTCGCTCCTGAACGCAATGATGGGCGAAGATATTTTGCCGGTCGGTGTAACACCGATTACGGCTGTGCCGACGCGCATCCGCTATGGCGAGGTTCCTTTGCTCAGGGTGTGGTATGCGGAGAGGCCCGCACAGGCGCTCGATATTAGCCGCTTGATGGAAGTGGCAAGCGAAAAGGGAAATCCCCACAACGAAAAAAGGGTCACGCGGATTCTCGTGAATCTGCCGTCTCTACGTCTCCGTGACAGTGTGACATTCGTGGATACACCGGGTCTCGGATCTCTGGCCACAACCGGCGCTGCCGAAACCTTGGCCTATTTGCCCAAATGCGACTTGGGCGTCGTGCTTATCGACGCGGGCTCCACGCTCACAGACGATGACTTGCAAACGATTCAAACTATTCAAGAAGCGGCTATTCCTGTCCAAATCCTACTTAGCAAAGCGGACCTGCTTTCTCCGCAGGAAGTGCAGGACATGGTCGCATATGTCAATGAGAATGTGGCCAAGGAATGCCACATCCACGTTCCCGTATACCCCGTTAGCGCGTTGTCGAGCCACCGGAGTTTTCTCGACCGCTGGTTTGAAAGCGAAATCCTTCCACTCTACGGCCGCAGCCGGGAACTTAAGTCGCTGTCCGTGAAACGCAAGGTGGGGGCGCTGCGGGACGCCGTTGCGGCGGCGCTCTCGATGCGAGTCCGCAGGAGCCGCGGCCTTGCTGGGACTGCTCCGGAGAACAGTCGTGATGTCGAGGCACGTCTGAGGCAGGCCACTGGCCGGATCACTGAGACGAGAATCGAGTTGGAACGGGACATTGATGCGTTTTCGAGAGACACGGACTGGCTATTGGAACATGCCGCCGGCCATCTTGCCGAGGAGTGGGGGCGAAGCGCGGGCGCCTCGGCAGCTCTGGATTTGGTGGTTTTCGAGAGCATCGTTCGAGACGTTCACCAGCAAGCGAAAGTATATCGACAACACCTAGAGAGCCTTGCTCACGATCTCCATTCCGAGTTGAACAATGCGGAAAAGGCATTGAGCCTTTCGCACGGACTCTCCGAAGAGGAGTTCACCTCAGCCATTCGCGCGATGCCCGTTTTCGATTTTGCCGCGCGGCATCTGCGGCTAGCTCCGCCGCTTTGGAGCCGACTTTTTGGAAAGATGGGCCTGCGCGCGGCCGCACGACGAACACTGCGTTCACAGCTCGAGGAATCTTTGGCGAACGTGCTATCAGTCTATGGCGGTGTCTTTAAGGATTGGAGTTGCGGGGTTTTGAGGCAGATTGAGACGCGATTCGCGAATTACGCGGACAGCTATAGGGCTCAGGCGGAACGAGCACAAGCTGGCTCAAGTTTGGGGAGGGAGGAAGAGCTTGCGTTGTTAAAAGACTTGCGGGACTTGGGGGCACCGGAGTCCGAAACCGAGGCTGGTCTCCGCGTTGCCTCTGCGAACTGAATAAAGGCTTGGTTGCAGGACCGTGGTAACAGTTAACAACAAGGCGAGCGAGAGGTGCGATGAGCAAGTATCTCATGGTCGGAATCGGGGGATTTCTAGGAGCGATCGCGCGCTTTTGGCTTGGTGGGTATGTCAGCGCGAAGATGGGAACACGCTTTCCGTACGGGACGTTCATAATCAACTGCACGGGCTCTTTCTTTATCGGGTTCGTCATCACGATGCTGACGGAGAGAACGCACTGGAGTCCGAACTGGCGCTATCTGATCCCCATCGGATTCATTGGTGCCTACACGACCTTCTCGACCTTTGAGTACGAGACATTTCGCGTTATTCAGGACGGGGAAATGCTAGTTGCATTCTTGAACATCGTGCTCAGCGTGATTGTAGGTTTCTTGGCTGTTTGGTTGGGCGTGATCGCCGGGAGGTTGAGCGCATGAGTGCAACGAAAGCGGTACGCGGACACGCCGTGTCGGAGGCGGTCGCGCGAGGTACATGTCCCCTTTGCACGGTGCTGCGCCACCGGCAGACGCAGTTGATTGAAGACAAAGGGATACCGAATGCAGCGCATCTGTGCAATCACCACGCCTGGTCTCTGGCGCGTTCAGCGCCTGCCGCGGCAGCAAGTGCCGTGTTTCTGCGCTCCCTCTACGCCCGGCAGCATGATGAAATGCACGGAGAGGCTCAAAAATGTGACTTTTGTGAGGCGTTGAGGCAAGAGGAAGCAGAAAAGCTGAAGGAGCTGGTTGAAAAACTGAAGACGCCGGCCTTTCTGGAATGGATGCGCTTGAACGGGACTTTGTGCCTGCGTCATGCCAGCAAAGCTGCCGAGTGGCTCCCGACTGAGGCGCGAACCGCGATCGCGGAACTTCTGTCGCGCACCGTAACGGAATTGGAACAGGATCTGGCGGAATACTGCAAGGTTGCTCGGCGGGGAGAACATGCAGGAGGGGGAGTGCTTGGGCGAGCAGCGGAGTTTCTGGTATCTCAGAGGGGCATTCCTGGGGAGGAGACGCCTTGTTAAAAGTTGGACCTGCTAAGAAAGTTGTGATCTATGTAGGTGAAGATCATCAGTATCACGGTAATTCACTGTATTCGGCGATTCTGGACTACCTGTTCTATCACCGAGTTTCCGGCGCCAACGTGATCCGCGGCATGGCCGGGTTCGGTGCCGACCATCATTTACATACCACGCGCATTCTGCGTCTGACCGAGAACCTTCCGATCA
>Ga0335079_10003726_pt1 | contig 17542 bp, 18 predicted proteins | sample Lox_Sample_33_FD_206719 | JGI IMG/M metagenome (GOLD analysis project Ga0335079, IMG submission 206719) | Soil microbial communities from Loxahatchee National Wildlife Refuge, Florida, United States - Lox_Sample_3.3 | ecosystem: Environmental > Terrestrial > Soil > Wetlands | place: USA... | reverse complement strand
TTCGAGAAACGCCACGGCGACCGCTTCGTGGTGCTCACCAAGCCGGGATTGAGCTACGAGCATGTCGCGGTCGACCTCGACAATCCGTTTCTCGCCGATCTCCGCGTGCGCCAGGCCTTGCTCTACGGGCTCGATCGCGCCGGGATCAGCAGCGCACTCTATGGCGGCAAGGTGCCGGTCGCCGACACGATCGTGCATCCGCTCGACTGGGTCTGGAGCGAGGACGTGCGTCACTATCCCTATGATCCCCGGCGAGCCAATGCGCTTCTGGACGAGGCGGGGTGGAGTGTGGGCGCCGACGGCATACGCCGCAACGCCAAGGGCGAGCGTCTCGAATTCGATCTGGCGACGACCTCCGGCAATCGCTCGCGCGAACTTTTGGAGCAAGTGATGCAGAGCCAGTGGCGGCAAATCGGGGTCGTGGTCCACCTGCGCAACCAACCGGCGCGCGTGCTGTTCGGCGAGACCGTGCGCAAGCGCAATTTCGACCTCGCGCTCTTCGCCTGGTTCAGCGCGCCCGAGAACGTGCCGCGCAGCATCCTCAATTCCGGCGAGATTCCGACGGCCGCGAACGGCTATTCCGGTCAGAATTCCGATGGGTATCGCAACCCCGAGATGGATCGGCTGATGGACGAGATCGAGATCACCCTCGATCGCCCGCGCCGGGCCGAATTATGGCATCAGCTACAGCAGCTTTATGCGGACACGCTTCCCGAACTCCCGCTGTTCTTTCGCGCCGACAGCTACATCCTCCCGAAATGGCTTGTGGGCGTGAACCCCACCGGTCATCTCTACACCTCGGCGCTCTGGATCGAGGATTGGCGCGATGCGAACGACCTCGCGAACTAGGGCCTCCCCCGACCTAGCCTCTCTCGGCGGCGGAGAGGGATCCCGCCGCCCATGACCGCCTATATCCTGCGCCGGCTTGCGGAATCGCTGGTGGTGCTGGCAGTGATGTCGTTCGTGATCTACGGCCTCATCGGCCTCATGCCCGGCGATCCCATCGATCTCATGCTGAGCGCCGACCCGCACCTGACGACAGCCGACGTGGCACGCCTTAAGTCGCTGATGGGTGTCGACCAACCGCTGCTCAAGCGCTATGGGGTCTGGGCTGCGGCGGCGCTCACCGGAGATTTCGGCTATTCGCGGCTTTACGTAACACCGGCACTCACCGTGTTGCTGCCGCCGCTCGGGCGCAGCGCGCTGCTGATGGGCGTGAGCTTCATCGCCACCATCCTGCTGGCGCTGCCCCTCGGTATCATCGCCGCGCTCAAACCGCATTCGTCGCGGGACCACGCAATCAACCTTGCCGCCTTCGCCAGCGTCTCGATGCCGAGCTTCTGGATCGGCTTGATGCTGATCCTGGTGTTTGCCGCACGCCTCGGGTGGCTTCCCGCGGGCGGGATCGCCGATGTGGGCGGCGGCGGGGTTGGCGATCTCGCGCGCCACCTGCTGCTGCCGGCCGCCACCTTAACCTTGGTCGGTTTTGGGAGCTTCACCCGCTATATGCGCGCGGGCCTGATCGAGGCCATGAGCCAGGACTACATCCGCACCGCGCGCGCCAAGGGAGCGAGCGAGCGACGCATCCTCGTCGGCCATGCGCTGCGCAACGCGCTGAGCGCGGTCGTGACTTTGATCGCGCTCTCCTTCGGGGCACTGTTCTCAGGCGCGCTCGTCACCGAGACGCTGTTCGCCTATCCCGGCATGGGCAAGCTCATCTATGACGCGATCCTCGGCAATGACTTCAACCTGGCGCTGGCGGCACTGCTGCTCGCGACGGTGATGACCCTGCTCGCCAATCTCGCGGCCGATCTCGCTTACGCCGCGATCGACCCGCGGATCACCTATCGATGATGCGGCAGAACTCCAGAACGCGCGCGGCCTGGCATCGCTTTTGCTGCAACCGTGCGGCGCTCGCGAGCTGCGCCTTGCTGCTGGTGCTCGCCGGCCTCTCCATTCTGGAGCCCGCGCTTGCCCGGCTGATGGGCCAGGACCCCACGCTCGTCCAATTGCATCAGCGTCTCGTTGGCCCATCATTCGCACATCCGCTAGGCACGGATGAACTCGGCCGCGACTTGCTGCTGCGGTTGCTGGAGGGTGGGCGCGTTTCGCTCAGCGTCGGCATCTTCGGAGCGATCGCCGCAAGTGTGGTCGGATCCGCGATCGGCCTTGCAGCCGGCTATCGCGGCGGCGCGCTCGACAGCTTCCTTATGCGCATGACGGACGGCGTGATCGCGCTGCCGCTGCTGCCGCTATTGATCGTGCTCGCCGCTATCGACCTGCAGAAGCTTGGCGTTCCCGCGGAACTCGCGCGCTCGGAAACCGCGAGCCTCTATCGCATCGTTGTGCTGGTGGCGTTGGTGGGATGGACCACGGTGGCGCGGCTGGTGCGGGGCGCCACGCTCTCACTCAAGGCGCGCGATTTCGTGCGCGCCGCCGTGGCACTGGGCGCCTCGCCGCTGCGCGTCATGATCGTACACATCCTGCCGAATCTCGCTTCGGTGATCATCGTCTCGACCGCGCTCTCGGTCGGCGGCGTGATCCTGCTCGAATCGGTGCTGAGCTATCTCGGCCTCGGGATTGCTCCGCCGCTTGCGAGCTGGGGCGAGATGCTTTCGGGCGCGCAGGAGACCATCACCATAGCGCCGGCGCTCGCGATCTATCCGGGCGTCCTCATCTTCCTGGTCGTGGTGGCCTGCAATCTCGGCGCCGACGGCCTGCAAGAGGCCCTGGATCCGCGCGGACGGACGGTTTGAAAGTTACCCGCTCCCCAATTCAGAACGTCAATCGCCCCTCTTGCACTTGTCCGGTGTTCTAGGCAATCTCCCTTTGCTAGCTATTGGAGGGGGGAACACCTATGAAAGCGATACTAATGGCAGTCGTGATCGCTGTCGCAGCGATGTTGGGCGGCTGCTCGACTATAATTTCGGGCACTTCTCAGAAGATCACCGTTAACACCGACCCGACCGGCGCCGACTGTGCGCTCTCACGCGACGGGCTCGTAATTGGGCGCGTCAATCCGACGCCGGGCCAGACTGAGGTCAGCACCAACCGCTCCGCTATCACCGTGACCTGTAAGAAGGAAGGTTATCAGGATGGAAGCAACGTAGATGCCGCCGGTTTCGATCCCGCGGTTCTCGGCAACATACTGATCGGAGGCGTCGTCGGAATTGTTGTCGATGCAGCATCGGGCGGAGCATCGAAATACGACAGCGTCGTCAACATTACGCTGCAGCCGCTTCCACCCGGGAGCCCCCCGACAGCATCAGGATCGTCATCGACACTATCCTCCTCGACCAACGCCGCTGAGGAACAAGTGCCGGAGGCATCGCTTGCTGGGCAGCGACTGCGCTCCCTGAAACAGCTTTATGATCAAGGTGCCATCACGCGCGAGGAATATGAGCGGCGTCGCAAAGCCATCATCAGCGGGCTTTGACGCTCCGCAAGGCGCCGACGGACTTTGAAATCGTCCGCCTACCCCAACACCCGCTCCACCAGCCGCGACCAATAGCTGGCACCCAGCGGCAGGATTTCGTCGTTGAAGTCGTAGTGCGGGTTATGGAGGCTCGAGCTCGCGTCGCCATTACCGATGAGGATGTAGCAGCCAGGCTTCGCCTGCAGCATGAAAGCAAAATCCTCGGAGCCCATGCTGGGGGTGAAGTCGCGCACGAGGTTCTGCCCTCCGACGATCTCGGCTGCCGCCGCCGCCGCGATCTCGGTTTCGGTCGAGCTGTTGACGGTCGGGGGATAGCGCCGTTCGTAGCGCCAGCTCAGGCTCGCGCCCATCGACCCGGCAATTCCCTCGGCGATCCGGCGCATATTGGTCTCGATCATATCCTGCACTTCGGGCTTGAAGGACCGCGCGGTGCCGCGCAGCACCACCTCCTCGGGGATGACGTTGAAGGTGTCGCCGCCATGGACTTGGGTCACGCTCACGACCGCGCCGTCGAGCGGATGCGTGTTGCGGCTGACGATGGTCTGGAACGCCAACGTGATCTGTGCCGCCACCACCACCGGATCGATGCCCGTGTGCGGCATCGCGCCATGGGCACCCTTGCCCCGCACCGTGATTTCGAAAATGTCGGCCGCGGCCAGCAGCGGTCCCGGACGAACCGCGAACTTACCGGCGGCGAGGCCAGGCCAATTGTGCATGCCATAGACAGCTTCGACCGGGAACTGCTGAAACAGGCCCTGCTCCACCATCACCCGGCCGCCCGCCTCATTTTCTTCCGCGGGCTGAAACACGAAATGCACCGTGCCCGCGAAATTGCGGGTCTCCGCGAGGTAGCGGGCAGCACCCAGCAGCATGGTGGTGTGGCCGTCATGGCCGCACGCGTGCATCTTGCCCTGATGCGTGGAGCGGTGCTCGAAATGATTCCGCTCGGGCACGTCGAGCGCATCCATGTCGGCGCGGATCGCAATCGCGCGGCGTCCCGGCCGCGCGCCGCGCAGTGTCCCGACCACGCCTGTGCCCGCGAGTCCCCGATGCACTTCGATACCGAATTCAGCGAGGCGAGCGGCGACGAAATCGGATGTCCGTTTCTCCTCGAATGCGGTCTCGGGATGCGCGTGGATATCGCGCCGCCAAGCCGTGAGGTCGCGGTGAAATTCAGCAATGCGGTTCAGTATCGGCATATCATTCCTCAGGTATCGCGCGGATAGGTGCGGGACGTAGGGCTTCCGGCAGCCGCCGCTCCTCAATGCCATGGCAGGCGACCAAGGTCGAGCCCTGAAGATGCGGCTCCGGCCGTTCGCTGCGGCAGCGCGCATCGGCGAAGGGGCAGCGAGGGTGAAAAGCGCACCCCGGCGGAGGCTCGATTGGATTCGGCACCTCGCCGCCGACCGGCTGGCGCGCGTGGCCTGACATCGAAAGGTCGGGAATGGTATCGAGCAACATGCGCGTATAAGGATGCCCCGGCGCCGTAAACAACGTCGCGACATCCGCGACCTCGACGAGCCGCCCCAGATACATGACGCCGACCCGGTCAGCCATGTAGCTCACGACCGCCAGATTGTGCGAGATGAAGAGCAAGGTGAGGCCGAGCCGGCGCTGCAACTCCTTCATCAGATTGAGAATCTGCGCCTGCACCGAAACGTCGAGGGCAGAGGTGGGCTCATCGCAGACCAGGAATTCAGGCTCGGTTGCAAGCGCGCGTGCAATCGAAATGCGCTGCCGCTGGCCGCCTGAAAATTCATGCGGATACTTGCCGCCGTCGGCAGGGGCGAGCTTCACCTGTTCCAACAGTTCGTCGACGCGGGCGCGGACTTGGGTTTCGCCCGCGCGCAAACGGTGGGTGCGGATCGGCTCGGCAATGATGTCGCGCACGCGCCAGCGCGGATTGAGGCTCGCATAGGGGTCCTGAAAGATCATCTGCACGCGTCGGCGTAGCGGCTTTTCGGCCGCTCGCCCTCGGACCATGGCGAGATCGACCCCATCGACCTCGATCCGACCGCGCGTCGGCTTGTAGAGGCCCACGATGAGCCGCGCCACCGTGGACTTGCCGCAACCGGATTCGCCCACGAGCGCGAAGGTCTCGCCGCTTCGGATCGAGAATTCGACACCATCGACCGCCCTGAGCCAAAGGCGCTCGCGCCGCTCAAGCAGGCGGTTCAGCAGCGGCGGCGACACGTCGAAATAGCGCGCGAGCCCGCTCACGCGCAGGAAGGGTTCGGCGACGGCGGCGGATTCAGTCATGGGACCAGACATTCACGGAGCGACAATTCCCCATAGCAACTCCCGTCGCAGAGCCGAGCGCGCGCGAGGGCCGTTCGGCTAAAAATTTCGATCGGATTTTCCTCACGCCCTACCCTCCGCATAAAGCCAGCATGCCGCCGCGCTCGCGCCGGCTGGGAGCAGGTCCGGCCGCTCGCGCAGGCAATGCTCGAACGCGCTTGGGCAGCGCGTATGAAAGGCGCAACCGGAGGGGATCGTACCCAGGCGCGGCATCGCACCATCGATCTGCGCCAGGCGATGGCGCGGGCCGCCGATCGCGGGAATAGCGCCCATCAGGCCGACCGTGTAGGGGTGGCGCGGCTGCTTCACCACCGCGCGCACCGGCCCCAATTCCGCAAGCCGCCCCGCATACATGACCGCGACGCGATCGGCGGTCTCGGCGATCACGCCCATGTCGTGCGTCACCAGCATGACGGCGGTGCGATGCTCTCGGCAGAGCCGCTTCAAGAGTGCGATGATCTGCGCTTGGATCGAGACGTCGAGCGCCGTGGTCGGCTCGTCCGCGATGATGAGGCGCGGGTTAGCAGCGAGTGCCAGGGCGATCACCACGCGCTGGCGCATACCGCCCGAGAATTGATGCGGATAGTGATCGATGCGCTGCTCGGGTGCGGGAATGCCGACTTCTGCCATCAAATCGAGGGCGCGACGCCTCGCCGCCGCGGCGTCGAGGCCCAAATGCACCTCGATGGTCTCCGTGATCTGCCTCCCCACGGTATAGAGCGGATTGAGGCTGGTGAGCGGATCCTGGAAGATGGCGCCGATCTGCTTGCCGCGCAGCCGCCGCATCTCCTCGCGTCCGAGATTGTCGATGCGCCGGCCGGCGAAGAGGATTTGACCGCCGGCGATACGGCCCGGAGGTTCAAGCAGCCCGATGATCGCGGCTCCCGTCAACGACTTGCCGGCACCGGATTCGCCCACCACTCCCAGCACCTCGCCTTCGGCGATCTGGAAGCTCAGATCATCGACCGCGGTAAGAATGCCGCGTCGAGTGGGAAATTCGATGCGCAGATGCTCGACCGCGAGCAGCGGACCGGACATCACCGCAGCTTCGGATTGAGGGCGTCACGCAGCCAGTCGCCCAGCAGGTTGACCGCGAGCGCCAGGCCCGCGAGCGTCGCCGAGGGGAACAGCACCATCCACCACTCGCCCGAAAACAGGTAATTCTGTCCGACGCGGATCAAGGTTCCGAGCGAGGGCTGCGTCGGCGGCAGGCCAAGGCCCAGGAAGGACAGCGTCGCTTCGTTGATGATCGCAAGTGCGAGGTTGATCGTGGCAATCACCAACACAGGCCCCAGCACGTTCGGCAGGATGTGACGCACCGCGATGAGCGCGGGATGGACCCCGATGATCCGCGCCGCCTGCACATATTCCCTATTGCGCTCGACCAGAGTCGAGCCGCGCACGGTGCGCGCGAACTGCACGGTGGGAAGGACGCTGATCGCCAGCACAACCACGTAAATGGCGATCGCATCCTGCTGGTCGCGCGGCAACACGCTGCGCGCCACGCCGTCCACCAGCAGCGCCACCAGGATCGCGGGAAACGACAACAGGACATCGGCAATGCGCATGATGAGCGTGTCGATCCAGCCACCGGCAAACCCTGCGATGAGGCCGAGGCTCACGCCGAAGGTCGCAGCGAGCGCTACCGCGGCGAAGCCCACCGCGATCGAAAGCCGCATGCCGTAGAGAATTGCCGAGAGCATGTCACGGCCCTGCTCGTCGGTGCCCAGCGGATAACTCCAGCTTCCGCCCTTGACCCAGGCCGGGGGATCCGTGGCGTCGAGGATATTAAGGCTCGCGAGATCGAAAGGATTGTGGGGCGCGATCCACGGGCAGAGCAAGGCACTCCCAATCATCAGTACCGTCCCCACGGCCGCGATCACGGTCACCGGAGAGCGGCAAAAGCTATAGATGAGATCGCTGTCGAGGGCCCGGCGCAACCTGCCGTCGGACCGCGCCGACGCCACCGCGGCCGCGCCGAGGCGCTCGCTTTCAGTGACCATGAGCACCCGCCGCGCGGTCAAGACGCAGCCTGGGATCGACCGCGTAGTAGAGCAGATCCACGATGAGATTGATGGCGACGAAGAAGAACGCCACCAGCATCAGGTAGCTCGACATCACCGGCACGTCGGCAAAGCCGATCGCCTGAACAATGAGAAGGCCCATCCCCGGCCACTGGAACACGGTTTCGGTCACGACCGCAAAAGCGATCACGGAGCCGAGCTGGAGGCCGGTAATGGTGATCACGGGCACCAGCGTGTTCTTGAGCGCATGCCCGAAGTGAACCATCCGGTTCGGCAGCCCCCGGGCGCGCGCAAATTTGATGTAATCGGTGCGCATGACCTCCAGCATCTCGGCACGCACCAGCCGCATAATCAGCGTCATCTGGAACAGCGCCAAGGTGATCGCCGGCATGATCAGCGATTTGATGCCGGAAAGCGTGAGGAAACCGGTGGTCCAACCGCCGAGGTTCACGACATCGCCGCGACCGAACGAGGGCAGCCAGCCCAACACCACCGAGAAAATCCAAATCAGGAGGATACCGGTGAGGAAGGTCGGAAGTGAGACGCCGACCAACGACATCGACATGAAAAGGCGCGAGAGCCAGGTATGGGGATTGAGCCCGGTGTAGACGCCCATGGGGACGCCCACCGCGAGCGCCAGCAGCACAGCGGTAAAGCTCAACTCGAGCGTTGCCGGTAATCGCTCTCCAATCAGACGTTGCACCGGCTCGGCGAATTGGTAGGAGACGCCGAAATTTCCCTCGGCGGCGTGGCCGAGGAAGCGCGCGAACTGCACCACGAAGGGATCGTCAAGCCCGAGATCGTGGCGGAGCTTTGCTCGGTCCTCGATGCTGGTGTCCTGGCCGACCAGGCTGTTGACGGGGTCGCCCACGAAGCGAAACATAGCGAAGGCGATAAAACCCACCGCCAGCATGACGGCGACGGATTGCGCCAGCCGGCGGACGACAAAGGCAAGCATGCGAACAGCCTCAAACCCTCCCGCAGTCGCGGGAGGATAGGCACGCTCGCTCGAGTGTCAATCTTTGGGGGTTTCCGACGCCTGCCGCGGCACAGCGCTGCTTTCCGCTGGGGTCTCGGCCTTCGCTTCGTTGCGGAGTCGCAGCATGAGCGCGCGGCGATACTCGCCGTCGATGATCAGGCGATCGAGATCAATAGGGTCGAGCCCATCCTCAGGATCGACCGGGGGCAAGCGTGTCATGCGGCTCCCCTCTATGTGCACGCAGAGGTTGCGAAGATGCAACGGCTCGCTGCGATCCGCCATCGCCAATGCCGGGCTTCCGCGCGGTTACCGGGAAAACCCTGTTGATAAGTTCGGGAGTAGAAGCGGTATCAGTTGCGCAGCCGTTTGCGGTCGCTGAGATTTTTCCTTGCCGCTGCGACCCAGCGCCGCACCTCGAGGCCGGTCTGACGCAGTTGCCAAAAAGGCATAGCGATTTGACTCGTCGGGTACCGAGGGATGATAGTAATGTCAATGCTTTCCGCGCCAGCGCGATCCCGCAAACTCAGTGAGGAGCCGTCATGATTCGAGGCAATTCGGCTGCGAGCCGCGACATCGCAACGCTGCTGCATCCTTATACGCATCTGAAGAAACACGAGAGCGAAGGACCGCTCATACTGACCGAGGGTAAGGGGATCTACGTCACCGACGAGAACGGCAAGCAGTACATCGAGGGACTGGCGGGCCTCTGGTGCACGTCGCTCGGCTACGGCGAGGAGCGGTTGGTCGAAGCTGCCGCGAAACAGATGCGCAAGCTCTCCTTTTCGCACCTGTTCAATCACAAATCTCACGACATCAGCATCGAGCTTGCCGAGCGTCTGCTCGCGCTCATGCCGGTCAAGATGTCGAAGGTGTTCTTCAATAACTCCGGCTCCGAGGCCAACGACTCCGCGGTGAAGCTGGTGTGGTACTACAACAATGCCCGCGGCAAACATCGCAAGAAGAAGATCATCGCGCGCATGAAGGGCTATCACGGTGTCACCGTGGCCGCCGCGAGCCTGACGGGCCTGCCGAACAATCACCGGGATTGGGACCTGCCGATCGCCAATATTCGCCACGCGGATTGCCCGCATCACTATCGCTTCGGCAAACCCGGCGAAACCGAGGAGCAGTTCGCGTCGCGGCTTGCCGAGAGCCTCGAAGCGCAGATCCTGCGCGAAGACCCGGAAACCGTCGCGGCCTTTATCGCCGAGCCGGTGATGGGCGCCGGCGGCGTGCTGGTACCGCCCAAGACTTATTTCGAGAAGATCCAGGTCGTATTGAAGAAATACGACGTGCTGCTCATCGCCGATGAGGTGATCTGCGGGTTTGGCCGCACCGGCCGCATGTTCGGAAGCGAGACCTTCGGGCTCAAGCCCGACATCATGACCATGGCAAAGGCGCTTTCTTCCGCCTATCTGCCAATCTCGGCGACGGTCATCTCCGAGGAGATCTATCAAGCGTGCGTGCGCGAGAGCGAGAAGATCGGCGTGTTCGCGCATGGCTACACCTATTCGGGCCATCCCGTCTCCTGCGCCGTCGCCAACGAGACGCTCAAGATTTACGAGGAGCGCGACATCGTGGGCCACGTCCAGAAGGTGTCGCCGCGCTTCCAGGAGGGACTACGGCGCTGCGCCCAGAATCCGTTGGTGGGCGAGGTCCGGGGCGTAGGCTTGGTGGGCGCCCTTGAATTGGTGAAGGACCGCGCCTCCAAGGCGCCGTTCGATCCCGCCGAAGGCGTCGGTGCCATGGTGGCGGCGCGCGCCCAGGAGTTGGGGCTGATCGTGCGTGCCATGGGCGATTCAGTTGCGCTCTGCCCGCCGCTCATCATCACGGAACCCGAGATCGACGAGCTGCTGAAGCGCTATAGCCGCGCGCTGGACGACACGGCGGCGAAGCTCGGACGCACCAGCTTGGCCTCGGTCGCCTAGCCGCCGTATCGCAGAGACCGAAGCGTCGGTCGAGGCGATGGACTTCGACGCGTTCTTCCAGAGGCGCATCGACGCGCTCAAAGCCGAAGGGCGTTACCGCGTGTTCGCCGAGTTGGAGCGGCATGCGGGCGCCTTTCCGCGCGCCTCCCACCGCGAATGCGCGGACGACATCACGGTTTGGTGCTCGAACGACTATCTCGGCATGGGCCAGCATCCCGCCGTGCTCGCCGCCATGCACGGCGCGATCGACCATACGGGCGCCGGGGCCGGCGGCACGCGCAATATCTCCGGAACCAACCGACACCATGTCCTGCTGGAGCGCGAACTCGCCAATCTCCATGGCAAGGAAGCGGCGTTGCTGTTTACCTCCGGCTATGTCGCCAACGAGGCCGCGCTCTCGACGCTGGGAAGGGAACTGCCGCGCTGCCTGATCTTCTCGGACGCCGACAATCATGCATCGATGATTCAGGGCATCCGCCACAGTGGAGCCGAGAAGCGCATTTTCCGACACAGCGATCCCGTCGACCTCGAGCGCCAGCTTGATGCAGCCGATCCAGAGCGGCCGAAGCTGGTCTGCTTTGAAAGCGTCTATTCCATGGACGGCGACATCGCGCCGATCGCCGAGCTGCTGGACGTGGCCGAACGCCACGGAGCGCTGTGCTATCTGGACGAGGTGCACGCGGTCGGTCTCTATGGCGCGCGCGGCGCAGGCATCGCCGAACGCGAGGGCGCGATGGCTCGCGTTCATCTTATCCAGGGAACGCTCGCCAAGGCCTTTGGTCTGGTGGGCGGCTATGTCGCGACCTCGGCGGCGCTGGCGGATTTCCTGCGCAGTTGCGCGCCCGGATTCATCTTCACGACGGCGTTGCCGCCAGTGATTGCAGCAGGCGCGCTTGCAAGCATTCGTCACGTCAAGCAGGCAGCCGACCTCCGCGCACGCCACCAGGAGCGCGCCGCGACCTTGAAGCGGCGCCTCGCCGCGGCTGGATTGCCCGTGATGCGGTCGGAAAGTCACATTGTGCCGGTGCTGGTGGGCGATCCTCGGCTCTGCAAGGAAGCCTGCGACGAGTTACTGCTGCGGCACCGGATCTATGTGCAGCCCATCAACTACCCGACCGTGCCGCGCGACACCGAGCGCCTGCGCCTCACGCCGACGCCGCTGCACAGCGATGCCGACATGGATCACCTGATCGAAGCGCTGCGGGACGTCTGGTCGCGTCTGCTGCCGCGGCAGGTGGCTTAAGCGCGCGTATCCTCAAAAAAGATGCTGTCCGCCCGTCACGAAGACCTCGGTGCCCGTGACGTAGGATGAGGCGTCGCTGCACAGATAATAAATCGTCGAGGCCACGTCGGCGGGCGTGCCGAGGCGATTGAGCGGAATTCTCGGGATCAGCGTCTCGGTCCCGGGCGACAGCATTTGGGTCTCGATCTCGCCGGGTGCCACGGCATTGACCCGCACGCCCAGCTGCGCCATTTCCGCCGCCAGCTCGCGAGTGAGCGCCGAGAGGGCTGCCTTCGAGATCGAATACGCCGCACCCGCGAAGGGATGTACCAGATGCCCCGCGATCGATGTCACGTTGATGATCGAGCCCTTGCCGCGCGCGAGCGGTTGCGCCAAACCTCGCGCCAGCATCAGCGGCGTGAAGAAGTTGAGCTGAAACACTTCATGCCAAGCGGCCATGTCGGTGTTGAGGCAACCCAACCGTTCGCCGCGCGGAGATTTGGGCGAGACGCCGGCGTTGTTGACGAGCGCGTGCAGGGGCGCGCCGTCGAGCAGATCTCCCACCTGCGCGAGAAAGCCGTCGATGCTCGCGGGATCGGCCAAATTCGCGGTCACGTGATGGGTCCAATTGGGATCGCGCCCGCACTCCGGCGGGACTTCATCGCGCGAGGACGTGATGATGCGCCAACTCGCCTCGCTGAAACGCCGCACGGTCGCGTGGCCGATGCCGCGGCTCGCGCCGGTGAGCAGCAATGTCCGCCGTTCCTCAATCATGCCTTTACCTTGGCCTCCCGCCGAGGAAACTCCTGATGTGGCTCGTCGAGGCCGGCGGGATCCTGGTGAATGATCACTTCGGCGCGGGGAAACGCAGCCATGATCTCAGCTTCGACCTCGTCGGAAATGCGATGCGCTTCGGCAAGCGTCAGATTGCCGTCCATTTCGAGATGCACCTGGATAAAGGCCATCGGCCCCGAGGCGCGCGTGCGCAGATCGTGCACGGCGCGGATCGCGGGATGTTTCAGCGCCAGCGAGCGTATGCGCGCGCGATCGGCATCGGGAAGCTCGTGGTCCATGAGTTGGACCAGCGCCTTCTGTGCAACCTGCCAGGCGCCGTAGAGAATCCAGATGCCGATCGCCATGCCGAACAGAGGATCCGCATAGGGCCAATTCAAATTGGCCGAGATCATCAGCGAAAGGATGACGCTCAGATTGAGAATGAGGTCCGATCGATAGTGCAGCTCGTCCGCACTTACAACAAGCGATCCGGTGCGGCTGATCACGAAGCGCTGGTAGAGCACCAGGGCCAAGGTCAGCCCGATCGCACCCATCATCACGACAATGCCGACGAGTGAGTTCGAAATAGGTTGCGGTTCGGCCAGATGATGGATCGCCTCGATGAAGAGGAACACCGCCGATCCGCCGATAAACGCCGCTTGACCCAAACCGGCCAACGGCTCCGCCTTGCCATGACCAAAGCGATGCTCGCGGTCCGCCGGTGATACCGCATGACGCACAGCAATGAAATTCAACACCGAGGCGGCGGCGTCGAGCAGGGAATCGAGGAGGCTCGACAGGAGGCTTACCGAGTCCGTCGCGATCCAAGCCACCAACTTGGCTGTGATCATGATCATTGCGACCGCGACGGCAAATCCGGTCGCGCGCTGCATCAGCCGCGCCGCCTGCTCCCGATCGATTGCCGTCGTCTCGGTCACGGATAGAGTCGCTCCCTTCGCCAACCGGACCCGTCGCGGCAATAAACAATCCGGTCATGCAGACGATGCGGCCGATCTTGCCAAAATTCGATGCAGGCAGGAACGATGCGAAACCCGGACCAGTGCTCGGGTCGAGGAACATCCACGCCTCGGTAGCGTTGCGCCACCTCGTCGACGCGGCGCTCGAGCACGGCGCGGCTCTCGAGCGGTTGCGACTGGTCCGACGCCCAGGCACCCAACTGGCTATCGCGGGAGCGGGTCGCGAAGTAGGCATCAGCCTCCGCGTCGCTCACGCGTTCGCTCGCGCCTTCGATGCGGACTTGACGCAACAGCGATTTCCAGTGGAAGCAGAGCGCTGCCCGGGGATTGGCGAACAGCTCCTCTCCTTTTCGGCTGGTGAAGTTCGTGTAAAAGACAAAGCCATGGGCGTCGACGCCCTTCAGCAGCACCATTCGGGCCGCAGGGCGGCCGTCGGCGGTCGCGGTCGCCAGCGTCATCGCGTTGGCATCGCGCGGTTCTCTTTCCCGCGCGTCGGCATACCAACGCTCGAACTCCTCGAATGGCTCCTCGTATCGGATCAGGTCTACCAAGCCGTTATCTCCTTAAACCATCCTACCAGCATGAGCCCGGTGCCCGGCAGGAGCCAAGCGCCAGGGAACAGCTACCCCATTGAATCGGCTCCCGCCATGAACATATGCTTGTGGGCCGTATTCGGCACTGATTCGTCCAGGGGATAGAGAACGCGTGGATGCTTTGCGAGAACCTGGCGTAGGTATTACCTGCGCAGTGAGTTTAGGACCGTTACCGTGCCCGATTTAAGATTGCTGGCGGTCGCATTGGCGACGGCGACGGTGCTGGCACCGGCAGCGGCAATGGCCCAATACTGGGGTCCTTACGGCTATACCCCCTATCCACCCTCGCCTTACCCCTATCCCTATACTTATCCACCGGGTCCCCCTTCGCCGATGCCGCCGCCAGCGTCCATGCCGGGGCCTCCCCCGGTAACCACCGCGCAGCAGCCCCAGTTTTGGTACCGCTGCGATGATCCCCAGGGCTACTACCCCCATGTCACGTCTTGTCCGGGCGGCTGGCATGAGGAACAGGTGCCGGCCGCGACGACCGTCACGCCGGCCACACCGCCCCGGTCTCGATGATTCACGTGGAGGTTTCTTAATGACCAGCCTTCGATTGAAAGCGGCAGCCTGCCTTTCCCTTGCGCTGTTGGCCGGTTGCGCCACCCCCGCCACGGCGCCGACGGTTTACATGGTACCACCCCCCAATAAGCCACCCGAGGTGTTTGCTCAGGATCAGGCCGTCTGCGGCAACTACGCGCACCAAATGAGCGCGCAGGCAGCACAACAGATCAACAATCAGCAGTTCGGCAGCGCAGTGGTCGGCACTGTTCTGGGCGCCGGGCTCGGCGCTGCGATCGGCGGCGGGCGCGGCGCGGCGATCGGCGCTGCAAGCGGTGCCACCGCCGGAACGCTTTATGGCGCCTCAACGACTGCTTATGGCCAGCTCAGCGTTCAGCAGCAATACGACTACGCATACAGCCAGTGCATGTACTCCCGTGGAAACCAAGTTCCAGGCTTCACGCCAAACGTTTACCAATTGCCGCCACCACCGCCGGCGTGAGGAACCGCTCATCTCTGTTGATCCGCACGGTCGAGATGACGGGGTGGCGGCCATGTCGCCGCCCCGTCGCGCTTAAATTCGGCCGCTTCCAACGGACGAGCCCCGCATGAAAGACCCCTACACCGTCCTTGGCGTTTCGCGAACCGCCTCCGCGGAGGAGCTCAAGAAAGTCTACCGCCGGCTCGCCAAAAAGCTGCATCCCGACCTCAACCCCGGGAACAAGGCGACCGAAGCGCAATTCAAGGAGGTGACCGCTGCCTACGAGCTGTTGTCCGATCCCGAGAAGCGGACGCGGTTTGATCGCGGCGAAATCGATGCCAGCGGCGCTGAACGAGCGCCGCACGGCTATACCTACCGCGGCCCGGGGGGCGAATCGCAGGGTGCACCCGAAGGATTTTCCGTGGACGACATTCTCTCGGAAATCCTGGGTCGAGGGTTGCGCGGTGGCGGCTTCCGCGGAGGCAACTTCCGACAGCGCGGCTCCGATACGCAACTTCGCTTGCGCGTCCCGTTTCTCGACGCGGCGCTCGGCACCAAGCAGCGGGTGACCATGCCTGAGGGCCGGACCCTCGACCTCGCCATTCCCGCCGGCGTGGAGAGCGGACAGACCTTGCGGCTCAAGGGACAAGGCGAGCCCGGGATCGGTAGCGGCGGCGCCGGCGACGCCTATATCGAGATCGAGGTCGAGCCGCACCAGACCTTTCAGCGCAAGGGCCGCGACATCCATATCGAATTGCCGGTAAGTCTCGGGGAAGCCGTGCTGGGTGCCAAAATCGAGGTTCCGACCATCCACGGCCCCGTTACCGTCAAAGTTCCCCGCGGCTCGAATACCGGATCTATTCTGCGCCTTAGGGGCAAAGGCATCCCAGCCGCGCAAGGCAATGCCGTCGGCGATCAATACGTCAAGCTGCGAGTGGTCCTGCCCGACCCGCCCGATGCGGAACTCACAGAATTCATCGAGCGTTGGGCACCGAAGCACACTTACAATACGCGCAGCAGGATGGGGGCAAACTGAGGAGCCGGTTCGGTAATAAGAAGTGGAGGAGAGCCAATGAAATCTGTCCTATGGAAAATTCCGAAGCCGCCAAAAGCGCCAAAGGCCTACGTTCAGATATACTTGAGGCGGGGCGGCAAGCTGACGCCTACGCTTGTCACAATTCCGAAAACTCGAAAGCCGCGGCACCCGGCCGACCCCCAAAGGCCCTAGAACTTGGGCGCAGGTTGTTAGGGTAAGTTGCGCTGGGCTGTGTGCCGCAAGCAGCGACCTGGCGGGGATTTCGAACTGAGGCAGCGTCGTCTCCGTCCCGCGTAGATTTTGCTTGCCCGCACTTTCGTGTAGGATGCGGCAGCGCTGAGATCGCGTGTGACTTCAGGGAGTTGCGAGCATGGCCCAGGCGGACCCCATAATGGCCGGCAAGCGCGGGCTAGTCATGGGAGTCGCGAACGACCGGTCGCTCGCCTGGGGCATTGCCAAGGCAGTAGCTGAACACGGCGCCGAGCTCGCGTTTACTTATCAAGGCGAGGCGCTGGAAAAGCGCGTGCGTCCGCTGGCGGAAAGCCTCAACAGCCGGTTCGTGGTTGACTGCGACGTCACCAACGAGGCCAGCGTCGACGCGGCGTTCGCGGCTGTGGGCGAGAGGTGGGGTCGTCTCGATTTTGCCGTGCACGCGATCGCCTTTTCCGACAAGGAGGAACTAAAGGGCAAGTACCTCGATACCACGCGCGCGAACTTTCTGCGGACACTCGATATCTCCTGCTATTCCTTCACCGAGGTGTGTCGGCGCGCGGCACCGCTGATGAGCGCAGGCGGCAGCTTGCTGACACTCACCTATTACGGCGCCGAGCGCGTCATGCCGCATTACAATGTCATGGGCGTTGCGAAGGCTGCGCTCGAAGCAAGCGTGCGTTATCTGGCGGTCGATCTCGGCGGGCAGAACGTTCGTGTCAACGCGCTCTCCGCCGGACCGATCAGGACCCTCGCGGCGTCCGGCATCGGCGACTTCCGCTACATCCTCAAATGGAACCAATACAACTCGCCGCTCAAACGCAACGTGACCATCGAAGACGTAGGCGGCGCCGGACTCTATTTGCTGAGCGAGCTTTCCGCGGGAGTGACCGGCGAGGTGCACCACGTTGATTGCGGCTATCACGTGGTGGGTATGAAGGCCGTGGACGCGCCCGATATCTCGACGGTCTAGGTCACCGACTCATAAAGCGCATCCAGATTCGGACCGCGGCGAGTTTGATGAGGGCGAGGTAGTTTGCGTCGTGTTTTTCGAAGCGTGTAGCGATAGCCCTGTAATGCTTG
>Ga0335079_10003725_pt1 | contig 17542 bp, 14 predicted proteins | sample Lox_Sample_33_FD_206719 | JGI IMG/M metagenome (GOLD analysis project Ga0335079, IMG submission 206719) | Soil microbial communities from Loxahatchee National Wildlife Refuge, Florida, United States - Lox_Sample_3.3 | ecosystem: Environmental > Terrestrial > Soil > Wetlands | place: USA... | reverse complement strand
ATGGGACGGGTTCCCGCGCAGGGAGATCGAGCGCAGGACACGATCGTGTTCGCATCCGAAACCTGCGCGTTTGACTTGATTGGCGCGACTTACGAACGCGAGGTCAAGCCGGGCGAGTTAGTGATCGTTGGTCCGGAAGGCATAAGCTCGCGCTTCTACGTTCCCGCTGTAGCCCAGTCGAGCTGCATCTTCGAGCACGTGTACTTCTCGCGTCCTGACAGCCGCGTCTTCGGGCGCTCCGTGCAGGAGAGCCGCGAACAGCTCGGCCGCCAGCTCGCGATCGAGTCACCGGCGGACGCGGATTTAGTCGTCCCGGTGCCCGACTCAGGCGTAACCGCTGCTATAGGCTATGCCGCGGAGAGTGGAATTCCACTTCGCTTCGGTTTGATCCGCAATCATTATGTGGGACGCACTTTCATCGAACCGCAGCAATCGGTGCGTGATTTTGGGGTTCGGCTTAAGCTCAATCCGGTTCGCAGTTTGCTCGAAGGCAAGCGCGTCGTCCTCATCGACGATTCCATCGTTCGCGGCACCACCAGCAAAAAGATTGTGCGCATGGTGCGTGGCGCAGGCGCAAAAGAAGTTCACATGCGCATCTCCTGCCCGCCGACAATTTCTCCCTGTTTTTATGGTGTAGACACACCGAGGAAAAAAGAACTGATCGCGGCAAATAATACGGTTGAAGAGATTCGGCAGTACATCGGCGCGGATTCGCTAGCCTACCTTTCGCTTGACGGACTCAAGAAGGCCTGCCGCGACGGTGAGAAGACGACCTACTGCACTGCCTGTTACACCGGGCGCTATCCGACTAATCTGGTCGATGTGGAAGAAATTCAGCCCGCCGCGGTGGAGAAGCGATAGCCGCAGCCCCAGGATCGACGCGCGAGAATGCCCCTCGCCCCACGTTCACTTTGATCTTTCCCTAACCGCCTTCGCGCATGTCATTCCGAACGGCTTTACCCGTGAGGAATCTGCTTTCCCCACGGAAACAGCAGATTCCTCGTTGTCTAGCAGCGCGACCCCTCGGAATCATTCTCTTTAGTGGGTGGTCAGCACTCAGCCTTTCGTGCGATCACGACCCGCTGAACGCCTTGCAGATCATTCGCAATTTGAATTTCTTGCCAGCCGCTTAGCATTCCTCGAACCTGCAGCGCAATCGTGCCGCTGATTTCCATGACCAGCGAGCCGCCGGGTTTCAGAACATCGCGAGCTTGCGGTATCAGCCGCTCGATAACTTCTGTTCCTTTAGACCCGGCAAAGACCGCATTGCGCGGCTCGAATTTGCGCACTTCCAGCTGAACCGAGTCTTCCTCAGATTCGCCGACGTATGGAGGGTTCGAGACCACGAAATCAAACGCGTTCTTCTGCAGTCCTTCCAGCAAATCGGCCTCGTGAAAGCGAATGCGTGTGTCGAACTGATGGCGAGCGGCATTGGCGCGCGCGATTTCGAGAGCCGCAGGAGAAAAATCTGTTGCGTGGATTTCGGCCTGAGGCAATTCCTTTGCGAGCGCCAGGGCAATGCAGCCGGAACCTGTGCCGCCGTCAACGATCTTGAGTTCGGCGGGCGAGGGCGCCCGCCGCACACCAAACCTACCCACACGGTCCAGCACGGCTTCAATCAGGTGCTCGGTTTCGGGACGCGGGATCAGGACGGCCGGACTCACGATCAGATCCATCCCCCAGAATTCCTGGTGACCAGTGATGTATTGTGCCGGAACGCCCTGTGAGCGTTGCGCTAGAGCGTCCTCGTAGCGCACCAGCTCGCCCGTGGTCATTTCGTACTCAGGATGGCCGTATAAATAAGCGCGGTCGCGGCCCAGGGTGAACATTAGCAGCAGCTCGGCGTTCATTCGTGGAGATGGAACATGGGCCGCGGTCAGGCCCTCGATCGCGGCATTCAAGCATTGGCCAAGCTGCACAGAGTTATTTCAACACAGGAGCGATAGGAAACCGCACTCTGAAAAAGCAATGACCCCAAAGGACAGAACGGCCACTAAGGAAACCATCGCAATTTCGCATCAACTTTATTGCGGAGGCTGGCCCGGTGCGCCCGGCGGCCCGCTTTGGTCTTGCTGTTGCCGTTGTTGCTGCTGTTGCAGCTCTCGCAGCAGCTGCTCTGGAGTTTTCACAACTGGCTGATTATTCTGCTGATCGTCTGAGGATTGGTCGTCCGACTGGGACTCCTGATCGGGCGGCTGAACCATATTGGGCGAGGCCTCGCCCGCGTTGTCATCCTGACTCTCGCTCTCGACCTCGGGGACGGCTTGCAGGTTTTGAAATTGCTGCTGTGGCGGCTGATTGGCTTGTGCCTGCTGATGAGCGGGTTCCGGGCCGCTCACTTTCGCCATCAGCACGATCTTCTTCAGCCCAGTTGGATCGGCGGCGGATCCTAATAGAACGTAATCGAAATGCGACCCGTTCAGCAGTTGCGCCATCACATCGCGCGCCGCGCCCGGGCCGAACTGACCCACGACGCGTTCCCCGGATGAGGCCGGCATATCGACAGCCGCGCCAGTCTTCTGTTTCACCGCGTTCAGCACGTCGGCCATTGTCGAATTTCTTGCGACGATCGTGAGCTTGCCGTCCTGAAAAGTCACTTCGGGAGGAGACGACGGTTCATGCTCCGGGGCGATGGGGGGCTGAGGAGCCTGCCGCGACGCTGGCTGGGGTTGCGCCGGTGATGGTTTTGCCTGCGCCTTAGGGGCTTTCATTCGCTGCTGGCTGGCGGCTAAACCGGAGAAAGGCAACAGGAGAATCAGCGTGAGGCAAAGATTGGTAAAAACTCGGGACATACTCGCTTTAATGACCTTGGCCGCCAATGGTCTAATTATTGATCGATCGAACCCGGACCACTTGCCAGATTTTAGCACCGGAGCAAAGCGGGGCAGCGTTACTGTTGAGGGGCGAAGTAACCCTTACGGGCGCGAACTTGGAGGTCCTTCTTCAAAGCGGTGATTTCAATTGAGCGGAAATGCCCGTTAGCGTCGAAGTCCGCCGGATGATAGGAGACTACGTACTGGCTGCGCAGTTCATCTTCAATGGCGGAGAACGAACTCTTAATATCCTTCATCTTGAAGGGGAAAAACGAACGTCCGCCGGTCGCATTGGCGACTTCTTCAAGAATTTTGTCGCCGCGGAGAATTAGCCCGCTGTCGTCGGTTGAAATCGTGTAAATGATGACCTGAGCGCGTTCCGCCATCCAGATCGCCTGGTTGAGCGTGTGCTCGCTCTGGTTATCTTCCCCGTCGCTAACGATAATAATGGCTTTCCGCACTGGACGGTCGGAGTCGTCCCGCATCAGCTTTTCTTTGCAGGTGTCATAAATCGCGTCGTAGAGCGCGGTCCCGCCGCCATCGTGCATGCGCTGGATGCCGGCCGCCAACAGACTGACATTATCGGTGAAATCCTGCGTGAGGTTCGGGTGGGAGTTGAAACCTACGACGAAAGCGCTGTCGTAATGCGCCCGGATCGTGTGCTGCAGGAATCCCGCCGCGGCATCCTGCTCAAACTGGAAGCGGCTGTTCACCGAGCCGCTGGTATCGATTAATAGGCCGATCTCCAGCGGCAGGTTGGTCTCCTGCGAGAACTTCACAATCGACTGTGGCGGCTTGTTGTCATCCAGAATGTTGAAATCGTTCTGGTTCAGGTCACGCACGAACTTGCCATGCTTGTCCATGGCGATGAACAGCACGTTCACCTCATTAACGCGAGTCTTGATGGTGACGACAGGCTGGGTGGGATCAATTCCGGGCGACGAAACTGCAAGCACGCTCTGGGAATTCACGTACGAGTTTTGCCCGAAGGAGGGCAAAGCGGCGGCAAGCGTCAGCGCGAGACAAAAACCCCAATGTATGTACTTCATTCCCATACCGCCTAAAAATTGCATGAATAGCCACGGCCCCAGGCTACCCCGCTTACATTAGATGCACGTGGCGTGCCGAAGACACAAGCCCGCTAACTCGACCGTTCCCTTGACTCTAGGCTACTGTCGCGGGTTCTCCAAGTTACAAAAGGAGCACTCGAAGGGTCACAAGGCGGCAAGATTTACTCGACGGCGCCGCCTCCGCAAGGAATGTAAAATGCTGCTGAATTCTATTCTCAATTGAGGTCAGCATGAAAAAGTGCATGGCATTTTTGCTCGCGCTCATCTGCCTGCCGGCATTGGCGGTCGATAACTCCAAAGAAGTGGACCGCATAAACGACGCCGGCGAGGTCATAAAGGAAATTCTCAACATACCCGACGACATCCCGCAGGATTTGCTCGACCGCGCCGAGTGCGTCATCGTCCTGCCGTCGGTAAAGAAAATCGCGATTGGCATCGGCGGCGATTACGGGCGCGGCGTGATGGTCTGCCGGACCGGCGAACACTTCAAAGGCCCCTGGGGCGCTCCGGCGATGTATGCGCTCGAGGGCGGGAATTTTGGTTTTCAGCTTGGTGGGCAGGCAACCGACTTCGTTCTCCTCGTCATGAATCCCCGTGGGGCCGAGTCGCTGATGGGCAGCAAGATTAAATTGGGTGCTGATGCCGCGGCCGCGGCGGGGCCGAAAGGACGCGACACGGCAGCGGATACAGACCTGGCGATGAGGGCAGAAATTCTCTCCTACTCGCGGTCGCGCGGCTTGTTCGCAGGCGTTTCGCTCGAAGGCTCTACCTTGCGCCCCGATAATGGCGCGAATATCAAGCTTTACGGCCGGAGATATACGGCGAAGGAGATTCTCCGCGAGGGCAAAGCGCCAACCCCGGAAGCTGCTCACGTGCTCGATGCCGAGTTGCAGAAAGCGTCGCCGAAGAACCTTTCCGATCCCAAGTCGCTGGAATAGGCAGAACCTCGGCCCGAAGTTTCGGGACTAAGCCCTTTGTGCGATGACGTCTTCGCACGAAGGGCTTTTTACTTGGCCGAAAGCTTCATACAACCTTGTGCCCACTCCTGCCGTCCGAATGCCAGGGAGTCCCATGCGCTACCTTTCTCTGATCGCGACAATCGCATTTCTGCCACTGTGCGCCTTTTCGCAAATGTCTCCTACTGGGCCGACTAATACGCCCGGCACAAATAGCAGTGTGCCACACCAATACGTCGGGTGCTTGCAAGAGTCGAACGGCAACCTCAAACTGGTTGAGCCCTCAGGCCGGAGCTACGACCTGGTTAGCAGTAGTGTGTCTTTGAAGAATTATGCCGGTGAGGGCGTGAAAATAGTCGCCAGCAACATTGTTCCCGGGGATCCTTCATCCGACGAGCACAGCATCGTAATCGGGGAATCACCACACGCACCCACGCTTAACGTCTCCGACATCTCGCAAGCGACTGGTCAGTGCTCGCAACAGCGCTAACTTCAGAGGACAACACCCCGTAAGAGCTCAGTCGATATCGCGAAGCATTCGCGCATCCTTGCGCTTCCCCTCTTCACATTAAAGCCGATCAGAATTCACCTGATATTAAACCTGAGTTCATCAGTTCTTAATGTACTGAAAGTTACGATGTTGCTCACCCGCAACCGTCTCAGAAGTCTTGCTTTAGAGATCGAAGATTTCTTTTTTGCAGTTCTATCTTGCGTTTTATCAGGAGAAGAGAACATGAAGCGAGTCATGGCTCTGGCGCTCACGCTGGCGCTTTCGGCGCTGGCGGCGCAAGCCCAACAAAGTACCACGACTACGACGACTACGAAGACCAAGACGACGAGGAGAAGAGCTGCAGCCACAGACACGGCGATAGCAGACCAATTGAATCAGCTGAAGCAGGCGCTGGACGCGCAGCAGCAGCAGATCCGGCAGCTCAGAGATCAGATCCAGAGCCGGGACCAGCAGGTTCAGCAATTACAGCAGGAGCTGGGCCAGAGCCAGAGTGCCACGTCCCAGGCGCAGTCGAAGGCGGACGAAGCCGCCTCCACGGCGGCATCGCAACAGCAGCAGGTCACCGCGCTCAAGAACGACGTCGCGGATTTGAAGACGAACACGACCAATACCGCGGTCGCTCTGCAGGAGACGCAGAAAAATATCAACGCCGCGGTGGAGAGTCCGCTGGCGCTGCATTACAAAGGTATCAACATCACCCCGATCGGCTTCCTGGCGGCAGAAACCGTCTGGCGGCAGCATGCACTGGGCGCCGGCATCAACACCCCTTTTAATTCGATCACCATGCCGGGTGCGGACGTGAACCACATAAGCGAGTTCTACGGTTCCGGTCGTCAGTCGCGAGTTGGAATGCTGGCGGAAGGCAAACTGAGCATGGCCAAGCTTACTGGCTATGTGGAGGCCGACTTCCTGTCCGCGGGCATCACTTCCAACAACAACCAGAGCAACAGCTACACACTGCGCCAACGGCAGGTGTGGGGACAAGCGGCACTGAACGACGGCTTGAGCTTCACCGGCGGTCAGATGTGGAGCCTGGTCACCGAAACCAAGAAAGGGCTGGATAACCGGACCGAAGCCTTGCCGATGACCATCGACCCGCAATATAGCGTGGGCTTCAGCTGGGCACGGCAGTACGGGTTCCGCGTGGTAAAGGACTTTGGCAACAAGTTCTGGCTCGGCGCTTCGGTTGAAAATGCGCAGGGACTGTTCTCGGCAAGCGGCCAGGCGCAAAACTTTATTCTCGGATCAGCTGGCGCCGGGGGCGGTCTGTATAACGCCTCAGCAACTTATACTTCCAATCCGTCACCGGATTTCGTATTCAAGGCGGCGGCGGAACCGGGTATCGGCCACTTCGAAATCTTCGGCGTGGTCCGCGACTTTCGAGATCGCATATATCCAGGTGCGACGGCAACTCCAACAACCGCCGCAGGAGCTTATAACTTTTCAACCCACGGTGAAGGTGTAGGCGCCAACGCCCGAGTATCGGTTCTCCACAAACACATTGACTTGGGCGCGCACTTCCTTGGCGGCGACGGCATGGGTCGATACGGCAGTTCAACCCTGCCCGATTTCACCGTGAACCCGAACGGTACCCTGGCGCTGCTCTCGAGCTATCAAGGGCTGGGCACACTTGAGTTTCACTATCCCAAATTCGATGTTTACTTCAACACCGGCGCTGAATTCGTTGGAAATCATTACGAATTCAACGGAAAGGGTGCGGCAGTGGGATATGGCTCGCCCACAGCCAACAATAGCGGCTGCTACACCGAACCCCTACCGGGCCAAACTCCTACCGGTGGTCAAGTGCCAACTTCCTCCAGCGGGTTTCTGCCCAGCAACCCGGGTAACTGCGCCGCTAATACCCGCAACATCATTGAGGGCACTGCCGGCTTCTGGTATCGCTTCTACAAAGGGCCCAAGGGAACATTGCAGGTCGGCGGGCAGTATTCCTACTTCATGCGGAATACGTACGAAGCTTGCGGTTCTGCAGCTCTTACCGGCCCGTGCGTGGAATCACACTTCACGGAGCCGCATGGGATCGAGAACATCTTCCTGACCTCGTTCCGCTATTACCTGCCTTGACGTAAGTTTGCCGGCGTAAGAAAAGGCCTCGGCGCAATGCCGAGGCTTTTTTATTTTCGGGGGACTACTTAACCGCGAACACGCTGTAATTCGGCGCGAACTGATCGTTATGCGTGACCTTCAGCGCTTCCAATCCAAGACCGAGCAAATTGAGCAACGGACAAGCGGTAACCGAGAGCAAAGCCCGCAGGAGCCTTAATCTCGCGAACGTGTCTGCTGCGAGATTCATCGTTCGAAGTATGCCACCAATACTCGACAACTCGGGAACGAGCGTCAGGTGAGAAAAGTCAGCGAGAGTTGCGCGGATTCCTTTGGGAGTAAATCTCCAGCATTCCCCATCGGCAAACGCCGGCGCGAGTGACGGAACGCTCATGAGCAGCACGCCGCCTGGTTTTAGCACTGCATGAATTTGTTCGGCGGCTTCGCGAGGCGCGGAGAAGTAATCGAACACCTGAGTGGCGACTACCACGTCGAAAGTATTGCGCAGGAACGGCAGTGCCTCGCCATTCCCAACTACATTGACTAATTGAGTCCGTAAAATGTCGCAGGCGATGTATCGTGCCGTTCTTCCCTCGAATAAGGGCCGATAAGGCTGATACCTGCCGCCGACATCCAGAACGCTCAGGTCGTCACCAGGAAGCTGCGCGATCCACTTCTCAAAGATAAACCGGCGTGAGCGCAGCACAAGGAAATTAGGGTCTCGCAGGGAGGGATACAGGCGCGCATCTGCGGTCTTCAGCAGAGATTGCCGCTCGCCGCCGGTTAATGGCAAATGAACCGCATGGGCCATTCATTGGCAATCTACACGTTCACGCGACAAGAAAATGTTTACTGATCGAAGACTCGGCCGAATAACAACTCAATGCGCAACTTCAGTGTAACTACAAGTTCAAGCAAGGCTTGCGAACGAAGCTTTTCCAACGCCCGCAGACATGTACTTTTGTGACGTGATTTACACAAGCACTTAAGGTGTTCGTCGGATTGTTGATGCCGGACAAGATTTGTAGTTTGGCGCAGGGCTCCTTTTACATTTTGAAATTCAAAAACTCCCGGTCGCGGGCGCCGCATTCGTGTGCATTACCACTATCCAGGAGGAAAAATGAAGTTTTGGGCTTTGGGATTGCTGTTAGCGACGAGCATGGCGTGGGCACAGGTCCCACAGTCGCAGCACGTATGGATCATCACAGAAGAGAACCACAGTTATGAAATGGTGATCGGAAATTCTGGCATGCCTTACTACAATTCACTGGCAAAGAAATACGGTCTGGCGACTCAATACTACTCGGAAGAGCACAACTCGATTTCAGCGCTGATGTGGCTGGTTTCGGGACAGTACGTTACCGGGGACAACACGACTACCAGTTGTTACAACCTCAACAATGTCGCCCGCCAATTGATTGCGAAAGGTTACAAGTGGCGTTCTTACCAGGAGGATTTGCCGTACGCGGGGTTCACCGGAATCAGTTACCTGAATTACGTACGCCGGCACAATCCGATCATCGATTTTACCGATACCTGCGCAGCTAGTCAGGCGATCAACTCGGTACCGTACACGCAGCTGACGGAAGACATTGCGAATCATGACACGCCGAATTATGCATACATAACTCCAAATCTGCTGAATGACGCCCACAACGGAACGTTGGAAGCCGCAGACGCGTGGCTTTCGGAACATGTTCCCGCAATTCTTGCGCTGCCGGAGTTTCAGCCGGGAGGAGACGGGATTCTGTTCATCGTGTGGGATGAGGCTGATCTTGCAAGCGACGGTTACACTCAGGATAACCGCTGCTCTGCTAGAGTTTCGAGCGGCTGCGGGGGACGCCTGGCAACTCTGGTAATCGGGCCACAGGTGAAGCCGGGATATAAGTCAACGGTGCGTTACGATCACTCGAACTTGCTGCACACTGTCTGCGAGGCCATGGGGCTTTCGTCCTGTCCGGCCGCGGCAGCGGTTGCAAACTCCATGTCGGACTTTTTCAACACAGTAAATATTGCGACACCGTTCCCGAATGCAACAGTCGCCTCACCGGTCCACATTCAAGCCACGGTTTCAAACAGTTCTCCGGTTAGCACGATGCAGGTCTATGTTGACAATGCGTTGAAGTATCAGGTTAAGACTAACTCAGTAAATGCCAGCTTACCGATGAGCGCAGGCAAACACTACGTCGTGGTTCAATCGTGGGACACCGCCGGCGGAATCCACAAGAGCGGAATCTACGTCAATGTGCAGTCGGAAGCTGTGGTCGTGACCAAGCCGGCGCCGGCTGCGATTGTTGGAAAATCAATACAGGTTGGTGCGACTGCCGGTGGCGCGACTGCAGTTAGCAAAATGCAACTCTACCTTGACGGTAAATCGCAGTTCCAGAGCAGCGGGAATTCTCTCAACACGACTATCTCGTTGTCTCAAGGCAGCCACACCCTGGCGGTGGAAGGGGCAGAGGCGTCAGGCAACTTGGTCACAAGCAAACTATCGGTCACTTCTACCAGTCCCCTGATAAAGGTTCTTGCTCCTGCGGCGAACGCGAAGTTCTATTCCCCAATGTATATCTCAGCGACCGCGATCGATCCAACTCCTGTAACTGCGGTTCAGGTCTATGTGGATAATCAACTGGTATACGAGGTAAGTGGAACCGGAGTTCAGGCCTGGATTCCGCTTGCTCTTGGGCAGCACTCAGTAGTAGTTCAGGAGTGGAACAGTTCAGGGGCGACGTACAAACAGGCTGTCAACGTAAATTGCATCCCGGTGCCGATTACGATCTCGTCACCTGCGTCGAACGCAACGGTCGGTTCGCCCGTTACCATAGAGGCATCTGCTCCCGCCAGCAGTCCGGTGCAAACCATGCAAGTTTATATCGACAGCTCGTTGGCCTACTCGGCCTCGGGACAATCCGTTAAACAGGCGTTTACCTTAACCGCTGGTCAACATTACATTGTTGCCAAAGGTTGGGACGCATCCGGCAATAACTGGTTGAGCGGGGAATACATTACGGTCAAATAAGCTGATTGGGCAGGGATCGGCAACTTTCGCTCTCTGCCCAACCAAATCTTCTCAGCTAAGCTTCCGTTTGCTCCCATCTCTCCCCGCGGCAAACCGAAGTAACCTCCACATCGACAATTGAAAGCCTCACTATGAAAGCACATGTCTCGTGCTTTGGCCGAAATCTCTGGGTTGAGTGTCCATTACACGCCGACTGGCGGCAAACCCGTGTTGGCGCTGGATAACGTGAGCTTGTCTATTTCCCAGGGCGAGGTTGTAGGCATACTCGGTGAGTCTGGCTCAGGCAAGAGCACGCTTGCGGCCGCCATTATGCGCCTGCTTCCAGCGAGGACCGAAGTTACCGGCTGCATTTTTTTTGAAGATCGAGACCTAATGTCGATGAGTGAACGTGAGTTATGCGCGATTCGCGGGCGCCGAATCTCGCTGATCGCCCAGGATCCGGCTATTGCCCTTAATCCCGTAATTCGAGTGGGCACGCAAATTTCAGAGGTAATGCGTGCTCATTTAAACATCAGTCGCAATGAGAGAAAGCAGAATGTTCAGGAATTGCTTTGTGAGGTGGGCTTCGATGATCCGGATAGAATTGCGCGGGCATATCCTCACCAGCTCAGCGGTGGACAGCGCCAGCGAGTAGTAATCGCACAGGCCATTACATGTCAGCCCTCGCTCGTGATCGCGGACGAATCGACCAGCAAACTCGATCCTTCACTGCAGATACAAATTCTTGAAGTCATGTCGCGAATCCGCCGGCGACATGGCACTGCCATGTTGTGGATCAGTCACGATCCGGCGACTCTAGCCGGCTTTGCAGACCGGATCGTGGTGATGCATCAGGGGCGCATTGTCGAACTAGGCGAAACCAACCAAATTCTGCATCGGCCGCAGCACGCCTACACCCAGAAGCTCGTCGGTTTGGCGCGGGAGTTATCGCTCGATGCGCCGATGCGCAGAGGCCAGTTGGAATATGCCAACTGAAGGTCACGCTAACGCTGTCGCACTTCGCGTCTGCGGACTGAGCAAACGGTATTGGGTCCGCGACAAAGGCTTATGGAGACGATCTGCGCTGAATGCCGCGTGCGACGTTAGCTTCGACATTCCAGCTGGGAGAACATTAGGCTTGGTTGGCAGTTCGGGATCGGGTAAGTCCACGGTCGCGCGTTGCGTTACCCGGCTCGAAAGGCCGGATGCTGGTGAAATCTGGCTGGGGGAAACGGACATTGCGCGCCTCAAGGCTGCAGAAATCCGTCCTTTTCGCAGCGCAATTCAGATGATCTTTCAGGACCCGGTTACGTCAATGAACCCGAGAATGTCGGCGGCGGAAGTCATTGAAGAACCGTTGCTGATTCAAGGACGTGGAACCCGCGAGGATCGCCGCGCAAACTGCGCGGAGTTGATGGAAAAAGTGCAGCTCTCTGCCGGCTGGCTCGACCGGCGGATAACCGAATTCAGCGGAGGGCAGCGGCAGAGAATTGCGATCGCACGCGCGCTGACGTTAAGGCCGAAGGTGTTGGTGCTCGATGAAGCGCTGTCAGGTCTTGACATCTCAACGCAAGCTGAAGTTGCGGAGCTATTGCAGGAGCTTCAGGCGGCGTACTCACTGACATATCTGTTCATCTCGCACGATCTTCCGCTGGTGGCGCGGATGGCGGATTGGATTGCAGTGATGTCGGCAGGAAAAATTGTGGAGCAAGGACCAGTACGCGAAATCATTTCTAATCCTAAGCATCCCGAAACTCAAAAACTGGTTGGCGCGGCGGCGCATTTCGGGGCCGCTCTTGCTAAAGCGCAGGGAGCGTCTGCATGAAATACCTGGCGCAGCGTCTGGTCCGAGCGATCCTGCTGTTTGTTGGAGTTTCTGTACTCTGCTTCTTATTTACAGAACTGGCGCCCGGAAGCTTCTTCGATGAGATGCGGCTTAATCCGCAGGTTTCACCGGAAACCATTGCGCAGTTGCAGGCGCAGTATGGACTCAATCAGCCGTTGGCAGTCCGATATGCACGCTGGGCGAGGTCGGTAGCGCGCGGCGATTTCGGGTATTCACTGGCTTATAACCAGCCAGTTGCGCCGCTGTTGTGGGAACGCGCGAAAAATACCTTGCTTCTGACTTGCACGGCCACGCTCTTCACATGGCTGATAGGGCTGCCTCTTGGTATTTGGACAGCCGCTGCGCGAGGGAAGCTTCTCGACCGGTTCATGGCAATTGTGAGTTCATTCCTGCTCTCGATTCCTGAAATCGTGATCGCGATTGCCCTGCTGGCGCTGGCGGTTCGAACGAGAATAGTGCCAGTCGGCGGAATGATGTCATTGGGCTACGAAGATCTTTCCGGCCTGGCGAAAGTTCGGGACATATCGCTGCACCTGCTCCTCCCCGCTTCAATTCTTGTGCTCGGTAGCGTCGCGATTATTGAGCGGCATGTGCGGGCAAGTGTTCTCGAAGTGCTCGACGCGCCTTGCATTCAGTCCGCGCGTGGATTGGGAATCGGCAAAGTAAGGCTTCTGTTTCGTCACGTTCTGCCGCTCGCCGCGAATCCCGCGATTTCACTCTTCGGATTCTCGCTGGCTGGCCTGCTTGGAGGCTCACTGCTGGTCGAGGTCGTGACCGGATGGCCGGGGCTGGGCCCGTTGATTCTCGATGCCACGCTTGCTCGCGATCTTTACGTCGTGATCGGGGCCGTGATGCTTTCTGCACTCTTCATGATCGGCGGAAATGTTGTTGCTGACCTGCTGCTTCTGGCCTGTGATCCGCGAATTCGCGCAGGAGAAGCAGATGCGGCGTAAGGCTGCCATGCGGCTCCTCGTTGCGGCGCTGATCGTGCTGCATTTGGCAATTCTGCTCGCCGGCTTTATTGCGCCATACGATCCCGCAGCTCAGAACCGCGAATTTGCATACGCGCCGCCCACGCGCGTCCGCTTCTTCGACGCGTCTGGATTTCACTGGAGGCCTTTTGTCTACGCGATCAGTGCTGATTTTAACGGTGTGCACCAGGACCGCAGCCAGAAATATCCGTTACACTTTTTTCTACGCGGCGAGAACTACAAAGTTCTCGGCGTGATCACAACTAACTTGCACTTCTTCGGCGTAGAACGCCAGGGCAGAATTTTTCTTTTTGGAACTGACGCTTACGGCCGTGACGAATTTTCGCGACTCCTCTACGGAGGGCAGATTTCTTTGGCGGCGGGGCTGTTGGCGACGTTCATCACCCTGTTCGCAGCAGCCATCATCGGCACGGTTTCCGGCTACTATGGAAAGTTCGTGGATGAATCGCTGATGGGCTCGGCGGAGCTGTTTCTCTGTCTGCCCTGGTTCTACTTCCTGGTCGGCGTACGCGCATTCCTGCCGCTTCATCTGAGTCCGGCGAGCACTTTCCTTCTTCTCATCTCCGTCATCGGACTCATCGGATGGGCACGGCCGGCGCGATTGATAAGAGGCGTAGTTTTGAGCGCTCGAAACCGTAACTACGTTCTGGCCGCACGAGGGTTTGGCGCTTCAAACTTCTACCTGTTGCGACGCCACGTAGCTCCCGAGACATTCGGGGTTCTTCTTACGCAGGCCGCCTTACTCGTACCGCAGTATGTCGCCGCCGAAGCGGTTCTGTCGTTCTTCGGATTGGGCATCGCTGAGCCTGTGCCCAGCTGGGGGAATATGCTGAGCACCTTGCAGCAATACAATGTTCTGGTTTCTTACTACTGGCTGCTCGCGCCGGCTCTGGCGTTGGTAATTACTTCGGTTACCTACTGGGTTCTGGCCGACACCATCCACCACTGGTTACAATCTCATTCAATCTGACCAAGTTCTGTGGGGAAGGGCGTTATGAAAACCATAGCTTGCCTTGCCCTCGTCGTGTGCCTGTTTGCGTCTGCTTCGATTGCCGCGCCGGCTCCAGCACCTGTTAACACTTCTGAAGATATTGAGCGCGTCAGCAATGCAATTGGTCAGTATGGCGGACGGCTTGTCGTTGGGCAGCGTGCCGAGCCCAAGACTTTGAATCCGGTCACCGCGACCGATGCCGTTTCCCGCGAGGTACTGGACCGCTGCAACGCGGATCTCATTCACATCAATCGTCTGACGCAGAAGACCGAACCGGCACTCGCGGAGTCATGGAAGACTTCCGCTGACGGCCGCATTTTTACCCTTCATCTGCGCAAAGGCATTCGGTTTTCAGATGGCCAGCCGTTCGATGCGGATGATGTCGTTTTCTCGTTCATGGTTTACCTCGATGAAGCCATTGGCTCGCCACAGCGCGACCTGCTGGTCATCGATGATAAGCCGCTGGCGGTGACGAAACTTGATCAGTTTACCGTGCGATTTGCCTTGCCGCGTCCATATGCGGCGGCAGAAAGATTATTCGACGGCCTGGCAATGCTGCCCAAGCACCTGCTTGAGAAGCCTTATAAAGCAGGAAATTTCGCGCAGGTGTGGAATTTGAATACGGCGCCTTCAGAAATCGCTGGTCTTGGCCCGTTTCGCGTGAAGCAGTACGCTGCCGGCCAGCGGATCGTGCTGGAGCGCAATCCGTATTACTGGAAGGTTGATCGGGACAATCATCGCCTGCCGTATCTCGACGAACTCGTTTTTCTATTCGTGGGCAGCGAAGACCAGCAGGTGATGCGCTTTGAAGCAGGAGAAACCGACTTAATCAGCCGGCTTAGCGCAGAAAACTATTCGTTGCTTTCAAAGGATCAATCGCGCGAAGGCTGGCAGCTCGACGATCTCGGTCCCAGTCTTGAATACAACTTTCTGGTTTTTAACCAGAATGATGTCGATGCGAACAAGCTCGGCGAGATTGCGCGCAAACAGGCATGGTTCCGCGATCTCAAATTTCGTGAGGCCATCTCCGAGGCCATTGACCGCGATTCCATTGTGAAGTTGGTGTACGGCGCAAGAGGCACGCCGTTGTGGAGCAACGTCGGACCGGGAAATAAGCTCTGGGTCGACCGCGCGATTCCTCATCCGCAACGCTCGCTCGAAACCGCGCGCCAGTTACTGAAGTCGGCAGGGTTTTCCTGGAACAGCGCCGGCCAACTGCTCGATCCCTCGGGCAAGCCGGTCGAGTTCTCCATCGTCACCAGCTCTTCAAATACGCAGCGCATGAAGATGGCGACGCTTGTCCAGGACGATCTCTCGCATCTCGGAATGCAAGTAAACGTTGTGCCGCTCGACTTTCGAGCCATGCTCGATCGCGTATTTCAGAGCTTCGATTACGAAGCCGCGATTATGGGCCTCGGCGGCGGCGATCCTGACCCCAATCCTGAAATGAATGTATGGCTCTCGAATGGCGCAACCCATCTCTGGCACCTGAACGAAACCAAGCCTGCTACGGATTGGGAGCGCGAGATCGACCAGCTGATGCAGCAGCAGATGGTCACGTTGAACTACGAAAAACGTAAGCAACTTTACGATCGCGTACAGCAGTTAATCGCGCAAAACCTGCCCTTCATCTTTCTTGCTACTCCGGATGTGCTGGTTGGGGCCAGCGCGGACGTAGGAAATTTCCACCCCGCTGTGCTCGATCATTACACTTTGTGGAATGCCGACGAACTCTATCTGAAACATTCGGGCGTGGAGCGGGCCGGACTGCGGTGAGCCTTGCCCCCAAATTGCAGCGCGAGCAGCAGGCGAAGTGGCCTGACGAGCGACTGGTTTCTGAGTGCCTGAGCGGCAGTGAAGAGGCCTGGTCGGCGCTGATTGATAAGTACAAAAACCTGATCTACTCGATTCCCATAAAGCTGCGAATGTACGACGATGCGGCTGACATCTTTCAGTCGGTTTGCATCGACCTGCTGAGCGGGCTCGAACAATTGCGCGAGCCGCGCGCCCTACCGAAGTGGCTGATGCAGGCTTCGTATCATAAGTGCCTGCAATACCGGAAGAAGGGTGAGAAATATGCGGCGCTCACCAACAAGACCGGCGAGGAGCTGCCGATTGCTTCCGAACAGCCCGTTCCTGAGCGCATGCTGGCCGAACTGGAAAAAGAGCAGATGGTGCGCGACTCCATCGCGCAACTCAATCCACGGTGCGAGCAGATGGTACGGCTGCTGTTTTTCGAAGATCCGCCACGTCCATATCAGGAGATCGCCCGCGAGCTCGACATAGCCACCGGCTCGATCGGATTCATCCGTGGGCGCTGCCTGCAAAAGCTCAAGAAGCAACTCGAGAAATTGGGGTTCTGAAATGAGCGTGAAAGCAGCCCTCCAGACCGAATCCGGCGCGATGCTTGAGCGGTTACTCGTCGCTACCGATGACTATTCTCGGCGGAAGCTCGTCGCTCAGCATCCACTCGCGGACTGGGAACAGGTCGTTTCGCTTCTGACAGACCGCGCGCGGCAGGAAATCAACGTCAACATTGCAAGCGCGCAAAGAACAGCAGAGATTGCGATGCTGGTCTCGGAAGCGATCGGAAGCAAAGTCGCTCTTGCCCGCAGCCAGCGCGCCAAGGCAAACACGCTTTATGCCATGGACCAGCACGCGGCCGCAATCGAAATGCACCGCAGCGCGGCTTCCCTGTTCGAAGCGGCGGGCGAAAAACACGAACTGGCGCGGACGTTGAGTGGATCGATCCAGCCCTACTTGCTGTTGGGCCGATACGATGAAGCCCTGGCCGCGGCTGAGTGTGCGCGTGAAATTTTCTCTGAAGAGAGCAATCTGTGGCGGCTGGCGCGTCTCGAAATCAATATCGGAAACATTTATCAGCGGCAGGACCGCTTCGCCGAAGCCCTTCAGCATTATCAGCGGGCTTACGATGACCTGGTTGCGCGAGATGATGCCGAAGGCCTCGCTGCGGTTCTCAGCAATCTCGCGCTCTGCTGCATTTTCCTCAACGATTTTCCCAAGGCACTCGAATTTCACCAGCAGGCGCGGCGGCACTGCGAACACAAGGGCATGCCGATCCTGGTCGCCTACGCCGATTACAACATCGCTTATCTGTACTTTCTGCGCGGCGAGTATGGACGCGCAATCAAAATGCTGCGCGAAGCCGCTACCAGCGCAAAGAAAGCGCAGGACGCGTACCAGCTCGCGCTGTGCGATCTGGATTTATCCGAGATTTACATCGAAGTGAATTTGAATGCGGAAGCGGTTGAGCTTGCGCACAAGGCGAACGAAGCTTTCGAGC
>Ga0335079_10003723_pt1 | contig 17546 bp, 16 predicted proteins | sample Lox_Sample_33_FD_206719 | JGI IMG/M metagenome (GOLD analysis project Ga0335079, IMG submission 206719) | Soil microbial communities from Loxahatchee National Wildlife Refuge, Florida, United States - Lox_Sample_3.3 | ecosystem: Environmental > Terrestrial > Soil > Wetlands | place: USA... | reverse complement strand
GCGAACTGGAGCTTCTGGTTCATGATGATCGGCGGGCTGGGCTTCTTCGTGACTCTCTGGCTGGGCGGATTCTGGCAGGGCTGGCAGTGGAATAATCCGGCGATTCCCTTCATCGATACGGTGGTGGCACTCAAGCCGGTGTGGACAGTGCGGTTCTTCTCGGGCGTGCTGATCTTCTGCGGCATCGTCCTGTTCGGGTACAACATCATGGCGACCGTGATCGGCGCGCGTGGCGTGGTGGAACCCAAGCCCACGCCCGCGGTGCGGTAGGAGGGTGACATGTTGAGAAAAGCGGACAACAGCGCAGGGTTTGCAGTAGCTGCGGCGCTGGTACTGTTCTTCATCGGTGGCTTGCTGACTACCGTGGTGCCTCCAATGGTGGACAAGAGCTGGGGCCGGCCGTTTGAAAACAGCGACCCATCGAAGGGACCCACCGGCAAACTGCGGCCATACACCGAGCAGGAACTGCGGGGGCGCGCTGTCTATGTGAGGGAAGGGTGCTGGTATTGCCACACGCAGCAGACGCGCACTCTGCTGGCGGATACCAAGCGTTCCGGCTGGCGTGGCGTGGATGCACCCATCTCTACACCAGACGAGTTTGTTTATGACAACCCCCACCTGTTCGGCACCAAGCGCACGGGACCGGACCTTTCGCGCGTGGGAGGCAAATACGATACGCAATGGCACCGGACGCACTTCCGCAATCCGCGGGACCTGGTACCAGGTTCCGTGATGCCGCCATTTCCGTGGATCGTCGCGAACGAGCCGGAATTTCAGGCCCTGGTGGCATATCTGCAGACTCTCGGCCGTGCGAAAAACTGGCGGCCGGACAACGATTACGAGAGGTGAGCGAATGGGCGACTATTCTTATCCGAGCATCTTTCTCTCTTACTTCCTGTTCTTCGTCCTGGGAGGCGGCGCGCTGTATTTCCTCATCCGCAGCGTGCGGGATGGTTACTGGGGGCCCGAAGGTGAGGAAATCAAGTACCGCATGCTGGAGGATGACAAGCCGGAGTAGCGGCGGAGACTTTTATGGCAGAAACGGAAAAGCAAAAAGACATTCATGAATACGCCGGCGGATGGATTAGCGAGCGGACGGGAACGGAAGTGCCGGGATTCCTGAAGCTGGCGATCCTTGTGATTTCGGGCGGATCCCTGGCCTATTTCTTCCTTTATATGTACGGCGAGACGAAAAATGCAGAACGCGGCATGTTGGTGCAGCAGCTGAACGCGGCGACGGGCTCGTCGGCGGCGTTCATGTATCTGGTGGCGGCGATGATAGCAATCTTCGCCGTGATCGTCGCAGTGTTTGCGATCCGCAACTCTCCCCACGAGTGACGAATGGGCAACGGCCTTTTCCAGGTTCAATTACCGGACGCCACCGAGTACTGGATGCAGATGGTGAAGTGCCGCCATGCGTGTCCAGTGCATACGGATGCGTGCGGATACGTGACGGCCATCGCAGAGGGCCGGTACGAAGAGGCCTACCGGCTGGCGCGGGCGCGCAATCCTTTTGCATCCATCTGCGGGCGGGTGTGCGGGGCACCCTGCGAGGCCAACTGCCGGCGCGGCGATGTCGACTCTCCGGTTGCCATCCGTGCTTTGAAACGATTCGTTACGGAAGCTTATGGGCCGGAGAGCGGCAACCCGGCGCTGTACCAGTCGGCTAACGACGACCACATGATCCCGCCGAACCGCGGTAAGTACGAGAGTGTGGCCGTGGTAGGCGCGGGCGTTTCAGGGCTGACGGTGGCGCATGATCTGGTCAAGATCGGATACTCGGTCACGGTGTTTGAGGCCTATTCCGAACCCGGAGGCATGCTGACCGCGGGCGTTCCCGTATTCCGACTGCCGCGCGAACTGGTACGGGCTGAAATCAACGCCGTACTCTCGCTGGGGGTAGAACTGAAGTGCGGCATGCGGCTGGGGCGCGATTTCACGATCGCCGACCTGCGCCGCCAAGGATACAAGGCGATCTTTCTGGGCGTGGGGCTGCCGAAGGGGCGCAAACTGCCGATTCCGGGAGCGGAACTGGAGAACGCCATTGACGGGATGGAGTTTCTGCGCGCCTTCAACGAAGGCAAACCGCTGCCGCTAGGACGCCGCATCGTGGTGATCGGCGGTGGCAATGTCGCCTACGACGTGGCGCGCTCGGCGCTCCGCCCGGCGGACGCAGCGTCGCGTCGGGAAGCGCTGGAAGAAATGGGACGCGGCGAGCAGGTGGCGTACGACGTGGCAAGATCGGCGCTGCGCATCAGCGGTGACAAGGAGGTGCACGTGGTGTGCCTCGAAAGCCGCGAAGAGATGCCGGCGGACAAGGTCGAGGTGCATGAGGGCGAGGAAGAGGGCATCTTTCTGCACAATCGCCGTGGGCCGAAAGAACTGGTCGGGAGCGGTGGAAAGGTGACGGCCCTGCGCACGGTTCAGTGCACGTCGGTCTTCGACGACAACAACCGGTTCAACCCGAAGTTCGACGAGACGCAGATAGAGGATATCGAAGCTGACAGCGTGATATTTGCGATCGGGCAGACGTCGGATCTGTCCTTTCTGGATGCGAACGACGGCGTGGAGGTGGAGCGGGGGCTGATCAAGGTGAACCGCGAAACCTACCAAACGAGCGCACCTGACGTTTTCGCTTGCGGAGATATCGCTCACGGTCCCAGGCTCTTCATCGACGCCATCGCGTCCGCCCAGATCGCGGCGCGCTCGATGCACGACTTCCTCCGGGGTACACGCACCGAGATTGCTGTACGCAAGGAATGGCAGCCTGCGGCGTACAGCATGGCCGACGGTTGGAACCGTGTGCCGCGCGCAAACCCGCCGGTGCTGGAAAGCGAGCGGCGAGCCGTCTCGCTAGCAATCATCGAGGAGCGCTACCCGGAAGTGGACGCTCGGCGGCAGGCCTCCCGCTGCCTGCGCTGCAACGTAAACACGGTGTTCGACACGTCGATCTGCGTGGCCTGCAATGGATGTGTGGATGTATGTCCGGAGAACCTGATCCGGCTGGTTGGACTAAACCGGCTGGTTTCGGACGAACACTGGCTGCGGGCAGCGGCTGCGGATTTCGGCGTCACCGAGGACGAGCTGAAGGCGGCGCCGGCAGAGGAACTGGACGCTTTGGGGGGCGTGATGCTGAAGGATGAGACGACGTGCATCCGGTGCTCGCTATGCGCGTCGCGCTGTCCTACCCACGCGATCACGATGAAGCATTTCGATTTCTACACGGAGTGCGTGAACGTGCCAGCGCCGAATCCGAAGATCCGTTACAGGGCTGAGGCATCATGACGCCAGTCGAGTTCTCCGCGATGTTCGGCCTGGGCTTGGTCAGCAGCGTGCATTGCGTACAAATGTGCGGGCCGATCGTGTTGTCCTACAGCCTGCCGCTGGCGAGAGCGGCGCGGCGCAATCAGCTACTTGCGGCGCACCTGGCGTACAACGCGGGACGCATCACGACCTATTCGGCGTTGGGAGCGGCGGCGGGAATGGCAGGGGGCGCGCTAAGTGTAGTGTCCCGGTTGGCAGGCATCGCGGATGGCGCCCGGATTGGCGCGGGAGTGGCGATGATTGTGGCAGCGGTTCTGATTTCGGGTCTTGTGCCACGATCGGGTCTGGTGCAGGTTGCGCCCGTGGGGGCTTTTTCGCGCGCGATTGGACGCATCCTGTTATCGCCGCAGCCGTTCACCAAGCTTCGTATGGGACTGGTGCTGGGTTTCCTGCCTTGTGGCCTGGTGTACGCTGCGCTGCTGAAATCGGTTGAGTCGGGAACGGCTCTCGGAGGAGCGCTCACCATGCTGGCATTCGGGCTGGGCACGGTATCCGCGATGGCGTCATTCGGAATCGTTTCCTCGGCGGCTGGTTTGCGGATGGGCCGCTGGAGTAATTCGCTCTCGGCCGCCAGTGTCGCGTTGATGGGCGCATTCCTGTTGTGGCGCGGGTTAGCGGGTCCGATGAGCCATGCCCATCACGGGTAAACGCGCACCCGCCCTGCCGCCGGCCACGCGCAGCTATCATCGGCTGCGCAAGAGCGTCCACTTTCTCTGCTTTCTCGCATTTATCGCAGCTCCGTTTTTCAATATCATCCGGTTCGACATTCCCCGGCAACGATTCTACTTTGCCGGCTACGAGCTATGGATCAACGAATTCGGAATTATCTTTTTTGCGCTCATGTTTCTGATGTTCGCCATCGTGGTGTCCTCGGTCTTCTATGGCCGTGTGTACTGCGGCTATATGTGTCCGCAGATGATATTTAGCGAGGCCTCCATCGCTTTCGAGAAGCGGCTGGAGCGGTGGTTCAACAAGCGCCACCCGGAGTGGGGTGCACCGGCGCGCACGCGAGCGGCGGGTGCAGTATTCTATGCAGCTCTGGGGCTCGCGTCGGTGTTCCTGGCGTTTGCCTTCATCGCTTATTTTGTTGAGCCGCGCGACCTGCTGCGCCGGCTTTTCTCCTTCGATGTACGCACCGCAGGCGGCATTTCGGGGGCTGTCGCCACGGTGATTACGTTCCTCGATTTCACACTCGTGCGCCAGCGATTCTGCACAACCGTGTGCCCTTACGGATACTTGCAAGGCATGCTGGGCGACGCCAACACGCTACTGGTCTGCTATCGCGACGAACAGCGGGAATGCATTGAATGCAAGAAGTGCGTGCGCGTGTGCCATATGGGGATCGACATTCGCACCTCGCCATTCCAAATCGAGTGCGTGCACTGCGGCGAATGCATCGATGCGTGTGAAGACGTGCTGCGCCGTCTCGGTACCCAGGGCCTGATTCACTACACGTGGGGCGAGCATGGCCGCGAGATCGGCGGAAAAGAGCCTTGGCACCGGCGGCTGGGCTTCCTCGACGCCAAGCGCTTCATCGCATGCCTCGTGTTCTTGTTCTACGCGTCGGGGCTGTTTGTCGCACTCTCCATGAGAAGGGCGGTGCTGGTGCGCGTGGCTCCGGTGCGCACGACCCTCTACGACGTCGCCAGTGATGGAACGATTCACAACCGTTTTCGATTCACCGTGTCCAATCGCGGAAAACGCGCGGCCGCGGTGCTGTTCTCAATCGAGCATTTGCCTAGCGCCAAGTTGGTCATCAATCAGAACCCCGTGCAGGCGCAGACCGGCGAGACCTTGCAAGGCAGTTTCGAGATTTCCGCACCGGCCACCGCGAGGATGCGGGACGTCAACCACTTTACGATTGTCACTACCACGATCCCGGAACAAGGAATCGACTCGTTTGCAATGACATTCTTAATGCCAGTCCGAAAGGAGATGAGATGAATAGATCTCGCGGCGCATTCTTGATTTATTTTCTGGTCACGGTAATCGCGCTCTTCGTCGGTATCCTAATTTTCGTTTGGGTAGCCGCTAAGAAGGCGAATCCCGTAATGCTGGATGAGCACGGCCGGCCCATTGCGTACTTAGTGCGCGTAGAGCCTCCTTCAAAGGTATGACTGCGACCGAGACCTGCTGTGCGCTATGCGGTCTCGACTGCGGGCGCCATCCCATCCTGCGTCGCTATGGGGAGGATGACCACGCTTTCTGCTGCACGGGTTGCGTGAATGTGTATTCCATCCTGTCGGAAAGCGGCGTTCTGGCGTCGGGCCAGGATTTTCGCGATACAGAACTCTATCGTGAAAGCCTGAAGCTGGGCCTGATCTCCAGTCCCCTCGCAGACCGGAAGCCGGCGGAGCCCTTTGCGGGCGCGGAGTCACGCGAGGTGATGTTGGAAGTGAACGGGATGTGGTGCTCGGCTTGTGCGTGGCTTATCGAGCACGCACTGCGCAAACTGCGAGGTGTAGTATCCGCCGAAGTGTCGTTCGTTTCCGATCTTGTGAAGATCAGATATTGCCCTCAGTACCTGCCGATGGAGCGAATCACGGCTCGTATTGCGGCTCTGGGATATCGCGCGCACGAATACAAAGGGCCGAGCGATGACCAGGGCGCCGCAAGGCGAGACCTTCTGCTCCGCATGGGAGTCGCGGCGTTCCTGTGGATGAACGTGATGACGCTCAGCTGGGTACTCTATGTCGGCTACTTCGAAAAGATTGCAGACAGCGCCGGCCGCTTCCTGCCCTTCGTACTAATGGCCTTGGCCACTCCCGCGATTTTCTATTCGGCGTGGCCGATTTTCAGGTTGGCGACCATCGGGTTGGCGAACCGCACGATTCGCATGGAAACTCTTCTGGCGTTGGGGATTCTGGCGGCATATGGCTCGAGCGCAGTTGAGGCGTTTCGCGGTGGCCATCATTTCTATTTCGACACGGCATGCGCCATTGTCGCACTGGTTCTAGCCGGAAAGCTGGCGGAACAAAGCGCCAAGGATTCGACAGCACGTGCCGTTACGTCGCTCTATCGCATGATGCCGAAGAAGGCCCGGCTTCTGGTAGATGGCCGCGAACGTTTCGTATCAGTCGAGGCTCTCGAGAGCGGAACGGTGTTCCTGGTACAGCCAGGTGAGCGGATTCCGGCAGACGGGGTGGTGGTAGAAGGCCATTCCCACGTTGACGAATCAGTGCTCACTGGAGAATCGGCGCCCCGGTCGAGGAGCGCCGGCAACAGAGTCATGTGCGGCAGCGTGAACGGTAGCGGCGTGCTGCGCGTGCGGTCCACAAACGTCGGTCTCGAAAGTACTCTCGCCCAGATCATCCGGGCAGTGGAGTCAGCCATGGGGAGCCGTTCGCGACTGGAGCGGCAAGTTGATCGCGTTTCGCGCATGTTCGTCCCAGCAATGATTGTCGTGGCGGTGCTCACGCTTGCCGGATGGATCGCCACAGGAGTCGCGACTTCTGTCGCGCTTGTGCGTGGCATCTCGGTGCTGGTAATCGCTTGCCCCTGCGCTTTGGGCATAGCAACGCCGCTGGCCATCACAACCGCGATCGACGCAGCGGCTCGGCGTCACATCCTGGTCAACGACAGCCGCGCATTGGAAACGGTTCGTAAAGTCGATGTAGTTGTGCTAGACAAAACAGGAACCGTAACGGAAGGCAATTTCGGCCTGCTGGAAACAGCGGGAGAGGCCGACGATCTGCCGCTCATCGCTTCGCTCGAAACCTATTCACAGCATCCACTGGGTCGGGCACTCTGTCGCTGGGCTGAGGCGCAGTCGGTTCAGAGACTACCCGTGAAGGATGTCGAAATTCATGACGGCGTGGGGATCAGTGGCATTGTCACCGGCCGAAGGGTCTTCGTCGGGAGCCGGAGATTGTGTCCGAGCATTCCCTGCGGGGAACTGACGGCGAAAGCGGAGGCATGGGAAGCGGATGGCCACACGGTGGTGTATTTCGGGCGTGGCGAAACGGTGACGGGGGTGCTGGCTTTTGGAGATCGCATCAGGCCGGAATCGGAGCGCTTCGTTTTGGAGTTGGCGCGCCGCGGCATTCGTACGGTGCTCGTATCCGGCGATTCGCGGGCGACCGTGAACTGGGTAGCGGCTCAGATTGGTGCAGACGAAGCAATCGCTGAAGCGCTGCCCGATCACAAAGTGGCCGTGATCCGGGAACTGCAAAGTCGTGGCAATGTGGTGGCCATGGTGGGCGACGGAGTGAACGATGCGCCGAGCCTGGCGCAGGCTGATCTGGGAGTTGCGCTGGGCTCGGGAACAGACATTGCGATGAAAGCCGCGCCCGTGGTGATCTCTGGCAGTGGATTGCTGCCCGTACTCGAAGTCTTCGATCTCGCGGAGAGGACTCTGCGAGTCGTCCACCAGAACCTGTTTTGGGCGTTCCTCTATAACACCATTGGTGTCACACTCGCGGCCGCGGGCGTCATCAACCCCATCTTCGCGGCGGGCGCCATGGTCGTTTCGAGTCTTTCGGTGATTTGGAATTCCAAGCGCGCGGCTAAAACATCAGGCTAATGATTGTCTGCGCAATTCCGAGCAGGACCGGCACCGAGGTAAGTCTCATCGGCGTGGCACACTCTTCGCACACAGGCTGGCCCGGAAGGACCATGAAATGTTGGTATTCAAGGGGTCGGCGATCTGATCGAGCGAATCAGTGGGCAGAAGGCCGGTTTGCCAGATTCGACCGGAGTTGACTGACTGGTGGTCAGCCGATAGAATTCCCGGATCCCTTGGCCTGTCGGGGAATTCAAAAGTCAATGTGTGCCGGTTGTGGGCTAAGAGAGACGGGGTCCAGAGAAGGGAAGCCCAGACCGGCGCTCAGCTGAGGTCGCGACACTGGTTGACAGCATCGTCCAGTCCGGCCAAACAAAGCTGCACATTTTCCAACTCGCCCGAGTATTAGTTGACAGGGCAGAGTAACGCCCCGGAACACCAGACAGCGGGCAGGCCGCCAAGCGGGACTCGTTGTGGGTGCTGGACATTGGATCGAGCAACCACAACGGCCGGCAACCGGCGGCCATATTCCTCCTTCGTCCGCGCCCACCTCCTTTCTCCGCCAGGCTGCGTGCCTTCGAGGCGAAGCTATGCAAGGCGGCGGGCACCATCGTAGAACTCCAGTTTAGCGGCGGGACAACCGCGGATCGAAATACAACTGGTCAACCCGTCGCGCACGGTGATTGGTAATCTACAGATCACCTTTGACGACGGCGCCGTGGACAATCGGCCGCTGGAAACGACAGTTGCTGTTCTCGTCACATTACCAACTGCTTGCGCGTCGGCTAGAGGTCTCGTCGTCAACTCCAATCGAGAGACGGCCCTGGGGTGAAAGTTCCTGCTGTGCTTCGCTAAAGACGGGTACTTTCATTAGCTTGCTCCCATTTTAGAGGGAGCCCCTCCGTGCAATCCGGATCGATCTCGAGCGCCGCTTACAGCAGTGGGCAAGCACGGATTCACATGGACGTAACGCCGCTACCCTTACTTTGCCATCTGTGCGCACTGGAAAGTCGATAAACAAAGCGAAGTGGGCGTTTCGGAACCAATTGCCGTGCGAAGGGGCAGACGTAGTAGCGTAATGCGCTTGGTACTTGGATGCTCGGGGCGAATCGCTCGCCGGGCTGATCAACGGCACGGGTATCGCAATGGTTAAGCTAAGGCGTAGTCTACGAAAGGTACAGCGACTTTCGCTTCTGCTCGACCAGCTTGATGAAGTTGCGCTTGATCTTGTACTTCACGCGCAGGCCTTCCAGGTGCCTTAAGAACTCCGCGCCGCGGTCCATGCGCCGCATCACCGAAGCAGCCTTCACCAGCAAGCCGACGGAGTCCTCGTAGCGCCCGTTGTTGGTGGCAGCCACGGCAGCTTCGGCCTGCTTCAGGTAAATGGGCGCGGCGTCTTCGGGATGTTCTTTCTCGCGGACGGCCGCGAGCCGGAGCCACAGACTATCGGAGCATCCACCAGCGAGCGCCTCACGCCAGGCCTCCGCCAGGTTGCCCTCGTAGAGGAAGATCTCCACCAGCGGGGAATGATCGTCGTCGGGCCGCATCCACCGTGGGCGGCTCTGGCCCCGCGCCTTCTCTTCGGCCGTTGTGATACGCAGCTGGATCTCCGCCAGAGCGCGCTCTCGCCATCCGGGCCACGCGCCTGCCTTCTTCGCATGCCGTTCCAGCGTTCTGTAGCTCTCCAGATAGGGGCGCTCTGAGAATTCGGCCCACATCAGCTTCATGGCGTCGTCGTGACGGCGGCGGCGATGGTACTCTTCAGCCGTGAATTCGCGCAGCCTGCCGTCGGTGTGATCCGGGAAGGCCTGCAGTCCCTTTTCCGCCCAAAGCAGCGCGTTGTCGTGCTGGCGCGCTTCTCGGAAGACCTCTGCGATCTTCAAGTAGCTGTACGCGCTCGATAGGTCACGGCTCATCACCGCGACGAGTTGTCCGATATCGCCCGACGCCTGTGCCAGCGATTCCATGATGTGCGTGATGCGGAAGTGCTGGCCCCACTCGGATCGCTCGTGCTCTGCAGTTCGCGCCGGCACCTTCTCCCATTCGGCCTCGGCCAGTTCCCGGTAGACCTTCATGCCCTTCGCCCCGAGGATCTTGGCGTATCGCGCCACAGCGCCGTAGAAGACATCCAAGTCGCAGTGCAACTCCCACTGAAAGAGCCGCCTGGCTAATTCCACCGGATCGGGCCGGGCCTCCTGGCACGCCTGGTAATGGATGCCCTGCAGCCGATCCCGCAGCATGCCGAAATGACCATCGGAATCATCCACCGCCTGGATAGCGCCCAGCAGTGACTGCAGAGCCGACTCGCATAACTCGATCACTGCCGCCGCTTGGCCGTCGTTCAGCAACTGTTCGACGGAATCAATGGCGTCATCGACTCCACGCGCCCACCCCGTTGCCTCGCGGTAATGCACGAAATCACTAACGCCGACAGCCTTCTCAAACGCCCGTCGGACAGCGGCTGCGCCGGTGTCAGGACCAGAACGCCGAGCAGCGTGAAGGATGAGCCGCTCGTGGAGCCGGTCGTCGTCTTTCGCCCAACCGAGCACCATCTGCACGAGCGTGTCTTTGTCTTCTGCCTTGAGGATCTTCTCAGCATCGGCCAGCGTGACCGCCTTGGCTTTGCCACGCCCCGAAGACCTCGCCGGTGCCGCCCGTTTCAGCCAGGCGAGCGCAGCTGCTACGCAGTGCTTACAGAAACTGCCGTCGCTGCTCACCGGACAATCGCACGAGTAATCCAGCACTCCTTCGTCGGCCGTCAGCGCCACGGCGTAATCCTGGTTTCCACGCACGACGGCGCGGACGCTCTCATCCGTGTCTTCGAGCGATTCGACGTGCCCGTGAGAATAGTAGTCCAGACCCCGCTGATAGGACTGCGCGTCCGCCAAACGTCGAATCACTGCATCGTTGATTGAGCCCGCGAGATTGTTCGGCACGCCTTCCATTATCCGGGATGCACGGCGGAATGGACCTCGTGCGCTACTCGCCCAACCGTCGGAATAGTTTCGCGTTTTCGCCGCTGACTTCTCGATGCATGGCGTTGGGGTACCGGTCGTGGCGTTGACCACGAAGCCGCGGGTCTCCGGCTAGCCGCCGGGAGCAATTCTCCTCGGTTTGGCGAATATGTCCCCGAAAACGCCGGTCAAGGAAACAGGCGCTGGGCATCGCGCCGGCCAACGCCTTGAGAGCGGATCAAAGCCTGTCACATCCGCGAGTAGTGCGTTACCCAATGGAAAGCTTCACCGCTACTCGTCCAAGGTGGGAGCGGTATGGTGCAGTTGAAGCCAGACGCGCCGCCGGTGCGCTACGTCAGCACCCGGCCTTATGAACTCGGCGATCTATCGGGTGAAAGTCCTGAAAATTGGAATGGTGAATTGACTAATACTACGTGCGAAATCTCTTGGTTCCTTCATGACAGCCTCAAACAAATAGAGTCAGGCACCCGGTGAGAATCAGTGCTACCGCCCATATCACATCCAGATTGATCCACGCCTTCCGCAATAGCCCCAGCCCGAAGCGATCTACGACGACCCACGAGGCGAGTGCAGTAACGGCGAGATATCCTGCACCATGCACCAGAGTGGCCGTCGCGCCTGCAAGGGCCTGCGTCGAGGCTCCCCGTGCGTGGCAAGACGGACCTTGGGCGGCCGCTGTCATCGACAGAAACACCGGCAGCACCATCAGGCCCGCACCGTGTGCCGAGGCCATCAGAAAAGACCAGAGAGTGAGGCCGCCCATGCCCACCCGCATGGCCGCCCAGCGCGGATGCAGGTGACGGTACAACTGCCGGATGCCGACGCCAGCGAGCAGGATCGCAACGGGCCAGCGCAGCATGCCGGGCGACAGCGCGATGCCCGCAATCATGGCAACTCCGATGGCCGCGGCAATCGCTAGCCCGTGCCCGAGAGTCAGCGGAATCAGTGCCCGCCATACGGCGTTCCGTTTGCCTTCTTGCATCCCGAGAGCAACGGCAAACAGCCAACCCATCCCGGGATTGAGGCCATGAAAGGCCCCCAATCCCGCCAACGTAAGCAGCGAAGCAAGTGTGGTTTCCATGGGTGGCGGTTCCTCATGCGTAGCAGTACGAGTCGGAGGAAGCGTCGCCGCCCTCCAACCGGGTCTGGTGTGGCCGCATGCCGTCAAAGTGGGGAAAGAACCGCGGATCGACGCGCATCTCGCCTGTGCCCGGATCCACGTCCACCTTCATCATCCAGCCCTGCACACCGTCCGGATAGATCTGATCGTCCACCGCGGTGTACAGGGAATTGGTCACATACACGCGCCGGCCGTCCCGGCTCAGTTCGACCATCTGCGGACCACCATTCAGAGGCATACGCGGATTCGAAGGATGGGCCGCACGCCGCACGATGCCTCCCATCGCAATCTTGCTGTTCAACTTCGGGTGGAACGGATCGCTCACGTCGTACTGGCGGAATTCGCCGGAGCCCCAGCAGGAGACATAGAGGTACTTGTCGTCGAGCGAAAGGTTGATGTCGGTGACGAACGGCGGGACTGCGCCAAAGCCTTTCAGCATGGGAGGCAGCAGCTCCGGACCGGCCGGCTCCGCGGGAATCTCGATCGCTTTCTGGACCTTCCACTCCGCGTTCTCTCCGCGGCCCTCCTTGTACCAGAGCCAGATCGATGACGATAGATCCTTCAGTGAGACCACTACGCCCACGAAGCCGTACGCCTTCGTTGGATTTCTCGCCGGGCGGAGCTCGAACACGAGTTGCTGTTCGGCTCCAAGGTCCAAAACCTGTTTGTGCATGCGCTTCTGCAAATCCCAGACGTGAATCTGGTGGCCATACTTTCCGCCCAGCAGCAGCTCAGGATTCAGCCCGTCCTCGAACATATTCGGCGTGCCCCATTCGCTGGTGATCATGGAATCGTGGCCCAGATGCCAGGCGAAATCGTATGCCAGGTACTGAGGGCCCCGGTCCATCTCCCAACGCCCGCGCACGTCGAACGTCTCCCCGTCCAAAACGAATACGCCGCCCGGCCCTTCGCCGTCCGGTGAACCCAGGGCATTCACGTAAATGCCTTCCGGTCCGCAGTGAACGGTGTGAGGACGGCTGTACCCGGTCCGGTTCATGACCGTCTCCGGCTCGATCACTTTGACCAACTTCGGATTCCTCGGATCCGGCTGCGTGTCGAGAATATGAATACGCGACGACCGCAGGCCCGGCACCACCAGGTAGCGGCGCTCCATGTGCGGATGTGGCGAATAGGGGCATAGGCAGGAACTGCAGGCATTCCAGCCGAAGTGGTGCAGTTCGTCGCCCGCGTTGGGCATATCCACGCGGCCGACCATCTTGCCGTATGATTTCGATCCTGCGTCGACGTCGACTACGCCCATCGCATCCGGGCCGCTCTTCAGGGATGGGTTCAACATCGCCACATATGCCAGCTTCTCGGCCGGCGCTTCCATCGCCATTTTAGGAGAGGGATAAAACGTTGGATCAGGCTGCCATCTCATGTGTAAGAACCTCCTCGTTGTTGAACCGATTGCTCGGCCGGGGCCGCGGCAAAGCCGTGCTTCGTGGCCATGATTCTTCTCCTCTGCGTATTTTTCTTCTAGATCGGAGAGGTCCACGCCGAGCAGTGCGGGTGCCACTCCGGTCTTCAGGCCCGCTCGGTGCTTCAGGCAACCTTTGTTTTGCTGTTGAGCGCGGAGTGGATCGCGAGCGGCGCTTTGTCGCCGTCGATCTTCGACGTCCTGCGACGCTTATTACGAGCCCGGGTAGATTTCGCGTTCTGAGCATCTAAGCGGGCGGAGACTACCGGAATCCCTTCGATGCGTATCATTGCTGTTTGTCCTCCCCATCTATAAGCGCGTAGAACTGCGCGGAAAAAGCTCAGCAATTGGACTCGATCGTAGAAATGCTGGCTTTCTCCCGGATAACGGGTCATTAGGAAGCTGACACTACCTGGCGTCTAGCAGCCGGCCTCCAACTCGGATTTTCAAATACTTCCAGGCTGGCCGTGCGGATGACGAAGCGACGGGGCTGGGAGGCATTCGAGTCCACCGACGGCAAGCTTGTCTACTATGCGCCCCACGATTTGGTCACGTTGCAGGTGGAGAGCTCGAACAGATCCAATTTCTGCTCGGGCATGTCTCGGTGCAGACCAAAGAGCGCTACCTTGGTTGCAAGCAGAAAATCCAGGGCGTCGTTAATGACTGCATTGGCATCGAGCCGCAACGACAGGCATAGGCGCCGCCAAATTCCCGGTGTCGCGACTTCACGGGACCGATCTCCAAGAAGATCCTTTCGGAGGCATTCTCCGAGTGCCCGACAATCCACTCAGAGCGCGGACGACACTTCCCAGATCGCGGTCTGGAGCCAACGCGACACCGGAGGTAAACAAGTGGCGACTGGTCTTCGCAGATTAGACGCCATCGGTCCGACAGCGCGCCCCGCGCTTGCGGTGAAAACGTTCAGCCATGCCGGATGGAAGTTCGCCAACAGCCGCTAGCGGCCCCGCGCCCGGCGCAGATTAGTGCCATTTCGCAAACCAAGGCTCTGATAGATTTGCCGCGTAGCATCCGACTTGTTCAAGGTGTGAAAGTGGATGCCACGCACCTGGTAATCCAAGCAGGTGAACAAGCGGAAGGCAGCCAAGAATGCGAGGATCACTTGAGCACGAATCAACGTTGTAACATCCCATAACACCCCGGGGCACGCCTGCAGTCCCGGATGACAGGCTGCTGATTTGAATCCCTCGGGAGCTTTGTATTACAGACAGGGCGTGCCGCAACGGAGAATGCTCACGCTAGCCGATTCGGACGGAAACACGAAACGCGGGACGCCGGCGAGCGCCGATAGGGTGAGAGAAACTCGGCGGAGCGGCCATCGGCGGTTGATCAATAGCAAGGTGTAGAATATTCCATTCGCCGTCCGGACAGCGATCTCGCAGGAGACTTCCCAAATTGGCGACTTCAATCGGGACCGCGGTTTCAACAAGCAGTGTCGACCCGGGCCGTTGGCGTTCCCTGGCAGTTGTCTTGTCGGCCTCATTTCTGGTCACCCTGGACTTTTTTGTCATCAATGTTTCTATCCCCTCGATCCGTGCGGGCCTGCACGCCTCGTTTGCCGACCTGCAACTGGTAATTGCCAGTTACGGGCTTACGTATTCCGTTCTCCTCATCACCGGCGGCCGGCTGGGCGATATCTACGGTCGAAAGCGCATGTTCCTTTGCGGAATCACCGGGTTTACTTCGGCTTCGCTTCTGTGCGGAATGGCGCCCACTCCGGCCTTTCTCATTGCGAGCCGCGCCATGCAGGGAAGCATGGCCGCTATGTTGTTTCCGCAAGTGCTCTCATTAATCCAAGTGACCTTCCCCGTACACGAGCGGGCCAAGGCGTTCGGCTTTTTCGGCGTGGCTGTGGGCACCGCATCCTTTTCCGGAAATGTGCTGGGCGGCTTGCTCGTCAGCGCCAATGTTTTCGGATTGGGCTGGCGACCCATCTTCCTGATTAATCTGCCTATCGGAGTAATCGCCGTACTGGCGGCGAGACGAACGGTTCGGGAATCGCGTTCGCAGACGGCGCGCCGCCTTGACCTAGGAGGAGTGGCGTTGATGACTGCGTCGCTGTCCGTGCTAATCTATCCGCTCGTAAAGGGGCGCGAAGCCGGGTGGCCCGCGTGGACGTATGCCTGCGCAGCGGTGTCGCTCCTGCTGCTGGCTCTTTTTGTGCGCTACGAACAAAGCGTCAGCGCACGCGGCGGATCGCCGCTGGTGGAGCTTTCGCTTTTTCGCGATCGCGCATTCGTTATCGGCCTTTTCAGCGCGGTCTGTTTCTTTAGCACCACGGCGTCCTTTTTCTTAATCTCCACGATCTTCCTGCAGAACGGCCTCGGTTACAGTGCGCGGGCGGCCGGGATGACATTCGGTTCTTTTGCGATTGCCTTTCTGTGCAGCTCGCTGGCGTCGGCTAGCGTGCAGCCGAAGCTAGGCAGCCGGATCATTAACGTGGGCGCCGCGCTCATGATGTGCGGCCTGGTAACGTTGCTGTGGATGGCGCGCTGGCGCGGCGCCGCGCTAACAGGCCTCGATCTCGCGCCCGCCCTGATGATCTACGGTACAGGCCAGGGCTTCGTGATGCCCACTCTGATCAGCACTGTCCTCATCAATATCAAGGGCCATGACGCCGGATCGGCGTCCGGGGTTTTAACGACCGTGCAGCAGTGCTCTTTCGCCATAGGAGTGGCCGCGATCGGCACCGTCTTTGTCAGCGCCCTGGGCGGCCGGACCGGTGCAGATGTATTCGTTCACGCGCTTTCCAGGGCCTTTTCAGTGAATATCTGCCTGCTCGGTGTCACATTTCTGCTCATCCTGCAGATCCCGCGCAACCCGGTCAAAGACACTCGGCTGTGATTTTGGGTGTGCCATAATGCACGAGTTGTGTATAGACTATTCTTTCATTCCCTCGCTCTCGGGTTGGCTGGTTTCGCCGCGAACGCCGAATCGCTGACCGTCACTCTTCTGTCGAACCTCCCATCGCCTCAGCCGGTCGGAACAATCATCACCCTGGTGCCGCGGCTGGAGAATTCGACCAAGGTCACTTATGTCGCTCAATACAGCGTGAGCGTCGACGGCGGCGCTTTCCACATGGTCCGGGATTTCAGCCAGGACATGCCGTTCACCTGGTCGCCGGAACTTTACGAACACGAATCGCGCGTGCGCGTCACAGTGCGGAACAACGACACCATGGAGACGGCCGCGGCGGAATTGCCTTTCCGGGTAGTTTCCCGCATTAAGGACGGCCGGCCGGTGGTCACGCCTACGGCGCATCCGTTGGTGGCTCTGCTGAGCGCACCACCCTGCCCGGCGGGGCGCCAGTTCCGAGTGGAGTTTCGCAAAGTGGGGGATTCTTTTTCGAGCCACACTTCAATCGAACCCTGTCGCGCCGACCGCAGCAGCAACGTCTACATAGCGGGAATGCGGGCCGATACCGATTATCAAATGCGGCCAGAGACGATTGACGGGGCCACGGAATCGAGTGCCTGGATTACTTTCCATACCGGCCTCCTGAACGGTCGCTTTCCGCCGGTGAGCATTCCTACGCCGCGCGCTGGCGGTGCCCGCAGCCCCGACCAATTGCTCGTGAGCAGCATATTGATGGAGCCCTATCATGATCTGGCTACCGATCTGGAAGGAAATGTGGTCTGGACCATGTCTTGGCCGGCTTTCCTGACTCGTATCCTTCCTGGTGGCCGGTTTCTGGTGTTGGCGGAGGCGGCGAATTCCCAGAACGACCTTAAGCGCTGGCAGGTAGTACGAGAGGTGGATCTGCTGGGGAACACCTTGCGCGAAACGAATGCCAGCCGCGTGGCGGAGCAGTTGGCGAGCCGCGGCATCCGCTCCAAGTGCATGAAGGACGGCGAGCAGTGTGTTTCGGGATTTCATCACGAGGCCATCGGCTTGCCGAACGGCCACGTGCTGGTGATAGCCGGCCTGGAACGTATGTTTCCAGATGGCGCCCAAGGATCCAAGGACCCGGTGGATGTGCTGGGAGATCTGGTAATCGATCTGGACCCGGAGTTTCAGGTGTCTTGGGTATGGAACTCGTTCGACCACATGGATGTCACTCGCAGGTCTCTGGGCGACGAGAAGTGCAAACTGGGCGCGGGCAGCGATGGCTGTCCCTCGATCTTCCTCGCCTCTACGGCCAACGGCTGGCTGCACAGTAATTCCTTGAGCTACATTCACGGTAGCGGC
>Ga0335079_10003722_pt1 | contig 17546 bp, 15 predicted proteins | sample Lox_Sample_33_FD_206719 | JGI IMG/M metagenome (GOLD analysis project Ga0335079, IMG submission 206719) | Soil microbial communities from Loxahatchee National Wildlife Refuge, Florida, United States - Lox_Sample_3.3 | ecosystem: Environmental > Terrestrial > Soil > Wetlands | place: USA... | reverse complement strand
GGGTGAGCCGCGGCGCTTCGACTTCAAGGTACGCGATCACGTCGAGATCGGCGAGCGGCTCGGCGGTCTCGACTTCGAGACGGCGGCGCGCATCTCGGGGGCGCGCTTCGTCGTGATGCGCGCGCAGGTGGCGCGGCTGCACCGCGCGCTCACCCAATTCATGCTCGATCTGCACACGCGCGAGCATGGCTACACCGAGGTATACGTGCCGTACCTGGTGCGACCGGAAGCGCTCATCGGCACCGGGCAGCTGCCGAAGTTCGAGCAGGATCTGTTCGCGGTGCGCAGCGAGCAGTCGTTCTATCTGATTCCGACCGCCGAAGTGCCCGTGACCAACCTGGTGCGCGGGGAGATCGTGGCGGCGGAGGCGCTGCCGCTGAAGTATGTGGCCCATACACCGTGCTTCCGCTCGGAGGCGGGCGCAGCCGGCAAGGACACGCGCGGCATGATCCGCAATCACCAGTTCGACAAGGTCGAGCTGGTGCAGCTGGTGCGGCCCGAGGATTCCTACGCGGCACTGGAGGAGCTCACGGCGCACGCCGAGAGCGTGCTGCAGCGGCTCGCCATTCCCTACCGCACGGTGACCCTGTGCGCCGGTGATGTCGGCTTCGGCAGCGCCAAGACCTACGACCTGGAGGCGTGGCTGCCTTCGCAGCAGCGCTATCGCGAGATCTCCTCCTGCAGCAACTTCGAGGCATTTCAGGCGCGGCGCATGCTGGCGCGCTGGCGCAACCCGCAGAGCGGCAAGCCGGAACCGCTGCACACCCTCAACGGCTCGGGACTGGCGGTGGGACGGACGCTCGTGGCGCTGCTCGAGAACTTCCAGAACGAGGACGGCTCGGTGAGCGTACCGGCGGTGCTGCAGCCATGGATGGGCGGCCTGACGCGGCTCAGCGCGTAGACTATCGATAATCGATAGTTCTATACTGCAGTGAAATGAAGCGCGCGCTGCGCTGGCCGCGCCCCACCGCGGGGCGCGATCCACTGTTCAACAGCTCCGTGGAGAAGGCGCTCGCCATCCTCGAGGCCTTCAACGGCGGGCGCAGCCTGACGCTCGCCGCGCTCGCCGCGGGCGCCGGCATGACCACCAGCTCCGCGCAGCGCTGCACCCACACGCTGGTGCGTCTCGGCTACCTGAAGCGCAACGCGCTGCTGCGCCGCTGGATGCTGACGGCGCGCGCCCTGCGGCTCGCCGAAGCGTACCTCTCCGGTCACGCGTTGCTCGAGCAGGCCACGACCCATCTCATCGATCTCAACCAGGCGAGCGGCGAATCGGTCAGCCTGTCCGAGCCCGACGGCCTCGACATGGTGTTCATCGCACGCTTCCCGAGCCTCAAGCGCTTCTACATCCACATGCCCGTCGGCCGGCGGCTGCCGATGTACTGCACCGCCTCGGGGCGTGCGTATCTGTCGGCGCTGCCGCCGTCCCTGGCGCAGCGGCTGCTGCGCCGCGCGGAGCTCAAGTCGCGGACGCCGCTCACGCTCACCGACCCGCGGCAGATCGGCCGGCGCATCGAGGCGGCGCGCGAGGCCGGCTACGCCTGGTCGGACCAGGAGTGCTACCGGGGCGATCTCACCATTGCCGCGCCGGTACTGGGCGATGACGGCGAGCCGCTCGCTGCCGTCAACATCTCCGCGCCCACGAGCCGCTGGACGCTCGCCGAAATGCGGTCGAAGCTGGCGCCGCTGCTGCTGCAGACGGCGCGTGCGGCCTCGATCGGTCACGCACCGCGGCTGCACAACCGCTGAGGAAGCGAAGGTATGCCGGAACTCAGCCGCTCGCTCAAGTCGCGCCACATCACCATGATCTCGATCGGTGGCATGATCGGCGCCGGACTGTTCGTCAGCAGCAGCGCCGCGATCGTCGCCACCGGGCCGGCGATCGTCCTGAGCTATCTGATCACCGGCACGCTGGTGCTGCTGGTGATGCGTATGCTGGGCGAGATGGCGGTGACGCTGCCGCAGGTGCGCTCGTTCACCGAGTTCGCGCGCGCGGGCCTCGGCGGCTGCGGCGGCTTCGTCGCTGGCTGGCTGTACTGGTACTTCTGGATGATTGTGGTGCCGGTAGAGGCGATCGCCGGCGCCAACATCCTGCATGGCTGGCTCGGGCTGCCGCCGCTGGGGCTCGGCGTGGCGCTCATGGCGGTGATGACCGCGGTGAACCTGATGTCGGCTCGCTCCTACGGCGAGTTCGAGTTCTGGTTCGCCTCCATCAAGGTAGCCGCGATCGTGGTCTTCATCGCGCTCGCCGCGGCATACGCCTTCGGGCTCACTTCTCCGGGGGGTAACACCTTCGGTAACCTGAGCGCCTTCGGGGGCTTCGCCCCCAAGGGGGCGACCGCGGTGCTTTCCGGTGCAGTGACGGTGTACTTCTCGCTCACCGGGGCGGAGATCACCACGATCGCCGCCGCCGAGTCGCGCGAGGGCGCCCGCGCCGTGGCGCGCCTCGGCACCACGGTGCTGGTGCGCATCCTCACCTTCTACGCCGGTTCGGTGCTGCTTATCGTCGCCGTGGTGCCGTGGGTGCAGGTGCGCGCGGGCGAGTCGCCGTTTACCCTGGCGCTCACGGTGATGCACTTCCGTTGGGCGAGCCTCGCCATGAGCGTCATCATTCTCACCGCGGTGCTGTCGTGCCTGAACTCCGCCTTCTACGTGTGCTCGCGCGTGCTGTTCGTACTCGCCGAGCACGGTGACGCCCCGGCGTACCTGGTGCAGCTCAACGCGCGGCGCGTGCCGACACGCTCGGTGTGGATGGGAAGCCTCGCCGGGGTGCTCGGTATCTTCGCCGCGACCGCGCACTCGCAGAAGGTGTTTGCCTTCCTGGTGAACGCCTCGGGGGCGCTGATGGTGTTCGTCTACATGATGATCGTGATGGCGCACCTGCGGCTGCGGCGCGCGCGCGAGGCGAGCGGCGCACCGCCGCCGGCGCTTGCGATGTGGCTGTTCCCGTGGGCGGATTATCTGGCACTCGGCGGCATGGCTTCCGTGCTGATCGCCATGGCGGTGACGCCGGAGATGCAGCGGGACTTCCGGGCGAGCGTGCTGTCGCTCGCGGTCGCAGTGGCGGCGTACGTCGTCGTCGAGGTGCGGCGCAGGGCCGGTGCGGCGCGCGCCGCGCCGGCGGCCGCGCAGGGAGAGCACCCGTGACAGCACCGTCGCTCACGCGGCGGCAATTCGTCCTGGCATCGGCCGCTGCGGCCGGGGCGCTGGTGATCGGCGTGACGCTCGAGCGGCTGCGCGGCCGCAAGAGCGCCGCCGCGCGCTCCGGTGTCCTCAATGCGTACGTGCGCATTGCCCCACGGGGGCCGATCACGCTCGTCATGCCGAAGGTCGAGATGGGGCAGGGCACGTACACCTCGCTCCCGATGCTGATCGCCGAGGAGCTCGAGGTGGACCTCAAGGACGTCACCGTGGAGGCGGCGCCGCCCGATCCCGCAGTCTATGGCTTTCCGGTCGACCCGACCGAGCCGGAAGGGATCACGCGCGACCAGTCGACCGGGACCTCGCTCTCGATCATCCAGTGCTGGACGCCGCTGCGGCAGGCGGGTGCCACGGCGCGGCTGATGCTGCTGCAGGCGGCGGCGAAGCACTGGCAGGTGAGCATCGACAGCTGTCGCGCACAGCGCGGCGAAGTCATTCACCCGGCTACCGGACGTCGCTTGACCTACGGCGCACTCGCGAGCGCCGCCGCGGCGCTGCCGGTGCCACCGCCACCGCCGCTCAAGGAGCCGAAGGACTTCCGCCTCATCGGTCGGGCAACGCCCCGGCGCGATACACCCGCGAAAGTGAACGGCACCGCCGTGTTCGGTATCGACGCGCGGCCGCCGCGTGCGCAGGTGGCGGTGATCGCACTGGCGCCGGTCGAGGGCGGCAGCATTGCCGAGCCGCTCGCGACCGACGCCGCGCTCGCGGTGCAAGGCGTCACGCAGGTGGTGAACGAAGGCGATGCGATCGCCGTGGTGGCGGACAACACCTGGGCGGCGATGAAGGGCATGAAAGCGCTCAAGCCGCGGTGGAACGCCGGTGCCCACGCCGCCGTGCAGCAGGCGGCGATCGTCGCCGCGCTCGAGGCGGCGGTGCACGAGGGCGGCGTGGTGGCACTCAGCAAGGGCAAGCCCACCGCGCCCGTCGCCAATGCGGTCACGCACGTCGAGGCGCTTTACCACCAGCCCTTTCTCGCCCATGCGACGCTCGAGCCGATGAACTGCACCGTCGACTGGCGCAAGAACGATTGCGAGATCTGGGTGGGCACGCAGGCGCCGGATCGCGCGGTCGCCAAGCTCGCACCCCTCGGCCTGCGACCCGAGCAGATCAAGCTGCACAACCATCTCATCGGCGGCGGCTTCGGGCGGCGCCTGGAGGTCGATGGCATCGTGCTCGCGGCGCGTATCGCGCGGCACGTGCAGGGACCGGTGCGGGTGCTCTGGCCGCGCGAGGAGGACATCCAGCACGACCGCTACCGCCCCTACTACGTCGACCGGCTGTCGGCCTCACTCGATGCGCGCGGCCAGCCGCTCGCCTGGCGTCACACCATCGCCGGCGCGGGATTGTGGGCGCTCTACTACGGCGAGGAGACCGTGCAGAAGGGCGTGGACTATGACGCGGTCACCTGCGCTGCGGACCTGGCATACCCGCTGGAGAACCTGGAGGTGCGCTACGTGCGTCGCGACCCGCCCGGTGTGCCTACCGGCTGGTGGCGCGGCGTGGGTCCGACGCGCAGCATATTTGCCGTCGAGAGTTTCATCGATGAGCTGGCGCTCGCCGCGCAGCAGGATCCGGTGCGCTACCGCCGCGCCCTGCTCAAGGACCCGCGCATGCGCCGCGTGCTCGATCTTGCGGCCGACCGCGCCGGCTGGGGCATGGCGCTGACGGGTGGCAGCGGGCGCGGAGTGTCGATCCAGAATGCCTTCGGCAGCTATCTCGCCGTGGTGGTGGAGGTGAGCGTCAACCCGCAAAGCCAGGTGCGGGTCGAGCGGGTGGTGTGCGCCATGGATTGCGGCCAGGTGGTCAATCCCGACGGGGTGCGCGCCCAGCTCGAGGGCGGCGTGACCTTCGGTCTCAGTGCGGCGCTCGGCAACGAGATCACCATCGCCAACGGGCGAGTGAAGCAAAGCAACTTCAACGACTTTCCCTCGCTGCGCATCGCGGAGGCGCCCCGCGTGGAGCCGCACCTGGTCGCGAGCGGCGAGGCGCCGGGCGGTGTCGGCGAGACCGGCACTGCCTGTGTCGCAGCGGCATTGTGCAATGCGATCTACGCGGCCAGCGGCCGGCGTGTACGCACGCTTCCGGTGAGCCGCGGGCTACGTGCTTGAGCCCGAGCTCAAGTTGTGAATAAAGTGCGGCACGGGGGGAGTGGCTCGGTCATCGACAAGAACTGACGGGGAGGCTCTATGCGTGTGCTGAGAAGGTTTCCCGCCGGCGCGCGGCGTGCGGCGGTCGTGGGGTTCGTGTTGTTCGCGGCTTTCGCGAGCGTCGGCCGGGCGCAGCAGCAGGAGCAGGCTCCGGCATCCGAAACGAGCGCACCAGGCTTGCAGGAAGTGATCGTCACCGCGACGCGACACGAGGAGAGTCTCTCCAAGGTACCGATCAGCGTGATGGCGCTCACCCAGGAGAATCTCGATGACCGCGGCATCAAGGACTTCTCGGAGATCGCCCGCTTCACCCCCGGGGTGAACTTCGACACCTCCGGAACCAACAACATCTCGATCCGCGGCATTGCCGGCACCGGCGGCGCCGGGACGACCGGAATCTACATCGACGAAACACCGATTCAGATGCGCGCACTGGCCTTCAATCCCGATGAGGCATTGCCGAAATCCTTCGACATCGACCGCGTAGAGGTTCTGCGGGGTCCGCAGGGCACCCTGTTCGGCGCCGGCTCCGAGGGCGGCACCGTCCGCTACATCACCACGCAGCCGAGTGTGAACCGCACCACCGTCTACGCACGCGCAGAAGCCGCGACCACCGACAACGGGGCACCGAGCTACGAGGCTGGCTTCGCCGTCGGCGGGCCGCTGGTCGAGGGCACGCTCGGCGCGCGAATCTCGCTCTGGTATCGCCGCGATGGCGGCTGGGTCGATGACATCAACCCGGTGACGCTCGCACCCGTACAGAGCAATGCCAACTACGTCGACAACTATCTCGCGCGGCTGGCGTTCCTGTGGACGCCGAGCGACCACTGGTCGTTCACACCCGCGATCTACTACCAGGATTCGAAGCGCAACGACATCAGCAACTTCTGGCCGCTGTACTCCGATCCGAGCGCGGGCAAGTTCGTCAACGCCGATCCCACGCAGCGGCGGGTGCCGGACAAGTTCTATCTCGCCTCGCTCAAGATCCAGGGTGATCTGGGAGCAGTCCAGTTCATTTCGAACACCTCCTACTACGATCGCACCAACCAGGACGGCTACGAGGGCACGCTGTACAACCTCGGGTTCTACCAGATCTATGCATACCCGCCGGCGTCGTCCCCGCTCCCGCCATCGCCGTCGATGCCGCCGTACCCGGGCGCCATCCCCGGCCCGGCGACCTACCCCCTGGTCGACGGCAACGGCATTCACCTGCCGCCGGGCGCCACCAACTACACCTCGCCGTCAACGGTCGACAACGGGCAGATCAACATCAGCCAGGAGTTCCGCCTGCAGTCGAGCGATTCGAATGCGAGGCTCGTGTGGACCACGGGACTGTTCTTCAGCGAGAACCGCCAGAGCTATCTCGAGCAGATACACGATCCGCTGCTCAGCGAGTTGCAGAACGCGCTGATCGGCGACCCGAACATCGCCGACATCTTCGGCGTCGGTTACGTACCGGAGTTCCCTAACGATTCCTACTTCCTGCAGACCCACGCCAAGGATGAGCAGTACGCCATCTTCGGCGAAGCCACCTATGGCATCACCGAGAAGCTCAAATTCACGGCCGGTGCGCGCTTCTCGAAGAACAAGTATTCATTCGACACGTACACGGGTGGGCCGCAGCTGTATGCAGCGCCGACCACCGGCTCGGGCAACAACTCGGAGAACTCCTTCACGCCGAAGCTCAGCCTTCAGTATCAGGCCGACCCCAACAACATGTTTTACGGCACGTACGCCAAGGGCTTCCGCCCCGGCGGCGCCAACAACCCGCTGCCGTATGCGGCCTGCGCCACCGATTTCCAGAACTTCGGCATCTCGAATGCGCCGACGACCTATAACTCCGACACCGTGGATAGCTACGAGATCGGCGCCAAGAACAACATCAACAACCGCATCCGGATCGCGAGCAGCATCTACTACATCAAGTGGAACAACATCCAGCAGGTGGTCGTGCCGCCGATCTGTGAGATCTCCTTCATCTCCAACCTCGGTCGCGCGGTCTCCAAGGGCATCGACCTCGAGTTGCAGGCGTCACTTACCGATGCCCTGTTACTCGATCTGGCGGCGGGCTATAACTCGGCGCGTTACACGCAGGACTCGAAGCTGAGCAGCGCCGAGAGCTCACCGATCGTCGCCAACGGCGATGCCATCGTGGGTCAGACCAGCGAGTCCGGTTACGGACAGGCGACCACGCCGGTGACGGTAGCAGCGGGTCTGGAGTATCGCTTCAACCTGCTCAGCCACGAGAGCTTCCTGCGCGTCGACTACACCTACGAGGGGCGCGCCAAGTGGCCGACAGCGGCGCAGGACCCGGGCACGCTGCAGTACGACCCGAATAACTACGTTCTCGCAGGAACCACGTTCACCACCTTGCGTGGCGGCATGCAGTTCGGATCGCTGTCACTCTCGGCGTTCTGCGACAACCTGACGAATACCCACGCGATAACCGCCTACAACTGGAGCATCAATCCCAACTACTCCTTCACGCCAGCGGCGGACTACAGCCGCCTCGAGCGCCAGTACACCTTCAGGCCGCGTACCATCGGGATCACGGCCATTTACCACTACTGAAGGCGGGACTGAGAGGGCTTGCGTGACTGCCCCCGGGCGGGAGGTCGCGTGCCTCCCGGCCGGCCGCCGCTGGAGCGCTAGTAGGTGGGGGCGGGCGCCGGGCCGCTCGCGGCGAGCTGGCGCACCACCTCGCGGCGCGTCGCCTTGACGTCGGCGAGCGGTGTGTGACGCGTGCGGGCGACCTCTTCGGCGGTGAACGGCGTGGGCGGGGGCTGCTGGGGCGTGCCATAACGCTCGGCCAGCCAGTTGAGCACGGCGGCGAGCTGCGCATCGGGGAGTGCGGAGTTCGCCGCGCCCGGCACGCGCAGCACGTAGTTGCGCCCCTCGGCGGTACGCATGAACAGGCTCACCGCTCCGGCGAGCGGCGGGATCTTGCCCGGTACTCCCTGGGCCTGTGCGCCATGGCAACCCAGGCAGAAGAGGGTGTAGTCCTGCGCGGGGCTCGCGCCGGCGCCCCGGCCGAGGGTCACCGCGATTGCCACCGCGGCCACGAGCGCTGCGGGACGCCTCATCGCCTCAGGGCCCGGACGGGGCGAGCTGCTTGCGATGCTCGCGCACCGCGGCGGGGTCGATCGGCCGAGCGCGCTCGGCGGCGATCTCGCCCGCGGCGAGGGGCTTTACGCCCGCGCCCGCGTGATCCAGATCGAACACCACGAAGTTGAGCAGGGCCGCAAGCGTGGCGTCGTCGAGCTGCGCGAACGCCGGCATCTGCGAGTTGAAGTGCGCTCCGCCAACGCTGATGTCGCCGAACATCCCATAAAGCAGCGTCATCGCGAGCTGCCGCCGTCCCTCGGCGCTCGCGGCATAGCGGGCCGGATACGCGAGGAGCGGCGGGGCGAGCGAGGGGACGCCGGCGCCGCCGGCACCGTGGCAGACGGCGCAGTTGCTCTGGAAGGCGGCGCCACCCTGCGGATATGCCCGGGTGGGGGCGTCGGCGGCGCGTGCGCCGTGCAGCTCCGTCCCCATGAGGCCCGCGAGCGCCGCTGCCGCGAGCGTCGGCGCGGCCCTGCTGCCCGCCACGCTCGCGTCCCGGCTGGGTCTCATTTCTCTGCAACTCCGAGAATCACGGAAACGGTGCAGTGATAGTTCGCGTTGGCATTCGCCATGCACCAGTTCAAGTCATTGTTGCGCGAGGGGCGGTAGATGGGCTTCTCCCGTTCGTTGCGCATGCAGTCGCAGGTGCCGCAGCTGGTCTTCCCGCAGCAGTCGTTGTACGACACCATGTAGTCACGGCCGTCGGCGGGGTTGTGACAGGTTCCGACCCACGAGATCGGCGACGGTGTGGTGCCCGGCGGGCATGAGCTCGAGGTGCCGCCGCAGCAGCCACAGAGGAAGCCGTCGATGGCACAGTGCTTCCAGTACTGGCAGCTGTCGGAACCGACGGTTGCCGGGGCCGACTGCGCGGCACGCGCGCCGTGGCTGCGATCGAAGGGCAGCAGCGGCAGCAGCGCCGCGCCGGTGAGCAGCTGCCCGAGCGAGGCCAGGAGGCTGCGCCGCGAAGTCCGTCGTGCCAGTGAGCGCGTGGAGCATTCGAACAGCTGGTCAAGGGTGCGCATCATGGAGACCGTGTTGTCAGGGATTCAGCAGCATCCAGGGTGTCTGACCGAGATGCTTCTCGAGGTGCCGCAGATGACCGCTGAGGGCATCGAGCACCGCAAGGTCGGCCGTCTCGGTGGCGGCGAACACGATGGGCGCGGTGTCCTGCGACACCTGCACCGCGATGACCCGCGACAGCCCCTGCGTCTTGAGCGGCCAACGCGCCAGGCGCCGGTGGGAGGCGAGGTCGAACACCCACAGCTCCGTGCCGCCGTCCTTGTGCGTGCCTTCACCGCCCTGGTGCATCGGCACGTAGAGTCGCCCGAGGGCGCGGTGAATCGCGCCGACCTGTATCGCGCCCGGCCGCCACTGACCCTTCTCGGCGGCGCTCACCAGCGACCACGGTGCGGCGAATGCCGGCTGCGCACCGCTGAAGTCGATCTCGTGGACCTCGCCGAGGAAAGAGAGGAACGCGTAGCCATGCGTGGTCGGAATACCCTGGACAAACACCGGATCCTTGTCGGCATCAAAGAACGGCTCGGACATGGCGCGCGAGGCCTCATGTCCCTGCGCGTCGAGCGTTACCGTCAGCAGCCGGCCGCTCTCGCAGACGGAGGAAACGCGATTCGGTCCCGAGGGAATCACCAGTACACAGCCGGCGGTGTCGATCTCGCCGAGCACCGTGCCGCGTGCGGGGTCGAGGACGCCGAAGGAGGCCGCGGGAGTGAGATAGGCGGCGTAGAGAAAGTGCTGATCGGCGCTGTAGGCGATGTTGAACAGGCTCGGCCCGGTCATCGCCCGCTTCGCGGGCAGCACGATCTCGTGGGTGACGGTCAGGGTGCGGTTGTCGGTGAACTCGACTACATCGGTGCGGGCACCACGGCTGCCACGCGCAAAGTAGCTGCTCGCGACCACCGTGTTCGCCCCATCGGGAGACACGTTGACGCTCGCGTAGAAGCCGGCGTCGATCTGCCCGAGACGCCGGTAGCTGTCGCCGTCGAACAGGTGCACGCGCGAGTCGATTTCGTTGTCGAACACGTTGTCGTACACGTACACCCAGTGCGGGGTGCGCGGCGGCAGCTGCTCGACGTGAAGGTGCTCGGCCGGCAGCGGCGGCGACACGGCGAGCACGGACGCCGCAAGCCAGGGGCACAGCAGTGCCGCCGATACTACATAAGGAGCCCGCATCGCCTCCCCCGTGCGGCCGCACTGCCTGTTGCAACACCCCGGTCGGTGCGCCGGCCGGGGGGCGGCCGCCGGGAAGTCTGGCATAACGTCACAGGCGGCGAAAGATGCCACGTGGAGCATAATAGACACAGGCAGCGCGGGCACACCGGCGCAACGTGGTCCCGCAATTGCCGATATAACGATAGCAACTAATCGATTATCGATAGACCAAATGACCGCCGCCGTTCCGCTGCAATCGTTGTGGGCCGTGACGGCCCCGGCCGGCCCGGTGTGCAGCACGCTGAGTGGCACGCAGCGGGCCCAGGCCGCAATCATCGGCGCCGGCTACACCGGACTCTCGGCCGCACTGCATCTTGCCGAGGCCGGCCGCGACGTCGTGGTGCTCGAGGCCGCCGAGATCGGCGAGCGCGCCAGCGGGCTCAACGGCGGGCAGGTCATCCCCGGCGTCAAAGTCGATCCCGACAACCTGGAGGCGATCCTCGGCCCGTACGTCGGCGGACGGCTGGTGTCGACGGCCGCCGCCGGACCCGACCTGGTGTTTGATCTCATCGCGCGTCACGGGATCGAGTGCGAGGCGACGCGCACCGGCTGGATCCAGCCGGCCACCTCCGAGCTCGCCCTGGCACAGCTCGCGCGGCGCGCCGAGCAGTGGTGGCGACGCGGTGCGCCGCTCGACCTGCTGTCCCGCCGCGAGGTGCTGCAGCTCACCGGTTCGGCCCGCTACTGCGGCGGGCTGCTCGACCGCCGCGGCGGCACCGTGCAACCACTCGCCTACATACGCGGACTCGCGCACGCGCTGCTGCGCGCCGGCGGGCGCATTTACATTCGCACGCCGGCGCTGCGCCTGGGACGGCTGGGGGGCGCGTGGAGCATCGAGACGCCCGAGGGCGGGGTGAGCGCCCCGCAGGTCATCATCGCGACCGATGCCTATACCGGCACGCTCAACGACAATCTGCGCCGTACCGTGGTACCGGTGCCATCCTTCCAGGTCGCGACCGCGCCGATTCCGCCACCGTTGCGCAGTACCATCCTGCCCGAGGGGCAGGCGGCCTCCGACACCTGGCACCTGTTGCGGTATTTTCGACTCGAAGCGGGCGGGCGGCTGGTGCTCGGCACGCGCGGCACGTTTGCGCCGCCGACGCAGCACAGCATCCAGTATCACTACCGGGCCGTGCACGAGATCTATCCGCAGCTCAGGGGCCTCGCATTCGAGTACCACTGGGGCGGTCTGGTCGCGATGACGCGCGATCATCTGCCGCACCTGCACGAGCTGGCGCCCGGCCTGCTCGCCGGGCTCGGCTACAACGGGCGCGGCGTGGCGATGGCGACCATGATGGGCAGATTACTGGCCCGGCGCGCGCTCGGCGCGCCGGTGGTCGAGCTCGGTTTTCCGCTGACGCCGGTGTTGCCGGTACCGTTCCATGGCCTGAGTAACGTCGGGGCGCGCGCCGCCATCCAGTACCTGCGCTGCGTCGACGGTCTGGCGCGGCTGCGCCAGCGAGTGAGCACCCGCGTGCCCTTCAGGGCATGACGGCATGAACGCGACCACCGTCGGGCTGCTCGCCGCCATCGCGCTGGTGAACGTGGCCTTCATCGTCGGCTGGGTATGGGCCGTCCGCCGCCATCACCTGCACGGCCGTCCCGATCCCGTGGACATCGGCATCGGCTCCCTGACCTGTTTCCTCGACGCGCTCGGCATCGGTTCGTTTGCGCCCACCACCGCACTGTTCAAGTTCCGCGGCAAGCCTGCCGATGAGCTGATTCCCGGGACGCTGAATGTCGGGCTCAACCTGACGGCCTTCCTCGAATCGATGCTGTTCATCTCCGCCGTCCCGGTGCAGCCGGCGTTGCTCGCCTGCATGCTCGCTACCGCCGCCGGGGGCGCGTGGCTTGGCGCGGGAGTGGTGAGTCGACTGCCGCGCCGTTCCATTCAGCTCTTCATGGGAGCGGCACTGCTGATCGCGGCGCTGTTCTTCGCCATGCGCAATCTCGGTGTCTTCCCGCCGGGCGGCGCGGCGCTCGGGCTTGGCGGCTGGCGCTTCCTGCTTGCCGTGTCAGTGAGCTTCGTGCTCGGTGCGCTGATGTGCATCGGCATCGGCAACTATGCGCCACTCATGATCCTGTTGGCATTGCTCGGGATGCACCCGCTTGCCGCCTTCCCCATCATGATGGGCAGCGACGGCATCCTGCAGCCCGTCGCGAGCCTCGGGTTCTTCCGCTCGGGACGCTTCGCGCACGTGCCCGCACTGGGGCTGAGCATCGGTGGTATCGCCGGTGTGTTGGTGGCGTTCTTCATCGTCAAGTCGCTACCGCTGACGATGATGCGCTGGGGAGTGACACTCGTGGTTTGCTACGCGGCACTGTCGATGCTGCACTCGGCGCACGCGGAAAGGCTCCGCGCGGCGGCCCCGGGCGTGGCACTCGAGTAACCTGGCCCGCGGCACCGCCGCGGCGCCGGTCAACTGATGGCCCAGCCCATGCGCGTGGCGATGAAGTAGCTGTGGCGGCCGGATGCTGCGGTGGCGGGATGCACCAGTCTTTGCCCGGCGTGCGCCGCGGCACGTGCATGCGGACACCCGGGCAACTCGACCGCGCCCGTCGGCGGCGCCGCACTCACCACTGAGCCAATTGCCAGTGCCAGCATCAGGCTGATCAGTACCGATCCCACGGCCCAGGTCATCAGCTTCATACGCGTCTCCCCGGAGCGCTGGCCCCACGCATATGAAACGCCTGCAGCTACGGCCACGTCAGCCCGGGTGGCGTCGGGTCCATCCTCGCCGTCAACGCGTTCGTCCCCGCACCACCTCGACGCAGGCGGCGCACCAGCCCGGATACAAAGGACCGGGTTGAGCGTGCGTTAGCCCCACAGGCCCGGGGCACCAACGATCAGACTCGCTCCGTCGGCCGGAGTGTGAGCTGCATCAACTGCAGCGTTCCCAAAGCGTGCGCCTGCACACAGAAGATTTGTCATAACTGCGCAGACTTTCCCCGCAGGGCTGGAGAGCGCCCTGACGCAGGAGAGGGTTGTAGTTATGAGAGCGGTTCCGCATCTGTGGCAGCGCTACCCGGCAACCGCACGGGTGGTGGCGGTGACGCTGTTGGCTTTGCCTGCCATCGTGGCCGGGACGGTGCTTTTCCAGGGCGGCTACGACCCCTGGTTCATCGTCGCCGTGGTTGTGGTGTTCGCCTTCACCGCGCGCTGGATTCTGGAACGCGCCGGGCGCAAGGGCTGAAGAGCTCCGACACGGGTAGGGTGCACAGGTGAGGCTCACTCAGTTCCGCGTCTACAACTACCGCAGCATCCATGACTCCGGCCCGATCCAGACCAACCGTATAACGGCGTTCGTCGGGCAGAACGAGTCTGGCAAGAGCAACCTCTTCGAGGCGCTCTATCGCGTCAATCCGTTCGATCAGCAGGCCAGCTATGACATCGAGGAGGACTGGCCGGTCGATCTCTGGGCGGACAAGGATCCGAAGGCCACGGTCTGCGAGGCGCAATTCGCGCTCGAGGAGGCGGAAATCGCCGCGCTGTTCGCAGCGGCCGCGGTGCCCACGGATCCCGCTTCGCCCCCGCAGGCTCGCCCGGCGGCGCTGACGTTACACGCGCGCAGCCAGTACAGCAGCGCCACGGCCTATTTCGTGGACGATGCCTTTGCCCTGGCGCTCGAAGCGCCGAAGGTCGCCGACTGGGCGAGGGTCAATGTGCCCAAGTTCGTCTATATCCAGGACTACCAGATGTCCGGCAGTCAGATGGAGCTGAATACGCTGCTGCAGCGTAAGAATGCCGCTTCCTGGGATCAGCTGAGCGTCGATGAGCAGACGATGCTGATCATCCTCGATCTGGCGCACATCAATCTCAACGAGTTCCTCTGCAAGGGCGACACGCCCGCAGGGCGAACGGCACGCTCATTCGACAAGCGCTCGGCGTCCGCCTACCTCACCAGGCAGTTTCAAAACCTGTGGCGGCAGAAGAGCGTGCGCTTCGACATCGAAGTCGACGCCACCACGCTCAATATTTTCGCCGAGGATGAAGGGCTCGGCATGCCCGTGAGGCTGAGCCGCCGCTCGACCGGCTTTCGCTGGTACGTCGGGTTCGCCTGGAAGTTCACGCACGCAAGCAAGGGACAGTTCAAGAACTGCATCCTGCTGCTCGAGGAGCCGGGTATCCACTTGCACCAAAGCGCACAGAGCGACCTGCTGCAGGTGTTCGAGCGGCTGTCGGATGCGAATTCCATTCTGTACACCACCCATCTGGCTTCGATGGTCGACCTCGCCTCGCCCGAGCGGATCCGTATCGTCGAGACCGAGGCGAACCACACGGCCGTCAAGCACGGCGTCGTGAGCAGCCAGCCTGGGCCCATGGCGGTCATCGAGATGGGCCTCGGGCTGACCGGTGACATGAGCGGACTGCTGGGAAACAGGAAGAGCCTGATCGTCGAAGGCAGCGACGATGCGCTGATCCTGCAGAAGCTGTCCGCGGTGCTGGCGGCAAACGGCAGGACCGCGCTCGCCGCGGACATCTACCTGTGGCCGGCGGTGGGAGCGGCAAAGACTCCGATGTATGCGGCATTCGCTATCGGTCAGAACTGGCAGTCGGGCGTGCTGCTCGACAGCAACGCGGCCGGCGAAAGCGCGAAGAAGAAGATCAACGACCTGTTCCTGTCGAAGCTCGGTGAGGCCGAAGCGAGGAAGTTCCGCGTCATCATGTTGAAACAGGCGGCGCGCATCGCCAAGAGCGAGGCGGGGATCGAGGATCTGTTCCCCGACGAGTTCTATCTCGAGCTTGTCAACGACGCCTATCGGACGCAGATTCAGATGAGCGATCTGCCGGTCAACGGCTCCGACATGATCGCAAAACGCATCGAGCACGTGCTGAAGGCGGAATACGGCTGCGCCAGCCTCGATCGGGCGATGGTACTCACGCACGTGCTGCGGGCGTTCGAGGGCTGGAAGTCCCTCGAGGACATTCCTCCCCTGACGGTGACGCGCGCCGAGCAACTCTTTCACAAGATAAATCTCGATTTCGCTGCCTGAATCGGGCGCTCTGTCCTGAAGCATCCGCGGGCGGCGCGGGCGAGTGCCGCTCACTGCAACGCGCAGGCCGGGCGCTCGCGCCGCGCGTGTCGTGGGGAAATCGCTCGAGCCGCACCGTGTCCGGTAGCCCCCGAACGGCCTGATAAGATGCGAGGCGACCGCTGGTGCCGGTGGGGTGGCCGAGTGGTTTAAGGCAGTAGTCTTGAAAACTACCGAAGGCTCACGCCTTCCGTGGGTTCGAATCCCACCCCCACCGCCAACTCGAGATGCCGGTCCTTCGATTGCGGTAGCCATGCGCGTCGTGCTGTCCCGCAGCAAGCACCGGCAAGCAGTTTCGGCACGCTGACGCCCGGCTCACGGCCGAGTACGTTGTTGCGTTAGCATTGCGTGGCTGACTCAGTCGAGTCGCGAGGGCACGCCATGGACGACAGGATCGCACGACAGCGGCAGATCGTGGCCGAGCATATTCGCGGCGAGAACGAGAAGGACTGGGAGGCGGTCTACGACACGTTCGTCCAGGATGACCGGGCTCACTATGATGTCATCCCGCTGGGCACCGCATTCCGCGGTATCGACGGGGTTCGTGGTTTCTACCAGGGCATCGCCGCCGCTATCCCGGACCTGCATATCGAGGTGATCTCCCAATACGATTTTCCGGGTTGTACCGTGCTGGAGGTCGTCATCACCGGTACTCACCAGGGAGAATTCCTCGGGGTCAAGGCCCTGGGAAACCGTGTTCGCCTGGAGATGGCCGCGTTTTACGCCTTCGATTCCAGGTCAGAAAAGCTCGTGTCGGAGCGTATCTATTTCGACCAAGTGACGCTTGCGCAGCAGATGCAGGGAACAGCGACAGCCGCATAAGCTGACGCTGGCACTGATGGGTGCCAGCGCGGGTCCATCTTGCAGCTATGACAGTCTACGGCTGGCTGATCCTGGCACTCTGGCTGACTCTCGTCGTGTACTGGGTCGTATCGGCCCGTGCCGCGAAGCGGAGTATCGGCAACAGATGGCTCTGGTGGCGTGAGATCGCGATCCGCTTAGGCATCTTCGCCCTCGTCATGCTGACAGTGCGCATGGCGGTCCTCGGCCATGCTTTGCCGGATGAGCATCTGCATGCGCTCAGCACGAGCCCGCTCATGGGCCTCATCGGCTTCCTGATCTGCGTGCTTGGCATCGGGCTTGCCATCGTGGCCCGGGCCTATCTCGGCCGGAATTGGGGCATGCCCATGTCGAGAAAGGAGAGCCCGGAGCTGGTCATGAGCGGCCCGTACGCCTTCGTCCGCCACCCGATATACGGCGGCCTGCTCCTTGCCATGGTCGGCTCCGCGCTCGGTCAAAGCGTGCTGTGGCTGTTGCCGCTGATCGTGTATGGACCCTATTTCATCCTCAGTGCGCGGCGCGAGGAGAGCCTCTTGACCGAGCAGTTTGCAGAACGTTATCGGGCGTACATGAGCCGAACGAAGATGCTCGTGCCCTTCGTGCTCTGAGAACAGAACCTCAGTCGTGACTCTAGGGGCGCCTGCAGCGGCTCACAGAGGCGCACGGAGGCCGGCCTGCGCCGCGTGCCCATACCGAGCGCACGCACAACCCTGAGATGGGATAGGAATGGGGCAAGCAGGTCCGCGAACAGCAGGCGCGGAACCGTGACCTGCCGTGAGCAACTTCTCCCCGACGTCTCGTCAGCATGCGCATCATCCCGCCAGATCTTCTCGCCCGCGATGTAGCGGGGCTCCCCATTTGCGAAACGCTAGCACCGCTCGCGAGGTGCCCTCCGTGCTTCAGGTCACAGATGACGTGACCTAGCCGTAGCTAGGGCGGCGCGGTTGCGGCTCGCAGCCCGGGCGGGGCTTGCTCATTCGGGGAGAT
>Ga0335079_10003721_pt1 | contig 17550 bp, 18 predicted proteins | sample Lox_Sample_33_FD_206719 | JGI IMG/M metagenome (GOLD analysis project Ga0335079, IMG submission 206719) | Soil microbial communities from Loxahatchee National Wildlife Refuge, Florida, United States - Lox_Sample_3.3 | ecosystem: Environmental > Terrestrial > Soil > Wetlands | place: USA... | reverse complement strand
CCCAAAGGGGACGTTTATGAAGTGCGCGAGTGTTGTGAAGGCGGCGGCGGCCGTCATAGCGGTGGTGGGACTTGCAGCCTGCACGGATCTCAAGCCCATCCAGGCCCAGATCGACGATCTGAAGGCGCAGCTGGCCAAGACGCAGGGTGATATCTCTGCGGCGAAGAGCGGCGCGGATCAGGCGAATGCAGCGGCGCAGTCTGCCAGCCAGGCGGCGAGCGGCGCGCAGAGCACCGCCAACCAGGCGTTGGCCGCTGCTCACGCCAGCCAGTCGTGCTGCGACGCGACCAACGAGAAGATCGATCGCATGTTCAAGCGGTCAGTATCGAAGTAAGTTTCGAGTCTCTCGAAAGCAAAACGCCGCGCAGATGCGCGGCGTTTTTTTTCGTGCCGGGCCCGGCCGGCATCGATGCCCCTGTTTGCGAGGCCCGGCGCGGATCCTGATACTCGGCAGGTACGAGCCGTTCAGAGGGCATCCTCACGAAGTCCCTAGCCCTGGTTTGGGCCGCGCTGTGGCGCAACCGCACGGAGTCGGTGCTCACGTTGCTGGCACTGTCGGTGGCCTTCGCGCTGTTCGGCACGATGCTCACCCTCAACGCGGCCTACGAGCGGGCGATCGACGACACGCGCATGGACCGCCTCATCGTCGCGTGCGCTTTCGACTGCGGGGTAATACCCCTTGGCTACCGCGATCAGCTGGCGCGCGTCCCGCACGTCACGGCAGTCGGCGGCGAGATGTGGATCGCCGGGCGTGCGCCGTACCAGCAGGTCCCGATCACGGTCATGCTCGTGGATGAGGGAATGCGCTCCGCGTGGCCGGAGCTGCCGATGAGCGCGGCGGACTGGCGGGCCCTCGACGCCACCCCTGCCGGCATCTTTCTGACGCGCACGGCGGCAGCGCGGCGCAGGGTGCGGGTGGGCGACATCGTGACCGTGAGCAGTGGACCGGGCGCCACCGCCGACGGCGCCGGGGTCTACTACTTCACGGTGCTCGGATTCATCTCCGATCCGCCGGCGTGGGAAGCAGGTTCCGTCGGGCCGTTGGGGATTCCCGAGACCATCGTCGGGAACCTGCGCTACCAGCAGCACTGGGGGCGTCCCGATGAGCAGAACATCGTCCACGTGATGCGCCTCGCCGTCGATCGCCCCGAGCACGCGCGCGCGGTCTGTCGGGAGATCGAGGCGCGCTTTACCAACGCGACTCCCGCGCTCTACTGCGTGTCGGCGAGAGACGACGCAGAAGAGACGGCCGCAGCGAACATCAACATGCGGCAGATCAGCCTCGGCATCGGGGCTGCCGGGCTCTTCATGATCCTGTTCCTGTCCGCCAGCGGGGTGGCCGAGTCCGTTCGCGAGCGGCTTGCGGAGTTCGGAGTGCTGAAGGCCCTGGGATTCGGTGACGGCAGGATCGCTGCGCTGGTAATCCTCGAAGCTGCGGTCCCGACGGTGATGGCCGCTTTGATCGGGGGCGCGCTGGCGGCGGCCGTGGAGGCCTTCGCCGCCCGCCTCGCCGCCAAGGGACTGATCAACATGCCTGGCATACACGCATCGCTCGCGGCGTCCGGCTGGGCGCTGGCCGCAGCGCTCCTCATTGCTCTGCTCAGCTCGGTGACGCCGCTGTATCGGCTGCGGCACACCGATGTTGCGGCGGTGGTCGCGGGACGATGATCGGCCTGCGTCAGATCGCGGCGGTCTGTCTCATCGGCATCGGCAGCCTCAGGGACAGATATGGCACGGCGCTCGTGATCGTCACCGGCATGGCGTGCGTCGTCGGCGTGCTGACTTCGATGCTGTCGCTGACGTCCGGATTGCGGCGTGCTTATCTCAGGCCCGAGGACGCGACACGTGCCATCGTGTGGGCCGGACACGCCACCTTCGACCAGAGTCGCAGCCTCCACCCCGATGCCATTGCCACGATCCTCGATGCCCCCGGCATAGCGAGGGGACCCGGCGATGTGCCGCTTGCGGACGCGGAGTTCCTCATGCGGCTGCTGTCGATGGAGGGATTCGCCGCCGGCTCGCTGCAGCTGCGGGGCGTGGGTCCCGCCGGCCTCGCACTGCGCCCGGCCTTCAGGATTGTCGCCGGACGGATGTTTCGCAGCGGCACACGCGAGCTGGTCGTGGGCGTCGGGGCAGCACGCAGATTCGGCCTCGGCGTGGGGAACAACGTGCGGCTGCGGGATGGCGCGTGGCCGATCGCGGGGGTCTTCAGCTGCGGCGGCGACATCATCGAAAGCTACCTGGTGGGCGATGCGCTCACCGTGATGGCGGCGCGGCGGCGCGCCGGCTTCGCGCAGGTGCTCGTGCAGCTCACGGACGCCGGGGCATTCCCCGCATTTGAGAAGTGGCTGACCGGGAATCCCGCGCTGACCGTCTCCGTGGAGCGCAAGACGGACTACGATCTGCGCACCGCCGGGGCGAATACCGCCTTCTTCACACGCATGTCGTTCGTCATCGGCGGCATCATGGCGCTCGGTGCGCTGTTCGCTATCGTCAAGATCATGTACGGGGCAGTCCGCGCCCGTACCCGCGAGATCGGCACTCTGCGCGCGATCGGATTCGGCCCGCTGCCGGTCGCGGTGTCGGTCCTGGTGGAAGCGGCGCTCCTCGGAGCAATCGGCGCGCTGCTCGGCACCGCGATCGCGTGGCTGATGTTCGACGGGCGGGAGATGTGGGTGTGGGGCGCGTTCCGGCTGCGAGTGTCACCGCTGCTGTGGGTGCTCGGACTGCTATGGGCGCTGGTGACTTGCCTGCTCGGCGGTCTCATGCCCGCGCTGCGCGCCGCGCGCCTTGCGCCGGCCGAGGCGCTGCGCAGTGAGTAGACGAGACAGCGGCGGCGCTGCGCGCCGTGGCGCGGCAACCCGCCTCAGTACCGTACCAGCGCCGATCCCCAGGTGAAGCCGCCGCCGAAGGCCTCGAGCAGCAGCAGGTCGCCGCGCTTGATGCGGCCGTCGCGTACCGCCACATCGAGTGCCAGCGGCACCGAGGCGGCCGAGGTGTTGCCGTGCTCCTGCACGGTAACGATGACGCGCTCCATCGGCATGTCGAGCCGCCGCGCGGTCGCCTGGATGATGCGGATGTTCGCCTGATGCGGCACCAGCCAGTCGAGCGCCGAGCGATCCAGCCCGTTTGCGCTCAGCGTCTCATCGACCGCGGATCCGAGCTTGGTCACCGCGACCTTGAAGACCTCGTTCCCGGACATGACGATCGCCAGCTTGTCGCCGAAGCCGCGCGACACCCCGGCGGCGCAGTACAGCAGATCCTTGTAGGCACCGTCCGCATGCAGATGGGTCGAGAGCACGCCCGGCTGCTCGCTCGGCTCGAGCACCACAGCGCCGGCGCCGTCGGCGAACAGTACCGCGGTTGCGCGGTCGTTCCAGTCGGTGATACGTGACAGCGTCTCGGCGCCGATCACCAGCGCCCGCTTGGCCTCGCCGCAGCGCACGTACTTGTCGGCGATCGACAGCGCGTACATGAAGCCCGCGCAGGCGGTCTCGACGCTGAAGGCCGGCACTCCGCGGCAGCCGAGGCGCGCCTGCAGCAGCACGCCGCAGTTGGGGAATACCAGGTCGGGGGTCGTGGTGCCGAAAGCGATGAAGTCGACGTCCCCGGGAGCCACGCCGGCGGCCTCCAGGGCACGCCGCGCGGCTACCTCGGCGAGATCGACGGTGGTCTCGCCCTCGGCGGCGATGTGGCGCCGCTCGATGCCGGTGCGCGTGCGGATCCACTCATCGGTCGTATCGACCAACTTCTCCAGATCGAAGTTGGTGAGCACCTTGGCGGGCAGATGCGAGCCGGTGCCGGCGATACGCGAGTGAATCAAGCTGTCACGTCCCCTGCGCCTGCAGCGCCTGTGCAATGTGTTCAGTCAGTCCGCGCCGCGCCGCCAGCGCCGCGGTGCCGATGGCGCGCGCGAAAGCCACGCGATCGGCCCGGCCGTGGCTTTTTACCACGATCCCGCTGAGTCCAACCATGCAGGCGCCGTTGTAGCGGCGCGGATCGAGCCCGGCGGCCGCGCGGCGCAGCACCGGGCGCGCAAGCGCGCCGGCGAGCGAGGCGAGGAACGAGGCCTGGAACTCCTGGCGCAGCCGGTCGGCGATCAGCCCGGCGACGCCCTCCATGGTCTTGAGCGCGACGTTGCCCGTGAAGCCGTCGGTGACTACCACGTCGACGTCGCCCGAGAAGATGTCGTCGCCCTCGACGAAGCCGACGTAATTGAGGCCGCTGGCCGCGACCAGCTGATGCGCCGCCTGCACCACCTCGTGCCCCTTCATGTCCTCCTCGCCGATGTTGAGCAGCCCGATGCGCGGCGACGCCACGCCGTAGACGTCGCGGGCGATGATCGCACCCATGGCGGCGAACTGCCGCAGCTGCTCGGGCGTCGCCTTGGTGTTGGCGCCCAGATCGAGCATGTGGGTATGACCGTGCGCGGAGGGGATCGCGGAGATGATGGCGGCACGCTCGACGCCCTCGAGCGTCTTCAGCACGAAGTGCGCGATCGCGGTCAGCGCGCCGGTATTGCCGGCGCTCACGCAGGCCGCGGCGCTGCCGTTGCGCACCAGGTCGACGGCCACGCGCATCGAGGAGTCCTTCTTGTGGCGGATGGCCTCGCGCGGCTTCTCGTCCATGGTCACCACCTGCGAGGCGGCTGCCACGGTGGTGCGGGCACGCACCGCGGCCGACTGTGACCCGAGAAGCGTGCCGATCAGCTGCGGATCGCCGACCAGGGTGGCGTGCAGCTGCGGATCCTCGACCAGCGCGCGCAGCGCCCCCGCCACGTACTCGCGCGGCTCAGAATCGCCGCTCATCACGTCGATCGCGATCGGCAGCACTGCGGCCCCGGAATGCGCGGCGGCGACCGGGACTATTCCTTGGTGTCGTTGTCGGCCGGCTTCTCGATGACGCGCCGGCCCTTATAGAAGCCATCGGGCGTAATGCGATGACGCAGATGCGTCTCGCCCGACTGCGGGTCGGTGGACAGCGCCGGCTTGGCGAGCCCGTCGTGCGAGCGGTGCATGCCGCGTGCCGAGGGTGTCTTGCGGCTCTTTTGAACAGCCATTGATCAGCTCCTGGTTCGATTCACTCTAACGTTTCATCAGCTCGCCGAGCCGCGCGAACGGCTTGTGGGTCTGCGCCGCGCGCTCCGCCTCCGCCTTCGCCGCCTGCGGTGCGGGCGGTGCGGCCGCACACGGCTCGCTCCCCTCGTGCAGCGGCACGATCGGCAGCGTCAGCAGCAGCTCCTCCCTGACCAGCTCGCCGATGCTGGTGCGGCCCCCCGGGGCGAGCACCGGCTCGAACTCCGCGGGTACCCGGACGACGTCGGACTCGGATGCGATCAGCGCAACCTTGACCACGCTGTCTACCGCCAGGGTCAGCGGCTGCATGCACCGCTGGCATTCGAGCGTCGCCGCGCCGCGCACCGTGAGTTCCGCCACCGCGAGACCTTGCGCGCGCCCAAAGCGCGCGCGTCCCGCCACACTCCCGCCGATGCCTGCAGGCAGTGCAGGCAGCTCGGAGAGCGCTACGGCAAAATCGACCTCGGCGCCGCCGTCAGCCAACCGGTCGACGTCGAGGGGCCTCGACCACGGCTCCGACATGGGGCGCGTATAATAGGTATCGAGTCCTCCCAAGTCAAAGCCGGATTTGGGTCTAAGCCATTGTTTCTCGTAGGCGATTCACGCCACCGGGCGTCTTCTTGGCACGACTGATCCTGGCCTCCACCTCCCGCTACCGCCGCGAGCTTCTCGCGCGGCTGGAGCTGCCTTTCGAAGTGCTCTCCCCGGGGGTAGCCGAGGACCACCGGCAGGGGGAGTCCCCTGCCGACCGGGCCCTGCGGCTCGCGACCGAGAAGGCGCAGGCCGTGAGTACTCATCACCCCGAGGCTCTCGTCATCGGTGCCGACCAGGTGGCGGCGGCCGGGAGCGACCTGCTCGACAAGCCGGGGGATGCGGCGCGCTGCCGCGCCCAGCTCCGCCTCCTCAGCGGGCGCACGGCGTGCTTCCACACGGCCTGCGTGCTGCTCGGGGGCACCCCGGCGCTGCACGCCGCGCACGTCGACACGACCACCGTAGTCTTCCGCCGCCTCGGCACGGCCGAGATCGCCCGCTACGTGGAGCGTGAGCAGCCCTTCGATTGTGCCGGGGGTTTCAAGGTCGAGGCCTCCGGCATCGCGCTCTTCGACTGCATCGAGAGTCAGGATCCGACCGCGCTCATTGGGCTCCCACTCATCTGGCTCGCCGGGGCGCTGCGCGCCGCGGGCTATTCGCTCCCTTAGGCGCACGCGGCTCGGTCGCGAGCCTCTCGAGAACGCCCCCGAGCTCCGGCGGGAGCGGCGCGTTCACGCTGAAGGGCTCGCCGCTCTGCGGCCAGGTGAAACCGAGGCTCGAGGCGTGCAGGAACATGCGCGTCAGGCCGAGCGCGCGCAGGCTGTCGTTGAAAGCCGCATCGCCATATTTGTCATCCCCGGCCACGGGGTGGCCGGCATGCGTGGCGTGCACCCGGATCTGGTGGGTGCGTCCGGTATCGAGGGTGACCTCGACCAGCGTCGCCGTGCGGCCGAAGAACTGCACCGGCCGGAAGTGGCTCGTCGAGGGCTTGCCCGAGGCGGCGGCGCGCACGGTGCGCTCGCCGCCGACGCGCGTGTCGGTGCGCAGCGGCACGTCGATGCGCTTCTCGCCGAGCTCCCACCGGCCCCTGAGGAGGGCGAGATAGCGCTTCTCGAAGCCGTCCTCCCGCAGCAGCGCATGCAGCGTGCGCAGCGTCGCCCTGTCGCGCGCCACCAGCAGACAGCCGCTCGTGTCGCGGTCGAGACGGTGCACGAGCTCGAGCGACTCCTGCGGCCGCAGCGCGCGCAGCGCCTCGATGACGCCAGAGCTCACACCGCTCCCGCCGTGCACCGCGATCCCGGCGGGCTTGTCGAGCACCAGGAGCTTGCGGTCCTCGTAGATGACGGCAGCCTGGATCCGCGCGAGCAGCTCCGGTGCGGGCCGCCCGGGGTCCCGGGGTGGGAGCACGCGCACGGGCGGCAAGCGGATGAGGTCCTGCGCCTTGAGGCGCGTCTCCGGTCCTGCACGGCGGCCGTTGACCCGCACCTCGCCCTTGCGGATCACGCGGTAGACACGGCTTCGGGGCACGTCGCCGAGACGCTTGCTCACGAAGTTGTCCAGCCTCTGGCCGGCCTCTTCCGCCGTCACTTCCAGGTGTCGTACCTCGGTGCGGATTTCGCGGGTTTCGTGCTCCGGCAAGGGCTCCTCAACGTAAGGCATTGTTTCTACAACGGTCTGTCGAGTATACTCTCGACCGTCGTCCGCGAAGCGGACGCACCAATGGCTTGGCCGGCGCATGAGCCGCAAGCCTCTTTAGTTGGACCTCCTTAAATCGGGGCCATCGCATTGGGCCGACAAGAGCGCGCCACCTGCGTCGAAACTCTCGAGCCGAGAACTTCCGCAGAAGGTGCCGTCGGTTGAGTTCACCGAAGGTTTCCTCAGTACCGCTTCCCCGGTGAAGCGGCAATAACGTGAACAACGAGAGTCGTACTCCCTTGTCAGTTGCTGGAAAACTTCGCTGCCGCGGACGCATCGTCCCGCGGCCTCCCGTCGTCTGCTTGCCGGCCCTTCAACGCACAAGTAGGGCACATGAAGAGAATGCTAGTGAATGCAACTCAGGAAGAGGAGTTGCGCGTCGCTCTGGTTGATGGACAGAAGCTGTTTGACCTGAGTATCGAGTTACCTTCCCGCGAGCAGAAAAAAGCCAATATCTACAAGGCCCGGATCTCCCGCATCGAGCCCTCGCTCGAGGCCTGCTTCGTCGACTACGGCGCCCAGCGCCACGGCTTCCTGCCGCTGAAGGAAGTCTCCCGGGACTACTTCCGCCAGCAGCCGCAGGGCGGCCGCATGAACATCCGCGAGCTCCTCGCCGAGGGCCAGGAGGTCATGGTGCAGGTCGAGAAGGAGGAGCGCGGCACCAAGGGCGCGGCGCTCACCACCTTCATCAGCCTCGCCGGGCGCTTCCTGGTGCTGATGCCGAACAACCCGCGCGCCGGCGGGGTCTCGCGCCGCATCGAGGGCGAGGACCGCGACCAGATGCGCGAGGTCATGAGCCAGCTGCAGATCCCGGACGGCATGGGCGCCATCGTGCGCACCGCCGGTGTCGGCCGCTCGGCCCAGGAGCTGCAGTGGGACCTCGATAACCTCAAGGTGCAGTGGGAGCAGATCGCTGCCGCCGGCAAGGACCGCGCGGCGCCGTTCCTGGTGTTCCGCGAGAGCGATGCCGTGACGCGCGCCATGCGCGACTACCTCTCGGACGACGTCGGCGAGCTGCTGGTCGACAGCCAGCCCGCCTACGAGAAGGCGCAGGAGTACATGCAGCGCTTCATGCCGGCCGAGGCGCAGCGGCGGCTGAAGATGTACACCGACGATATCCCGCTGTTCACGCGCTTCCAGATCGAGAGTCAGATCGAGTCGGCATACGCCCACAAGGTGCAGCTGCCCTCCGGCGGCAGCATCGTCATCGACTACACCGAGGCGCTGGTGTCGATCGACATCAACTCGGCGCGCGCCACGCGCGGCAGCGACATCGAGACCACGGCGACCAACACCAACCTCGAAGCGGCGGATGAGATCGCGCGCCAGCTGCGCATCCGTGACATCGGCGGACTGATCGTCATCGACTTCATCGACATGGAGTCGAGCAAGAACCAGCGCGACGTCGAGGACCGGCTGCGGGATGCCATGAAAATGGACCGCGCCCGCATCCAGATCGGGCGCCTGTCGCGCTTCGGCCTCCTCGAGATGTCGCGCCAGCGCCTGCGCCCCTCGCTCGGGGAATCGAGCCACATCGTCTGCCCGCGTTGCGTCGGCATCGGCAGCATCAGGAGCGTCGAGTCGATGACGCTCGCGGTGCTGCGCCTGATCGGCGAGGAGCTGCGCAAGGACCGTACCGCGCGCGTCATCGCGCAGGTGCCGGTGGCGGTGGCGACCTATCTGATCAACGAGAAGCGCGAGTGGCTGCGCACCCTCGAGGACAAGAGCTCGGCCGAGCTCATCATCGTGCCGAACGAGAACATCCAGACCCCGGAGTACTCGATCAGGCGCGTGCGCGACGACGAGATGGAGCTGCCGGAGAACAAGCAGGCCACCTACCTCATGCCGGTCGCGCCGGAGATGATCGAGCCCGGCCTGGCGCAGGACAAGAAGCCGCCGGCGGAAGCACCGGCGGTGGCGACGCTGCTGCCGGCGACTCCGGCACCGATCGCCGCGCCCCCGCCGATCGCGGTCGCGGCGCGCGAGCGCGCTCCCGAGGCGCAGCCGCAGGTCCAGGAAGGCTTCTGGTCGCGCTTCAAGCGCATGCTGGCCGGTGAGCCGGCGGCTCCCAGCGAGGCGCGGCCGGCGACCCCGGCAGCGGCGCCAGCCGGCAGCACGCGGCGCGACGACGGGCATCGGCGCGACGGCCGTCGCGACCATTCGCGTCATGGGCGCCACGCCGATAGCGCACGCCGCGACCGCTCCGACGGTCGCCGTAGTGAAGGACGCGATCGGGACCGGGACCGCGATCGCGGGCGCAGCCGCGATGGTCGCGAGACGCGTGACCGTGATCGCGATCGCGATCGCAGCCCTGAGAGCCGTCCGAGCACCGAGCGTATCCCGGCAGAGCAGCCCGCACCGGGCGCCCAGCCGGCGCCCACCGGCGAGATGCGTGCCGACCGCGGCGAGCGAGGCGAGCGCCGTGGGCGTCGCGGACGACGCCGCGGCCGGCGCGGTGGTGGCGGCGGTGGAGCGCGCGAGGGCCTTGCCGCGGCCCCGTCCCAGGCGCCAGCCCAGGCGGCCCCGGGCGCGCAGGCGGGGCCTCCCACCAACGGCTCACACGAAAACGCCGGCGCCGGGGCGGGCTCACTCTCAGCGGCGCCTGCGCCGCAGGTGGAGCCCGTGCGCGAATATCACTCCGAGCCGCGCGACACGACCGGCACGCACGAAGCGGCACCGCTCGCGCACTTCGAGCCTGCTCCGAAGCCAGACGCGGGATCGGGGCCGGCCAAGCCCTACGTGGTGTGGTCCTCGGCGCCCGCGCCCGCGCCGGTCAAGGACGTCGGCGAGGTCCTGGGTCCGGAGGAGTAGAGCGCGGGCTCTCAGGGACGCGCGGTCGCTGGCGAAGATGTGCCAGCAGTCCGCGCGTCGCCGCTTCCACGAGATCCAGAACTTCCTCGAAGCCGTTCGGCCCGCCGTAGTACGGATCGGGTACTTCGTCGGGCCCGCCATCGGGCGCGAACTCGAGTAACAGCCGCAGCCGCTGGTGTGCGTGGCGCGGCGCCCGGCGGCGCAGCACCTCGAGGTTGTCGTGGTCCATGGCGAGGATCAGCTCAAAACGCTCGAAGTCACCGGGCTCGAGGATGCGCGCCCGCAGCGCGCTCAGGTCATAGCCGCGGCGCGCCGCGGCTTCGCGGGTGCGCGGATCGGGGGGCTGGCCGACGTGGTAGCCGGCGGTACCGGCCGAGTCGACTTCGATGGGAAGCTCGGGCGCTTCGCGCGCCGCGAGGGTGCGCAACACGCCTTCCGCGGTAGGCGAGCGGCAGATGTTGCCGAGGCAGACGAAAAGTATGCGCACCGGGCTATTTTATAGGCTTTGCATGCCGTGAAAACGCGAAGCCCGGCGCACGGCACGGGGGCCGGGCTCTCCGGGGCATGCGGCTGCCGGTCGGCTCAGCGCGCGCTGTAGCCGCGGCCCTCGAGGCAGGCGCGCATGGCGCGCTGGTAATCGGCGCGCTTCGCCGCCAGCTGCTCCGGCGGCACGGCGCCCCCCTGCTGCGTCGGATCGAATCCGCTTTGCGACGACGACCACTTGTGGCACTCGTACTTGTCGTTCGCCTGCTGCTCGGCGCTCTGGCCCTGCTGCGGGTAGATGTAGAGATCATCCGCCTGCGGCGGCGGCGGCGCATCGGTGCTGGCGGTCTGCTCGGCGCCCGGCGGATCGACGGTGACGTAACCGTTCTGCGCCGAACTCCACATGTAATACGTATCGTTGGCGTAGTAGTAGGGAACGCCGCCGAACCATACCGTGGTGTAGAAGGGCGGCAGCACGGGCACGAACACGCCGATCGGCGCCCCCACCACCACGAAGCGCGGCCCATAGGGCGCATACCAGATGCCGCCGGAGTAGAAGAAGCGGCCGCCCGGCCGGTCGACGATGAAGGGCCGGCCCGGCAGAGCGCCGATGTAGGTGCCGCGGTTCGGGTAATAGTGGTTGTGCGCGAAGCGCGGATCGAAGTGCTCCGGCGCGCGTCCGCCCGGACGGAAGTTACGGTCCTGCGCCTGGGCACTCGCGAGCGCCAGCACGGCGAGCAGGGCGCCGCAGGTCGCGGCACGAACGATTGTCTTCTTCATATCTTCGCCTCGAGCTGCGTTTTCACTTCACGCTGTAGCCGCGTGCGTCCAGGCATGCGCCGATGGCGCGCCGGTAATTGGCGGCCTGCTGTTCCTGCGCGGCGGCCGCACGCCGGTCGGTGACCACTACCTGGCGCGTCGCCTGTGCATTGGCGGCATCGGCCGAGCTGCCGATCGCGCCGCCGACGACTGCGCCTGCGAGAGCCGCCGGGGCCGCCTGCCAGCGCGGCGCGATCGCGGCGCCGAGGATGGCTCCGGCGACCGCGCCGATCGCCGTGTTGGTTCCCGGCGGCGGGCCAGCCGAAACCACCTGCACGCGATCGTGCGGGGGAACGCCGGGCGCGCTCGGATCGAATCCGGTCTGCTGCGTCGCCCAGGTGCTGCACTCATAGTGATCCCGGTCCTGCTGCTCGGCGGTCTGCTGGTGCAGCGGATAGGCATACACCTGCGTCATCGGGGGCGGCGCCGGCGGGGGAGCCTCGTAGACCGGCCGCGGAGGCGGCGCCTCGACGCAGCCGGCGACAAGCGTCACGAGCGCGACCACGGCGAGCAGCCGCGGAGTGGCGCGCGAGTATTTGCGGGTTCGTTGCATCATCGGGAGTGTTCCCTGAAGCGGATCGCTTCTCGTCAAACGTTAAGTGCGGGCACGTCGTTGACAGTCAAGACCCTGCTGCCCCCACCCTTGACTTGGACGCTGCGGCGGGCGCCTTAGTTCCGGGGGCGCCAGTGTGAACAATTGTTAATCACGGCGGCGCCGCCGTCACCATAATGAGAGTGTAGCGCTCAGGGCGCGGGTACCGTCATGAGGCGCAAGACGCGCTCGAGATCCGCGGGCGTATTCACGTCGGGCCCGGGGGGCTCGACGGCGGGCGCCACGCGGACGGTGAGCCCGTTCTCGAGCGCACGCAGCTGCTCGAGCTTCTCGCGCCTCTCGAGCGCGGATGGGGGGAGGCCCGCGAGCTTGAGCAGTGCGGCCACGCGGTACGCATAGATACCGATGTGGCGCAGCGCCCCGTCCGCGTCGGTCTGGCTGGCGAGTCCCGCCGGCGCGCCCGCACGGTTCCACGGAATCGGTGCGCGGCTGAAGTACAGCGCGCGCCCGCGGCCGTCCGCCACCACCTTCACCGCGTTCACATCGAGGAGCTCGGTCACAGCCAGGATCGGTGTGGCGAGGGTCGCGATGTCGGCGCCGGAGTCCGCCTGCAGCACGGCCGCCACCTGGCCGATGAGCGCCGCCGGCATCAGCGGCTCATCGCCCTGCAGGTTGACGACGACCTCGCCCGCGGGCCAGCGCCGCAGGCGCGCAACCTCGGCGATGCGGTCGGTACCCGAAGCGTGTGCGGCGTCCGTCATCACCACCTCGGCACCGAAGCCGCGCGCCGCATCTGCGATGCGCGAGTCGTCGGTAGCGATCAGCACTTCGCGTGCGCCGCTGGCACGGGCGCGCTCGTACACCCACTGCACCATCGGCCTGCCGGCGATCGGCAGCAACGCCTTGCCGGGCAGCCGCACCGAGGCGTAGCGCGCGGGAATGACTACCCGGAACAAGGCTCAGCGCTCGAGCAGCGGGTCGTCGGCGGCGAGCTGGCGGGCCTCCTCCTCCAGCATCACCGGCACGCCGTCGCGGACGGGAAAAGCCAGCCGGTCCATGCGACACACCAGCACCTGCGGCTCGCGCTGATACTTGAGGGTTCCCTTGCACACCGGACAGACCAGTATGTCGAGCATTCGGGCATCCATCGGCACCGCTAACCTCCTGCACCCGCGGGCGCGCGCCCGAGCACCCGCTCGAGCACCCGGGCGCGCAACGCGCGCGCATCGGGCTCGCTGAAAGCGGCGCTCACCGGCACGCACCACAACCGGGCGTTGGCGAACGGCGTGCATTTTACGGCATCCTTCTCCGTCATCAGCACCGGCAGGTCGTCGCCGAAAGCGAGCTCGCGCGCCGTGAAGGGATGATGGTCGGCAAAGGGGTGCGCCACCACCTCGATGCCGCGCGCCGTCAGCTCGCCGAAGAAGCGCTGCGGATTGCCGATGCCGGCGACGGCGTGCACCCGCCGCCCGCGGAACACTTCGAGCTCGCACGGCACGCCGCGCCCGTCGAGGCGCACGGCCGGCTGCGCCAGGAGCTGCATGCGCAGCGCCCCCCGCGGGAGCCTGCCGGCGCCGAGCGAGGCATGGGTCGGCTCGCCGTTCACCACCACGATATCGGCGCCGGCGAGGGCCTCGGGCGGCTCGCGCAGCGGGCCCGCCGGCAGCAGCCGGCCGTTGCCGAAACCGCGGCTGCCGTCGATCACCACGATGGCGCAGTCGCGCGGCAGCGGCAGGTGCTGCAGCCCATCGTCGGCGAGGATGACCTCCGCGCCGCGCGCGATCAGCGTGCGTGCGGCGCCGACGCGGTCGGCCGCCACCAGGGTCGGAAAACCGGTACGGCGCGCGAGAATCAGCGGCTCATCGCCCACGTCACGCCAATCCGAGTCCGGCTGCACGCTGCGTGCGCCTGCACCGTGGCGGCCGTAGCCGCGCGACACGATGCCGACCTTGAGGCGCGCGGCGCCGAGCTGCTGCGCGAGGTAGATGGTGAGCGGCGTCTTGCCGGTGCCGCCGACCGTGAGGTTGCCGATCACCACCACCGGGCGCGACAGGGTCCGCGGGCGCAGCCAACCCGCGCGGTAGGCGCGGCGGCGCGCGCCGGCCAGCGCCCCGTAGGCCCAGGCGAGCGGCGTCAGCAGCGAGGGGCCGGTGCTTTCCGCGTACCAACGCCGCTCGATCCTGCCGGCCATCGCCATCAGTCGGAGAACTGCAGCCGGTGGAGCTGGGCGTACAGGCCGCCGCGCGCAAGCAGCTCCGCGTGCGTGCCCTGCTCCGCGATCGTGCCGCCGTCCAGCACGATGATGCGATCGGCCTGCTCGACCGTCGACAGGCGGTGCGCGATCACGAGCGTCGTGCGGTTGCTGACCAGCTCCGCGAGCGCCGCCTGGATGTGGCGCTCGGACTCGGAATCGAGGGCCGAGGTGGCCTCATCGAGGATCAGGATCGGCGCGTCCTTGAGAAGCGCGCGCGCGATGGCGATGCGCTGGCGCTGGCCGCCCGAGAGCAGCATGCCGCGGTCGCCCACCAGTGCGTCCAGGCCCTGCGGCTGGCTGCGCACGAACTCGAGGATGTGCGCGGCTTCGGCGGCACGCTCTACCGCGGCATCCGGCACCTCGCGCCCGAAGGCGATGTTGTTGCGGATGGTGTCGTCGAACAGCACCACGTCCTGGCTGACGACCGCGATCTGCTCGCGCAGCGACCGCAGCTCGTAGTCGCGCACGTCGCGCCCGTCGACGCGCACGCTGCCGGCGTGCACGTCGTAGAAGCGCGGCAACAGGTTCACCAGCGTCGACTTGCCGCTCCCGGAGCGTCCGACGATCGCCAGACTCTCGCCCGCGGCGACCTCGAGTGTCACGTCGCTCAGGGCCGCCGGGCGGCGCGGCGCGGCGGCGGCTCCCGCGGCGCCGTGAGCGCCGGCGTAGGCGAAGGACACGTGCTCGAAGCGCACCGCGCCGCGCACCCGCGGGGTGCGGAAGGTCCCGCCCTGCGGCTCGGCCGGCTCATCCAGCAACTCGAACAGGCTCTGGCCTCCGGCGATCCCCTGCTGCAACGGCCCTCCCACACCCACCAGGTCGCGCAGCGGCTGGGCGATGCTCACCAGCGCGGCGAAGAAGGCCAGCAGCGAGCCGACGGAGGTTCGGCCGTGCACCGCGTCCGCGATGGCCATCGAGAGCACCACCGCGAGTCCGATGGCAGTCAGCAGCTGCACCACCGGGTTCGACAGCCCCTTGGTGAGAATCAGCTTCATGTTGGAGCGCAGGTTGTGCTCGTTCACCGCGTCGAACTGGCGGCCGATGTGCGCCTGTGCGTTGTACACCTTGATGAGCCGCGGCGCCTCGAAGCTCTCCTTGGCGACGCGCGTGACGTCGCCCATCGAGTCCTGGATGCGGCGGCTGTAGCGACGGAATTTCCGGTTGATCACCGACACCAGCCATGCCACCAGCGGTCCCATGGTGAGCGCAATGAGTCCGAGGCGCGCGTTGTACCACAGCACCAGGGCGACGCTGGCGATTATGGTGAGGGTGGTGCGAGTGAGCACAACGACGGAGTCGGTGGTCGCCTGACCGATCTGCTCGGTGTTGTAGGTGAGCCGGGACAGCAGCATCGCGGACGAGCTGCGATCGAAGTAGCCGATCGGCAGCTCGAGGATGCGCCGGAACACCTCGCTCCGCAGGCGCGCGACGACGCGCCGTCCGACGTAGCCCATGAAGTAGGTCTGCGTAAAGTCGCCCACGCCCCGCAGCAGGAACAGCCCCACCACCGCGAGCGGCAACCACAGGATGGTGCGGGGATCGCGCTGCGTGAAGGTGCCGTCGCCGAGAATTTTCGCCAGCAGCGCGAAGCTGCTCTGGGTCGCGGCGTACAGGATGGCGCCCAGCAGGCCGATCGTGAATTGCAGCCGGTGCGGCCGCACGTAGCCGAACAGCCGCCGGTAGGCGGTCCAGCCGCCGCCACTTGCCAGCGCAGACTGCGCGCCGCGCGGCTCGGTCCGGGAACGGGCGTTCAAGGCTTGCCCGCCGCCTCTTCCCTGACGGTGGCGACGTTGATCTCGGCGAAGCCGAGACGTCCGAGCACATCCATGGCGGTGATGACTGACTGATGCGTGGCGCGCGCGTCGGCGCGCAGCGTGACCGGCATCGAGCGGTTGGCGCCGGCCTCCTTGAGGAGCGCCGCGCGCAGCGTCTCCGGGCTCGAGTTGATCAGCTCGTGCTGGTTGACCAGATAGCCGCCGGCCTGCGTGACGCTCACGGTGAGCGGCTCGCTGCCGACGCGCTCGGTGGGTACGGCGCTGGCGTGCGGCAGATGCACGCGCAGCCGGCCCTCGTCGGTGAAGCGGCTCGAGAGGATGAAGAACACCACCAGCAGCAGCACCACGTCGATCAGCGAGACGACGTTGATCTCCGGCTCCTCGTGCGGGCGGCTGGGCCGCAGGTTCACGGCTGGTTATCCGCGCGCGCTGCGTGTCGCGCGGCGCCCGCCGGCGAGCCGCGCAGCTGCGCCGCCTCGAGCGCGTCCGCCATGCGGATCGCCTGCTTCTCCATCTCCACCACGATCCCTTCGACGCGGCCGCGCAGATAGCGGTAGAAGATCAGCGCCGGAATGGCGACGCACAGGCCGGCCACGGTGCAGATCAGCGCCTCGGCGATGCCGCCGGACAGCGCACGCGGGTCCCCCATGCCGCCCGCCTCGATGGCGTTGAAGGAGTGGATGATGCCGGTCACCGTGCCGAGGAGCCCGAGCAGCGGCGACACGCCGGCGATCGTGCCGAGGGTGTTGAGGAAGCGCTCGAGCTCGTGCACGACGTGACGCCCGGTGTCCTCGAGCCGCTCCATGAGAATCTCGCGCGGCCGGTGGCGGTTGGCGAGCCCGGTGGCGAGCAGCCTGCCGAGGGGCGAGTTCTGCTCGAGCCCGGCGATCACCTTGTCGGTGACCTGGTTGGCCTCGATGAGCTGCCAGACCCGCTGCGGCAGCTCGCGCGGCAGCACGCGCTTGTCCTGCAGCGTCCACAGGCGCTCGAGAATGATGGCCGCCGCGACAATCGAGCAGAGAATGATCGGCCACATCAGCGGGCCGCCGGCCCGCACTATTTCCCACATTTCTCAACGACCCCAGGGGCCGGCACGGCCGGCTCTGCTTGGCGGCAATCATACCGGAACCGCCGCACAGTCCCGCCACGGGCCCTTCTGGTAGAGTCCCTGGCCTCGATGCCGCGGGCGCTACTCAAAAGAATCGTTCCGGCCCCCCATACCCTGCGCGACCGCTGGCCGGTGCGGCTGTGCGGCGCGCGGCTTGCCGACCCGAAGCTCTGGGCGCTGCACCGCCGGGGCGTCACCTACGCCTTCGGCGCGGGGCTCGCGATCTGCTTCGTGCCGCTGCCGATCCATCTGGTGCTGTCGGTGCTGGTGGCGCTCATCTGGCGCATCAACCTGCCGGTGATGTACGGCACCACCTGGCTGGTCGCGAATCCCTTCGGCCTGGTGCCGCTCTATTACTTCGCCTACCGCGTGGGCGTCACGATCCTCGGGGTGCCGCCGCATCACTTCCGCTTCGTCGCCGACTGGAAGTGGTTCCGCTACGGACT